>Ga0214473_10011513_pt1 | contig 10388 bp, 7 predicted proteins | sample RVTome_7_FD_203509 | JGI IMG/M metagenome (GOLD analysis project Ga0214473, IMG submission 203509) | Soil microbial communities from uranium-contaminated site in the Upper Colorado River Basin, Wyoming, United States - RVT98D197 | ecosystem: Environmental > Terrestrial > Soil > Contaminated >... | reverse complement strand
CCACCCCGATCCGGAGAGGTACCCGCGGACGACGCATTCGATCGGGAACGGCTTCGCCTTCCGGCACAGCATCGCCCGGCCCCGCAGCGTTTCGGCGTGGGCCCTGGCGGCCGGCGGGAAGGTGTCGACGTCGATGGAGATCATGTGGTTGGGAACGATGTCGGAAAGCATTCGGAACCAGAACGCGGAGATCTGGGTCAGCACCTTCCCTTTCCCCGGAATCCCGTCCGGCATCACGACGTCGAACGCGGAGAGCCGGTCGGAGGCCACCAGGAGCAGTTTCCCGTCGACCTCGTAGATGTCGCGGACCTTCCCGCGGCCCAGCAGTTTCAAACCGGAAAGAGTCGTCTCGACCACCGTGGTCTGGCTCACGTTGCGGGCCTCCAGGAAGGCGTGGTTGGATTCTCCCTACTATACCACCGGGAATTCCCCGCGGACCCCGCGCTTTCCTCCCGCCCGGGCTCTCGGCGTCGCTGGCCCAGTAGGAGTGGAAGACGGAGTTCGACGCCGTCTGTTCGAAAACCGACGTCGAGATGACCCTTTCCGTGGGAGAATTAGCGGTGGAAGGCGATCGCCGGGAAAGAAGGGGAAGAGAGGATCCTCTACGATCCGGACAGCGTCATTCCCTCCGGACCTCGGGTGTTCCGGGTCTGGATCATGGGCTTCGACAAGGACCACTTCCCCGGAAAATCCCTGGAGGAATTCGACTGCGCGAACCGGATCGTCCGGGACGTCGAGGTCATCGTTGAACGACCTAACAAGCCGGTTGCACACACCGTCACCCCTTCGGATTGGCGCGGCGTGGTGCGCGAATCTCCCAGGGGAGAACTCTTCAAGATCCTCTGCAGATAGCCGATAAAGGTTCCGCGGTTATTCCGTGATCAGGAACCCGTCGACCCGGTTGTTCCCCCGGTCCGCGATGAACGCGGTTCCGTTTTCCGTGACGCACATTTGCGCGGGATACCGGAGAAATCCGTCCTTCCACCCCATGCTCAGCCGCCGGCCGCGGAAGGAACCGTCGGGGCCCAAAATGACGATCCCGCTGCCGTTCTGGTCGACCAGGAAGATCGTTCCCTGTTTATCCGTGGCGATGGCGGCGGGGAAGTACGCTTCTTCCTTCAGACTTTCGCCTAGTGGTGCGGCTTCAGGAGAGTTTTTCGCCACCTTGGACACCTTCTTCCGGACGCTGTCCAGCAGAAGGATATTCCCGCCGTCATCCACGGCGAGATCGGAAATGAAGCCGTATCCCTTCGGGAAGGGGACCTCGCGCAGAATCTTCCCCGACGGGTCCAGCACGAGGACCCGGGCGGCGGAAACGTCCAGCAGGTACACGCCGTCATCCCGGTCGACCCGGAGACTTCTCGGCACGACCTTTCCCTGAACGTCTCCCGTGGGGGCGAAGTACCCGAGAAATTCCCCGGTCGAGGCAACGCGCGCGATCTTGCGCGAGCTCCCGTCCAGCGCGAAGATTTCCCCCTTCGAATTCATGTCCACGCGGATCGGGGACGGCAACTGGGGCAGGACGATTTCCCCGCTGGGCGTCCACGTCTCCCCCGCGATCGCGTACCGCAGAAGCCGGCCGTTTCCCGTGTCCGCCACGACCAGGGCGTTTCCCCGGCATGCGACGCTTTCCGGTTGACGCATGCCTGCGCCTTTTCCATCCACATAGATCGGGGCCATCTGCCGGAACTTTAGCGGTTCGGCGGCGTGAGAGCCGGTGGCGGCGGCAAGTATCATCGAGGCGATCATGATTTGTTTCATGGCGCTTCGCATCGGGTCACCTCTTGTATTGTTCGTGGCATTGCACGCAAAGTTCCATCTTGACGTCGTACCACATGAACCGCTTGTGCTCCGACCCGTGCGGGGCGTGGCAGCTCGAGCAGTCCATGGTGAGGTTCCTGTTCCTCTTGTCGGTCGCCTTTTCGCCGATCGGGTGGGTGGAATGCTTCTGCCAGTCGTGGCAGGCGCCGCACAGGTTGATCGGACTGGTGTTGTCCAGCAGGGAGACGTTGTTCGACGAGTGCGGCATGTGACACTTCGTGCATTTCCCCTCCGCGGCCGGCTTGTGCTTCACGGCGGATCTGTCCAGCCGTTCGATGGTGTCCTGGTGGCATTCGCCGCAAAGAGCGGGCTGCGGCTCCTTCAGGAGGTTGTTCTCCCTGGAGGCGTGCGGATTGTGGCAGTTCTGGCACGACATCTTGTCCACCACGGGCCAGTGAACGCGCTTCCTGCCCATGATCTCGTTCATCTTTTCGTTGTGGCACCCGCGGCACAGGTCGACCCCCGCCTTGCGGGTTTTCAGGGCTTCCGGGGAGGACGGATCCAGGTGGCACTGGTTGCACATCTTGTTCGCGACGGGCTGGTGCGGCTTCCCCCAGAGGATCCCCCGGGTGACGGAACCGTGGGGATCGTGGCAGGAGGAGCAGTTCGACTTCGCCACCGGGTACCCCATGTGCTGTTTCCCGAAGGAGGGGGTGTCCGGCTTATGGCAGGCCACGCAGATTCCAGGGACGTCGCTTTTCAGCAGGGACGCCGTGTTGGCGGAACCGTGCGGATTGTGGCAGTTGAGGCACCCTTTCTCCACCGGGTTGTGCTTGAACTCGTTCCCCGCGACCTCCTTGGCGATCCGCTGGTGGCAGCCGAAACAGAGCTCGTTTCCCGCCTTCAAGAGGTTGTTCCTGTTCTTCGACGCGTGCGGATCGTGGCACTTCACGCAGTTCCCTTCCGTAACCACCTTGTGGGTGCTGCGCGCTTTCGCCGGAACGATCCCTTCGTGGCACGAAAAGCAGATCCGGCTCACATTCTCCGAAAGGAGCTTCCCGCTGGAGGAAGTGTGCGGATTGTGGCAGTCGGAACAGTCCCCCGCCTTTACCGGCGTGTGGATGAACGGGAGCTTCAGCTTCTCCTTGAAGGCTTCGTGGCAGGTCAGGCAGACCTTCCCCTTCGCCCCGGGCTTCAGGCGGAACTTGTCCTGGGCGTGCGACATGGAGATCGCCGCCGTGGAAACGATCGCGAGCAGGATCAGCGCGGTCTTGGTTCGAAGCGTCATGTTTTATCCCCTGTCATCGCTTTGCTGGAAGGTGGCAATCCTCGCAGGATCGTCCGGCGAACGGAGCGTGAACTTTCTCCTTGAAGAATTTCGGATCTTTCGAGGTATGGGGGGCATGGCAGGAGATGCAATTCATCACCGCCGGGTCGATGTCGAAGTGCGCTTTCCCGAAGGACGCGTCCGTCACGTTGTGGCATTCGGAACAAAGCGCCTGCACGGGTTTGGCCAGCAGGTTCGCCTGTCCGGCGAAATGGGGGCCGTGGCACCGGAGGCAGTCGCGACCGGCGGGAGAGTGCGTCTTCTCCTTCTGCATCTTCTCCTTCAGATCCTTGTGGCAGGTGAGGCAGAGGTCCGGCCCCTGCGCCAGCAGAAGTTTGTTCAGTTTTGCCTTGTGGGGGCTGTGGCACTTCGTGCACTCCCCTGCCGTAACGGGAGAATGCCGGCTTTTTCCGCCCTTCATATTATCCTTCAGTTCGGAATGGCACTCGAAGCAGACCTTTTCCTGCTTCGCGACGATCATCCCGCCGAAATTGGAGGCATGCGCATCGTGGCACGTCAGGCACTCTCCCCCTTTGAAGGGGTCGTGGCTGCCACCGCCGGTCACCTCTTTCATCAGGTCCTTGTGGCAGTCCGCGCAGAGCGCGGCCCCCACCGCCTTGAGGAGGCTCTTCTCCGCGGCCCCGTGAGGACTGTGGCAGCTCGTGCAGCTTCCGACGCGGACCGGACGGTGGACGTTGCTCTTGATGAGGTTTCCCTCCTGGTCGGGATGACACCGGTAACACACCTTGTCGGGCCGGTCGGAAAGGATCGCCGGGATGTCGGAGCCGTGGGGGTTGTGGCAGGAGGAACAGGTCCCGGCCGAGAAGGGCTTGTGGGGGACCTTCGATTTCTCGGCGGCCCGGACCTTCCCGTGGCAGGTGTAGCAAAGGTCCGCGTCCCTGGAGAGCAGCAACCCCTTCTGCGCGGCGGCGTGCGGTGCATGGCAGGAAAGGCATCCCTTCCCGCTCGTGACCGCCGCGTGGGGCTGCGTCACGGGCTTTCCTTTCTCGTTGTGGCACTCGAGGCAGAGCCGATTCCCCTCACGGGCCATCAGAACGGGACTTTGCGACGCATGGGGATCGTGGCAGGAGAGGCATTCCCCGTCCTTGAAGGGTGAGTGAAGCGTGCTTCCGCCCCGTGCCAGTTTCCCCCGGTCGTGGCATCGGAAGCAGAGGGCGCTCCCCTTTTCGACCAGGGCAAACGGCGCCTTCGAGTCGGCCGCCTGGTGACAGGACGCGCACCCGCCCTCCGACACGGGTTTGTGCACGCTGGCCTTCAGCAACCGCTTCCGTTCCGAGGAGTGCGGGTCGTGGCATTTCAGGCAGTCGGACGTTTCCACCAGGTAGTTCCCATGGGAGGCCTTGAAGGCCACCGCCCGGGAATCGTGGCAGGACAGGCAAAGGGGCGTCTTCGCCTTGACCAGGAGGCCGGCCTCGTTCGCGCTGTGGGACGCGTGGCACGCTTTGCACCCGTCCTTCCGGATGACCCCATGGACGACCTTTTTCTCGTAACCCTCCTTTTTATGACACGGGTAGCAGGCCGCGGGGCCTTCCGCCTTGAGGAGGCTGCTCCCCGCCGCGGCGTGGGGATTGTGGCAGTCGGTGCACCGGCCCCGCTTGAGGGCGCCGTGGATGTTCGGCTTGTCCAGTCCGATCTTCTCCCTGGCGTGGCAGGGGAGGCAGAGGTCGTTCCCTTCCTTCTTCAACAGGAGCTTCGGAACGATTCCATGCCGAAGGTGGCAATCCTCGCACTTGCCCGCCTTCACGACGGAATGGACGGTCTTCAGGGAAAGGTATTTCCCGGCGAACTTCTTGTGGCAATCGAGGCATTCCTTCCGCTCGAACTTCCTCAGCGGCGCGGAAGAGCCGCCCGTCGCCAGGACGAAGCAGCAAACGAGAACAGCGGAAACGAGCGTACCGATCCGGACGTTCCACCTGGTGGAGGAATTCATCTCGACCTCTCCCCGGGACCGGCGGGAGCCTGCGACGCGCGTTCTTCCAGCAGGAGCCGCTGGATCCGCTCACCCTTTGCGTGGACTTCCACACGCGATCCCTTCCTCAACTTTTCCATCCAGTCTTCGAGGGCCTTCCGCCGCTTTTCGTTGGCAACCCGCGATTCGAGCCGATCCTTCGTGCTCTCGAATCCCTCCGGACGGGACGGAAGGACCTCCCGGACGGCGATGACGGCGTACAGACCCTTGGGGCTCGAATGGAGGCGCAGATCCTCCGCCCCGGCCCCGGCGACGGCCTGCGCAAGCCCGTCGGGGAGTTCGGACCGGGCGACCAGCACCCCGTTCGCCTCCATGATCCCGCTCGCCGCGGACGGTTCGGCCTGTCCCGGTGCGTTGGTCCGCATCCACTGGAAATCCGCGCCTTCGCGCAATTTCCCGATCGCATCCTCCGCCGCCCGCCGATCGGCGAAGACGAGGAGGTCGAGGCGTATCCGTTCGGGGACCGTATACTCCGCGATATGCTCCCGCAGGAATGCCTCCAGCTCCTCGTCGGTCGGCCTGCTTTCGGGGCCGATCACTTTCCGCACAAAGACCCCGAACAGAAGCTCGTTCCGGTACTCGTCGACCCTTTCCCGGAACGTCGCCGACCGGTCGAGTTTCTTCCGTTTCGCTTCCTTCAGAACCACCCTCTTCGCCAGGATCTGCTCAAGGGCCTGCCCCTTCTTGCTGTTCAGTCTTTTTTGCTTGATGGCCTGTTCGATCCCGTGGAAGAAGATCCTGTTCAGGGACTCGGCCCAGTCCTTGACCGTCACCGGGCTCTCTCCCGCGATCCGCGCGACGGGGCGCCCGTCCTTGAGCATCGCCGCGAAACCCGGCGTCTCGGCCTCGAAATCCGCGGCCTTGATCGCCTTCACGTCGCGCTTCACGTATTTCGTTTCCAGGGAGGTCACGTACTTTTTCAACGCGTCGGTCCTTTTCGTCTGAAGGGCCGCCTTCTCCGCTTCCTTCCGTTTCGCCGAATCCTGGGGGAAGCGGACCGCGCTGACCTTGAGGATCGTGAACTTCTTTCCGGTGCTGATGACCGGACTGACCTCGCCGGCCTTCAGCCCGGAGACGATGCGCGAAACTTCGGGCGGCAAACCGGAAGACTTGACGTAGTCCCCCTCGCCGGATCCCTTCCCCTTCCCCTCTTCGACGGCCTTCGTGACCAGCGCGGCGAAATCGCCGCCCCCCTTGATCGCCGCCAGCAGGGACCGGGCGTCCTCTTCCTTGTCCAGGAGTATGGAGGCCCCCTTGATCTCCCTGACGCTGTCCTTGTAGATCCTGTCGACCTCCTTCGGACCCGGCGTCCGGACGATGCGCACCCGGTCGTTGAAGAGAAGGCTTCTCAGCGTTTCGTCCCTTTGCTTCTCCAGGGCGTCCCGGACTTCCGGCAACTCGTCCAGGCCCATGGTCACGGCTTCCTGGACCACGAGCATGCCGTTGATCATCCGGTCGAGGATCTCCGCCGGATCCTTTTTCCGGACCTGCTCGTTTCCCGTCGCCCCTTCGTGGATCGAAGCGAACTGCTTCCGGTAATTGTTCAGTGTGATCGGCTCTCCGTTCACCGTTGCCAGGATTTTTTCCCCGCGGACCACCGGGAGGTCGGCTTCAGCCGCCCCTGCGGACCCGGACGGGACCGCAGCGAGCAGGGTGATTGTGGCCGCAAACACAACGGACCATCTCGAACGGTTCGATTTCATGCTTTCTCCCGGATCGTTTTGGTGATGCAGGGAAACACGTCGACGGTAAATATTACCGATTATTTTTAAACACCTTTGTGGCCTTCGTTCAACGGAGAAACCGGTCCGTCACCGCCCGGACCATCTCGGAAACCATCGCTCCGGCCGTGTACGTCTTCCCCCAATCGAAGAGAACCACCCGGTCGTCCCCGCGGTTGTAGCTGGAAGACATCCACACCACCTGTCGCCGCTTCACGTCGATCACGTACACGCTGAACTCCGCGTAGGGCGTCCCCTCGTACCCTTGTGGATCCTGGTAATCCATCACTTCGCCGGTGACCACGTAGTCGACGCCCAGGAGTTCGCCAAGAAGGTCCGCCTGGGGGAACGACAGGCCCCCTTCCATGATCAGGCGTGACCGGAGCAGGGCAAGCCGCACGACTCCCGGCTCGACGACCTCGACGCTGCTCCATCGTACTAATTCCCGAAGGAAATGATTCGCCATCAGTTCCCCGGCGTACGGTCTCGCGCTCCGGTCCAGGAACGGAAGCACGGCGACCTTCACGGGGTTTTGCCCCGGGATCATCCGAACGTCCGGCTGGCGGTACAACCCCCGCGGGAGGTGCTTGCTCCGGTACCCCGGGCCGCCCCCCGCTTCCGGCGCATCTCCTCCTCTGGGGGCTTTCTTCCTTCCGGCAAGATACCCTTCGAGGGACCCGGCGATCGCGTCGAGTGCCCGGGCCTTGAGAACGCCCGGATCGGTCACCAGCCCCAGCCCCAGGAGTCCCGGGCTCCCGTTTCCCGACAGGAACGTGCCGTCGGCCCACAGTATCGCCGTTTCCTCCCCTGTCGAAACGAGGCGCGCGGTGATGCCGATCTTCGGGGGGTCCGCAGCCTCGTAAAGATCCAGCGAGACGATGAGAACGGCATCGACCCCCAGTTCCGACCGGAACGCCCCACCGAGTTCCCGGGTCAATCCGCCCGTGAAACGAACCCTGCGCTTCTCGAGGAACCGATCCAGGGGCGGGTCGTCCTGGAGGCTCACCGTCCTCGCAGCCAGGCTTTTTTTTAGGTCCTCCGTCACTTCCCGGGAGGACGCCGCGTTTCCGGAGACGTTCTGCACGGGAAAAACCGCGATTCGAGCGCCCCTTCCGATCGTCCCGGGCGCCCCCGGCGCAGGCGTCACGGCGGAGACGACGGGAGGCGAACCCCCGGTTCCCGCCGCCGGGACCTTCGCTGCGGCGCAACCGGCGGAGGCGAGAACCGCCGCGACCAGGAGCAAAAATCTACTTCGCGAACAGCTTGTCAAGGAGATCCTTCACCGCCTCTTCGGTTACGGCGTTGATCGGTTTCCCGCCTCCGCCGAAAAGACGGTCGACGGTCGTTATGCCGCCCCTGGTGGACGAAGCGCTCCAGACGACTTTCCCCGTCCGGGCCTCCATCATCCTCAAGCTCACCGAGATGACGTTCGAGGACGTCGTCCCGGACCGGACCTCCCCGTACTCGCGGACCACGCCCGAGATCACGGCGTCCGCCTTCACGATCTTCGAGAAGGCCATCACCTCCTCGGGCGTCGGCGCGGCCGGGGTCGCCAGGCTCGTCCGCGATATCCCCCGGCCCACCTCCCCGGGGGGAAGAACGTAGACGGCCCCCGTCGCCTGCAACATCGTGATGAAGACGTCCCGGACCCTTTCCGCGGCGTTCGTGTTCGGCGTGAGATTGGCGAACGGCATCACCGCCACGGACTGGAGGGACCCGAAATCCATGTTGGAGTCGTGATAGGTCACCTCGCCGCCTCGCGTCGAGGCGCAACCCGTCAACACGGCCAGCGCCAGAAGAATAATCCCGCTCTTTCGCATCGTTTTCCCCGCTGCGTCGCAGAATGAAGGACGATGTGTCATCCGCACCGTTCCCCCTTTAAAAGGAGATCCTCAGGTTCCCGCTAACGATGTCGGAACTGGAGGTCTGAAGATTGTCGCGGGCGGAGATATTCTGGTAGTCAAGGGAGAAGAAGGACCCCCTGCCGAGGTCCAACCGCAGGCCGGGGCTGATCACCCTGTCCCTCCCGTCGGTCTCCGACCGGAGCGTTTCGCTGTACTGGAAACGCAGGTGCAGCTTTCCGTCCGGAAAGGGAGTCCAACTGGCGGAATAGTTCCTGGTGTTTCTCCTGGGTTGGCCCGACGGCTCTTCGACCCTGTAGGAGCCGAACAAGTATACCGTGTTCACCGGATACACCGCAACGTCGGCCTGCATCGAACGCGCCGTCACGGTCCGTTCCGCGGGAGCATCCCCCCCGGCGATCCTGTCCCTCTTGTCGGACCAGGTGAGGCTGAACATCACCTTGCTGTTCGGGACGATGGTCGCACCGGCATCGGCCTGCACCGTGTCCGTTTTCTGCCCGGTCTCGCTCACGCTCCGGGAGCCGCCGACCGCCGCGTTCACGTCGATCCCCTTGTACAATCCGGCCGTGTTGTACAGGAAAAGGGACAAGTTCCTGTTGCTTCGCCCTTCGACGGTCTCGTTCCTTCCGGCCAGCAGGAGGCTGTGCCGCAGGGTCGGAAGGGGCGTCGCCTGCAAGGAGCCGTAATATATGTAGGCCGTCCGCGTCTTGTCCTCTTCCTCCCCGTCCTCGCGGGTCAGCCGAACGGTGGTGGAAACGTTCCTGGAGAGCTGGTGGGCGGCGGAGAGCCCGTTGCCAAGGGTGTACCGGGAAGGAGACGCCGTGGCCTTCGTGAGGGAGTAGGTGAGCTCGTGGGTCAGTGAGGGGACGTCCAGGATCCGGGTCCGCGCGGAAAAATTGTAGATGTGGAGCACGGAGACCCTCCGTCCCCCCGCCTCCGCCGCCGGTCTCCGCAGCGCGGCCTCCAGCTCCGTCACCTGGATCGTCGGGAAATCCGCCGCCAGAGGCACGGTCGGCGCAAGAGGCCGGACGACGACCTTGACGTAACGGGCCGTAAGGTCCAGGATCCGGATTTCGAAACGCGGGACGAACGGATCCAGGACCGCGGGGAAGACGGTCTGCCGGAGCACCCAGTTCAGGTTGTCGGAGCTCGAGTAGACGTCCCACGAGAACGAGGCGGCGACGGGGGCGGAAAGCTCACGGTCGATCCAGACGAAGAGCGTGTTCACCCTCCTCGGGACACCGAAGTCCAGCCCGATGTTCCGTCGCTGGGCGTCCCCCCCGGGAGGCGGGAGGCCAAGATTGATCCCGCTCCCGACGTGGATGTCGCCGTCGACGAGAGAAGGGTTCAGGGAGAGGGCCCCCTGGTCCGGGGTATCGTCGATCGCGGAGAGGCCGGACTGCGACAGAAGAGGCACGGCCGCCTCGCCCGAGCCGCCGGCCCGGGTTTCCGTTTCCCGGTACGTGATGTGGTAATCCGACCCCACCGAGACCCGCCGGTTCCACCATACGTCGGAATAGCCGATCCGCCCGTTATGGATCACGTCGCGGGTCTCGATGTTGTTCCGCCGGTCCTGCGCCTCCGAGAGGCTGCCCTGGTAGTAGAGCAGGATTGGCGTCAGCGGACGGTATTGCGAGGTCAGCTGGTACGTCCGGGTGGTGGAGTCCTGGAGGACCCTCTCTCCGTCATGGTTGTCCGCCTCCAGGAACAGAAAACGGAAGGAGGGA
>Ga0214473_10011512_pt1 | contig 10388 bp, 5 predicted proteins | sample RVTome_7_FD_203509 | JGI IMG/M metagenome (GOLD analysis project Ga0214473, IMG submission 203509) | Soil microbial communities from uranium-contaminated site in the Upper Colorado River Basin, Wyoming, United States - RVT98D197 | ecosystem: Environmental > Terrestrial > Soil > Contaminated >... | reverse complement strand
AATTATGAAAATACTCATGTTAGCTGATCCCAATTCCACCCACACTTTTAAATGGGTAACTGCACTTTCAGAAAGAGGAATTCAAATTTTTCTATTTGGCTTGAATAGCTTTGATACTAAGCCATATGAACATACTAATATTAAGATTTATTCATTGGATTTAAATAAGTCGATAAGATTTAATAGTGAATCATCTCTTTCGAAAATAATTTATCTGAAAGCCGTCAAACAAATTAAAAGTCTCATTAAGGAGATTAGCCCTGACATTCTTCATGCTCACTATGCTTCTAGTTATGGATTTTTGGGTGCGCTCTGTAATTTCAAACCTTATATTGTTTCAGTGTGGGGATCCGACATACAAAGTTTTCCGCAAAATTCTTTCATACATCGAAGAATCTTGAAATTTAGTTTAAATAGGTCCTCGGTTGTCTTAGCTACAAGTAATTTCTTGGCTGATCAAACAAAGAGCTTCACTAAAAAAAATATTCAAATTACTCCTTTTGGCGTCGATATACATAAATTCAATTCGATTAGGATTAGAGGACCATTTAATGAAAATGATGTAGTTATAGGTACGGTTAAATCATTAGAAAAAAATTATGGTATTGATAATTTAATTAAAGCGTTCAGTATAATCAGGAATAAGTTTAAGGGTTTACCTTTAAAATTGTTAATTGTGGGTAGTGGCACTGAGGAAAAAAATCTTAAAAAATTGGCAAAGGAAACAGTGGGTGAGGCTGATTGCGTTTTTGCTGGATTCATTAATTACGATATAATTCAAAATTATCATAATATATTAGATATTCCTGTATTTTTGTCTATCAACGAGAGCTTTGGAGTATCTGTATTAGAATCTATGGCATGTTGTAAACCAGTAATTGTATCAAATACGGGAGGATTCCGGGAAATTGTGGACGATGGAAAAAATGGTTATTTTGTTTCGTCAGATAATCCTGAAGAGACGGCCATTGCAATTGAAAAATTAATTTATGACCCTGAATTACGACGCAGCTTTGGACAAAATGGAAGAGAAAAAATTAAAGCATTTTACGAGTGGAACAAAAGTGCGGATTTAATGATAAATGTCTACAAAAGAACCTTAGACACTGAATAGAGACGTTATTTGATGAATTCAAGTTCTAATATCTCTCCGCTTATTTCAATTATTATCCCTTGCAGGAATGAAGAGAAATACATAGGGGAATGTTTGATTTCACTATTGAAACAAAAAAATCTGAAAGATTACATGGAAATTTTGGTTGTTGACGGCATGAGCGGTGACAACTCAAGAAAAATTATACACAGTATTTCAAATGAAAATCCTCAAATAAAACTTATAGACAATCCAAATCTATTAACTCCATTTGCATTGAATATTGGTATTAAGCACGCTAAAGGCAAATTTATCGCCATACTTGGAGCTCATGCCGAATACGCCACAGACTATCTTACAACTTGTTTGCAATTAATTGATCAGCACCCAAATGTTGCATGTGTTGGGGGACCCATTATTAGCAAAGGGAAGAATTATTTTGCAAAGGCAACTGCATTAGCTATGTCCAGTATAATCGGAGTTGGAAATGCAAAGCACAGATTCCCAGAATATGAAGGTTATGCTGAGATGGCTTGTTTCCCTGTTTTTAAGAGGGAAGTTTTTGAAAAATATGGATCATATGATGAATCTCTAATCCGAAATCAGGATGATGAATTTTGTTTTCGAATAACTAAAAACGGTGAAAAAGTTTTCATATCACCGCAAGCAAAGAGTAGTTATTTCGTGCGAGAATCTCCGTTAGAATTATTCAAACAATATTATCATTATGGCTTTTGGAGAGTTGCTGTTCTAAAAAAACACAGAATGCCCATATCATACCGACAACAAATTCCAATATTATTTTATTTGCTTGTTATATTATTGGCGATTCTAGCTTTTATATCTAATAATTTGATTCTTGGTATTTTTCTGCCAATTATTTATTCGGTTATTATTATTGTCTTTACAATTCCAATTTTTATTAAAGAAAAATTCATTGTTGCAATCTGTTTTCCTGTCGCGGTTTTAGTGCTGCATGCATCATACGCTGTTGGATTTTTTACAGGAATGATTAATTTTTTGATATTAAAAAAACCAAATAAATAGAGAAATATTTTGTCAGAATCGGAAGAGATAATTCGTCGTTACGAGCGCAGGAAAACTATTCCGGGAAATAGGTACAGTCCGCTAAATGCTTCAACATTAATGAGCGAGCAAGAAAAAGAACGAACTCTAGTTAAATTAATAAAGAAAGTTAAACTTGAACCTCTTAGTGATAAAAAGCTATTGGAAATTGGATGTGGTACAGGCACTAATCTTCTGCAATTGATCCGACTTGGATTTCAACCTGAAAATCTCTTTGCAAATGATATCTTAGCTGAAAGGATAGCGGAGGCTAAAAAAAAACTCCCCAATCAAATTTCCTTTATTGAAGGAGATTTCCTCAATATAAATTTCAATATTCAGTTGTTCGATATCGTTTTCCAGTCAATGGTTTTTTCTTCAATTCTTGATGATAATTTTAGACAAAAAGTAGCAGCCAAAATGTGGCAAATGACAAAGCCAGGAGGTGGAATATTATGGTATGATTTTATTTACAATAATCCGAATAATAAAGATGTGAAAGGTGTTACATTAAAAAATATAAAAAATTACTTCCCATGTGAAAAAATATTTATATACAGATTGACTTTAGCACCCCCAATTAGCCGAATGGTAACGAAGATTCACCCTTACTTCTATGGAGTTTTTAATTCTATCTATTTCCTGAAGACTCATTTGCTATGTTTTGTTAAAAAATGTGCCTGATTTGAATCGAGGTTTTTATTCATTTTAGGAGTCGAATTATGTTTACAGATGCAAACGATAGCATGTTACATAATTCCTCGATAAGGCTTCTATTTCATTAGGTTTGAGTGAGAAGAAATTTATTGCAAAATTTCTTTTAATGAGCTTATCACGTCTTGAACATCCTCATCTGTTAATTTAGCAGAAAATGGGATGGAAAAAGTTCTATCAGAAATGAATTCTGCATTCGGAAAATCGCCCCTTTTGTAACCGAAGCAATCCCTATAATATGGCTGCAGATGTAGCGCAATATAATGAACTCCTGTACCGATTTTCATTCGATGAAGTTTGTTAATTAGTTCATCACGTGTAATTTTTGTTTGTGAAGTATCCACCATAACCGTAAATAGGTGCAATGCATGTGATGTAAATTTTGCAGGATCAGGCGGCAATATCAGGGGAAGATTAGATAATTCTTTTTTGTACACGCCCCAAATTTCATTCCTTCTTTTGGCAAATCTTTCTACCTTTTTTAGCTGTTGAATACCAATAGCGGCCTGAAGATCAGTCATGTTATATTTATAGCCCGGATAAATTATTTCATAATGCCTATAACCATCATCTGAAAATCGTTTCCAAGCATCTTTTGACATTCCATGCAAAGCATAAATTTTCAACTTTTGAGCTAATTCTTCGTTATCAGTAGTGATCATCCCACCTTCGGCTGTTGTAATATTTTTTGTTACGTAAAAACTAAAATTTGCGATGTGTTTGAAGCAACCGATTTTTTTACCAGCATATTCTGTTTCAACAGCGTGCGCAGCATCATGTATAATTATAAGATTATGTTCTAATGCAATTTTTTCTAACACTCTAATATTACAAGCACGTCCCGCGAAATGTACTGGAATAATCGCTTTTGTTTTTGAAGTTATTTTTCTTCGAATATCATCCGCATCGATAGTCATTTCGTATTTATCTACATCCACGAAAACCGGTTTCGCTCCGGTATGCACTACTGCATTTGCCGTAGCAGCAAAAGTCATCGCAGGTAAAATTACCTCATCACCTGGGGTAACACCCATTGCTAAAACCGATAGGTGTAAACCAGCAGTGCATGAGGAAACGGCCACAGCATATTTAGACCCTATGTAATCTTTAAAATCTGATTCAAATTGTGCAACCTTCGGGCCCGTTCCAATCCATCCAGAACTTAATGAACTAATTACTTCTTCAATCTCTTCTTTTTCAATTATTGGTTGGCCGAATACTAGGTAGTTTGATCTCATAAAATCGAATTGTGCTTTGAATTTTTAATTGGATATAAGAGAAAATTAAATTTTATGCATACGAACACTTAAATATATGTATTAAGATAGTTTATTCAAAAACCAGTATTAATATATGATTTAATTTCTATTCGAGTTTTCTATGATTAATTTATATGAATAGAATTACGAGTTAATTAGGGTGAATAATTAAAAACGATGTTGATTAAAGAGTAAAAGAGACTCCATTAACCCTATTCTCATTACTTCGGTTTATTAAGAGTTGGATGTGAACAATATTGAGTATTTGATTGAGAGTGATAAAAAATTGCCCTTATGAACATATAATCCACGAACGAAACGACTTAATTTTTAACAAAAAATATCAAATACCATTTCTTGAAATCGTTTTTGCATTAAGTTTAATATTAGGTATTTTTACTTTTAACAAAAAAGCGCACTTAATTTTTTAATTCATGATCAGAATTTAAAATTTGCTATATTTTTAATAGTAAAGATAAAATTCATCACTTTTCTTTAGCATATAAAAACTAATTCCATAGTGAATTAAAATAGAATAAAGTTAGATGTTTATTACTTTCTCAAGTAAGAAATTTAATAAAATCGTTTCATGCGTAAATTTTCTAGAATCTTGGTATGAAAAAAAAGAGAATTATTATTAAACGATTTACCGATATTCTGATTTCGATTTTAACAATCATTGTAACTTCTCCGATATTAATAATTGCTGCGATAGCAATTAAACTTGAATCCCGAGGTCCCGTCTTATTCAAGCATGAACGTACTGGTTATAATGGTCAGAAATTTTTGATGTATAAATTTAGAGGGATGGTACACAATGCCTTGGAACTTGGACCTGAATTAACACAAGTTAATGATCCGAGAATCACCAAAGTTGGAAGAATTCTCCGAAGAACTAGTATAGATGAAATACCACAAGTAATAAACGTACTTAAAGGTGAAATGAGTATTGTCGGACCTCGTCCGGAAATTACTTCAATTACGTCTAGGTACGATGAGGAGCAAAGAAGAATATTTGAATTCATACCGGGCATTACCGGATACTCACAAATTAATGGCAGACAACGACTAACGCCTGAACAGCGTGTAAAAATGGAGGTAGAATACTACTCTAAGGCGAATATTTTTACAGATTTTATTATTCTTCTCAAGACATTTGAAGCGATTGCGACCAACCACGGTAATCTTTAATTTCCTAACATGAAGTTTCTGAGATTATCTGTAGTTCTCATTATTCTAACATTTAATCCATCATTCCTTTTCTCACAAATTGATAACATTCCTACCTCACATGAGGTTTATGATTTTCTAAATAGAATGTACGTTAAAGGTGCCTTGGAAGATTACGATGATGTAATTCTTCCCCTATCGAGAAAGCAAATTAAAACTGCTTTGCTTAATATTGCAGAAAATAAACAGAAACTGAGTACCACTGAACGGTCTAAAATGGATAGAATTATCGCTCAATTGGGTTTCATCGATTCCAATAAAGTAGTAAACATTTTTGATTCATTCCCCGCTGATTTCATGCAAAATTTAATATATAATAATGAAAAACATCTATATTCTTATAGAGACTCAATCGTAACATTTTATATTGATCCGTTATTTGAGTACAAGTACATTTATTCGGACAAAATTAAAAGCGGAAGTTCGATTCTAAATTTTGGTGCGCGAATAAGAGGAACTTATGATGACTGGTTAGGGTATTTTGTTGAAGCCACTAATGGTTCTGTTTCTGGTAATCGTATTACAGCCGCTCTCGATAAAAGAGTAGAACAATCATTTACGTTTAATAATACAAACATAAATTTTTTTGATAATACCCACGGTTATGTTCGATTAGAAAAAGGGATTCTAAGTCTTCAGCTTGGTCGTGAACGAATTCTTTGGGGAACAGGTAGAATTAATAAGTTAATTCTATCTGATACTCCGCAGGCTTTTGATTTTGTTAAATTTAATATTGCGTACAAAAGTCTAAGATATGATTTTATTCATGGTTGGTTGGTGCAGAAACCGGAGAACATTATAATCGGTGCCGATATTAGTAAAGAGAAAAGGTCAAAGCAGATCGGAATATCAAGACTTGGATTTAACCCCAATAACGATCTTTCTCTAGGTATTTCTCAAATGCTTATATACTCGAACAGATCATTCGAAGCCGCTTATCTTAATCCATTTTTATTTTGGGAATCCGCACAAAGATCATTAAACGATTTAGATAATTCTTTTTTAACTTTTGATGGCAAGTGTAGATTATTGAAGGGAGTGGAGTTGCATGCAACAGCCATATTTGATGATATAAATTTTAGTCCATTGTTCAAAGACGAATGGGCGCTCCATAATAATCGATTTGCCTGGCAAGGGGGCATTTCTCTTACATCTCCTGTAGTTATTGAAAATATGACTTTTAATTTCGAATACATTCAGTTAAGACCGTACATGTTCTCGCATGATGGTTATGGAGAGGCGTTAACCTATACCAATAATGGCTATTTGCTCGGGGCTGAATTAAATCCCAATTCAGTTCTTCTATCATTTAACCTCGAATATGATATTTCAGATCGGATTAATTTTACCATCTATTATGATCATATGTTGCACGGCAATAATGAATATGATTCAACTGGAAATATTATCAAAAATGTTGGTGGAAATGTTTTTGAATATTACAGACTAAAGGACCCAAATTTTTCTTATTTGTTGGATGGAATACGGGAAACCGAAAACCGTATTCGTCTAAGCTTCAACTGGCAAATTATTAATGGATTAATTTTCAGATTTAATTATGAATCCCGGAACAATTCATTTAATTCTGCAAAAAGCTATAACGCAATATCTAGTTCATTTAAATTGGTTTTGGATTAATTGAAAAAGCCCGAGTTAACTAGCGACCTTCCAAAAATCATCTTCACAATGTATTGACTATTTTTTACCCTTGCTCTGAACACTTTAATAATCTAAGTTTCGACTAAAATAACCGGAATTTAATGAAACAAAAGCTAATTCTGATTTTATTAATCAGTTTATGTTCGTCATTTATTCAGTCTCAAAATTACAAGGTTTTGGAATCCACATCTAGCTTCATAAAGATTAGTTTTGATTTTTCAAATAAGTATAGACTTAAGGATACTCTAATTGATGGTAAGCTTTTCACTTATATTTTAGGAGAAGAGTATGGCCTTAGAAAACCCGGGGAACCATGGTTACCAACTGTATATTTAAATGTTGGAATACCCTTTAATTCAAAACCATCCGTAAAAATCTTACAGCTTGAACAAGAAAGTTACCTGCAGCGTTTTGTGATATCATATCCTGATTCATTAAATCAGAGTTTTAGCTCACTAAACTATGATGGAAATATTTATGGCAGTAATTCTTTCTTCCCCAAATTGCCAGCAGAGCTTTCATCAGATTTCACTATGAGACATGCTCATGCAACAGGTTTTAGTGTTTCTCCATACCAATTTAATCCGGTTACCCGGGATCTTGTTTTCAATAAAAAAATAACCGTTCAAATAGATTTTAATTCTTCAGCTGTAATTGGAGATGTTATAGAGGAAGTAAATGATGATTTAACTAATGATTTTTTAGAAACTTCGGTTATAAATTCTCCCGAAGCAAAAAAATTCTCAGGTAAGATAAGAGATTATTTAGGTAAAATAGCCGAAGATACTGTGTGGTATAAGCCACAAAAAAATTACTTTAAAATTTTTCTAAATGAAAAAGGACTTTATAAAATTACCTATGATCAATTGGTTTTAGCTGGAGTGCCTGAAAATACAGGTTTACAGCTAGGTAAACTTGAAATCATAAATAATGGTCAAAATCTTCCATTGGATATAATTGATGAAAATAATGATGGAATATTTAATTCTGGTGATTGTTTTAAATTCGTAGGATTTCCAGCTAAACCGACAACTCCTTACACATATTCAAACATTTATAACAATCAAAATGTTTATTGGTTTTCATATGAAGCAGACAATATTTTCAAATACAAATATTTAGATGGTTTCCCAACCAATTTTGATAATACTGTAAAATACGCTCGTAAGACAATTCACTATGAACAAGATCTACTTTATGAAAGATTAGGCTATGCCCCAGATGATAAAAGAGATTTTTGGTTGTGGGGAACCGCAGAAGCAAGAAGCGGGCAACCTTTTGACATTTTTACCTATTGGATGAGTGATGATATTGCCTACTTTTTTAATGAGAATAAACCTGACGTAACCATCAGAGTGAACATGCAAGGAATAACAAATATTTTTTGTCCAGGTGGTAATGGGCACAGTACTTTTGTAAAATTCAATACTAATCCAGTGGGAGAGGCTAAATGGAATGGTCAAAATTCTATTACTTTCGAAAGCAACTTCACTGTTAATACTACGGGAGCAGCAGGCATTCCACTTTATTCAAATCAAAATAAAGTCGAAATTGGACTTGATGGAAAAGTTTGTGCATCCTCCGGTGATGATATTGCTAGGGTCAATTGGTTCGAATTTGATTATTGGCGTTGGAATTTAGTGAAAGGTAATAAAATTATATTTACTTCACCTTCCGATAGGTTAGGGAAAAACACTTTTTATCTTTATGGATGGTTCAGTAACAATATGAAAATTTACATTCCATCCAGGGGTGAATTAATACCTAATCCACGTTTTGCAAACGATGCTGATTATTCCGTCCATTTTGCTGATTCGATTGGAGGAAGCACTGAATATTTTTGTTATGCAAATGAAGCTTTTTTGACACCGGATAAAATTCTAAAACATCAGCCATCTGATTTGCGAAATATTGCAAATGGAGCTGATTACATAATTATTACTCATCCAAATTTTAAGAGTGTCGCCGAACGTTTGGCTGCCTATAGGTCGACTAACTTACCAGGATATGAATCCCCCCGCGTAAAAGTTGTAAATGTGCTTGATATTTATGATGAATTTTCATTTGGGATGTTGGATCCATTATCCCTAAAGTATTTTGTACAATATGCATTTCAAAAATGGCAAGCTCCCGCACCTGCATTTATAACGTTACTTGGTGATATGAGCTATGACTATAGACCAATATATCCTGGAAATCGGCCTAACTTCGTTCCTTCAATCCCTTACCAGTCAACTGAATTTGGTCAGGCGCCAAGTGATAACGAAATAGTTAGTGTTTCTGGTAATGATATCGTTCCAGATTTAGCCGTTGGGAGATTGTCATGTGAAACCGTTGAAGAAGGAAATATTTTAGTTGACAAGATTATAAATTATCCAGCAGATAATTCCAAGACGTGGAAAGAAAACGTATTATTAATGGCCTCAGGTCTGAATTCTTCGGATGAGTACCAGTTCGGATTTAATGATGAAAGCTTATATCTGGATGATAATTATTTAATTGGTAATGGATTTACAGCAGCTAAAGTATTTAGATATCCGAATAAACCGCGCCATTTCCCGTTTCAAGGTGAAGGTCCTAAAATTCGAGAAGAATTTAATAAAGGTGCAATATTAGCTAATTATTATGGACATGGTGGTGGCGGTCAATGGGACTTAGTTTTTACTAATGATGATATTTATCAACTAAATAATCAAGATCGACTTCCTTTGGTAGTAAGTGTAACATGTTATACAGCTCACTTCGATAATCAAGATATTTTTGGGGAGAAGTTTAACAAGGTTCCAGGAAAGGGAAGTATCGGTTTTTTTGGAAGTTCCGGGTTGACGTGGTGGCAAGCAGGAACCTATATTAACAAAGAATTGTTTGGAGAGATTTTTAATCGAAGGGATTATGTTTTTGGCTTAGCCGTTTTAAAAGCAAAGCAAGCTGTTCCGCCTGCAAGCTTTGTCGGTACGCAGATTTCGTTGCTTACGCTTTTAGGTGATCCTGCTCTCGAATTAGCTTTTCCAAAATTTCCTGACTTTGAAATCAAATCAGCAGATATTTCAATCGAACCGCAAAACCCGGTTAAAGATGATACAGTGAACATCTATGTTAAATATAGAAATTTAGGAGTTACCTTTCCGCAAGATTCAGTTACAATTCAAGTTTTTGAGAATACCATCTCCCCTGAAACCCTCATTGGAGAGACAAAGCGAAGTAGTTTTGGTCAAACCGATTCCGTTCAATTGCTTTGGATTCCTAAAAACGCTGGTTTACGCAGTCTTATAGTCCGTGTAAATGAGTCTGATACTCTATGGGAGACTGATCATTCCGATAACACAGCGTATTCGGATTTTGCGGTTTATAGTTTTGGAAAACCGAAT
>Ga0214473_10011511_pt1 | contig 10388 bp, 6 predicted proteins | sample RVTome_7_FD_203509 | JGI IMG/M metagenome (GOLD analysis project Ga0214473, IMG submission 203509) | Soil microbial communities from uranium-contaminated site in the Upper Colorado River Basin, Wyoming, United States - RVT98D197 | ecosystem: Environmental > Terrestrial > Soil > Contaminated >... | reverse complement strand
GGATTCGTGATGGGATGCGCCTTCGCCGGGGTGGCGGGGGGCCTCTATGCCCACCTGTACGCCTTCCTCCACCCGAGCAATTTCGACTTTTTCAAGTCGATCGACATCCTGGTCATCGTGGTCCTCGGGGGCCTGGGCAACATGAGCGGGGCCCTTGTCGCCTCGTTCGGCTGGATCTTCCTGCTGGAGGGCTTGCGGGTGGTCCTTCCTCCCGGTTACATGGAGCTTCGGTGGGTGCTGATCCCGGTCCTGCTGATCGTGACCATGCTGCTGCGGCCGCAAGGACTCTTCGGTTCCTGGGAGTTTCCGTTTCTCCGGGGCAGGTTGTACCGATGATGCTCGCCATCAGGGGGCTCACCAAGCATTTTGGCGGCATCCGGGCGGTGGACGGGGTGGACCTTTGCCTTGCAAAGGGGGAACTCGTAGGACTCATCGGCCCAAACGGTTCAGGGAAAACCACGGTGTTCAACCTGGTGACCGGGATCTGCCGGCCCGACGGCGGGTCCATCCTGTTCGAGGGAAAGAGCCTCGTGGGGCTTTCCCCGCACCGGATCAACCGCTTAGGCATCGCCAGGACCTTCCAGAACATCCGGCTTTTCCGGAACCTGACCGTCATGGACAACGTGAGGATCGCCCACCACTCCCACCTGGAGTACGGTCCCGTGTCGGCGCTGTGCCGGACCGGAAGATTCTACCGCGGAGAAAAGGAGATTCAGGAAAAAGTTGAGAACTTATTATCTATCTTTCTGCTTCAAAACAGAAAATACGAGATAGCCGGGAACCTGCCATACGGGGATCAAAGGAAACTGGAGATCGCACGTGCTCTCGCCACGGAACCCAGGGTGCTCCTGCTCGACGAGCCTGCCGCCGGGATGAACCCGAACGAGGTGGGAAGGCTGATGGAGTTTATCCTCGGGATGAGGGAGCGGTTCCGGCTCACCATCCTGCTGATCGAGCACCAGATGCGGCTGGTCATGGGGATGTGCCAACGGCTGGCCGTGATGGACTTCGGGCAGGTGATCGCCCGTGGGCTCCCCGACGAGATCCGCGAGAACAGCAAAGTCATCGAGGCATACCTCGGGGAAGATGTGTCTTTCGAGTGAGGGAATACAATGAATGATACAACGGATGAAATCATATTGTTAACCATTGAACAATTAAACGTATATTACGACAATTTCAGGGCCTTGCACGATGTCTCCTTCGTCGTGGGAAAGGGAGAGATCGTGTCTTTGATCGGGGCGAACGGCGCCGGGAAGAGCACCATCCTGAAGGCCATATCCGGGATTCTTACTCCTCGCTCGGGAAAGATCCTATTTGCGGGAAGGAACCTGGTCGGCATTCCCCAGCACAGGATCGTCCGGATGGGCATTTCTCTCGTCCCCGAAGGGCGCGGGATTTTCGCCAACATGACCGTTCTGGAAAATTTGGAGATGGGTGCCTATACACGGGTCTCCCGGCAGGAAGTGGCGAAAAGCATCGGGAAGGTATATACCCTCTTCCCCCGGCTTCAGGAGAGGTCCTCCCAGCCGGCCGGGACTCTTTCGGGAGGGGAGCAGCAGATGCTCGCCATCGGGCGGGCGATGGTCGCAAGGCCCGACCTCGTGCTTCTGGACGAGCCGTCGATGGGGCTTTCCCCCCTCCTGGTGCGGGAGATCTTCCGACTCATCCGGGAAATCAACGAGGCCGGGACGACCATCCTGCTCGTCGAGCAGAACGCCTTCATGGCGCTCTCGGTCGCCCACCGTGCGTACGTCCTGGAAACAGGCTCGATCACGTTGTCGGGGAACGCATCCGAGCTTCGAAAAGATTCGAAGGTCCGCGCGGCCTACCTGGGCGACGTGATGGAATAGGGGATGGCGGGCCCTGGACGGCCGAACGGTCACCTCTCCGGATCCTGTTCCGGGACTGCTCGATGGTAGATGTTGTCCCGCGGGAAGGCGCAGGGGAACCACGCAGCGGCTTCCCGGGGGAGTTTCTCCGTCCTTCCTATCACCAGGAATCCCCCGGGCACAAGGACCGAGGCGAACCCTTCGGCGACGGTGACCCTGCGCGGGGCGGTAAAATAGGTGAATGCCGCGTTTCGGCAGAGGACAAGGTCGAACTCGCCGGGCGGGAAGTTTCGCAACAGGTCGAGGTTTCGGAACTCCACGGAACGGACCACGCCCTCCCGCAACCGGAACCGTCCCTCTTCCTTGCGGAAATACCCTTCCACGATCGACCGGGGTACTTCGCGCAGGCTGCTTTCCGGATAGAGCCCCTCCCTGGCCCGCAAAAGACAGGCCCCGTCCACGTCCGTCGCGAGGAGGGAAAGAGGGGGGTTAGGTCCCGGGAGTTCCTCCCACAGGATCCGGAGGGTGAACGGTTCCTCCCCCGAGGCGCATCCCGCGCTCCAGGCGCGAACCGGCTTCCCCTTTGCCGCGAGGCAGGAAAGTACATGGCGGGAAAGGGTCTCGAAAACACGGCGGTTCCGAAAGAACCGGGAAATCGTTACGGTCAGGAGGGATCGCAAGGCCTCCCGTTCCGAGGGGTCCCGCCGGAGAAGGACGAGATAGGCGCGGATGTCGTGGACGCCATGCGACTCCATTCGCTTCATGACACGGCGGCGGATGTTTCGACTTCGGCAGGCGGCAGGGAAGAGCCCGAGGGGGGGGAGGGCTTCGGCGAGGAATGTTTCGAAATCCGTCACGGCTTCTGCCGGTGCCGGCCGGACAGGGCTTCCTTCTTGAAGATACGCATCAGGAGGAAAACGGCGGGGAACAGGAGCACCGCCCCCCCCGCGAGCGACAGGAGCAGGAGGCGAAGCGTGGCGGGGGGGGACGCGGCCGAGGCGAAGGTGATCGACGGCCGGACGAGGAACGGGAACTGGGCCAGCCCCCAGCCGAGAAGGATCAGGACGACCTGGGCGGCGGCGCACAGCCGCGCGATGCGGTAGGCAAAGAGAAGCAGGGAGACATAGGCGCCCAGGGCGGCGGTGGCGTTGAACATCATCACGCCCACGGACCAGTCGCTTCCGGTCAGCGCCCGGTAGAAATCGGGCGCGCCCCCGGCGGCGATCACCGGGACGAATACGGAGAGGAAGGCGACGGCTGCTGCCGACCAGAGGGCGCGGATGCGGAAGTCGCTTCGCAGGCCGGGGTCCTCCGTTTCCAGGATCAGGTAGACCGCGGCCAGGTAGGAGAAGGCGGCCAGGGTAAGGGCCCCCACCGAAAGGGGGAAGGGCGCGAGCCAGCTCGCGGTGTCCCCGGTGAAGGCCAACGGATCCGCTTCGATCCTCCCGGACGACAGGGCCCCGATCGTCAGCCCCAGAAGGACCGGGGTGACAAGACTTGCTCCCGCGAAGAGGGTCCCCCACCGGACCGCCCCGGTTTCCTCGTGGAGGTGGTACGCGTGGAACGCGAAGGCCGCTCCCCGCAACACGATTCCGGCGAGAAGGAGGGTCAGGGGAACAAACAGCGCGGTGGAGATCGCGGCGAACGCCGGTGGGAACCCGGTGAAGAGAACGACGATCGCGATGATGAGCCAGATGTGGTTCGTCTCCCAGACCGGCCCGATGGCATGGGCGATCAGGCGCCTCTGGGCGCCGGCGCGGGGCCCGCGGGCCAACAGGTCCCAGACGCCCCCGCCGAAATCGGCGCCGCCCAGCAAGGCATAGAACACGAGGGACCCGAGCAGGGCCCCCGCCAGAAGGGAGGGAAGGGAGGGCATGACCTAGCCGGCTCCTTTCCCGCCACCACCGTCGAGCGGGAAAGCGGGACTCGCCGACACCTCGCGCTTGAGCAGCCAGGCAGCGGAAATTCCGAGGGCAAGGTAGAGCAGGGAAAAGAATGCGAACGGGATCGCAAGCCCACCGACCGTTGTGACCGCGTCCGCGGTCCGCATCACGCCGTGAATGGCCCACGGCTGACGGCCGAGTTCGGTCACCACCCAGCCCGCCTCCACGGAGAGGATCCCGAGCGGACCGCACACCGCCACCGGGAGCAGGAAATGGCGGTGAAACAGCCATTCCCGCTTCCTCCAGGCGAACAAGCCCGCCGCAAGGGAGAGGAGGCTCATGGCCGTTCCCGACGCCACCATGAACTGGAAAGCAAGATGGACCGGCACCGGGTTCGGCCATTCGTCGCGGGGAAATTCCGACAACCCCTTCACTTCCGCGTCCGGGTCGTGAAAAGCGAGGAGGCTTAAAGCCCGCGGGATCTCGATTGCGTATCTCGTCGTCCTCCTGTCGACGTCCGGGATTCCCCCGATGCGGATCGGCGCCCCCCGCTCGGTCCGGAACTGCCCCTCCATGGCGGCGAACTTCGCGGGCTGATTGCGGGCGACGAACCTCGCGCTGAAATCCCCGCTGACGGGCTGCAGGACGGCCGCTACCCCCCCCACCGAGAGAGCGATGGCGAGCGCCCGTCGGTGGAACAGGTTTTCCCGGTTCCGGAGCAGCATGAAAGCGTGAATCCCAGCGACGGCAAACCCGGTAGCGGCGAAGGCGGCGAGGGTCATGTGCACCGTCTCGGTCTTCCAGGCGGGATTGAGCATCGCGGCCAAAGGGGAGATGTCGACCGGCCTGCCGTCCAGGAGGGTGAAGCCGGCGGGGCTGTTCATCCACGCATTCGCCGTGACCACGAAAATTCCCGAGAGGATTCCCCCCAAAGCGACCGCCCCACCGGAAAGCAGGTGGAGAAGAGGAGAAACCTTTTCCCATCCGTAGAGATAAATCCCGAGGAAGATCGCCTCGGCGAAGAAGGCGAACCCTTCGAGGGCGAAGGGAAGCCCGATGATCCCCCCGGAAAATTCCATGAACCGGGGCCACAACAGGCCCAGTTCGAAGGAGAGGACCGTCCCGGAGACCGCCCCGACGGCAAACAGGACAGCGGTTCCCCGCGCCCACCTCCTCGCGAGTTCGTGATACACGGCCTTGCCGGTTTTCCGAAAGGTGGCTTCCGCGACGACCATAAGAACGGGCATCCCCATCCCGGCCACCGCGAAGATGATGTGGAAGGCGAAAAGCATCGCCATCTGGGCTCGGGCCAGAAGCAGTTCGGTCACGGGACCCCCCGGCCGTTATTCTACCGCCGGGCGGGGATCGCGCAAGCGGGGTTTCCCTCCCGTCAGGGGCGGGGGCGTCCCACCGGCACCGGTTCGATTTCCGGGGCGGCCTGACCGGAGAGGATGTCGGCGACTTTCCGGAGAAAGTCCCGGTCCTCCGGGCCGCCGGGCGAGGTGAGAAGGCTCAACCGGACCGGTTTCCCGAGGTAGAGGAAATGCTGTTCCGCAAGGGACGTCCGCACCATCTGGCGCGCGGCGGCCCGCATTACCTGCCCCTCTTCCGTGGACGGGGGAGGCACGACGACGACGACGTGTCCGTCCTCCCGGACCGCGCGCGTCGACTCGGCGAACGCGCTTAAGGACTTGGACAGGTGCGAAAGAAAATTCTCCTTCTCCTCGGGGGAAAAACTCAGGAACGACCTGTCCGCCCCCGTGGTCCCGAGGATGAGGATCGCCCCGGCCGGGGAGGGGCCTCCCAGAAGGGAGTTGTCCAGCCACGGTTCCAGGATCCTCGGGTCCGAAACGTCCAGTTCCCGGGAGAGGGTTTCGGGGGGTCTTGTCCCGGCCCCCCTGCCGGTCTCCTTCGCGGGGCGTGTGATTTCCACCCGGCCTGGTTCCGTGGGGGATTCCCGCAGGGAAGTGACCCTTGCCCCGCTCCGGGCGAGCGAAGCCGCGAGGGAGGACGGATCGGACGTGCCGTTCCCGGAAGCGCCGACGGAAAGGAGCAAAAACGTTTCGCCGGCGAGAGACCGCTTTTTCACCGCGGGCACCGGGGGGAAGGAGATAAAAGGAGGCAGGGTGTTAACCCCCAGGAACCGGTCCTCCAGGAACCGCGCGTTTTTCACCCCGAACAGGACGGCGTCCGCCACCTGTCCGTTGGTGGGGGGCGCGTCGGGGACGGTGGACCGGAACCACTCGCGCGTACTTGCGTACCACGACTCCATCTGCGCGCGGGCGGCCCGGGGCAGCCTGCTCGCGCCCACGGCGGTAAGAAAGGAGGAGACCGCCCGATCCCTCTTGTCCGGAGGGAGGGAACGGTCGAAGGACCGGACGAAAAGGTCCTGGAGCGACCGGGCTTCCGCGGCGGGCATCCCGGGAATCCGTTCGAATTGCTCGGCGAACTTGACCGCGTAGTTCCGCATCACCCAGTCCATCCGGGGGCCCGCGATGAGGCTCGGGGCGACGTCGGCCATCACGATGTTGTCCGCGGCCAGGGTGTCCCGCAGTGCCTGGGTCAAGGATTTCAGGAGGATCTTCGACACGGTGTAGATGGTGCGAAACAGGTACGGATGGTCCGCGTAATGGGTGGACACGTTGACGATCACGCCGCCCTCCTCCTGTTTCCGCATGACGTCCCGGAGCAGGGAGATGGCATGCCAGGGACCCAGGAAGTTGCTGCGGAGTACCGCGTCCCAGCTTTTCCGGTGCTCGCGCATGACGTCGCCGATGAGCGAGAAGTCGCCGCCCGCCCCCGCGTTGTTCACGAAGGCGTCGATGCGCCCGAACCGGTTCCTCGTTTCCTCGATCAGCGCCCTCACCCTCTGGGGGCGGGACACGTCGGCGTCGATCCAGAGGGACCGGGCACCCAGGGAGCGCATGGCGGACAGCGAAGCGTCCGCCGCGTCGAGATCGGCCTTCGCCCGACCGGCTTCTTCCCCGGTGAGTCCGGCGGGGGAAGGTCGCCTGCTGGCGATTACGACCGTCGCCTTCTCCGCGGCGAACCGCAGGGAGATCTCTTTCCCCAAATTCCGGATTCCCCCGGTGACCGCCACGACCTTCCCGGCCATCGAGCCGGGCATTCCCTTGGGCTCCTCGGGGAGGCGGGCGAGACTGTTCTGCTCGTCGGGGAGGAGGGCCACCCCCGATACCTTTTTCCCTTCGTCGAGGAGCCACAGGACGGACGCCGCGGTGCGGGCGGGATCCGCCTGCTTGTTCCTCCCGTCGGTTCTTCCCGGGAGGATCAGTCCGATGTTGATTTCGCTGACATGCGACGGCGACGTCCCCTCCGCCTGGGACTTGCGCATGAGTGCCCGCTCCATCGATTCGGTCGCAACCGCCGGCCGAAGCATCGCCTGGAACACCTGGACGAGGTTCCGCTCCCGGATGGAGGGGACGCCGGACAGATCCGGGCCGACGATCACGATCGTCCCGTCGACGCCGTCCCGGTCCATTCGCCGCTCCGCCTGCCAGCACAGAAGACGCGGTACGTACCCGAACTGGTCGACGGTAGCGGTCCAATCCTCGAACGGGAGGGCGGTGAGCGGGCGCTTCCAGTCCACGCTCCCGGTGAAGTGCAAAAGGAGGTCGATGCGCGGGAGACCGTCGAAAAGTTCCTGGACCTCCGAAGGGTTCCCGAGGTTCACGGGAGAGACGGTGGCCATTCCCTCCCCGCCGGCGGAGTTGATCTGGAGGGAGAGCCGGTCGAGGTCCTCGGGCCGGCCTCCCGCGAGGACCATGCTTGCCCCGGCGCGGCCGAGTGCCCGGACACTCGCTTCGAACAGGGAGATGTCGCTCCCCTTGGGGCGGTGGAGGGTGACGAGGGCGATTTTCCCCACCATGTCGGGATGTCGCGAAAGAACCGCGGGGGAGGGGAGAATGCCCGGCGGCTGCTCGTAAGTCACTCCCCCCAGGGGGATGCGCTGGCCGCCCGACGTCCGGCGGAACGCGATCCCCTGCAGTTCGAGGGCCACCCGGGCGAAGTCCCGGGGGAGAACGAATTCGCGGCCCACGGTCCGGTCGAGCGTGTCCCTCTCGAGGGCTTCGGGGGAGACCTTTCGCCCGACACGCGCACGGGCCCGCGACCCCTTGTCGAACACCCCCGACCCCCTCTGGATCCGCTCCGTGGAGACCGCGGCCGGGTTGAGGGACAGGACGGTGATGTTTTTTTCGGCGAGCATCCAGGCGAGGTAGTCCCCGAGCGCCAGCTTCGCGGACTGGGCGGAAGTGTAGGGGAGCCTTCCGGGATAGGCGTGCAAGACGTGCCGGTGGATGCTCTCGCTGTAAAAGGTGCCCACCATCACGATCACGCCCCCTCCCGGCTGGTTCTCCATGACCCGCGCCGCCTCGAGGCTGGCGAGCCACGACCCGGTGAGGTGGATCCCGACCGCCTCCCGGTACTCCTCGAAGTGCTCCTCCTGGTAGACGGAGCCGAACTCCACCGGGCCCGACACTCCGGCATTGTTGTACAGGACGTCGATCCGGCCGAACTCCCGTTCGATCCTGTCGAACATCTCGCCGACGTACTTCGGGTCGCTCACGTCCCCCTGGACGATGAGGATCTGGTTGGTGAGGCCGAGATGGCGGATCAGGTCTTCCATATCCGCCTTCGTCTCCTCGAGAGGGTGGGGTCGCCTTCCGGTGATGACGACATTGGCCCCCTGGATGGCAGCTTCCAGCGCCAGCGCCCTGCCCATCCCCGTGCCGCCGCCGGTGATGACGATCACCTTCCCGGCGAGGGGGGTTTCCGGGTACCGGACGTAGTTGTACGAGTGGGTCCTCGCCACGGCACGGCGGATGAGATGGCTTGCCCGTGCCGGGTGGGTCTCTTCGCCGAGAGAGAGGAAGAGACGGTAGAGGGGGTCCACCGTTCCGCTCGCGTCATGGAAGGCCGCCATCTCCTCGCGCGCGCCCGCGGGCAGGGCCTGGTAAAACCGGTATCCCTCGACGGCCCCCTTGACCGCGACCGCGAACTGCCGGTCGATCTTGAGTTTCTCGTCGGGGAAGGCGCCGTCGCGGACGAAGCGGCAGGCCATGATCGCGGGGATCCCCAAGGGAGCGCGCCCGGAGGCGCGGCCGGAGAGAAGCGCTTCGACGAAGGACTTGGCGAAGACCCAGTGCACCCGGTCGTGCCCGTCGATGAATTTGGCGGACGGACGCTCGAGGTCGGGAATGATGTGGATGGTCCGGGGGACCCCGCTTTTCCCCAGGGGGTCCGTTCCCTCCTCGCCCGCTGCCTGCTGTCCCATCGCGTCCCGGGTTTTTCGCACGACCCCGATCGATTCGTTCAGGAGTTGCGCGAACTCCTTGGCCTTCCGGCCCGAAAGGGCATCCACGCGGATCGCTCCGTTTTCCATGCGGAGCCCCTCGTAGGCGGGATCGGTATCCAGGGCGTACGATCGGATGGCCACGCCGACCAGCGTACCGGCCTCTTCCCGGATCCTGCCCTCGGTGACGGGGTCGGCGAGAAATTTCCGAAGGCAGGTGAGCGCACGCTCGGAGTCCCCCTCGTCCAGCGCCTTCCTCGCCTGTGCGATCCCCTCCCGGGCGATCTCCTCCTTCACCGTGGAGAGGATGCCTTCCACCAGTTTTCGATAATTCGTTCCCATGGCGCGGGCCCGGGAGACGATCTCGTCGGTCTTCGCCTCGTCGGGACCGAACCGGGCGTGAAGTTCCTCCATCCGGAACTCGTCCGGCTCGTACGAGGTCCCGAGGATGCGGTCGAAATAGGCGAAGTCCCGTTCCCTGCCGGCCTCCTCCGCGATGAAGCGGTTCAGGTCGCTCACCTCGTCGGCCTCCGGTCCGGGAGGGGAGGCATTGTAGGCCGATTCGCACAGGACGGCGACCATGTGAGGGAACCCGAGAATCCATTCCAGCACCGGATGGAGGATCGTCTGGAGGAGGAGGAGGGGGCGCGACCGGGTTTTCTCGAGCAACGCGGAAGTGAGGAAAATCGTGGCGGTCGCTCCTCCTCCCGACAGCAACCCTTTTTTCCCCTCCCAGAGGAGCTTGCCGCCCCGGTCGACGAGGAGAACTTCGTAGACAGGGCGGGCGTTTTCCCTCGGGAACCCCGCCTTCTCCCCGAGGTCCACCACGCGCAGCTTGACTTCCCCCTTTTCCAGGGTCCGGGCGATGCGGCTTCCGAAGGTCTTCGCGGTGGAAGGATCGATGGAGGCAAGGAAAGCGGGAGGCTTTCGTTTCCGAAGGACGGAGGCGATTTCCTTCAACGCGGAGGGGGGTAGGTCCGTCACCTTTCCCTCGGAGGCCGCGCCCATGATGAGGGAGGAAAATCTTCCGATCTCCTCGAACGAGAGCTGACGGTCCCCGGGCGCCTTCTTGGATATGGTTGCCGACTTTTCTCTCATGTCATTCCGCCTCCCGGGAAACCAGTTCGAGGAAGGACGATTGCATCGGGTCCTTGTTGAGAAAACGGGCTACCCACTCCTGCCCGGCGGGGGAAGCGGTGATTTCCCCGAAGGCACGGGCGTCATTCTCCAGTCCGGAGGAAAAGCCGTTCTCGTATCCGTGCTTCATGGCGAGAAGAGCTCCTTTCGCGGCTGCTCTCCTCGCGGTGCGGAGGTCTTTCGCCTCTTCCGGGCCGGGGGGCATCGCCGCAAGGATTTCGCGGA
>Ga0214473_10011510_pt1 | contig 10388 bp, 10 predicted proteins | sample RVTome_7_FD_203509 | JGI IMG/M metagenome (GOLD analysis project Ga0214473, IMG submission 203509) | Soil microbial communities from uranium-contaminated site in the Upper Colorado River Basin, Wyoming, United States - RVT98D197 | ecosystem: Environmental > Terrestrial > Soil > Contaminated >... | reverse complement strand
AGGCGCGGGCCGAAGGACGGCTGATCGGCATCGGTCTTTCCTCGGTAGTAGACCCTTCGGTCACCAACATCGCCTACGTCGCCATCGGGAAGACGGTCGAGGAACGGAAGAAGGAGCGTCCGAAATCCGGCTCCGGCGAGTCCGCCGTAGTGAAAGTAGATCCTCTGGGGGGGGTGCATGTGATAGTTTGCACCAACCCCCAGGGACAGGGCCACGAAACGGTGATCGCTCAGATCGTGGCCGACGAGCTGGGTATCGACCCGAAGGACGTGACGGTCAGCGATGTAGTGGACACCCATGACCGTCTGTACTCCATCACCACGGGAAGTTTCTCCAGCCGTTTTGCCTCCCAGGGGACGACAGCGGTTGTGAGGGCTACCCGGCAGGTCAAGGAAAAGATGCTGAAGATCGGCGCCCATCTGTTGGAGGCGGATATCGAAGATGTGGTGCTGCAGGACGGGAAGATCTTTGTCAAGGGCGCTCCAGAAAAGTCCATCCGGCTGAGGCACGTGGCCGGGGTGGCTCACTGGGACCAGTCGGCAATCCCTGAAGGGATGGATGCGGGCCTTTTTGGCACCGCCCTTTACTCTATGCCCACCTCCCAGCCGCCGGATGACCTCGACCGGGTGAACTCCTCGAATACCTACGGATTCGTGGCCGAGGCGATCGTCGTCGAGGTGGACCCCGAAACCGGCCTGGTCAAAATCCTCAAGTGGGCCAGTATGCATGACGCCGGCACGATTCTCAACCCGATGATCGTCGAAGGCCAGGTAATGGGAGCTTGCGCCCAGGCCCTGGGGGGAAGCTTATATGAAGAATGGGCCTACGATGAAAATGGCCAATGCCTGACCGCCTCTTTCCAGGATTACCTGGTCCCTACGGCCATGGAAATACCCAGGATCGCCATCGGCCATCTGGAAACCCCCTCCCCTTTCACGGCCCTGGGTTCCAAAGGAACGGGAGAAGCCTGCAGCATGTCCGTTCCTCCAGCCATTGGAAATGCCGTTGCGGATGCCCTGGCTCCCTTGGGCGTGGAGATCAACGAGCTGCCTCTGGGTCCCAACAAGATATGGGGCCTCATCCATAAGGCGAAGAGCAGCAAATAGCCAGGCGCGTAGAGCTGAGCGCAAAGAGTCGCATGCGAAATAATCGCCCCCACCCCATCCTCTCCCCCGTTTCCGGGGGGGAGGGAGAGGGTGAGGGGGCAGTCGGAAAGGAGATGCTGAATGAAAGTAGAAGGAACATACACTTTTCAGGCCCCCCAGGAGCGGGTCTGGGAGGTTCTCAATTCACCGGTCCATCTGCAGAAGGCCCTGCCGGGGTGCGAGAAACTCGAGGAACGCGAGCCCGGAAAATTTGACGTGTTCTTGAAGATCGGCATCGCGGCGGTAAAAGGGTCCTATAAGGGAAATTTCGAGATTGCCGACGCCGAGCCGCCCCGTCGCACTCGCCTGATCGGCGGGGGTAAAGGACTTCCCGGATTTGTCAAGGGAGAGGCGACCATTGAATTATCACCCAGCGGGCAGGGCACCCTCATATCGTACGAGGGGGATATACAGGTGGGGGGATTGCTCGCCGGGATCGGCCAGAGGATGATCGGTGGAGTCGCCAAAATGATGCTCGAGCATTTTTTCAAGAACGTAGAAAAAATTCTGCAACCTGAAGGATGATACAGGAGGGAGAAGATGAAACCAAGTGCCTTTGAATATTTTGACCCCTCTACCGTGCGGGAAGCGGTCGAGCTCCTGCAGCGTCACAGCGACGACGCCAAAATCCTGGCGGGGGGCCAAAGCCTGATCCCCATGATGAACTTCCGGGTGGCCCGCCCCAAGGTATTGATCGATATCAACAAGATCAAGGAACTCGATTATATCCGGGAAGAAAAGGATGAGCTGGTCATCGGCGGCCTGGTGCGGGAAAGAACCTTGGAAGTTTCTCCGGTGGTCGGAAAAAAATGCCCCATTCTAGCCGAAGCGATTTCCCAAATCGGCCACCTGCCGGTACGCACCCGGGGAACCATCGGGGGAAGTCTGGTGCATGCCGACCCTTCCGCCGAGATCCCGGTCGTCATTTGCGCGTTGGGCGGCAAGATGAAGGTGGTGGGGCCCTCGGGCGAGAGAACTCTGGCAGCAGACGAATTTTTCCTGACCTACCTGACCTCCGCTCTGGAGCCGGGGGAGATTCTGGTCGAGGTAAGAATCCCCACCCTGCCAGCCAATACAGGCTGGTCTTTTATGGAATTGAGTCGCCGCCACGGTGATTTCGGGATTGTGGTCGTGGCCTCCATCCTTTTCATGGAGAATCAGGAAGCCTGCCGCAAAGCCAGCATTGCCTTGGGCGGGGTCGCTCCCACGCCGCTCCGGGCTGCGGCAGCCGAAAAAATCCTGGCGGGCCGAAAGCTTACGGAAGAATTGATCCGGGAGGCGGGGGTCAAGGCCGCCGGGGCGACGGAACCTGAATCCGATTATCACGCTTCCGCAGAGTACCGGAAAGACATGGCCCGGGTCTTCACCCAGAGAAGCCTGCAAGAGGCATGGAACCGGGTCAAGGGGGGGAAATAATATGGCCGAGCGCCGTCGGATAAAAGTGAAAGTCAATGGCCGGGAATACGAAGGCCTGGTAGAGCCCAGAAGGCACCTGGTAGATTTTCTCCGGGAAGACCTGGGGTTGGTAGGCACCCATGTGGGATGCGAGCACGGGATCTGTGGCTCCTGCACGGTGCTGTTGAACGGGGAGCCGGTTCGCTCCTGCCTGGTTTTTGCCGTCCAGGCCGACGGGGCCGATATTATGACCGTCGAGGGCCTGGGCCGGGAGGGAAAATTGCACCCTCTGCAGGAGGCCTTTCAGGAGCACCACGGGCTGCAATGCGGTTTTTGTACCCCCGGTCAGCTCCTGACGGCCTACCATTTTCTCAAGGAGAATCCCAAGCCCACGGAGGAAGAGGCGCGGCTGGCCATGTCCGGGGTGTTGTGCCGCTGCACCGGGTACAAACAGGTGCTGGACTCGGTGATGGCAGCGGCCGCTAAGATGCGAGGCGCCTGACCGGCCCAGGGGCAAGGGAAAAGAGGGGAATACTGTTTACGGAGAACCTCTAAGGCTGAGGCTGGGGGAGCCGTGGGCGCGGCGCTACGGGCAGGAGTATAGGCAGGGGATCCGGCCGGCCACAGCTTGAGCAGCCGAGACGAGAGGAGAATGGTCCTTCAACAGCTAATCAACGGTCTCATGCTCGGGGCCACTTATTCCCTGGTGGCCATCGGCTACACTTTGATCTTCGGGGTGCTGCGGCTGTTGCATTTCGCTCACGGCGAGGTGCTGATGGCCGGTTCCTTTATGGGACTTTACATTATCCTCTGGACCGGGCTCCCTCTCTATATCACCCTCCCCCTGGCCATGGTCGTTACCGGCGCACTGGGCCTGCTCATTGAGTTATTCGCCATCCGCCCGATCCGCAAGGATTTTCACCTCGCTCCGCTCCTAAGTACCATCGGCGTAACGATCATCCTCCAGAATCTCGCCATCAAACTCTTCGGCGGGTACGGGACAAAATTTCCCGACCCTCTCACCACGGAAAATATACGGATTGGCCCGTACATGATCAGCTCCGCCAAAATCCTGATCCTGGGGATATCCCTGTTCTTGATGGTGATCCTCTATTTTGTCATCGCCAAGACCAAGGTGGGCCGGGCCATGAGGGCCGTCTCCGAAAGTCACCTGACCGCGGGGTTCCTCGGGGTGAACGTGGACCGCATCGTCCTCCTAACTTTCGGAATCGCCTCCGCACTGGCTGGGGCCGCCGGCGTGATGGTGGGCATTTCCTTCCACGCGGTCAGCCCCTTCATCGGGCTCACCTTTGCCCTGAAAGGCCTGGTCGTGATGCTCCTCGGCGGTCTGGGGAATGTGGTCGGAGCCATGATCGGAGGTCTGATCCTCGGGGTGGCCGAGGTCATCAGCATCGTCCTGATTCCGCCGGAGATCAACTTGCAGGATGTTTTTTCCTTCGGGATCATGATCCTGATCCTCATCTTCAAGCCCGAAGGCCTGTTTGGGTCCCGGATCGGCCAGGGATAGGGGAGGTTACTGCGGTTGGATTATCTTTTTTCCGTTGCCACGGTCGCCGGCATTTATATCATCATGGCCCTCAGCTTCTACCTGCCCTTCATGACCGGTCAAATATCGCTGGGCCAGGCAGGGTTCATGGCGGTGGGAGCCTATGCCTCGGCCGTAGGCACGGTAAAATTCGGGATTCCCTACATCCCTTCCGTTTTGATCGGCGGGATCGCGGCCGGAATTGTGGGTTTTGTCCTGGGGGTGCCGGCCCTGCGGATCAAAGGGATCTACCTCCTTTTATTGACGCTCGGGTTCGGGGAGATCGTCCGCGTCATCTTCATCAACCTGAATTACGTCGGGGCGGCCGCGGGCTTCCCGAACATCCCGTACCAGCAATATACCCTTTTATACGCGTACGCAACGGTCTTGATTCTCATTATCTTTTTCCACCGGTTGCGCAAATCCCGGTTGGGAAGGGCCTTTCAGGCGATCGGGAATGACGAAGGGGCGGCCGAAATCATGGGAGTGAACATCACTGCGGCCAAGCTGACGGCTTTCTCCGCCGGCGCCTTCATCGCCGGCATCGGCGGAGGAATCTTCGCCCACTACCAGGAATACATCGAACCCCTTATGTTCGGCGTCATGCAAGGCGTGGAATTCATCGTCTTTACGATCTTCGGGGGAATCCAGATCTTCTGGGGCCCCATTTTCGGGGCCTTCGTCCTCACCTTCCTGCCCGAATTCTTCCGAGTCATTCAAAACTGGAGAATGGAATTATACGGGGTCCTGCTGATCGTCATGATGATCATCCGGCCCCGCGGGGTGATCGGGCTGGATACGATTCAAGGGATCAAGAAGATTCTCAGGATCGTCCCCTGAAATTTTGGGATTTGGATATTTTTTCAAGGCATCTTATAATTGGCGAACGGTTGGAGATTTACAAGAGCCTTGATATTTAATGGGGGAATGGGTGCTCCTCGAAATCCGGGAAGCGGTTAAATACTTCGATGGCTTTTGCGCCCTCCATAAAGTCTCGCTGAGCGTCGCGGACGGAAGGATTCATGCGATCATCGGTCCCAATGGGGCGGGCAAAACGACCCTGTTTCACCTGATCAGCGGGATGCATGATCTAACGAGTGGCGAGATCTGGTTTAAGGGAAAGCAACTGAAGGACCTGAAACCGCATCTGCGCGCCAAACTCGGGATCGGTCGGACCTTTCAAATCGTCCGCCTCTTCGAATCCTTGACGGTCCTGGAAAATGTCATGCTGGGCCGGCATTGCAAGACCCGGGCCGGTCTCTTCAAGACCTTTTTTAAACTTTCAATGAAGGAGCTGGAAGAAGAGAAGGCCACCCGGGAGAATGCCCAAAAATGGCTGGAGTTCGTGGGCCTGGGGCATAAGGCCCATCAGATGGCCTCCAACCTCCCCCACGCCGAGCAGAGGCTGGTGGAGATCGCCCGGGCGCTGGCCCTGGAGCCGGATTTGCTCCTGCTCGACGAGCCGGCGGCCGGAATGAACCCGAAAGAAACCATGGATCTCGACGCGCTCATCGCCAAGATGAACCAGATGGGCAAAACCATCCTGCTGATTGAGCATAATATGGAACTCGTGATGGGCATATCGGAGATCATCTCGGTGCTGAACTTCGGGGAAAAGATCGCCGAAGGGAACCCCTCGGAGGTCCAGGATAACCCGGAAGTAATCGAAGCGTACCTGGGCAAGAAAAAAAGGGGGAATTGAGTTGCTTTCGCTGGAGAGAGTTTCTTCTGGCTACGGAAAGATTCTGGCCATCCAGGACGTGGACATCGAGGTGAAAAAGGGTGAGATCGTGGTGCTCCTGGGAGCCAATGGAGCCGGGAAGTCGACTCTTCTGCGGACCGTGTCGGGGGCCTTGAACCCCAGCCGGGGGCGCATTCTTTACCGGGGACAGAGGATCGACGGGAAAAAACCCCATGTGATCGTGGGCCTGGGTATCGTCCAGGTCCAGGAAGGGCGCGGGATTCTTTCCCGGATGACCGTAAAAGAAAATCTGGAGATGGGCGCCTATTTACGCTCGGACAAGGAGGGCATTGCCGCGGATATGGAACGTGTCTTCCAGAAATTTCCCCGGATCAAAGAGCGGCTGAACCAGAGTGGGGGGACCCTTTCCGGGGGCGAGCAGCAGATGCTCGCCATCGGCCGCGCCCTGATGGCCAAGCCCGAACTCCTCCTGCTGGATGAGCCTTCCCTGGGCCTCTCCCCGAATTTTGTGGAATTCATCTTCGAGACCATCCAGGAGTTGCGGGAGAAGGATGGGTATACGCTCCTCCTGGTTGAGCAGAACGCCAATCAGGCCCTGAATCTGGCCGACCGCGGCTACGTATTGGAAACCGGACAGGTCGTTCTCCAGGGAACATGCCAGGCCCTGCGGGACAATGAACAGCTGCAGATGGCTTACCTGGGGAAAGGGGTGCGCAATCCTTGAGAATGGATGACAGCGAAAAAGGAGGTGATCGAAGAAAACTCTTGGCCGTGCAGTCTTATTAAACCTAAACGTTGCATAAAAATCTCTAAAAGCATCACCCCCACCCCCTGAACCATGTGAGGTTCAGGGCATTGTCCTGCACCCTACGTGGTGCAGGGCTTCCCTCCCCCCTCCGAGGGGGAGGGTTGGGGTGGGGGGCAAAAGTCACCAAAGGTAAGCCCGAATATGAATCATGAAAGGAGGGTCAAATGAAGAGAGAGAAATATTTGGTTCCGATGTTACTGGTTGTTTTTTCCATAGCGCTCGTTTTGATCGTTTCCACGCCCACCCACGCCGCCAAGCTTTCCGGGAAGAGCGTCAAGATCGGCGGCCTCTTCGGGGTCTCCGGAGTCTGCGCCGAGTGGGGCATGAATGGCAAGATCGGAACGGAGATCGCCGTGGAAGAGATCAACGCGGCCGGGGGAATCGGAGGGTTGCCCATTGAAATAACCTGGTATGACGATGAATGCAAGGGAGCGCCGGCTATTCCACTCCTGGAAAAGCTCGCCAAACAAGACAAGGTACTGGTGGTCAACGGGCCCTGCCAGAGCTCCACGATTGAAGTCATGTTTCCCAAGCTCGAAAGGATAAAGTTGGTTTTGATCTCTTTTTGCTCCTCCAAACCGGGATTGTCCGCCATGAGCAAGGGCTGGGGGTTCCGCAATACCCTGACCAGTGATAAGCAACTCGACCCGGCAATAAAGAAATGGAAAGAAAAATACAACATCAAGACCGCGGTGGTTTTGTACAACTCCGAGGATGCCGTTTCCTCCTCCGAAGGGAAAGATATCATGCCCGTCCTTTTTGAGAAGAACGGCATCAAATTGCTGAAGATGTTCTCCTTCCAGACCCAGACCGTGGATTTTGCCCCCTTCATGACCGAGGTTAAAGCGCTCAGCCCGGACGGAATTGGCGTGGGGAGCTGCTATGAAGCGGGGGCAAAGATTGCCATCGAGGCCCAGCGACAGGGAATCAAGGCCCCTTTGCTGGGAGGAGCTTGTAACAGCACCCCGGGATTGATTGAAATCGGTGGAAAAGCGGTTGAAGGATATTACGGTTCAACCGCGGCCTGGATCCAGGGAAACCCGGACCCTCGGGTTATAAAATTCGTAGCGGAGTTCAAGAAGCGTTCCCCCGCGGGGAAGGATCCGACCTACGGCGGCTTGCGGGGTTATGACAACATGTACATCATCAAAAAGATCATCGAGGAACAAGGGGTGACCAACAAGCCGGGAGACCTGGAAAAGGACCGGGAGAAGATTCGCAATGGCTGGGCGAAATTGAAAGATTTCCCGGGAATCTCGGGCGAAACGACCATGGATAAATTCGGGGATGGGGTCGGGGGCGTCAGGACCCTGGCCGTAGAAGGCGGTAAATTCATGCTCAAATAAAAGGCGGGTGAAGGGGTCCTTCCGGCCAAGGACCTATGCTTTTTTCCGTGCCTCGCGTGTGGAAAGTGGTCTCTGCGGGGCAGCAAATATCAGCCAAATCCCCCCCACCAACCCCCCTTTGTAAAAGGGGGGGAGGGGGGATTTATGACCCATGCGCACGATATTTCCCTTTTGCCAACATGTTAATTTTGGTTTGCGGCTAAGCGCCCAGTCGTGCCCCATATGATGAAGCCATGTCGATGAATCCCGTATTCCGGATTATCCATGCGAACAGAATCCTTTTGCGGAATACGGAAAGACAACTTGGCTGCGGGAGTAGCGAATAATCCAACGGAGGATCAGATTGATGGTGAAACCCTACAAAGAATTGAGAGAGGTCATCGACAAAAAAGATCGAGGACTCAGGGAAAAAGTAATGTCTCTGAAAGAGGCCATTGGCTTGATCAAAGATGGGGATCACGTGGCCGCCGGCGGCTGCCATTACTCCCGCACTCCGATGGCCGCGGTCTGGGAAATCATCCGGCAGAAGAAAAAAAACCTTGTCTACTCCCGGTCCATTAGTTCGACCGAAGGAGACCTTCTGCTGGTGGCCGGGGCGACCCAGCACGTGGTCACCAGCTGGTTCAGCCCGGGAGTCACCTGGGGGGTCTCGCGCGTGATGCGGCATTATACGGAGAAAAAACTGGCGGTCTTCGAGGAGTGGAGCCACATGAGCCTGGGGCTGCGGTACCGGGCGGGCGCGATGGGGATTCCCTTCATCCCGGTGAGGTCCATGATGGGGTCCGACTTATTCCCGAGGCTGCCCGACATTAAAGAGATGAATTGCCCTTATACCGGGGAAAAACTGGCCCTGTTGCCGGCCCTGAACCCCGATGTGGCCATCCTGCACACCCAACGCTGCGACCCCTACGGGAATGTCCAGAGCTACGGCCTCCCCTTCATGGATCAGGACATTGCCCTGGCGGCCAATAAAGTGATCGTTACCACCGAACGGATCATCAGCAATGACCAGGTCCGCCGGAACCCGGACCAGACCAAAATCCCCTTTTTCTGCGTGGACGCGGTGGTCGAGGTTCCGTACGGGTGCCTTCCCCACGAATGTTACGGGGAATATGAACCGGACTTCAAACACATGGATTATTATGTGAAGCTGATGATGGGCAAAGGACCTGAGGGGGTTCAGGAGTACTTAACGAAGTACGTCTACGGCCCGCCGACCTGGAACGATTATCTGGAGATGAGCGGGTTTAAGAATATCCTGCAAGCAACGATTGCCGGGAGGGGGATCTACAATGACTGATACAAATTACAATACCGCCGAGTTGGTCGCGATTATGAGCGCCCGGTTCCTCGAGGATGGCAAGATTGTTTTTGGGGGAGCGGGCATGCCGCTGATCTCCTGTATTTTGGCCCAGAAGACGCATGCCCCGCGCCTGACCATCCTTTTCGAAGGCGGGGTCATTGGCCCGCACGTGATGGCCGGAAAGCTGCCCCCCTCGACCAACGAGCAGCGGGCCGCTCGCCAGGCGAACATGCTTCTGTCGATCACGGATATCCTGCTGCTGCAGCAGAGAGGGTACGTGGATTATGGCTTTCTCGGCGGCGCCCAGATCGACCAGTACGGAAACCTGAACAGCTCTTTCATCGGCGATGCGGAAAACCCGAAGGTGCGGCTCCCCGGAACGGGCGGCGCCAACGACATCGCCAGCCTGGCCTCAAGGATTTTAGTGGCCATGCACCACGAGAAAAAACGCTTTGTGAAGAAGGTGGATTTCATCACCACCCCCGGATACCTGCATGGCGGGGACAGCCGGGAAAAGGCGGGAATGCCCGTGGGGGGAACCTACAAGGTGATCACCCACCTGGGGATCTTCGGCTTCGATGAAAAGACCCGCAGGATGCGCCTGGAAGGTCTTCATCCGGGAGCGACCGTTGAAGAGGTCAAAGACCGGACCGGGTTCGAGCTGCTGATCCCGGATAAGATCCAGCACACGAAACCCCCGACAGGAGAAGAACTCCGGATCCTGCGGGAGCTCGACCCGGAGCAGCGGTATACCCGGGCCAAGGAAGAATAGACATTTTGGAAAAGGGGGAATGACCATCAAAGATCCCCAGAGAAAAAGCGGTGGGAAGGCCGCAGCAGATTCCCAGCCTCAATACCTGAGAGGCTACTGTCGGATCTGCAACCGGCATTATTTTTACCGCCACCAACTGGATACAGAGCATACCCAAATCCATCAGCACCACGGCGGGGTCTGCCAGAAGGGCCGCTATCGCTGCGCCCGGATTCAATCGAATATCCGGGCGTAAACTTTCCCCCTCACCCCGCCTTCTCCCCCGGAATCGGGGGAGAGGGGAAGGGTGAGGGGGAAACCTGGGAGCCGGCACTGAGATTTATGCAACGAGAGGGTAACCCGGATGGAGGAGCCGATGAATCATGCCCATT
>Ga0214473_10011509_pt1 | contig 10388 bp, 11 predicted proteins | sample RVTome_7_FD_203509 | JGI IMG/M metagenome (GOLD analysis project Ga0214473, IMG submission 203509) | Soil microbial communities from uranium-contaminated site in the Upper Colorado River Basin, Wyoming, United States - RVT98D197 | ecosystem: Environmental > Terrestrial > Soil > Contaminated >... | reverse complement strand
CGCTTCAGAGCCGACAGCCATGAGGACGGATCTCGGCCTTCTCATGGACCGGCAAAGCACCATGAACTCCTATCTGGAGATGATCCTCATGGCGGTCTGCGGCCGCATCGGGACACCCGGAGGAAACGTATTTCCAGGTCACCTGATGCCTCTTGGGCCACACACGGACGAGCGCGACCCTCGAACGTGGAGGACCGTTGAGACCGGTTTTCCGCCGAGTATGGGATATTTTCCTCCCAACGTCCTTCCCGAGGAGATCCTTTCAAAAAAGCCGGAGCGCACCCGGGCTTTGATCGTAAGCAGTTCGAACCCGCTTCGATCTTATGCGGACTCTCTCCTTTACGAGAAAGCGTTCCGGGAACTGGATCTCCTGGTGACCATTGAAATCGCCATGTCTGAAACCGCCAGGCTCAGCCACTACGTGCTCCCCGCAAAATCAGGGTATGAAAAGTGGGACGCCGCCTTCTTCAGCCTAACCTTTCCTGAAGTCTACTTTCAGATCAGGCATCCCTGCTGTGAGAGCGAGGGCGAACGTCTCGAAGAGGGAGAAATTTTCACCCGCCTTGCCGACGCCCTGGGCATCCTGCCACCGATCCCGGAGAGTCTTTTCCAGCGGGCTCGCGAGGACCGGGGCCTCTTTGCCATGGAACTGCTCCAGTTCATGGGGAGTGACAAGAAGGCCGCAAGATTCCTTCCCTTCATCGTGGCAAAGACTCTTGGCCGGGAACTCGGTTCAGCGCACCTGTCGGCCCTCTGGGGTCTTCTGATGATGTACCCGCAGCATGCGAGTGAGGACATCGCCAGAGCCGGTTATGAACCGAGCCCCTTGGTGGGGGAGGAGCTTTTCAAAAAGTTTCTTGATCATCCGGAAGGAGTGGTCATTGCCAAAATGCCTGAGCAGGACAATCTGAATTCTCTCAGGACCCCAGACAAGAAGATCCACCTTTACATCGAAGAGATGGAATCATGGATGGGAGAAATCGAGCCGGGCAAGGAGGAACAGAGTCTCAACAATGCGGACTATCCTTTTGTCCTTGTGGCCGGCCGGCATTTTCCTTACACCGCGAACAGCATTATGAGAGACCCTGAGTGGAACGGCCGCAAACAAGTGTGTAATCTCCTCATGAGCGAAGAAGATGCCCGTGCTCTGGGGACCAAGGAGGGGGCTGAAGTTTTGCTCACCACCGAAGCATCGCGAGTTAAAGTTTCGGTTGAAGTTTCCGATATTCCTCCGCGAGGGACGGTGGTTCTGCCACACGGTTTCGGCCTGGCGCATGGAGGGGAAACCTATGGAGTGAACGTGAATCAACTCACCAAGAACACCCATCGGGACAGAATCGCGGCGACCCCCCTTCACCGCTATGTCCCGTGCCGTATTGAGACAGCTTGATGAGAAAAGGTAAGAGGCCAAAAAAGATGGCTTCGCAAAAAGTCCAAAAAGCGCTTTTTCCCTCATTCCGGCAAACCCCGATCAAGTCCGGGGCAGGCGTCGGAATCCAGGTCTTTCATACACTTACAAAATACCTGGACTCCGGTTGTCACCGGAGTGACGATTTTAAAGAGCGTATTAGGATGAAATGATGAAACGGTCTGTGGGAGGGCAATATGAAGTTTGTGAAAGTCAACATGTCTAAAAAATCGGTTCAGTTCCAGGATGTGCCCAAGGAGTATGCAGGGCTGGGAGGGAGAGGGCTCACTTCCGTGATGGTCAATGCGGAAGTGCCGCCGAAGTGTGATCCTCTTGGACCTGAGAACAAGCTGATCTTTGCTCCCGGTCTCCTGAGCGGGACAAGCCTCGTGAACACCAGCCGGATTTCCATAGGGGCCAAGAGTCCGCTCACGGGAACCATCAAGGAGAGCAATGCCGGCGGGACAGTGGCGGCCGCTTTGGGGCATCTGGGAATCACGGCGATCATTGTGGAAGGGCAGGCGCCGCAAGGGGAGCTCCACATTCTGCGGATCGATGAGAAAGGAGAGGCAAGTCTGCTCCCGGCTCAGGCGTACAAAGGGATGCGCACGTACGCCTTTGCAAAAAAACTCCTTGAAACGTACGGACAGAAGACCGCGGTTCTCTGCATAGGACCTGCGGGTGAGCTTCAGGTGACCGCGGCCTCTATCCAGACGACGGACATTGACGGGCGTCCGTGTCGGGCAGCAGGTCGTGGTGGACTCGGCGCGGTGATGGGGGCGAAAGGGCTCAAGGCGCTGGTGGTGGACCAGCGTGGAAAGAGCGCTGATGCGATTGCTGATCCCAAGGCGTTCAATGAAGCGGCCAAAGCTTTTGCGCAAGCGGTTAAAGCGCATCCTTTCAGCGGGCAAATGCTTCCTGCCCTTGGCACGGCCGGGCTTGTGGCACCGGTCAATTCTCTTGGCGCGTTCCCCAGCCACAATGCGACAAAAGGGGTGCTGGAGGGCTGGGAAAAGATCAGTGGTGAGACCATGGCCAAGATCATTGCAGAGAGAGGCGGTAAAACGACCCACATGGGGTGCGCGCAATGCGTTGTCCACTGTTCCAATGAGTATGTGGATAAACAGGGGAAGTATATGACCGCTTCCCTGGAATACGAAACGATCTGGTCCATGGGCGGCATGACCGGGATTGCCGATCTGGACACGATTGCCAAGCTTGACTTCCTGTGCGATGACATCGGCCTGGACACCATGAGCACCGGCGTGGCGGTTGCTGTTGCCATGGACGCAGGAAAGGCGAAATTCGGGGACGGTGAAGCCGCCATCCGGATGGTCGAGGAGGTGGCCAAGGGGACCGAGTTCGGCAGGGTCCTGGGAAACGGCCCGGCTGCCGTGGGCAAGTATTTAAAACATCACAGGGTGCCGGTGGTCAAGGGACAGAGCATTGCCGCCTATGACCCGAGGGGCATGCAGGGCAACGGAGTCACCTATGCGACATGTCCCATGGGGGCCGATCATACGGCGGGAAATGTGATCGGCGAGTACCTGAGTGGAGCACTGGATCCGCTCAAGCCGGATGGCCAGGTTGTGGCGTCCAGAAATTCGCAGATTGCTATGGCTTCAGTGGATACCATGGGGCTGTGCCTGCTGGCGGGCGTTGCCTTGAAAACGCCTGAAGGCGGCCAGGCTTTCCTCAAAGCGCTGAATGCAAAGCTCGGGACAAATCTTGGGCCTGAGGCCATGCCTGCCTTTGGGATCAAGGTGCTTCAGGCGGAACGAGATTTCAACCGCAAGGCCGGATTTACCAGCAAAGATGACCGGCTGCCGGAGTTCTTCTACAAGGAACCCCTGCCACCACACAACAAGGTGTTTCTCGTCAGCGACGGCGAGTTGGACAGCCTATTCACCTTCTAATGATGAAAGTCAGAGTCAAAAGGCCTCCCGCGTGAAGGACAAGATCATCGAAATGAACCACCTGAACGAGACCCTCTATTGCGGTTGTATCGCATGCGCCGATGAAGGAACAAGAAAGCCCAGCGGATCATGATCTCCCGTCTGGTCGATATGAGGGAAAAGCAGAAGAATGCGAAGAGGCTCTGCGGCATCACAGGGGAGAGTGCAAACCAATGAACCTCTGTTTCCTTTTCATCCATCCGGATTCTTGGTATAAAGAAAAAAATCGTGTTCTCTCGCCGTACAAGAGGAGGGAAGGAGAATGAAACCGGCTAGCTTGTTACAGGACAAATTGGTGCTGGTGGTGGATGACGAGAAGGACGTGCTCGACTCGGTTGCGGAAACGCTTGAGATGTGCACGGTGCACAAGGTGGGGGACTATGAAACCGCCCTTCAGTACCTTCTGAGCTATTCCTATGATATCGTCGTTTTGGATATCATGGGAGTGAACGGCTTCGAGCTGTTGAAGGTGGCGGTCAAAAGGGGATTCCCCGCGGTGATGCTCACGGCGCACGCCTTGACGCCGGAATCGCTCAAGAAATCCATCCGCCTGGGGGCTGTTTCCTTCTTGCCGAAAGAGAGGATGGGTGATCTGGTCGAACACCTTGAAGACGTGGTGCTTGAAGGCGGCAAACCGGCCTGGCAGAAGCTTTTCGACAAGGTGGGAGAGCTTTTCAATAAGCGCTTCGGGCCGGATTGGAGAGAAAAGGACAGGTTCTTCAAGGAATTCGAGGAGGAACTGAAAAAAAGCGAGGGCTCCTAGAAGAAAGGGCAAAGGAGCCTGCCCAAGAAGTGGAAATATAAAATCAACAGGAGAGAGAGGATATGGATAAACCGATTGAACACTACTGGCAAATCCGTCTCAAGGCGGTGAAGGAAGCCCTTGAGGCCAATCATTTCGAAGTTTTCCTTGCGAAGGACGTGGGAGAGGCAAACAAAATTGTGAAAGACCAAATCCTTCCGACCCTAGGAGCGAAGAGCGTTTCCTGGGGCGGGTCCATGACTTTTCTGGCCACAGGCCTTTACGAGGAGATCAAGAAGATGCCGGGGCTGGAGATCCTCGACACCTTTGATCGAAGCAAATCTCCTGAAGAAAACATGGAAATCCGCAGGAAGTCTGTTCTTGCGGATCTGTTCATCACCGGGACCAATGCCGTGACAGAGGGCGGTGTCCTGGTCAACCTCGACATGATCGGGAACAGGGCTTGTTCGATCAATTTCGGCCCCAAGCACGTTGTGATTCTCGTGGGCAGGAACAAGATCGTCTCTGAACTGGACGACGCCATGTATAGGGTCAAGAACTATGCCGCCCCTGCGAACGCGATGAGGCTCGAGAAGAAAACCCCCTGCGTCAAAACGTCTTATTGTGAAGACTGCAAGAGCCCGGACCGCATCTGCAATGTGTGGACCATCACGGAGAAATCTTTTCCCAAGGGAAGAATCAGGGTGATCCTGATCAACCAGGACCTGGGGCTCTAAGGGAGGCGGCATGGAAAAGCCGGAAATGCTCTACCTGTCTCAGGCGGACGTGGCGTCCGTGAACCTGCCCATGGCTGAGATCATTAAAGCGCTGGAAACGGCGTTTCGCGAGAAGGGCCAGGGGAAGACGGAGATGCCCCCAAAACCCGGGATCCATCCGGGAGGGGGGGACAATTTCATCCATGCCATGCCCGCCTATATTCCGGCGCTGAAGTCGGCAGGGCTCAAGTGGGTGAGCGGCTTCATCGAGAACTCCAAACGAGGCCTGCCCTATATCACCGGGTTGCTGATTCTGAACGACGTGGAGACGGGCTTGCCCCTGGCGGTGATGGATTGCGTCTGGATTACGGCCATGCGCACCGGTGCGGCAACGGCCCTTTCCGCACGATACCTGGCGCGTCCGGAATCCTCCGTGGTGGGGATTCTGGGCTGCGGTGTGCAGGGCCGGACCAACCTGGAGGCGCTGAACGTTTTGTTTCCGGTAAAGAAAGTCATGGCTTACGATATTGACTCGGAAATCGCTCGAAGATACGCCAAGGAGATGGAGTCCCGATTCGGTGTCGAGGTGGTGACCGTGCAGAAGCCGCACGACGCGGTGAGCGGGTGCGACATCTTTGTCACCGCAGGGCCTATTCTCAGGAAACCTCATCAGACGATTCAGCCGGGATGGATGGGGCAGGGGGCTTTCGCTTCCCTTGTGGATTTTGATTCCTACTGGCATCCCGATGCGATGAAGCAGGCTTCCAAGTTCTGCACCGATGACACGGAGCAGTTGCTTCATTACAGGCAGGTGGGCTACTTTCAGGACATCCCGCCGCTCCACGCGGATCTTGGAGAGCTTGTGACAGGCAAGAAAGTGGGTCGCCAAAGAGCGGATGAGCGCACCATGACGGCGAACCTCGGGTTGGCGATCGATGATATGGCGGTGGCGCCTATTCTTTACCGGCGTGCGCTTGAAAAAGGAATCGGGAGAAAGTTGCCTTTGTGATAGCGCCTATCCTAGTTTTGCCTTACTCCTTTCAAGACAAATCTCCCCTCGCCCCTCTTTAGGAAAGAGGGGTAAACCTGGAGACACCTAGCTTCCCCCTTTTCTAAAGGGGGACGGGAGGGGGATTTTGTGAGGAGTCGTTTGCACATTGGATTTTGGATGAATTCCATGAAGGAGATTCGTATGAGAAAGGTGATTCATACTGAAAAAGCGCCGAAGGCTGTTGGGCCTTACAGCCAGGCCATCAGTACGGGAAATCTTTTGTTTACTGCAGGTCAGGTGGCCATTGACCCGCGTACGGGAAAACTGGTGGAAGGCGGGATCAAGGAGCAGACCCGGCAGGTCATGGAAAATCTTAAAGCGATCCTGACGGAAGCGCAAACGGGTTTCTCGAAAGTGGTGAAAACCACGGTCTTTTTGCAGGACATCAAGACCTTTGCCGATTTCAATCAGGTCTATGGGGAGTATTTTCCGTCCGAGCCCCCGGCTCGAAGCACGTTCCAGGTGGGTGCGCTGCCGCTGGGAGCTATGGTGGAGATTGAAATGATCGTGCTCCTAGGGTGATTAAAGCAGGGGTCAAAGGAGGCCGTTATGAATTTTGAACAAGTCCAACCTCTCCTGAGGCTGGGATCTTGGTTGCAGTGGCTCGTGATCGCATTGGTTTTTCTTGCAGGGTTTCTGCAAATCGCGAAATTCCTGCTGGACAAGAAAGTCGATACCATGCGGGAAGAGATCGCAAGAACCAAGGTTGCGGAGTACGAACAGAAGATCAGCGATCTCCAAGCAAAAGCGGCTGAACGGATTGAAAAGCGCCAGGTCGCCATCGAACGGGAGAAGGATCGCAAGATCCCTGAGACCATGATCCCTCAAATCAAAGGAGATCTTCTCAAATACTCGGGATCGACGGTGCGGCTGGCATGCGACAAAGGCGACAAGGAAGCCCTGGCTTTTGCGGAACAACTCAAAGACTTGTTTGAGGAGTGCGGCTGGACCGTGAAGGGGGTCGGTCAGGCGCTCCACTCCAAGCCGGTTAAGGAAGTCGTGCTCATATTGAACCACGAGGAGCAGAAGCAAAAGGCAAACGTTATTTTCTCCGCTCTCATGTCTCTCAACATCAAGTCCAGTGCCCGCCTGAACAAAAACCAGGAGGAAGACCTGGGGATCATTGTGGGGCAAAGAGAATAGAGAAATCAGTAATCGGTAAACAGTAATCAGTGAACAGTGAGAAATCGCGGCGCTAAGTTCCCGGTCTCAGCCGTCACTCATTACTGATCACTGCAAACTGATCACTGGTTCACGGCTATGGTCGGCGTTGCGGGTATGATAATCGAACCCGGAAAGATCACGCAAAGGATCACCCTTCTCGGAACTCCGGAGATATGTTTGTATCATGTGAATGGGGGGAGCGAATCCGTGTTGATCGGCGGGGGAATGGCCCACCTCGCTCCACTCATCCTGCCTCAAGTGCGGGCCTTCGGCATCGATGCTAAAAAAATCAGGGAACTCGTCATTCTTCACACCCATTTTGATCACTGCGGCCTGGTACCGTACTTGAAGAAGCTGTGGCCCTGGATGAAAGTGGCTGCTTCGGCGCAAGGCAAGTCACGTCTGTCCGATCCCAGGGTGACGCAGAATATCGCCGCCTTCAACCAGATGGCGATCGCCCGGGCGAGGCTCGATGGAGGGACGGCCGGGCTCGGAGCTGAGTTTACAGGCATCGAGGTGCAGAAAACCTTGAAGGAGGGAGATCGAGTGGTCTGCGGAGAGATGACGCTGGATATCCTTCAAGTCCCCGGCCATTCCTCTTGTTCCATTGCAGCCTATATGCCTGCGGAAAAAGCTCTCTTCGCTTCCGATGCGGCGGGGGTGTCCTACAGGAATTTCGTTTTCGCGGCCGGCAATTCAAACTATGATCTCTACCAGGAAAGCTTACAGAGAATGGCCCGTTACCCGGTGGAGGTGGTCCTCCTCGAACACTATGGGGCGGCAGTGAGTGAAGAGGCGAAGGCGTTCCTCCCCAATGCCATAAAGACCGCTGAGAACACGAGGGCCTTGATAGAAAAAACCTATCGACTCACGGGAGATGTGGACAAGACCACCGAACGGATGACCCGGTTTGTCTTTGAGCAGTCGCCGGACTATTTCCTGGACAAGGAGGTTCTGTCCATGGTGATCGCCCAAATGGTGAAATTCATTGCAAAGGCTCTTGAAGAAAAAGAAGGGATGAGGAGGTCTTTATGAAAGTTTCATTAGGTCCCAAGAACTGTTTGTACCCGATCCTCACCACACTGGTGGGGGCAAACGTTAACGGAAAACCCAACTACATTACCATCGCCCACGTGGGGATCATGGATCTCGGCTCCATTTCCTTGGGCATGTCCAAAATTCATTACACCAATGCGGGCATCAAGGAAAACGGAGCGTTCAGCGTCAATATTCCTTCAGTGGCCATGGTCAAGGAGACGGACTACTGTGGGATTGTGTCCGGGAAGAAAACCGACAAAGCAAAACTCTTTGACAATTTCTACGGGAAACTGAAAACCGCACCGATGATCAAACAGTGTCCCATTAACATGGAGTGTAAACTGATCCAGACCGTGGATTTTCCCAAGCACGACATTTTCATCGGAGAGATCGTGGAAACCTACATAGAGGAGCAGTATGTCACGGACGGGGTGGTCGATTACGGGAAGGTCCAGCCCATTTTCTTTTCCATGGATGGCCCAAACTACTGGAAGCTGGGGGAGCAGTTTGCAAAGGCGTGGCATGTGGGGAAGGAATTGAAGAACCAGTGATCAGTGGAAGTCAGTAATCAGTGATCAGGTCAAATGCCTAAAATACCTAAAGTGAGCCCTTCGACAGGCTCAGGGACTTCGTCTAAAGTGTCTAAAGTTAAAAAGGCAAAAGCAATATCACGAAAGCACGAAAGATAAAAAGCGCGAAAAAATCAGAAAGGAGAAACCTATGTTTTTTGAACTGCGTCAGTATCGTATCAAGAAGGGAAAGATGAAACGGTGGGTGAAGTTTACGGAGGAAGTTCTGATCCCTTTTCAAATCTCCCAGGGTATGGTTGTGGTGGGAAGCTTCGTGGGCCAGGAGGAAAAGGATCTCTACGTGTGGATTCGCCGCTTCGAGAACGAGCAGGAGCGGAAAAAGCTCTACAAGAAAGTATATGAGAGTGATACCTGGCTGAAAGAGATCAAGCCCGAAGTGGATCAGATGCTCGATCGCCCGAAGATGGTTGTGACGCGCCTGGAGGCCACGCCCAAGTCCATCCTCCATTGAGCGGCGTTTTATGGCCATGAATTCTTGACCAAACAATCTGAAACACAAGGAGACGTGCAATGAAACCCGTCGTTTTAGTCACCCGCAAACTGCCGGCCGCTGTCGAGGATCGCCTCCGCCGGGATTACCAGCCCCGGCTTAACCACGATGACCACCTTTACTCCAGTGATGAGCTGATCGAGAGCGCCGCCGGCGCCGATGCGATCCTTCCATGTCACACGGAGCGCTTCTCGGGCCAGGTCATCGAGCGACTCCCCCGCCGCGTCCGCATCATCGCCAACTACTCCGTGGGATTCGACCATGTCGACATTGAGGCGGCGAAGCGTCGTGGCCTGGTGGTGACCAACACTCCGGAAGTCCTCTCCGATGCCACGGCTGAGGTGACCATCATGCTCATGCTGGGCGCAGCCCGGCGCGCCAGCGAGGGGGAGCGCCTGGTGCGGACCCGAACCTGGCGGGATTGGAGCCCCAGCTTCATGGTGGGTACCCAGGTGACCGGCAAGCGGCTCGGCATTGTGGGCTTAGGGCGGGTCGGCCGGGTCACGGCGCGGCGGGCCCGGGGGTTTGACATGACGATCCACTATCACGACCTCCACCGTCTTTCACCGGATCAGGAAGAGGGCGCGATTTACCACCTGACCCCGGAAGATCTCATGCCGCACTGCGACTTCCTGGCGTTCCATTGCGTATCGACGCCGCAGACCCAGCGGATGCTCAACGCCGAACGGATTGCACTGCTCCCGGACGGCGCCATCGTCGTCAACGCGAGCCGCGGCGCGGTGGTCGAGGATGTGGCGCTGATAGCGGCTTTGAAGTCCGGCAAGGTGGCTGCCGCCGGCCTTGACGTGTACAACAACGAGCCCGACATCCATCCGGAGTACCGGGAACTGCCGAACACCTTCCTGATGCCCCACATCGGCAGTGCGACCAAGGAGACCCGCGACGCAATGGGGTTCCGGGCCCTGGACAACCTGGACGCATTCTTCGCAGGTCGCGAACCCGGTGACCGCGTGGCCTGATCCCTTATGGGCGTGGGGTCGAGAAACGCAAATCCCGCATGAAGATCGCAGTTAGAAGTCGTTCGCTGAAAAGAGCAGCGGCGCGGTTTCTACTGCGATACGCGTTAGTTCAAGAAGAAGCGCCAAGAAGACCGTAGCATTTGGTTATGTGGCGAGATTGGTTATGATGTGAGTATATAGATCCCTCCGTGTTATTCCGTTCATCCTTTTTGAAGGATCCTTTTACTTCTTTTCATTCCTTCCCATTGTGATTC
>Ga0214473_10011508_pt1 | contig 10388 bp, 8 predicted proteins | sample RVTome_7_FD_203509 | JGI IMG/M metagenome (GOLD analysis project Ga0214473, IMG submission 203509) | Soil microbial communities from uranium-contaminated site in the Upper Colorado River Basin, Wyoming, United States - RVT98D197 | ecosystem: Environmental > Terrestrial > Soil > Contaminated >... | reverse complement strand
CTCCCGAGAGGGAGGTCGAGCTCCGCTTCCGGAACGAAGCGCCGCTGGGGTCAGGGCTAGGGGCGTCATCGTCGCTCCTGGTGGCCACGATGCTGGCGATGGACGCCCTTCTTGGCCGGAGGCGCGGATGGGAGGAGACGGCCCGTGCGGCGATGGAAATCGAGGCGGGGCACCTGCGCTGCCTGACGGGGCGCCAGGACCACGTCGCGGCGCTGCGCGGGGGGATCCAGGGGATCCGATTCCTGCCGGGCCGCGTGGAGGCGGACAGGATTGCGCCCGGGAGCGACGCCGGCCGGAAGCTCGCCTCGCACGGGTTCGTCGCCGGCACGGGGAAGGCTCACCATTCCGCGGAGGTCAACTGGCGGATGATCCGCGGCGCGATCGAGGGGAACGCGGAGATCCTGCGCAGGTTTCGCGGAATCGCCGCCGCCGCGCGCGACGCATGGGACGCCGTCAGGAACGGAGACGTCGACGCGGCGGGCCGTGCCGTCGCACGGGAATGGGAAATCCGGAAAACCCTCGCTTCAGGCGTCTCCCCGTCGAGGGTGGAAAAGACGTTCGCCTTGCGGGAATTCCGGAAGCGCGTCATCGGCGTCAAGTTGTGCGGGGCAGGCGGCGGGGGAATGGCATTCGGCCTTCTTCGCAGTCCCGGGGAGCGCGGAAGGGTGGAAGCGCTCCTTCGGGCCGAGGGGTTCACCGTTTTTTCTTTCCGCCTTTCCGGGGGCCCCCGTGTCGTCCGATTCTAAGACCTGGGACGTGATCGTCATCGGCGCGGGGCCCGCGGGGCTGTTCGCCGCGCGGGCATTGTCCGGCAGGCTTTCCGTCCTGGTGCTCGAGGAGAAGGCCCGCACGGGAGGGGCCGGGGCGATGACCGACGGAAAGCTCAATCTCTCGCCGCAGATCGGGCTCGACCTCACCGAGCTGCAGATCTCGGAGGAGGAAGCCGGCGACCGGATCGCGCGGATCGACGAGGTGTTCCTCGAGCACGGCGCGGACCGGACCCTTTACGGCACGGACGCGGGTCGGATCGGCCTGTGGCTGGACCGGGTCTCCTGGGTCCGGCGCGCCACCCCGAAGGGAGACTGGGACATCACGCTCCTGCCGGCACGTCAGCGTCACATGGGGACCGACCTGGCGCACCGGGTCGTTGCCCGCATGACGGATTCGATCGCCGGCAGCGGGGCGACGTTCTCCCTTCGTACGAAAGTGGAGGACATCTTCCAGCGGGCCCGCCGCGGGCCGTTCCGCCTCCGCACCTCGAAAGGGCAGTTCGCATCGCGGTACCTGATCGCCGCCCCGGGGCGGAAAGGGGCGTACTGGTTCCGGGAGGTCGCTCGGTCTCTCGGCGTGCAGACGCGGTGGGGGGCCATCGACATCGGGTGCAGGGTGGAAGTGGCCCTGCCCGTTTACGACGAGATCACGCAGGTCCTCTACGACCCGAAGTTCCTCTTCGTCACGCCCACCCACGGGGACCGCACCCGCACCTTCTGCACCAACCCCGGCGGAAGGGTGCGCGTGGAGATCCGGAACGGTTGCCGGCTGGTCAACGGCGACGCACTGAAGAAACGGAAGACCCCCTGCACGAATTTCGCGATCCTCAACACGGTGTCGATGACCGAGCCTCTCCAGGACACGACGGAGATGGGGCGCAAGGTCATGGAGTTCGCCAACTTCTGGGGCGGAGGGGACAGCCTGGTGGTGCAGCGGTGGGGGGATCTCACCGCGGGAAGACGCTCCACGACGGAGACGTTCCACTCGGCGGCACTCGGATACGACAAGATGACGCCGACTCTCCCGCCGGGACCGGGGGTCACCCCCGGAGACATCTCGTTCGCGTACCCCGGGAGGATCGTCGACAATCTCCGGGAGAGCCTCCTGCTCCTGTCCCGGGTCATTCCGGGGGTGGCGCACCCCTCGACGACCATCTACGTCCCGGAGATCAAGTTCTACGACACGAAATACGGGACGGACCGGCACCTGGAGACGAACGTCCCCAACCTGTTCGTCGCCGGGGACGGCGTGGGCAAATCCCGCGGCATCGTCGGCGCCGCCCTCAACGGGATGCTGGCCGCCGAGGGGATCCTCCGCAAGGAAGGGAAAGTGTAAACGCCGTCCTCGAGCATCGCGACCGTCTGCGTTCCCTGGTTCCGCTGGATTCCTCGCGGGGGGTTCGAATCCCTCCGAGCATGCAAAGTACTATGGATTATGCATTGAAGATTCGAACCCCGAGCCCGCGCCGACGACCAGGAGGAAGAGCCCGACCTTGCGGAAGGCGAAAGCGGGCGAGGCGGCCGCTATGGCCGATGGCGTGATCGCCGAGGCGGGAGGCGGTTCTCGCTCCCCCGCTGCGTTCTCCCGCGATGACAGGGAACGCGCCTGCTGGTGCGGTAAGCGCCCCAAACGGATGGCGCATGCCGCAGGAGGGTCCGGCGCAGCCGCCGCAGAAGGGGGGCGAAGGGAGGTAAAGCGCAGGCGCGCAGGTCCATCGCGCGCCGAGCCACGAACGGAGCTCCCCTCCGAGGCGGCGAAGCCAGTACTGGGGGCCCAACTGCCGTCCGGCAGGCGGTGGGAGATCCGCGGCTGCGCCTTCCGTGGGGTGTTACGGCGCGACGACGAGGACTCCCGTTCCCTGGAGCTCGTCGGCCTTGAGCATCTGGAGGGCGCGGTTGGCGTCCTCCAGCGGAAAGAGGGCGACCTTCGGGCGGATGGGGATCTCCGCGGCCTCCCGCAGGAGGTCTTCGCCGTCCTGGCGCGTGTTGGCGGTCACGCTCCTGAGGTTCTTCTCGTAAAAGAGGCACTCTTCGTATTTCATCGACGGGACGTCGCTCATGTGAATACCCGCCAGCGACAGCGTCCCGCCCTTTTTCAGCGCCCGCAGCGCCGGCGGGATCAGCTCCCCCGCCGGGGCGAAGAGGATCGCCGAATCCGCGGCGACCGGCATCTCCGCGGGATCCTCCCCCGCCCAGGAGGCACCCATCTCGAGCGCGAGGTTCCGGTGGCGCTGCCCGCGCGTGCATACGAACACCTCGCACCCCCGGTGGAGGGCAACCTGGATGACGATGTGCGCGGAGGAGCCGAATCCGTAGATGGCGAGCCGTCCCCATCGAGGAAGATCGGCGCGCCGCAGTGCCCGGTACCCGATGATCCCGGCGCATAATAGCGGGGCGGCCTCGGCGTCTGAAAACGCCTGGGGGAGAGAGTAGGCGAACGCCTCCGGCACGACCGCATACTCCGCGAAGCCGCCGTCCCGGTGGTAGCCGGTGAAAAGCGGCGCTTCGCACAGGTTCTCCCTCCCTGCCGCGCAGAAGGCGCACGAACCGCACGTGTGGCGCAGCCACGCAACCCCCACCCGCGCTCCCGGGGGGAAGCGTCCCGCCCCTTTTCCCCGCAGGTCCACCGTCCCCACGACCTGGTGCCCGGGAATGAGGGGAGTCCGGACGGGAGGGAGGTCCCCCTCGATGACATGCAGGTCCGTCCGGCAGATGCCGCAGGCCGACACCTTCACACGGATCTCCCCCGGTCCGGGCGCAGGGGGTGGCAGCTCCGTAAGCGTCAGGGGCGACGTCGCGATCGGCCGAATTTCGGAAAGCAGCATCGCGTTCATAGGCGGAACGAGGAAGGGTCCAGAATCTGGAACCCCGCCTCCTGGATCGCCTTTTTCAGAGGTGCGACGATCTGCGTGGAGACGCGGAAGAAAATCGCGCGCTTCCCCTCCTCCGCATGCCCCGTGGTCAGGACGCTCGTGATGTTCACGTTGAACCCCTTGATGATCGAGACGATCTGCGCGAGCCCCCCCGGCACGTCCGGCACGACCACTTCCAGCCGGGAGCTGATTTCGCCGACGCCCAGCACCTGGATGAACGCCTTGAGGACGTCGGCCCGCGAGATGATCCCCGCCACCCTTCCTTCACTGTCCAGCACCGGGAGCGAGTTCACGCGGAAATCGTGCAGAAGGACGATGGCGTCCTCCAGGGTGTCGGTGAGGGTGGCCGTCACCACCTTACGGGTCATGACCTTCTCCACGATGGTTTCCTTGAGGAGGTCTTCGGCTTCCTTCTCCGTCGCACCGCGCAGGAGCGCCACCGGCAGCGTCGCCTCCCGGATGTCGCGGTTCGACAGGATGCCGATGAGCTTGCCGTTCTCCCCCGTCACGGGAAGCTGGGGGATGCTATGGTGGCGCATTCGCTCGCGCGCCTCGAAAAGCGAATCGTTCGGGGATATTGTGACGACGTTTCGCTGCATTCTCCGGACGACGAACATGGGTTCTTCCTCCTCCTCCCGGTGCTATTTCCCGAGGAGTTCCTGTAGGTGTGCTTCCACGGATAACGTGAGAGACTTCAGTTCGTATCCCCCCTCGAGCAGGGAGACGATTCTTCCTCCGCAATGCCGGTCCGCCATCTCGACGACGAAGCGGGTCATGAAGCGGAACCCTTCCTCGGTGAGCTGGATGTCGGCCAGGGGATCGTCCTTGTGGGCATCGAACCCGGCGGAGACGAGGAAGATCTCCGGCCGGAAGGCGTCGATCGCGGGGCCGAGCATCTGCTCGAACGCTGTGCGGTACTCGGCGTCCCCCGCCCCGGGCGGCATCGGCGCGTTGAGCGTCGTCCCCTCCCCGGCCCCCCTGCCGGTTTCCCATCTTCTGCCCGTCCCCGGGTAGAGAAAGGAAGGGTGTTCGTGAATGCTGAAGAAGTAGACGGACGGATCCTCCAGGAAGATGTTCTGCGTTCCGTTCCCATGGTGCACGTCCCAGTCCACGATGAAGATGCGGGAAACCCCGTGCCGCGACTGCAGGTACCGGGTGGCGATGGCAATGTTGTTCAGGAGGCAGAAGCCCATTCCCGTCCTGCTGTCGGCGTGGTGCCCGGGGGGGCGGATCGCGCAGAACGCCCGCCGGACCTTGCCGGTGATCACGGCCTCCGCACCCGCGATTGCACCGCCGGCGGAGAGGAAGGCGACGGTGTAGGAGCTCCGGTTGAGGTAGGTGTCCTCGGTGTCCAGTGTCAGGTCGCCGCGCCGGCACGCCACCTCGATCTTCTGGAGGTACGAAGGATCGTGGACGCGGACGATGTCCGCCTCGTCCGGGTAGCCCGGGGTGACGGGAACCATTTTGTCCAAGAGTCCCCTCTCGGTGAGGTGCTCGGCGATGGCCACGAGCCGGCCCGGGGACTCCGGATGCTCAAAAGGGGGGGCATGCAATAGGTAATCCGGATGATAGACGAAGGCGGTGCTGTTCATCGGATCTCCATGCGGGCCTTTTCACTATAGCAGAATCGGATATAGTAAAGAAATGGAGACCCACTGGCTGTGCGCGCTGCTGGCGGTCTTCCTGTCTCTTCCCGCAACTGCCGCGACCGCCATCCGGTCTTCCCTGCTCATTCTGGGGGAGGAGGGGCTTGCGGAGGAAAGCGCCCGGGGCGACCGGAAGGCGGGGCGCCTGCTCGCCGCTGTCCGCGATCCATCGGTTCGCCACCCCTTTTCCCTGTGGACGCTGGCGACCGTTCTGAAAGCGACTTCGGGGCTCGCCGCCGGAGCGTCAGCCGCGGCGTTCGCGCTGAGCGTGGGGGGATGGCCAGGCGCCGGGCTGGGTGCAACGTGGCTGGCCGCCTACCTGCTGTTCCTCTTCTACCTGGAGAACCTCGCGACCTGCGAACCGATGGAGAACCCGCGGCGAGTCCTCCGCTGGGGAGGCGTCTGCCTGGCGGCCCTTCGCATGGCGGTCTTCCCGGCCCGTCTCTTCGACGGGCTGGGACGGCTTCTCTTCGGCGGGCGGTACTCCCCCGAAGCCCTGATGGACATCCGCTTCGGGTCCGAAGAGGGGATCCTCGACGTCATCGAGGAGGGTGCCGAACACGGGACGATCGACGCCACCGAGGAGAAGATGATCGAGGGCGTCCTGCGCTTCGGGGAGACGACGGTCGCGGAAGGGATGACCCCCTGGGCGAAGGTGGTGTTCCTCAGGGAGGGGACCCCGCGCTCCCAGGCCGCGGGGATCATCGGGGATTCCGGTTTTTCCCGCTACCCCGTGATCTCGTGCAGCGGAGAGGAGGTGGTGGGGATCCTCTCCTCGTGCAGCCTCTTCCGGTCGCCTCCGGACGGGCGCTGGGAAGGTTTCCTCGAACGGCCGATGTACGTCCCCGAGTCGATGAAGGTGTCCGACCTGTTGCGCCGGTTCCAGCGGGCAAAGGTGCACATGGCGGTGGCGATCGACGAGCACGGGAAACTGTGCGGCGTGATCACGATCCACGACCTGCTGGAAAAGATCGTGGGCAGGCTCGCCGACGGAACCGAGTCCCAAGAAGGCCCGGAGTGGGAAAAAGACGGTGCCCTGTCGGTCCCCGCAGCGACGCCGGTCCGGGTCCTCCGCGAGGAGTACGGTATCGATCTCCCCTTGGGCGCGACGTACGAGACGGCGGGAGGGTTCGTGATGGACTATCTGCAGGACGTCCCGGAAGGGATGGTGACCTTCCTCGCTCACGGCTATCGGATCACGGTTTCGGAAACCGAGCGGTACCGGATCCAGCGTCTCCGGATCGAGAAGGCGGCTTCTACCGAAACTCCGTGAACTCCGCCGCCGGCTTCCGGGGGGGTTTTGCGGGAGGAGAATCCGGTTTCCCTACCGCGATCACCGCGAAGAGCTCCTCGGGGTAGCGGATCGAAAGGGCGGATTCCAGCTCCGGCTTGGCGATCAGCGGTCCGGTCATCCAGCACGTTCCGTATCCCAGAGCATAGGCGGCGAGGAGGAACTGGGTAACGGCCGCCGAGACGCTCTGCAGCCCGGCGTTGACCTGGAACCGGCGGATGCGGTGGCGCTCCTGGTCCTTTTCCCGGAGAATGCGGTCGGTGGTGGATTCGTACGGCCCTCCAATGACGCACACCGCCGCGGGCGCACCCCAGAACAGATTGTAATTGTTGATCTTGTCCGGGGCGATGGCCTTCCCCGTGGTACGGGAAACCACCTCGTCCACGATCCCCTTCATCCGCGTGAGGAGTTCCTCGTCCTCGACGATAAGGAACCGGACGTTCTGCGCGTTGCCCGCCGACGGGGCCCACGATGCGGCCTCCGCCATCTTGAGGAGAGTCTGCCGGGGGACCGGTTCCCTGCGAAACTTGCGCACGCTCTGCCGTCCCTTCATCGCCTCGAAGACGTCCATCCCCCCTCCTTCTTCATGGAAGCGTTGTCGCGCGCCTCCCCAAAATAGCACAGAACGAATGCCGACGGTTACGGGACCAATAACAGCAGTTCCACGCCCTTTTCCTTTTCGTGGAGCTTCAGGAGGATGCGCCCCACGGGGATCTTCCCGGGGCTGGCGAGGGCGCCCCGGATCTCTCCCGCAAGCTTCTTCCCCCCTGTGGAAAGGAGAATCGAAGCCGTGGGAAACTCCGCCGCAGCCTTTCCCACCTCGGCGATGACCTTCTTGCCCCTTTCGGAAAGCGTGGTTTTCCCTTTTACGAACAGAACTTTTTCCGGGAGAACCACGTTCAAGGCGGGGCCCAGCGGAGTGACCGAGATGTCGCGGGACACCTTGCCGATATCCTCCGCCAGTGCCGCGAAGCGGTCGTCCCTGCGTTTTTCCTCCTGCCTGCGCTCTTCCGTTAGGCGCTCCACCCGGCCGAGCAAAATGTCGCGCTCCCGTATCAGCGCCTCGTTATCTCCTGATTTTTCATTGCGAAGGGGTTCCAGGGAGGCCTCGCAGGCCTGCGCCCTTGCGTTCAATTCCTGGATCCGCTTCCCGGTGGCCTTCTCCTTCTCCAGGATCTCGGAGATGAACTGCTCCCGCGTGATCCGGGTGCCCTCGTAGTTCTTCCGCGCCGAAGCGAGCTCCTCGCCGATCCGCTGGAGCTCCCCCTCCTGGGCTTGGACACGAGCAGTAAGGGTCGCCTCCGCATCCTTCTGGTCGGCGATCTGCTTCTGGAGGGCATCGTTCCTTGCCTCCAGCACGGATTTCTCTTTGTTGGACATAGCGACTGCGTCCCGGAGGGTATCGGCCTCCTTCGTTTTCATCTCATACCTGGAGCTGGTGACCATGCAGCCCCCGGCCGCAAGGCACACCAACAGAAGTGAAGCCGCTGTCCGAAATCTTTTTTCGTTCACTTTTTCCCCCGGAATTCTGCCGGTTTGGCGAAATACTAAACATTTTACTTTCCTCCCCCTTTTTTATAAAGTTGAAAACAACTGAGGAAAGGGCGGGCCGACGTGGGTGGATCCCAGGCGGAGTTGCTGGAGACGTTCCTGAAGCTCGGCTACATCTCTTCCGATGCGGTCCAGGTCTTGAGGGGCCGGGCGGCGAGCCAGGGAATCGCCCTTGTCGAGGCCGCGCTCCTCGAAAATTGTCTCGATCTCGACGCGAAAGGGTGGCTGCTGTCGGAAAGGATCGGGATCCCTTTCCTGGAGATCGATCCCGAATCCGTCCCGCTGTCCTTGTGCGACGTCCTCCCCGAATCCCTCGCCAGGGAGAATCTGGTGGTGCCGATTTCGCTGGAGAACGACCGTTTGACCCTGGCCGTCGCCGACCCTTTTTGCCACAAGGTCTTTTCCGCCATCGAGGCGAAGACCGGCCTGCGCGTCCGGCTCGTCATCTGCCCGCACCGCACCATCGCGGCGATCCTCGCCCGCTTCTATCCCGACCTCTTCCAGCTTCCGGCCGGCGACTTCACCGACGGCCTGATCAGCGGCGAGGAGGCGGAAACGTGGGTTTCCCAGGGGGGGGCGCGGCGAGTGGTGGAGAAGGTCCTCCTCCACGCAGCGGCGAACGGGTTCATGAGCGTCCGGCTGTTTCCCGCGGGAGAGAAGGCTCTGCTCAAGGGCAGGGGCGAGGCGGGGTCTGCGGTGCTCCTCTCCCTTCCGCTGCGGTTCCGCCGGCTCCTCATCGATGCCTTCGCGGAGCTGGCGGGAATAGCGGCTCCCCCCGGCGCGGTGTCCGAAAGCATCTTCCAGCTGGAGTCCACCTCCGGCGTTGCCTCTTTCCGGCTCTGTTTCGTGCGCGGCCTGTCCGGCCCGGAGGTCATCATCAAGATGCTGCCGGACCAGAGGGCCGCGATCATGCTGGATTCCGTCGGCATGAACCAGGAGCAGATCGACATCCTCCGAAGGGTTCTCGCCAAAGGGAGCGGGTTCTACCTGTTGTCCTCGCCGGGGCCGGGGGGGATCGCCACAACGCTCTTCGCCCTGTTGAGGGAGATCGACCGGGCGCGAACCCGCGTGGTGACCGTCGAGGAGCAGTTCCGGTTCCGGAGCGAGGGGTTCATCCAGCTGGAGCGCCGGGACGTGGATCGACAGTTCGCCGGGAATTGGACGCGCCTGGCCGAGTCGCTCGAGCCGGGTGCTTTGATGATCGAGCACGTCTCCGATCCCTCCGACCTTTCCGACCTCATCCACCTCGCTCAGAGCGGTACCACCGTCCTGTGCGGCATCCGCCGGTTCAACTTCGACCGGACGCTGCGGACCCTGCTCTCCCTGGACGTCGACCCGTTCATCCTGGCGCGCGTGGTGCGGATCGTCATGCACCAGCGGCTGGTCAACCTCCTCTGCCAGGAGTGCCGGCGCCCGGTGCCCGCGAAGCCGTCTCTGCGAATGGTGGGGGAGAAGTACCGCGAACAACTGGAGCGGATCGTCGAGGAGGCGTCGTTCTTCATTCCCGCCGGTTGTCCGCGCTGCGGGGGGAGGGGATTCTCGGGGAAGATGGCGCTCGTGGAGCTTCTGCCCTTCACCCCGGCCGTGGAGAATCTCGTGGCCTCCGATGCATCGCTGGAGGAGAAGCTGGGGCTCCTGTTCCAGGAGGATTTCTACCCGGCGGTCCAGTCCGTTCATGACCTCCTCCGCCGGGGGATGGTAACCTACGATGACGTTTTGCCGTTTATCCGGTAGGAAGCGTTCGCCGCGAAGGAGCCGAGGGAGATGAAGGAAACGACGATCGACCGGATGTTCCTGAACCGGATCGCGGAGGGGGGCGACGCCGCGCGCTACCTCGTTCCGCGCGACGGAAAGTGGGAGTCGTTGAGCTACCGGGAGGTCGGGGCGACCGTCCGGGAAATGGCCTGCGGCCTGATGAGCCTGGGGCTGGCCAAGGGGGAAAAGGTAGCGATCCTCTCCTCCACGAGGGTGGAATGGACGCTCGCCGACATCGCCGGCATCCTTTGCGGATTCGTCACCGTTCCGATCTACCCTTCCAATCTCCCCGACCAGGTGGAATACATCCTGGCCCACTCGGGGGCTCGCGCGGCGTTCGTCGAGGACGAGTCCCAGTGGAACAAGGTGGCCGGCGCCAGGAAGAGGCTGCCGGAACTGTCCACCGTGATCCTCCTCACGGGGAGCCCCGAGGGGAAGGAAGGTACGATCGGGCTTGCGGATCTCCGAGCGAAGGGGGGCGTATTCGCGGCGGCGCACCCCG
>Ga0214473_10011507_pt1 | contig 10388 bp, 11 predicted proteins | sample RVTome_7_FD_203509 | JGI IMG/M metagenome (GOLD analysis project Ga0214473, IMG submission 203509) | Soil microbial communities from uranium-contaminated site in the Upper Colorado River Basin, Wyoming, United States - RVT98D197 | ecosystem: Environmental > Terrestrial > Soil > Contaminated >... | reverse complement strand
TGGCGATGATCTTCGGCATGCTGCCGCTGGCGTTCGCGATCGGGGCGGGCGCCGAGATGCGCGCGCCGATGGCGCGGGCGGTGATCGGCGGGCTGATCACCTCCACGCTGTTGACGCTGATCGTGGTGCCGGTCGTCTACACCTATCTCGACGGGCTGCGCCCGGAATCGATCCGCGCGCTGCTCGGCCGGCGGCGCCGCTCCCCGGCCGCCGTGGACGCGGAAGTCGCGCACCCGACGATCGCGCCCGCCGCTGAGTAGCCCCCGGACCCTGCGCCCTTAGGACCCCCTTGACAAAGAACCCGTTGCCGCCTAGATTAAATGAGTAATTGAACCAACTGTTTAGTTGATTCATTGTGCAAAAGGCTGTTCGCTCGAGAGTTAGGGTTCGGCGAGGCTCCGAAGGGACTCGCCAGGCACTCCTGACGACTGGAGCAAAGCTGTTCGCCGAGCGCGGCTTCGACGGCGCGCGCGTGGATGAGATCGCGCGCAAGGCCGGTGTCAACAAGGCGATGATCAGCTATCACTTCGGCGGCAAGCGGAAGCTGTACATCGCGATCCTGACCGCCACGCTGACCGACCTCGCCTCGCGCCTGAAGGCGCTGCTCGAGACGAACGACCCGCCGGCGACCTTGCTGCGGCGTTTCGTTTCGACGTTCGTAGAGGCGATGCAGCAGTCCCCGACCGTTCCAGCCATCCTCGTACGCGAGCTGCTTTCGGGCGGACGCCACGTGGACCGCCACTTGCTGCCTCATTTCCTGGCGCTGTTCGCCGTGGTCCGCGAGATCGTCGAGCGCGGCGTCCGGGACGGCAGCTTCCGGTCCGTACACCCGACGCTCACGCATTTCGGGCTGATCGGCAGCCTGCTCTTCTTCTTCATCACCGCGCCCGTGCGGGAGCGGCTGCAGCGCGAGGGGAAGCTGCCCATGGAGGTCCCGCCCGCCGACGCCTTCGCCCGACACACCCAGGAGCTGATGGCGCGTGGATTGGCCGCGGCGCCGTCACGCGCCTAGCCAAGGAGGTCCCATGCCGTCCCGGACCCTTGTCCTGCTCACCGGTGTCACGTCCCTGGCCGTGGTCGGCTGCGACCGCAGCGCCGACACCGCGCGTATCGTGGCGTCGGGGCACGTGGAGGCCACGGAGGTGCGCGTCTCCTCCAAAGTCGCCGGGACCGTGGAGCTTCTGCCAGTGGAGGAAGGGGACCGCGTCGAGGCCGGGCAGACGCTGGCGCAGCTCGACACGACCGACCTACGCCTCGCCCTGGACGCCGCGCGCGCCGAGGCCGCCCAGGCCGAAGCCGACCTGCGCCTGCGTCTTGCCGGTTCACGGGTGGAGGACACCGCCGAGGCCGCCGCCCAGGTCAGGCGTGCGGAGGCGGACCTCGCGGGCGCGCAGAAGGACCTCGAGCGGATGGAGGGGCTGCTGGCCTCGGGTTCGGGGACCACCAAGACGCGCGACGACGCCCGGACCCGCCGGGACCTCGCTGCCTCCGGCCTCGACGCGGCCCGTGAGCGGTTGCGCAAGCTCGAGGCGGGAAGCCGGCCCCAGGAAATCGACGCGTCGCGCGCCCGCCTGGCCGCCGCCCAGGCGCGCAGCGCCCAGCTCGAGCAGCAGATCAAGGACGCCACCATCACGAGCCCCGTCGCCGGGATCGTGACCGAAAGATTGGCAGAACGCGGGGAGCTGCTGGCGCGCGGCTCAGCCCTGGCCGTCGTCACCGACCTCGCCCATGCCTGGCTCACCGCCTATGTTGGTGAGCTGGACCTGGGCCGGATCCGCATCGGCCAGGAAGCCGAGGTCGTCACCGACGACGGCCAGACGCGCGCGGGCAAGGTCACTTTCATCGCCAGCAAGGCGGAGTTCACTCCGAAGAACGTGCAGACCCGCGACGAGCGGGTCAAGCTCGTGTACAAGGTCAAGATCGGCCTGTCGAATCAGGACGGGCTGTTCAAGCCCGGCATGCCGGCCGAGGCACAGTTGCGTCCGGCGGAGAGCGTGCCGTGAGCACGCACGAAGCCCTGGTTCGCCTCGAGGGCATGAAGAAGCAGTACGGCGACCTCGTCGCGGTCCAAGACCTCTCTTTCGAAGTCCGGCGCGGCGAGATGCTCGGACTGATCGGGCCCGACGGAGCCGGAAAGACGACGACGCTGCGCGTGGTGTTGGGCCTGCTGCGCCCCGAGGCGGGCAGCGTGCTCACCTGCGGCCTGATCCCCGCAAGCCAGCGCCGGGAGCTGTCGCGGCGCGTGGGTTACCTCTCGCAGCGTTTCTCGTTGTACGGCGACCTGAGCGTAGACGAGAACATCGCCTTCTTCGCCGAGATCCACGGCGTCAGCGGCTGGCGAGCGCTGCGCGAGGAGTTGCTGGAGCTGGTGCGCCTGACCCCCTTTCGCAGGCGGCTCGCCGAGCGTCTCTCGGGAGGAATGAAGCAGAAGCTGGCGCTGGCCTGTACGCTCGTCCATACGCCGCAGCTGCTGGTGCTCGACGAGCCCACGACCGGTGTCGATCCGGTATCGCGCCGTGATCTGTGGAAGCTGCTGGCGCGACTCCAGCGCCAGGGGCTGACGATCCTACTCACGACACCGTACCTCGACGAGGCCGAGCGCTGCGGGCGCGTGGCCCTGCTGGACCGCGGCCGGCTTCTCGTCGTCGACGCCCCGGACGCGCTGCGGGCCGGCGCCCCGGGGGCGCTGATCGAGCTGCTCGCCTCGCCGCGCCGCGCGGCGATCGACTCGCTCCGCGCGCGGCCCGATGTCTCCGAGGTGGAGGTGTTCGGCGAGCGGCTGCACGTCACCCTGAGCGGTGTTTCGTCCGGCGCGGCGGCCGCGGCGGCCGAGAACCTGGCCGGCGCGCTGCGAGCTGCGGGGATCGAGGTCGAGCTCGCCCGCCCGTCGCTGCCGTCGCTCGAGGACATCTATATCCACAAGATCCGGGCCGAAGACGCCGGCGGCCACTCCGCTTCCCCTCCGCGGGGGAGGGATGTTGCGAGGGGAGAGACTTCGCCATGAGAGGGATCGCAGCCTCGATGCTCGTTTGCCAGCTCGTGCTCCTGCCGCTGACGAGCTCGGCACAGGATGCCCGGATCGCCACGCCGGGGGCGGAGGCGTCCGTGCTCCGCCTGGCGCAAGCCGACGCCGTCGCCCGCGCCCTCCAGGCGTCCGCGACACTCGGCCAGCTCAGGGCCCTCGAGGAGGCGGCCGGCGCCGACGTCCGTGTCGCGCGCGCGGCACGCGCCCCGCAGCTCGAGCTCAGCGCCGGTTACACACGCAACTCCGACGTGCCGGAGCTGGCCACCTTCGTCACGGAAGCGGCCGGCACGCTCCCGCGTCGCCAGGTGATCTTCCCCAACATCCCGGACAACTACCGCGCACGCCTGGGGGCGACGCTGCCGCTCTACACCGGCGGCAGGACCGCAAGTCTCGTCGAGGCCGCCGGCGCCGAGAGAACCGCGGCCGGCAAGGACCTGGAGTCGGCCAAGGCCGAGCTCGTGCTCGAGACCAGCACCGCCTACTGGTCGCTCGTCACCGCGCAGCAGGCCGAGCACGTTCTCAGCGAGGCCCTGGTCTCCTACGACGCGCACCTCAAGGACGCGCAAAACCGGGAGCGCTTCGGGATGGCGGCGCGCAACGACGTGCTTGCGGTACAGGTCGAGCGCGACCGGGCCGAGCTGAGCAAGCTGCAGGCGCAGAACGCCTCTCAGGTGGTCCACGCCAACCTCGCTCGCCTGCTCGACGTCGCGGACACGCGGATCGAGCCCGCCGAGCCCCTCGAGCGCGAGGCCGCGTTCCGTGAAGAGCTTCCCGCCCTGGTCGCGACCGCTCTGGCTGCGCGTCCCGAGCGCGCGGCGCTCGTCTCGCGCCTGACGGCGGCCGAGGCGCGGATCCGCGCCGAACGCGCGGCGCGGCTGCCGCAACTTCTGGCCTCCGCCGGGTACGACTACGCCAACCCCAACCGCAAGATCCTCCCGCCCGAGGCGGTGTGGAACGACACCTGGGACGTCTCCGTCAACCTGTCGCTCAACGTCTTCGATGCTGGCAAGACCTCGGCGAACGTGGCGCGCGCGACAGCGCGCACGAACGCCCTCCGGTTCCAGCTCGAGGACCTGGACCGGCGCATCCGGCTCCAGGTCACGCAGCGTTACGTCGAGCTGCGCACCGCCGATGCCGCGGCCGACCTCGCCGACCGGAACCTGGAGGCGGCGCGCGAGAACCGGCGCGTCGCCGCCGAGCGCTACCGCGAAGGCGTGATCGCGTCCGCAGAGCTTCTCGACGCCGAGGTGGCGTTGCTGCGGGCAGGCCTCGATCGGATCGAGACGCTCGCGGAAGCGCGGCTCGCCGTCGCGAGCCTGGCGCGCGCCGTCGGTCGCTAGTCATGGGCATCGCCGTCGAGACGCGCGAGCTGCGCAAGCGCTTCGGCGCGTTCAAGGCCGTGGACGGCATCAGCCTCGCGGTCGAGGAGGGGGAGGTCTTCGGCTTCCTGGGCGCCAACGGCGCCGGCAAGTCGACCACGATCCGGATGATCTGCGGCCTGTTGGCGCCCAGCTCGGGCACGGCCACGGTCCTCGGCATCGACGTCGCCCGGGAACCCGAGCAGGTCAAGCGCCGCATCGGCTACATGAGCCAGCGCTTCAGCCTCTACGAGGACCTGTCGGTGCGCGCGAACCTCCGCTTCTTCGGTGGAGTCTACGGCTTGCGGGGGGCGGCACTCGCGGAGCGCGAGGCCTGGGCCGTCCACATGTCGGGTCTCGAAGGCAAGCAGGACCTGCTCACGCGCGCCCTGCCCGGTGGCTGGAAGCAGCGCTTGGCGCTGGCCTGCGCCGTGCTCCACCGGCCGCGCGTGCTCTTCCTCGACGAGCCCACGAGCGGCGTCGATCCACTCTCGCGCCGGCGCTTCTGGCGGCTGATCGACGAAATGGCCGAGCAGCGCGTCACGGTCTTCGTGACGACGCACTACCTGGACGAGGCCGAGCACTGCCATCGCCTGGCGTTGATCCACGCGGGGCGGCTGGCGGCGCTGGGCACGGTGAGCGAGCTCAAGGAGGTTTTCGCCGGCCGCGCGGTGCTCGAGGTCACCGCACCGCGCACGGCCGAGGCCCTGGAGAGGCTGGGCGAACAGGACTGGGTGCTGGAGACGTCGGTCTTCGGAACACGGGTCCATGCGGTGGTGCGGGAACCCGACGACGACCGGCGCCGGATCCTGGAGCTGCTGGAAGCCGACGGCAATGTGCCGGCGCGGGTCGAGCGCATCGTGCCGTCGCTCGAGGACGTCTTCATCCACCACGTCGCGGAGGAGGAGGCACGGCGCGGCGCAGGGGGAGTGGCGCAGTGGGCGCAGTGAGGAAGGCCTGGGCCGTGGCACGCAAGGAGCTGCGACAGATCTCGCGCGACCCGCTGAGCCTGATCATGCTGCTCGGGCTGCCGGCGTTGCTGCTGGTCCTCTACGGTTTCGCGCTCAACTTCGACGTGCGCCACGTCGCGCTGGCGGTACAGGACCGAGACCGGAGCGCCGCGAGCCGGCAGCTCGTCGCGTCCTTCGTGAACTCGACCTATTTCGACGTGGTCGCCACCCCCGCTGCGGGCGCGGCCCTCGAGCGCCTGACCGAGCGGCGCCGCGCCAGGGCCGTGCTCGTGATCCCCGAGGGCTACGGCGCGGACCTCGCCGCCGGGCGCACCGGGGCGGTGCAGCTGCTGCTCGATGGCGCCGACGCCACCACGGCCGCGACGGTTCTGGGCTATGCCAGCGCGCTGATCAGCGAGGCCAACGTCGACATGCTGCAACGCACGCTTCTGATGGCGGGACGCCAGCAGCTGCCCTCGCGGATCGGCTACGAGCCGCGGGTCTGGTACAACCCCGAGCTCAGCTCGACCCGCTTCCTCGTCCCGGGGCTGATCGGGGCGCTGATGATGCTCACGGCGGTCCTCTCCACGGCGCTGTCCGTCGTGCGGGAGAAGGAGCGGGGGACGCTGGAGCAGATCCGCGTGGCGCCGATCCGCACCGTGGAGCTGATCCTCGGCAAGACTCTGCCGTACCTCGCGATCTCGCTGCTCGCCACCGTGATCATCCTGGTGGCGGCACGCATCCTCTTTGGCGTCGAGGTCGAGGGTCCGTACCTCGACCTGCTGCTGGCCACGCTGCTCTACCTGGCAGGGGCCCTGGGCCTGGGCCTGCTGATCTCGACCCTTGCCGACTCGCAGCTGCTGGCGTTCCAGGGCGGCCTGCTCTTCTCGCTGCTCCCGGCGCTGCTGCTCTCGGGCTTCATCTTCCAGATCCGGTCCATGCCCCCTGCGCTGCAGGCGATCACCCACATCGTGCCGGCACGTTACTACCTGGTGATCCTGCGCGGGATCATCATCAAAGGCTCCGGGCTGGGCCCGTACTGGGACCAGATGGGCTATCTCGCCGCCTTCGCCGCGCTGACGCTCGGCCTGGCTGCACTACGCCTGACTCGCCAGGAGGCCTGAGCGTGTACGTGCTGTACCGGGTGATCGTGAAGGAGTTCCTGCAGCTGCGCCAGGACCGACGCATGCTGCCGGTGATCTTCGTGGCGCCGGTGATTCAGCTGGTGATCTTCGGCTTTGCGGTGAACACCGACGTGACCCACGTGCCGCTGGTGCTGGTCGACCAGGACCGCAGCGCGGCCTCACGCGAGCTCGTGAACCGCTTCGTGCGCTCGCGCTACTTCGATCTGGTCGGCGTCGAGGACGGCGTTCACGGCATCGATCGCTGGTTGGTGACGGGAAGCGCTCAGGTGGCGCTCGTCGTCGGCGCCGGTTTCGGCGAGGCCGTCGCGTCGGGGAAGGCGCTGCGGGTGCAGGTGATCGCCGATGGCAGCGACGCAAGTCCCGCGACCGTAGCCCTGGGCTATGCTCAGGCGATCGTCTCGGGCCGCAGCCGCGAGATCGTGCTGGAACGCCTGCAGGAGCTGGGAGGCGGCACGGCGGCCGACGGCCGCTCCCTGTCGCTGCCGGGTCGGATCGAGCTCGCGCCCCGGGTCTGGTACAACCCCGACCTCAAGAGCCGCTGGTTCTACGTCCCGGCCGTGCTGGCCATGATCCTGATGATCATGACCATGATCCTCTCCGCGATGGGCGTCGTGCGCGAGAAGGAGATCGGCACCATGGAGCAGATCATCGTGACGCCGATCCGCTCCTGGCAGTTGCTGGTAGGGAAGCTGTTCCCGTTTGCGGCGATCGGGCTGATCCAGATGTGCCTCGTCACGGCCGTGGCCGTCTGGGGGTTCGGCGTGCCGCTGCGCGGCTCGTTCCTGACACTGGTCCTGCTCACCCAGCTCTTCCTGCTCAACACCCTGGGGCTGGGCCTGCTCGTCTCGACGCTCGTGCGCACGCAGCAGCAGGCCATGATGGGCGCCGCCTTCCTGCTGATGCTGCCGATGGTCTATCTCTCGGGATTGATCTTCCCGATCGAGAACATGCCTCCGGCAATCCAGTATGTCACGTACGCCATCCCGCTTCGCTACTACGCCAACATCATCCGCGGCGTGTTCCTGCGCGGCTCGGGCTTCGCGGTGCTGTGGCCCGAAGCGCTCGTCTTGGCCGTGTTCGGCGCCGGGATCCTGACGTTGGCGTCACTGCGATTCCGCAAGCGGCTGGACTGAGGGTTCGGGCGGCTGCGGCTCACGGGACTTCGCTTCGGGTTCCCTCCAGGAAGCCCTTGAGCCAGGCGAGTACGGTCGGAAGGCCGCCGCGGTGGTCCTCGAGAGCCTTCGGGTATCTCGCGAAGCCGCTGTGGGTCCAGGTCAGGTCGGTGCCGCGGCCCCTCGCCTCGAGCGCGATGCGGACCGTGGTCGGCGCCACCTCGAGCCAGCTCGGCTTCCAGGTGAAGGCGAGCACGCGTGGGGAGTCGACCTCGACGAAGCTGCCTTCCACGACGAAGGGCATGCCGGCGGCGTTGCGGCCCTCGCTGCGCCAGGCGCCTCCGACCCTCAGCTCGAGGGTCCAGGACGTGCAGCGGTAGTGCGCGTCGTCGCCCCACCACGCGAGCAGCTCGTCGGACTCGGTCAGGGCGCGGAAGACGCGTTCGGGGGGCGCCTCGATGAAGATCCGCTCGACGAGAGCGTCGCGATCGGTCGTGGCCGACGTCATATTCTCCTCCATTACTCTGACGCGTTTCCGCGTGGGTCGGACTCGACATGGGCCTTCAGCCGCTCCAGGCTGCCGCGCAGGAACTCGCGGTACTCGTCGAGCCAGCGATCGACGTCCTGCAGCGGGCGTGGGGTCAAGTGATAGATGCGGCGGCGGCCATCGCGCCGCTCGAGAACGAGGCGTGCCCGCTTCAGGATGCGTAAGTGTTTCGAGACCGCGGGGCGGCTCACCGGGAATCCGCCCGCGAGCGTTCCCACCGGCTGTGGCCCGTGACGCAGACGGTCGAGGATCGCCCGCCGCGTGGGGTCGGCGACCGCTCGGAAGACGTCGGGTCGCATTTCCGTGAGCATTTGGTTACCAGTCGCTCCCAACAGGCTCTCTTTGCGTCATTTATAACAGTAACTATTAGGTTACCTATACTAGCCGGCGCGGAGCGTCTGTCAAGTCTCTCTCGGCCTTGTGTGTCTCTCGGTCCTTGAAAGCCGCACGGTCGCGGCTAGACTCTGGCTCAAACCCCTAACCTGCCGGAGGCGCGGCCGTCTAATGGAGCGGATGGAAGGGCGCGATGCGGCGGACGTCGACAGGGCGCGCGCCGGCGACATGGACGCCTTCCGCGTGCTCGTCGAGCGCCACAGCCACCCTCTGTTCCGCCTCGCGTATCGCATCACGCGCAACGAGCAGGATGCGGAGGATATCGTGCAGGATGCGTTCCTCAAGGCGTATCGGCGGCTCCACCAGTTCGAATCCCGAGCCAACTTCGGCAGCTGGCTCTATCGGATCGCCGCCAACTGCGCCTTCGACACGCTGCGGGCGCGTGGGCGTCGGGAAGAGCAGCCCCGCGAGTGGGAGCAGCCGGACGGCGAAGCGGAGAGCGCCAGGCTGCCCGCCACGGATCCGGCGCCCGACCGGCTGCTGCACGCTTCCGAGGTGCGCCGACGCCTAGGCGCGGCCATGGCGCGCCTCAGCGCCGTCGAGCGTTCCGCCTTCGTGCTGCGTCATTTCGAGGAGATGTCGATCCGCGAGATCGGCGCGGCACTGGGTCTCGACACCAGCGCCACCAAGCAGAGCATCTTCCGAGCGGTGCGGAAGATGCGCGAGGCGCTCAGGCCCGTCGCCAGCTTCTCCGCGGTGGAGCGAGGACGCCCATGACCGTGAGTCTTCCGCAGCGGAGCCTCTCCTTGGGCCACCGAGGCAGGATTGACTCCTGCCGAAGGTGCTCGACAACGGAAGTGGCGGAGCGAGGACGCCAATGACGACCCACCCCAGCGAAGACCGGCTCGTGCTCCATCACTACGGCGAGACCGACGGCAGCGAGGAGATCAGCGCTCATCTGGCGAGTTGCGAGGCGTGCCGCCTCGTGACCGAGGAGATCCGCCGCATGCTGGAGGCTGTCCCCGACGCGCCGCTGCCCGAGCGCGGCGAGGACTATGGGGTTCGGGTCTGGGAGCGGATTCGCCTGCGCCTGCCTGCGCACCGGCGTCTCGGGGCCGCGCGGCGGCTGTGGCTGCCGGCGACGCTGGCCGCCTCGTTGGTGCTGGCGTTCCTCGCAGGCCGCCACACGTCCGCTCCGCCGGTGCCCGCATCGCCTCCGCAGCCGGTTCGCGAGCGCATCCTGCTCATCGCGCTCGGCGACCACTTGGAGCGCTCTCAGATGGTACTGGCGGAGCTGGTGAACGCCCACGCTTCAGGGCCGGCGGACGTGCGCCAGGAGCAGCGCTGGGCCGAGGCGCTGCTCACGGAGAACCGTCTCTACCGCCAGGCGGTGTCCCGCTCCAGCGAAACCGGCGTGGGCAGCGTCCTCGACGACCTGGAGCGGGTGCTCTTGGAGGTCGCGAACGGCCCCTCGCAGCTGTCGGCTCAGGAGCTCGAGGATATCCAGGCGCGTATCGACTCCAAGGGCATCCTGTTCAAGGTGCGTGTCGTGGGGCGTCAGGTCAAGCAGAAGAGCCGGCGTGTGCTGGCAGAGACGAGGGTGGCTTCATGAGTAGCGCAATCGTGGGCGTTTCGACGATCACCGCGTGCTGGCTGTGCCTGGCGCCGGCGCTGGCAGCAGGTGCGGCCCCGCGCGCGGCGGGGCAGTCGCCGCGAGAGGAGCTGAGCTTGCTCCCGCAGCAGGCAGCTCCGGAACACGAGCAGGCCGACGCGCAGGACGCAGCGCCTCTGGCGCGCGCAGAGGAGGAGCGGGCGCGGGAAGCGGAGCGCCGGCAACGGGACGAACAGCGCCGGGAGCTGGAACGCGAGCGCGAGCAGGAACGCCGCCAACGGGAACAGCAGAAGCTCCAGCAGGCGG
>Ga0214473_10011506_pt1 | contig 10390 bp, 11 predicted proteins | sample RVTome_7_FD_203509 | JGI IMG/M metagenome (GOLD analysis project Ga0214473, IMG submission 203509) | Soil microbial communities from uranium-contaminated site in the Upper Colorado River Basin, Wyoming, United States - RVT98D197 | ecosystem: Environmental > Terrestrial > Soil > Contaminated >... | reverse complement strand
GACAAGGGTGAAGAAGTGAAAATCCTGATCATAGGCGGCACGCGCTTTCTCGGATGCCATCTTGTCCACTCGGCCCTCGTGCGCGGGCATGAGGTCACGCTGTTCAATCGCGGTCTGACTCACCCTGATTTGTTTCCACAAGTCGAAACGATTTTAGGTGGCCGCGAAAAAGATCTGGCTCAACTATCAGGCCGCGAATGGGACGCGGTGATTGACACCTGCGGGTATGTGCCGCGCATCGTCCGCCTCTCAGTCTCCGGCCTGCGCGGAGCGGGAAGCGTGGGTCGTTACGTCTTCATCTCATCCCTTTCAGCCTATGAAAATTTTAGGAATATCGGCATTGATGAATCCTATCCCATTGGAAAACTTGAGGATGAGACTGTCGAAGAGATCACAGGTGCGACGTACGGCCCGCTCAAGGCATTATGCGAGCAGACGGTGCAAAACATCTTCGGCAGTGATCATGCATTGATCATTCGCCCGGGCTTGATCGTCGGTCCGTATGATCCCACAGATCGTTTCACGTATTGGCCCGTACGCGTTGCGCGCGGCGGCGATATGCTTGCACCCGAGAAACCCGACGCACCCATTCAGATCATAGATGCGCGCGACCTCTCTGATTTCATTATCAAACTCATTGAAGAAAAAGCCTCTGGGGTTTACAACGCAACAGGACCAGATTATGAATTAACCATGGGCACAATGCTTGAGACATGCAAACAAGTCAGCAACAGTGACGCAAGCTTCAAGTGGGCACCCGTGCAGCTCCTTGGCAGACATGAAGTGGCGCCGTGGAGTGATATGCCGGTTTGGATTCCCAACACTGAAGAAGACGCGGGCTTCTCACGTGCGGACATTTCCAAAGCCATCAAATCAGGTCTAACGTTTCGTCCGCTGGAAGACACCGTGCGCGATACGCTTGAATGGGCCAAGACGCGCCCCTCAGACCGTGAATGGCGCGCAGGGCTTGGCGCACAGAAGGAAGCAAAAGTGCTCACCGCTTTGAAGGAGGAATGATCATGCACATCCTTGAGCCGCGCCAGCAACTCGATCACATGTTGCGGCAGACGCGCATGAACCTTGTCAATTTCAGCCAGATGGCGGACACAAAAGCCCATATTCTGCTGAGCCTTTCATCGGTGCTGTTATCGCTCTCCCTGACGCAAATCTCCAATCCGCGCCTCACGCTGGCCATCGCGGGGCTGGACGTGTTCCTTTTGATCACCATCTTTTTTGCCCTGTTGACCGTGATCGGAAAGGTAAAAGTTCTTAACCGTAAAAAACATTTCATCAACGACGCCGATTACAGTCCGCTGTTCTTCGGAAATTACGGCGATATTTCGTACGATGAATATGCCAAAAACTTCGAAGAGATCATGAACGACCCGGACCTCACATACGAAATCATGGTGAAGGATATTTATTACGCGGGAGCTTATTTGCTCAGAACAAAATACAAATATATCCGCCTTGCCTATCTGTGCTTTTTCACAGGTCTGTTTGTCAGTGTTGTAATTTATTTCATCCAGAATTTGCTGTGAACATGTTCAAAAGGATTTTGATGGCTAATCGTGGCGAGATCGCCATTCGCATCATGCGGGCCTGCAAGGAGCTTGGCGTCAAAACTGTCGCGGTGTATTCGGATGCCGATAAAAACGCCTTGCATGTTCAGCATGCAGATGAAGCGATTCATATCGGCAACTCCTCTCCGAAAGAATCCTATCTTAGTGCGGAAAAACTCATCAAGGCCGCGCTCGATTCAAAATCAGATGCCATCCACCCGGGCTATGGATTCCTCTCGGAGAACGCCTCCTTCGCAGGGAAAGTTGCCTCCGCGAAATTGACCTTCATCGGCCCCTCAGCCGACTCTATTCGCGTGATGGGTGATAAAGCCGAGTCGAAAATCCGCATGAAGCAGGCAGGCGTACCGACAGTTCCCGGCTTTGAAGGACTTGAATCTGAAAATGATTTCAAGAAAGCCGCGCAGGAGACCGGCTATCCGGTTCTGGTCAAAGCCGCGGCAGGGGGTGGGGGCAAGGGGATGAGAGTTGTAAACAATGAAAGGGAATTGAGTGAATCAATTGAAAGTGCCCGACGTGAGGCCCTGAACGCATTTGGCGATGAAAGATTGTTGATTGAAAAATATATTCCCAACGCGCATCACATCGAGTTCCAGGTCTTTGGCGATCGGCATGGAAATCTCGTCCATCTCTTTGAACGCGAATGTTCCGTGCAAAGAAGACACCAAAAGATCATCGAAGAGACTCCTTCACCTTTACTTACTTCACAACTCCGCGAAGAAATGGGACAAGCTGCTGTCACGGCCGCGCAAGCCGTCGGCTATTACAACGCAGGGACAGTTGAATTCATCGTCGATCCCGACACGTTGACCCTTCGACAAGGCTCAGGGCAGGGGTTCTATTTCCTTGAAATGAACACGCGCCTGCAGGTGGAACACCCCATTACTGAACTGGTTGTCGGGCTTGATCTCGTTCAATGGCAAATCCGCGTCGCGGCGGGAGAACGATTCCCATATTCACAGGAAGGACTCATCCAACACGGACACGTCATCGAATGCCGGGTCTATGCCGAGGATCCCGCCAATGGATTTTTGCCAAGCACAGGCAGGCTTTTGCAATTCATCGAGCCACGCGGACCGGGCATCCGTGTCGATTCGGGTTTTACCGCTGGCGATGACGTGACACATTTCTATGATCCCTTGCTGGCGAAGTTGATCGTCCATGCCGAGAATCGAGAAGCAGCTATCCAACGTATGCAATCCGCGTTACGCGAATTTGTGGTGCATGGCGTGGTCACAAACATTGATTTTATGCAGGCAGTCCTGGCACACGACGATTTTGCGCAAGGCAAAGTATCCACACGCTGGGTCGAAACGAATTTCAATTGGAGTCCACCATCTGAACCATCGTTCGAATCTTTAGTTGTTGCATCATTAGCAGACTTGACGATCTTCAATCGTCAATCGAAAATCGAAAATCAAAATGAGTCTGATCCGTATAGTCCGTGGAAGAATCCGAGCAGATTTAGGATCGGAAATTCCTGAAATAAATCGGTGGTCGAGTAGGTGGCGGGTCTCGATACGTCCTTCGGACTACTCGACCATCGCCGCCATATCGAGACCACCCTGTAAGCAAAATATTTCTGTTATATGTTGGTCTCGATACCTTCGTACTCGACCAACGGATTACTTATGAAACTTACTTTCGAATACAACTCCCAATCCTTCCTCATTGACCTGGCGCCAACGGGCAAATCCTATCACGCTACAATTGGCGATAAGACTGGTGATGTTGAAATCATCCGCGTGGAAAATGGCCGATTGGAACTACTCATTGATAATCAACGCGTAACGGCTTGCGTTTCCTTCGATAATGCCAAACGCTGGGTGACCGTCAATGGTCAGACCTTTGTGTTGACCAAACCTGCGGCAGGAACGCGCAAAGGCGGGCACGGACATCACCACGCCGCGGGTGAACTCACCGCCCCGATGCCGGGGCAGGTCCGTACTGTGAATGTCAGTGAGGGCGACGCGGTGACGAAAGGTCAAACGCTGTTGGTGCTCGAAGCCATGAAGATGGAGATCCGTGTGCAGGCGCCGCGCGATGGTGTGGTATCTTCCGTATTGGTCACGGGTGGGCAGACGGTGGAGAGAGAGCAAATTTTGGTGAAGATAGAAAATGGATAATGGAGGAATGGTTCATGCAAGCATTAACCATAATCCATTCTCCATCTCCGAAGGAGACCTTATGCCAGGGAAATATTTCGAAGAACTCGAAGTTGGGATGAAATTCAAGCACGCACTGGGACGCACCATCACAGAGATGGATAACGTCCTTTTTTCCGCACTGACGATGAATACACAACCTTTGCACGTCAATGAAGATTTTGCGTCAAAGACAGAGTTTGGGCAAAGACTGGTCAATGGCGTATTTACACTTGGACTCGTGGTCGGCTTGACCGTCCCCGAACTGACGGAAGGTACAATTGTCGCAAATCTGGGATACGATAAAGTCGTCCATCCCAACCCCGTCTTTCATGGGGATACGATCTACGCCGAGAGTGAGATCATCGAGAAGCGCGAGTCCAAGTCGCGACCTGATGTTGGTATTGTAAGAATCAAGTGCTTGGGCAGAAAACCAGATGGAACGGTTGTTGTTGAGTTTGAGAGAACGGCGATGTTCCTAAAGAGTCAAAAGTCGAACGTCTAAAGTCAGTGCGACGTTTGACGTTCGACCTTTGACGAACTGAGGAGATTTATGCATTCAAGAAGAGCCTTGTTATACATGCCCGGCGATGACCGCCGCAAGATCGAAAAAGCCGCCACTCTCGGCGTGGACTGCATCTGCATGGACATGGAGGATGGCGTGGCAGTCACACGCAAAACGGAAGCACGCGCAGTCATTGCACAGGCGATGAAGGAACTGCACTTCGGCAAGTCCGAGCGATGCATTCGCATCAATAGCTTCGGTTCAGGCTTCGAAAAATTCGATCTCGCCGCGGCGCTTGCCACAAACCCCGATTCGATTGTTGCGCCCAAGATCGAAACCGTTGAACAGGTGAAGTGGGTCAGTGAACATATCGAAACGTATGAACTTTCCAGCAACATAAACGTTGGAAGCATTCGCCTGTTGATCGGTGTGGAAACTGCAAAGGGAATTTTCAATCTTCGGGAGATTGCCACCGCAGACAAGCGTCTCGAAGCCATCATCTTCGGCGCGGAGGATTATGCCGCGTCGGTGGGCGCGACGCGCACAAAGGAAGCGACCGAAGTGCTCTACGCGCGCTCGGCAGTTGTCAACGTGTGTGCGGCGAACGATTTGCAGGCGATTGATATGGTCTACATTGACTTCCGCGACGCCGAAGGATTGCGAGTCGAAGCGGAGCAGGGGGCAGGGCTGGGCTTCAGCGGGAAACAGATTATTCACCCGAATCAAGTTATCCCTGTGCAGGAGTCGTTTACCCCATCCGATGAAGCGATTGCATACGCACAACGAGTCGTCGAGACGTTCATAACCAGCCAGAAGGAAGGCAAAGGTGCGTATGCGCTGGATGGCAAGATGATCGACATGCCATTATTGAAGAATGCCCAAAAAGTTCTGGAGCGGGCAAAGGCGGCAGGAAAACTATAGGAGGCCAAATGAAGACGTATCGTTCCCAAATGGCTGTCATGAACATGGACAAAGGCGAAGAGATCGTTGGCGGATGGGCAACGCCGCGCATCCCGCAGGTTGGCGTTCATAAACTGCTTGTCAAAAAGCGCACGGACGGAAGGATGGAATGGGCGCACTTCATCCAGCGTGATAACGGCTTGAAGGAAATGGTGTCGCGCGGCGAACTGGAAAACCAGCAGCAGCTCGACGACCTGCTCGAGATCACGCACCGCAACCTGAAGAAGTTTTTCGGCGTTGAATTGCGGGCTGCCGAATATGAAGTGCGAACCCTGGACGGAAAGAAAGCATCCGATACGAAACACTAGCAGGATAAACTTAAGGTGACAGTCACTTTTGTAGAGCACTCCCAAAGTCAAACGTAGGGAGCAAAGTGGTTGTCACCCAATGTAGGAGCTACAACTTGCTCTCCATCTTCTACGGCATCCTATCCGCGGGGACATGGGGCGCGGCAGATTTTATCGGCGGGCTGGCCAGCAAACGCACCAGCCCGTATCGCGTCCTCTTCCTGGCTGAGATCGCGGGGCTGATTCCCTTTCTCGCGCTCGCGCTTCTCACGCGCGAACCCATTCCATCCACCCTGGATTTGCTCTGGGGCGCGGGCTCCAGTCTGGTTGGTCTGACGGGTCTCACGATTCTGTACCGCGCCCTGGCAGATGGACAAATGACCATCGCCGCGCCGGTCTCCGCGTTGTTTGCCGCGCTGATTCCTGTGATCTTCGGATTCTTCACGCTCGGTGCCCCCTCACTCGCCACGCTGATGGGATTTGGCCTGGCCTTCCTCGCGGTCTGGCTGATCTCACAAACGGATCGTTCGAACTGGCGCGTCAGCTTCGCGGACCTGCGCCTGCCTCTGTTCTCAGGCCTTTTCTTCGGCTTGTACTTTATCGTCATCCACAGGGCCACTCTCAACGCGTTCTTCTGGCCGCTCGTCGCGGCACGCTTCGCGGGCTTCGCCGCCTTCGGACTCTTCGCGCTCATCACACATCAGCCTGCCATGCCTCCGCGCCAGGTCTGGGGATTCTGCATCGTCAATGGCGTAATTGACATTGGCGGAAATGCCTTTTACATTCTCTCCGCGCAAACCGGCCGCATCGACGTGGCCGCAGTGCTGGGCGCGCTCTATCCTGCATCCACTGTCCTGCTGGCATCCATGTTCCTGAAGGAAAAGATCAGCCCGGTGCAAACCTTTGGAGTGCTTCTGGCTTTCGCCGCAATCGTGCTCTTCACGGTATAACATGATCGAGATCAAGCCGGTAACATCCAAACGTGAAAGAAATATCTTCCTGACTTTTCCATGGAGCATCTACAAAAACGACCCACTATGGGTTCCACCGATTCTCTCTGAAAAAGCCAAAGTGATTGACCCTGCGCGCGGCCTTTTTTTCAGGGACGGCTGCGCGGAGTTATTCATTGCATGGAAAGATGGCAAGGGTCGCCATAGCGCCACGGCGACGCCTGCTGGAACGATCTGCCTGGCAGAAGAATATAACAACACGCGCACCAAAGGCTTCGCTGAGTGCATGTACGGGTTCGTCGAATGTATCGAGGATTATGAAGTCTTCAAAGCCATGTTCGATCATGCAGAGAGATGGGCACGCGCCCGAAACATGAAGGTGTTGTATGGGCCTTATAACCTTGACCGCGAAGATTCGCGCGGCATCCTCATCGAAGGCCGCGACCGTCCGCCAGCGATCCTGTGCGGACATCAGCCACCTTATTATCAAACGTTCTTTGAACAGTATGGCTTTGAGAAAAATGGAGAAGATGGTCTGGCTTACGCAATTGACATCGATTTAAATAATCCCAAAATCCAGCGGCTGGCGCGGCTGGCGGATAAGGTGCGCGAACGGAATCCGAACTTCAAAGTGCGCGGCGCGAATATCAAGGATATGGACGGCGAGATAGACCGGATTGTCCATCTGCAAAATGAAGGCTTGAAACATATGCCCGGGTATGTCCCTTATACGCGCATGGATATCGAAGCGATGATCAATCCACTGATCGATCTCGCGGATATGGAACTGGTCCTCTTCGTCGAAGTGGATGGCAAGGGCCGGCACGGCGCCGCGGCGACACCCGCGGGCTTCTTCCCCGGCGTGCCGAATTTCAATGAAGTGCTGATCCATCTCAATGGCTTGCGCCATCCATGGGATTATCTTCGTTACCTGCGTTATCGCAACACAAAGCCAAAGTGCATCGCGATCAAGAGTGTGGTCCTCCCGCCTGAATATTGGGATACAGGTGTTGCAATCCTGCTCTTCGATGAAATGGCGAGACGCGCCTCAGCACGCGGTTATCAGTGGGCTGACCTTTCGCTCACGGGCGAAAGCAACGTGGACACCTGGCCGCTCGCGCACCACATGGGTGCACAGATCTATAAGAGATATCGGTTTTACAAGAAATCATTGTAGGGGCGCGGTCTTCTCGCCCCTAAACAGAGGTAATCATGGGCAAACTCTCAAACAAAGTTGCAATCGTCACTGGTGCAACGTCCGGGATCGGAAAAGCCACGGCGCTCTTATTTGCAGACGAGGGCGCGGACCTGGTCATCACGGGGCGCCGCGTGGAGTTGGGACAACGTTTGGAAAACGAGATCAGGCAAAAAGGAGTCCGATGCGTATTTGTCGAAGCGGATCACACCCAAGCCGGCGATTGTTCCCGCGTCGTCGAGCGGACTCTATCCGAATTCGGCCGCATGGACATCCTCTTCAATAACGCGGGCATCGTCACAAGCGGGACTGCGGAAACAACGTCCGAAGAAGTATGGAATGATACGCTTGCCATCAATGTGACCGCGGTCTGGCGGATGTGCAAACTGGTGATCCCGCACATGAAGAGGCAGGGCAGGGGCGTGATCGTCAACAACGGCTCGGATTGGTCGGTGGTGGCAGGCAGGGATGCGCTCCCGTATGTGATGAGCAAGGGTGCAGTGGGTATGATGACAAAGGCGATGGCGCTCGATTACGCGCGCGAGAATATCCGCGTGAACGCAGTCTGCCCCGGCGATACGTTTGTGGATAGGTGGGTCGAGAAAGGGTATTTCGAAGGCTCCGACACCGTGAGCCTTGAAGAAGCGATAAAGGAGTCGAGCGCATATATTCCAATGGGACGCTTTGGCAAACCTGAAGAGATCGCGCAAGCGGTGTTGTTCCTGGCTTCAGATGCTTCCTCTTTTGTGACGGGTCATTTGCTGCTGGTGGATGGGGGCAGTACGGCGCAGTAGGATTTGACAGGTTTCTGAACGACGACTCCTGGCAGCAATACTCACCAGTATATGAATGCGAGTGCAGTAGTGAGGTGCATAATCTGTCAAGTTCTATTTCCCTATCTCATCTTCATCCAAGTTTTATCTTAAATTCATCTCATCTTCTCTGGGACTTTTGTAAGGGCTGTACTTTTGTAAGGGAGGTTTAGTTCGATTAATGTGCTATAGTTTCATACATAAGCGCTATTCAATTTTCAGCGCAATGCTCCCTCATTTATCCTGACAATACAAACATCATTTCGGCAACACAGCCGGAAATTGCAAACATGGTCTGAAAATAGATCATGCAAAGGCATAGCTGTTTGCACGATCCGGAATGTGAAAGGCAAGGTAGGGGTTTCCCTACACCCCAAAAGGCAAGTCCTTTATTGACGGTATTTGAGGTCATCAACGTAATGTTAACCCATTACCCAAAGGAGATTTACTATGAATATGAAATGGAAGAAACGACTTTTTGCCCTGGTAACAATCGGGCTGGCGGTGCTTTTCGCTACGGTATCTATTGCCGCAGTGGATACTGGTACAAAACAGACACGATTAGAGATAGATCCTGACAACTTCGTGAGCCAGGTTGACAACCCCTATTTCCCACTCGAGCCGGGAACCACCCTCATCTACCGAGGCGAAACAGAGGGCGTACCAACTCGCAATGAGACGTACGTTACCTATGATACAAAGGTAATCCTGGGTGTTACTTGCACCGTCGTTCACGACCAGGCTTTCGAGGAAGGGGTGCTTGTCGAAGATACCTTCGACTGGTATGCCCAGGATGTTGACGGGAATGTCTGGTACTTCGGGGAAGACACAAAGGAACTTGATGGGAATGGCAACGTGATTAGTACAGAGGGCTCATGGGAAGCCGGAGTCAACGGTGCAGAACCGGGCATCATTATGCTGGCAGATCCGCAGAAGGGTGACCGATACCAACAGGAGTTTGCACCCGGTGTAGCAGAGGACATGGCGCAGGTGATCGGCTTTGAAGACTCTTTGTGCGTCCGTTATGGGTGTTTCGATGATGTCCTGGTCACCAAGGAATGGTCTCCGCTGGAGAAGGGTGTAGTCGAACACAAATATTATGCAAAGGGTGTCGGCTTCATCTTTGGGGTCATGGTCAAAGGCGGCGAGGAGCAGACCGAACTCGTACGGGTTCGTCGCCGCTGATTGATGTGTCACATTGAGCCGGGCTGACGCTCCGAAGCTCGCGGCTCACAATCAAGTCGTGAAAACAAGAGCGCGGACGAGCGTCCGCGCTCTTGTTTTATTCCTTCTCATTGCTCACCTTCATCACACCTTTTCATTTTCAACGCGCCCTCTTCCATGATAAGGCTATGGTTTTCTCAAAGTCGCCGTGATGTCTGCAATCCTGCCAAATTAAACCGCCAAGCACGCAAAGTTTTATGATTTTCTTGGCGTTCTTCGCGGTTCAAAGCTTTTGTCTGACATTAATTCGAGAAGGCCATAATGATAAGGCTTTCGCACATTGCACATTGACCAACTCTTTCCCTGTGATTACAATGTAAGCACTTGGACGGAGTAGAGTAACCATGAATACAGTTAGAACACAGGTGATTAAGATCGGTAACTCACGCGGCATTCGCATTCCAAAACCGCTCATTGACCAGGCCAAGCTTGGCAACGAAGTGGAGATCGCGGTACAGCGCGGCCAGCTTGTGATCCGATCTGTTTCGCGTCCGCGCGGCGGCTGGGACGAACAATTCCACGCTATGGCAGCACACAGTGATGACCAGTTACTCGATAAGCCTGTCCCCACGAAATGGGATGGGAACGAGTGGGTATGGTAGTCAAACGCTTCGATGTGTATTTGGTCAATCTCGATCCAACGATTGGCAGGGGGATCAAAAAAACCCGGCCCTGCCTGGTCATTTCCCCTGATGAAATGAACCGACACATTGGCACGGTCATCGTTGCGCCG
>Ga0214473_10011505_pt1 | contig 10391 bp, 4 predicted proteins | sample RVTome_7_FD_203509 | JGI IMG/M metagenome (GOLD analysis project Ga0214473, IMG submission 203509) | Soil microbial communities from uranium-contaminated site in the Upper Colorado River Basin, Wyoming, United States - RVT98D197 | ecosystem: Environmental > Terrestrial > Soil > Contaminated >... | reverse complement strand
ATACTTTCAAAACTTCTTACTTCAGCCTGGCCTTTTTCCGCCAGGACCGTTGTAATAGCCGCTGTAAGAGTAGTCTTGCCATGGTCGACATGACCGATTGTTCCTACGTTCATATGCGGTTTGGTTCTTTCGAATTTTGCCTTTGCCATAAAAAATCTCCTCCTTAACTCGCAGCTTCTTGCTGCTCGCCTCCAATTATTTGCATCTGTATATTAGCCGGTACCTGCTCGTACTTTTCAAACTGCATCGTATAAGTGGCCCGGCCTTGAGTTTGCGACCTTAAGTCGGTTGCATAACCGAACATCTCAGCCAACGGAACAAACGCCTTTATAACTCTAGCCTTATCACGCGGTTCCATCAACTCTATTTTGCCCCGCCTCGAATTCAAATCGCCGATAACATCGCCCATATATTCCTCGGCGACAATAACCTCAACGCTCATAATCGGCTCGAGCAGCTTCGGCTTGGCTTTTCTGACCGCTTCCTTAAAAGCAATTGAGCCGGCAATAGTAAAAGCCATCTCTGAGGAGTCAACTTCGTGATAGCTACCGTCAACCAATGTTGTCTTTACGCCGACAACCGGATAGCCGGCAATAACTCCAGAATCGGCAGCTGCTATTATACCTTTTTCAACCGCTGAAATGTACTCCCTGGGAACAGCGCCTCCGACAATTTTGCTCTCAAACGAATTTTCCACTTCAGCAACAGGTTCGACGTTTATGAGAACATGGCCATATTGACCGCGGCCGCCGGTTTGCCTGACGTACTTGCCCTCTACCTTGCTCAAGGCTTGAGTTATAGTTTCGCGGTAAGATACTTGCGGACGCCCGATATTAGCATCAACTTTAAACTCCCTTAATAAACGGTCGGTAATAACCTCCAGGTGCAGCTCGCCCATGCCTGAAATAAGCGTCTGGCCGGTTTCTTCATCGCTTTTGACTTTAAAAGTCGGATCTTCTTCGGATAGTTTCATTAAAGAAATACCCAGCTTATCCTGGTCAGCCTTAGTCTTAGGTTCAATGGCCACCGATATGACAGGCTCGGGAAAAACCATCGACTCCAAAATAATAGGCTTATCTTCGCGGGACAGGGTGTCGCCCGTGGTAGTCCCTTTCAAGCCGACAAGGGCAACAATGTCGCCGGCATAAATCTTTTTAAGCTCTTCGCGGGTGTTGGCATGCATCTCCAAAATCCGGCCAACCCGTTCCTTGACTCCCTTGGTTGTATTTTTAATATAGGCGCCGGCATCAAGAGTGCCCGAGTATACCCTGATGAAGGTAAGTTTACCTACGTAAGGATCGGTCATTATTTTGAAAGCCAAAGCGCTGAATGGCTCATCATCGGAACTACTGCGCTTGTCGGGTTCATCAGTCTTCGGATTGATTCCCTCAATAGCAGCCACATCAGTCGGAGCCGGTAAATAGTCGATTACCGCATCCAGTAAGGGCTGCACTCCTTTGTTTTTGAACGACGCTCCGCATAAAACCGGTGTAACGGCAATTGCTAGAGTTGCTTTACGCAAAGCTTTCCTGACAAGGGAGGAGTCGTATTCTTCGCCTTCGAGATATTTATGCAAAAGCTCATCATCATGTTCGGCTATCTGGTCCATAAGCTGATGATGGTAGTCCTCGGCTTGGTCCGCATAATCTTCCGGTATCGGCCCGTGCTCGAAAGTAGCCCCCAAATCATTATCCAGATAAGTTATGGCATTCATTTCAACAAGGTCGATGACACCTTTAAAGCCATCTTCTTTGCCGATAGGTAGCTGGATAATGGCCGTATGGGCTCCGAGCCGCTCTTTCATCATATTAACGGCCTGAAAAAAGTCAGCACCGGTTCTGTCCATTTTATTAATAAAGGCGATGCGGGGAATGTCGTATTTGTTGGCTTGGCGCCAAACCGTCTCGGATTGAGGCTCTACACCGCCGACGGCACAAAATATTGCTACGGCCCCGTCAAGAACTCTTAAAGAACGTTCGACCTCTACAGTAAAGTCCACGTGGCCGGGTGTGTCTATAATGTTTATCCGGTGGTCTTTCCAAAAAGCGGTAGTAGCAGCAGAAGTAATAGTGATACCCCGCTCTTGTTCTTGCACCATCCAGTCCATAACAGCCGAGCCTTCGTGAACTTCACCCATCTTGTAAGTCCGGCCGGTATAGAAAAGTACCCGCTCGGTAGTAGTAGTTTTACCGGCGTCAATATGAGCCATAATCCCGATATTTCTTGTTTTCTCTAAAGGAAATCTTTTGTCAGTCATTTTTATTACCAGCGGTAGTGGGCAAAAGCCCTGTTTGACTCGGCCATTTTATGCAAATCTTGTTTCTTTTTAATTGAATTGCCGGTGTTATTGTAAGCATCCATCAGTTCACCGGCCAAAGCTTCGGCAAAAGTTTTTTGCCGGCGGGCCCTGGCAAAAGTTACTATCCAACGTATCGCTAGTGTAGTTGAGCGCCTTTTGGGCACCTCCACCGGTACTTGATACGTTGCTCCCCCTACTCTTCTGGGCCTGACTTCCAAAACAGGCCGAACATTTTTTACCGCTTTACTTAAAACATCAACCGGGTCTTGCTTGGTTTTCTCTTTAATTATGTCCAAAGCACTGTAAATAGAATTTCTGGCCAAATGCTGCTTTCCATCAAGAAGCACTCTATTGGCTAATTGCGAAATAATCTGTTCACCGAAAATAGGATCCGGCTTTATTGGTCTTAGTTCCGCTCTGTTCCTTCTAGGCATATTATTTCTTCTCTCGTCTGGCTCCGTATTTTGAGCGGGCTTGTTTTCTGTCAACCGTACCGGCCGTATCCAAAGCCGCTCTGACTACCTTATAGCGCACACCCGGCAAATCCTTTACGCGGCCGCCTCGAATCAAAACAATTGAATGTTCTTGAAGATTATGGCCGATTCCGGGTATATAAGCCGTTACTTCCATGCCGTTCGTCAACCTGACGCGGGCAATCTTGCGCAAAGCGGAGTTAGGCTTTTTAGGCGTGATTGTAGAAACCTTGGTGCAAACACCGCGTCTTTGCGGTGCTCCGCCTAAGGCGGGCGTAGTTACTTTTTTACTTATTTTCCTGCGGCCCTTGCGGACCAACTGGCTTAGCGTTGGCATATCCCTCCATCAAACCTAAAAGTCAAAAGTTTAACTTGTTTCTTCATCATTTTCAAGTTCTTCAAGCCCTTGGGCTTCTTGCTCGGAAGACAGCTCTTCAGATTCAGCCTGGGTACCAACAACCTCTTCAGCCTGAACTTCTTCGTCCGGAAGCGGCGGAATGGGTATTTCACCCAAGGCTTTGACCATAATATTACGATAGCGATTCATACCGGTAGCAGCCGGAATCAGCTTTCCGATAATAACATTTTCTTTCAAGCCCAACAGTGAATCCGACCGGCCGGCTATAACCGCATCGGTCAATACCCGGGTCGTTTCCTGAAAAGAAGCAGCACTTAGAAAACTATCCGTAGCCAAGGATGCTTTGGTAATGCCAAGAAGAGTTTGCTTTGCCACGGCTGCTTTGCCGCCTTCAGCTCCCGCTTTACGGTTTTCCTCTTGAAAAACATTTTTTTCAACAAGCTGCCCGGGCAATAAATCCGTATCGCCGGCATCGGAAACCGTTACCCGCTTCAGCATTTGCCTGATAATAATCTCGATGTGTTTATCATTAATATCAACACCTTGAGAACGGTAAACATCCTGGACTTCTCCAATCATGTAATCCTGGACGGCTCCCGCACCTTTGATACTTAAGAGATCGTGAGTATTTATCGAGCCGTCGGTCATCAGCTCGCCGGCCTCAACCTGCTGTCCGTTGTGAATCTTTAAATGAATACGGCGAGGCAGCTGGTAGGCTTTTTCCTTACTCTTACCGGCGATTGTAATCGTCTTGGTATTTTCGCTTTCCGTAATCTTAACCTTACCGCTGATTTCGGCGATTTGGGCCTGTCCTTTAGGACGGCGGGCTTCAAATAACTCTACTACGCGAGGGAGACCATGAGTGATGTCTTCGCCGGCAACTCCACCGGTGTGAAACGTTCTCATAGTCAGCTGGGTTCCCGGCTCGCCTATTGACTGAGCAGCAATAATTCCAACAGCCGTTCCAATATCAACGATTCGCCCGTCAGCCAAAGACCAACCGTAACAAGACTTGCAAACACCGACTTTGGCTTCACAACCCAAAACCGAGCGAACCTCTACTTGCTCCACTCCCGCTTTAAACAATTTCGACAAGGCATCCTCAAGGACTTCCTGCTTAGCCTCAAGCAATACTTCTGTCTTTTTCTTGGGGTGAGTAACTTTTTTCACGCTCAAGCGGCCAATCAAATTAGTATTAGGCTTATTTTCATCATCGCTCACCGAAATTACGATGCCGCTTTTGGTTTTGCAATCGTCTTCCCGGATAATAACGTCTTGGGCAACATCAACCAAACGCCTGGTCAAGTAACCGGAGTCAGCCGTTCTTAAAGCCGTATCCGCCAAACCTTTTCTGGCACCGTGAGTAGAAATAAAGTATTCCAAAACGGTTAAGCCTTCCCTAAAGTTTGCTTTAATCGGCCGGTCGATAATATCGCCTTTGGGGTTTGCAACCAGGCCTCTCATGGCAGCCAGCTGCCTGATTTGCTTGATATTCCCCCTGGCTCCCGAATTAGCCATCATGTAGATCGGGTTGAATTTATCAAAACCGTCTTCCATAGCTTGAGATACGGTTTCGGTAGCCGCTGTCCAGACGTCAACGACCTGTTGATGACGCTCATCGTCGGTTATTAAGCCGCGGCGGTATTGTTTCTCAATTTCTTCAACTTTCTCTTCGGGCTCATCCAGCAACTGCCACTTATTCTCGGGAATCGTAATATCATCTACGCCGATAGTTAAGCCGCTTAAAGTCGCATAATGCAGAGTAACCGTTTTGATGCGGTCCAGTATATCCTGAACCTGGTTGTTAGAATATTTCCTAACCGCTTGGTCTACTAAGCGAGCCAAATTACTCTTTCCTATCTCTTCGTTGAAAAAGTCAATGTAATCAGGCAAGGCTTCGTTAAATATTACCCGCCCTGGCGTAGTCTCTATAATCTGGCCGTCATCCAAACGCACTTTAACCTTGGCATGAAGACTTACATCTTGATTTTCCAAAGCGTATACGACTTCGGAGCCGCTCGCAAAATATTTCCCGCTGCCCAGACTTCCTTCTTTTTCAGTCGTAAGATAAAAAGCTCCTAAAACCAAATCCTGAGTCGGTGTAACCAAAGGCCGGCCATGTGCCGGAGACAAAAGATTGTTTGAAGAAAGCATCAAAACCCTAGCTTCCGCCTGAGCTTCCGCCGAAAGCGGCAGATGAACCGCCATCTGGTCGCCGTCAAAGTCGGCATTGAAAGCGGTTGTAACCAAAGGATGAATTTGAATAGCTTTTCCTTCTACTAAAACAGGCTCGAAAGCTTGAATACCCAAGCGGTGCAAAGTCGGCGCCCTGTTAAGCATAACCGGATGGTCCGTTATTACTTCCTCAAGGATATCCCAAACCAGGCCCCGCCCGCGGTCAACCATACGCTTGGCGCTCTTGATATTCTGGGCATGGCCCAAATCAACAAGCCTCTTCATGACAAAAGGCTTAAACAGCTCAAGGGCCATTACTTTAGGCAAGCCGCATTGGTGCAATTTAAGCTCAGGGCCGATAACGATAACACTTCGGCCGGAATAGTCGACCCGCTTTCCGAGCAAATTCTGGCGAAAACGCCCTTGCTTGCCTTTCAGCATGTCGGAAAGCGACTTCAACGGACGGTTTCCGGGACCGGTTACCGGCCGGCCACGCCGGCCATTATCAAACAAAGCATCAACGGCTTCCTGGAGCATCCTCTTCTCGTTATTAACAATAATCTCGGGCGCTCCCAAATCAAGAAGCCTTTTCAAGCGGTTGTTGCGGTTAATGACCCGCCTGTATAAATCGTTGAGGTCAGAGGTGGCAAACCGCCCGCCGTCAAGCTGAACCATTGGCCGCAAATCCGGCGGAATAACCGGGATTGCCTCCATTATCATCCATTCGGGATTATTTTCGCTCTTTTTAAAAGCCGAAACGACTTTCAGCCTTTTAATAGCTTTCTTTTGCTTCTGTCCGGTTGATTTATTAATAGTTTCCCTTAACTGCTTGGCTTCTTTTTTCAAATCAACCCGCGAGAGCAGCTCTTTAACAGCCTCTGCTCCCATTAAAGCCTTGAAATACTCATCATAGCGAACTCTTAAATCATGAAAGAGCTGCTCGTCATTTATAATCAGCTGGGGCTGCAATCCTTTTAAAGAAGTGAAAACGTACTTGGCCCATTCACTGCGCTGTTTGATATCGTTATTAATATCCTTAGTTAGCTTATTAATAGTATTTGTGAGCTGTTTGCTTTCTTCTTTTACCTTCTGGGGAGTTTTAGGGATTTCTTCGCCTTTTGCCGGCTTGGCCTCACCCTTTAAAACCAGGAGTCTCTTTTGAAGTTTTTCAACCTCTTCCTTCAAACGCTCGTCTTTTTCTTTCTCCAAATCGGCCAATTCCTCATCGAGTTCCTCGGTGAGCATTTTTAAATCTTCCTTGAGTTTATCTTTAAAGACGTCGGTAACTATATAAGCGGCAAAATATAGAACTTTTTCGAGGTCACGTGGCCTGATGTCTAGCAAATAACCCATACGCGAAGGAATGCCTTTGAAATACCAGATATGAGCAACCGGAGCCACGAGCTCGACGTGTCCCATGCGGTCCCGGCGGACCTTGGAGCGGGTAACTTCTACGCCGCAACGCTCACAAATGATTCCTTTAAAGCGGATTCTTTTGTATTTTCCGCAATAACACTCCCAGTCCTTGGTGGGACCGAAAATCTTTTCGCAGAACAAGCCGTCTTTTTCCGGTTTAAGCGTCCGGTAATTTATAGTTTCAGGCTTTTTGACCTCGCCGTTTGACCAACGTCGGATCATCTCCGGAGATGCAAGTCCTATCTTAATCAAGTCAAAATCGTTAATGTCTAGCAAAAAGACCTCCTGTTACTCTTCCGCTTTTTCCTTTACTTCTTCCGGCTCGGGGGTTTCCCCGTCAAGGGCACCCACGGCTTCAATTTTTTGCTCTTCTTCGGTGAGTTCGCCACCCAGATTAAAGCCTAATTTTTCAGCAGTCTTGGCGATGTCATCCTCAACCTCTTTAAGTTCGACTTCCTCACCGGTCTCCGAAAGGACTTCCACATTCAAACCGAGACTTTGCATTTCTTTAACAAGTACTTTAAAAGATTCGGGAATCCCCGGCTCCGGAATGTTCTCGCCTTTGACAATCGCTTCGTAACTCTTTACCCGGCCGACAACATCATCAGACTTAACAGTCAAAAGCTCCTGGAGGGTATAGGCAGCCCCGTAAGCTTCCAGCGCCCACACTTCCATCTCTCCAAAACGCTGACCGCCGAACTGGGCTTTTCCACCCAACGGTTGCTGGGTAACCAGCGAATACGGGCCGGTTGAGCGGGCATGAATCTTGTCATCAACCAAGTGTAATAATTTCAGCATATAGATATAACCAACAGTAATTTTTTCGGCAAACGGCTGACCGGTGCGGCCATTGTAAAGAGTTGCCTTACCATCCTCGGGCAAACCGGCTTTCTTAAGAGCGGCTTTTATTTCTACTTCCATCGCCCCGTCGAATACCGGCGTCGAAACATGAACACTTTCACCTTTCTTAAGCCAGCCCGTTTTGGCGGCCCAGCCCAAGTGGGTTTCTAAAACCTGGCCAACGTTCATTCTGGAAGGAACTCCCAACGGGTTCAGGATTATATCTACCGGTGTCCCGTCCTCCAGAAAAGGCATATCCTCCTCGGGCAAAATCTTAGAAATAACACCTTTATTGCCATGCCTTCCGGCCAATTTGTCACCTTCGGAAATTTTCCGGTGGTGCGCAACATAAACTCTTACTAGCTCGTTTACGCCCGGCGGCAATTCATCGCCATCGCTTCTTTGGAAACGGCGAACGGCAATGACCTTGCCTGTTTCACCGTGAGGCACCTTCAAAGAGCTATCCCTAACTTCCCTGGCTTTCTCACCAAAAATAGCCCTCAGTAATCTCTCTTCGGCCGTAAGCTCGGTTTCACCTTTCGGCGTAACCTTGCCTACCAGGTAATCGCCCGGGTTAACTTCGGCACCGATGCGAATAATGCCATCTTCGTCCAAGTCCTTCAGCGCTTCTTCGCTGACATTAGGAATATCGCTGGTTATTTCTTCCGCGCCCAACTTTGTGTCGCGGGCTCCAACTTCATATTCTTCGATATGGATAGAGGTTAATACATCCTCTTTGACCAGCCGCTCGCTAACGATGATTGCGTCTTCGTAGTTATAACCTTCCCAGGACATAAATGCGACCAGCAAGTTTTTACCTAAGGCAAGCTCTCCCATATCCGTCGCCGGGCCGTCAGCCAAAACCTGGCCGGCTTTGACCTTTTCTCCCTCGATTGCTTGCGGTCTTTGATTGATCGAAGTACCCTGATTGGAACGGCCAAATCTTTCCAGCTCATAACGGTCAATCTCTTTTGGGCCGACTTTGACCTCGATTACATCGGCATCACAATAACTGACAACACCGCTTCTATCAGCCAATATTATTTCTCCGGTATCACGAACCGCCCTGTGCTCTATGCCGGTCCCGATCAAAGGAGCTTCCGGATTGACCAAAGGCACTGCCTGGCGCTGCATATTGGCTCCCATTAAAGCCCTATTAGCATCGTTGTGCTCAAGAAAAGGTATTAAGGCAGCGCTTACACTTACTATTTGCTTGGCCGAGATATCCATGTAGTCGACCTGTTTGGGATCGACCGTTTCCACCTCGCCCTTTTTAGTCCTTACAAGTACTTTATTCTCAGTATAACGGCCAGTTTTTTCGTCAAAAGGAGCGTTGGCTTGCGCGATGATATATTTATCTTCCTGGTCAGCCGTCAGATACTCGACTTTGTCGGTAACCTTCCCATCCTTGACTATCCTGTAAGGCGTTTCGATGAAACCGAACTCGTTAATCCGGGCGTAAGTCGAAAGTGTGCCTATAAGCCCGATGTTCGGACCTTCCGGTGTTTCAATCGGGCACATACGCCCGTAATGAGAAGGATGCACGTCGCGGACTTCAAAACCGGCTCGCTCGCGGGACAAACCGCCCGGTCCTAAGGCGTTTAGCCTTCTTTTATGAGTCAGACCGGCCAACGGGTTGGTTTGATCCATAAATTGAGATAGCTGAGAACTGCCGTAAAATTCTTTTAGAGCCGCCACTATCGGCCTGATGTTAACCAGGGTTTGGGGAGTGATGGTTTCTACGTCCAAGGTAGTCAACCGCTCGCGGACGACCCTCTCCATCCTGGCCAAGCCGATCCGGAATTGATTCTGAATAAGCTCGCCGACCGAGCGCACCCGCCGGTTGCCGAAGTGGTCTATATCATCGGTGTCGCCTTGACCTTCGCCCAGCTTAACTAAATACCGTACCGTCTCCAAAATATCCTCTTTGGTTAAAATAGTCGTATCCGCGGGAGTGGAAAGTCCAAGTTTTTTATTGGCTTTGTAGCGCCCTACCCTTGCCAAATCATAGCGCTGGGGGTTGAAAAAAAGATTGTCGATCAAGCCCCTGGTGCTCTCGACAGTCGGCGGTTCACCGGGCCTTATCTTGCGGTAAAGCTCAATAAGAGCTTCTTCGGCACTTTTGGTGGTATCAGTCTCCAGGGTCAATTTTATGGAAGTCGCGCCGTCAAATAAAGCCAGAATTTCCTCATCGGTACCGAAACCCAAAGCCTTCAAAAGGATTGTTACCGGCACTTTACGCTTCCTGTCTACCCTGGTATAAACGATATCTTTTTTGCTGACTTCCATTTCCAGCCAGGCACCCCGGCCAGGTATGATCTTAGCGGTGTACATCAGCTGGTCGCTGGTTTTATCCATCTCCTGGTCGAAATAAATTCCGGGCGAGCGAACCAACTGGCTGACGATAACCCGCTCGGTCCCGTTAATTACAAACGTGCCGCGCGTAGTCATCAGAGGAAAATCGCCCATAAAAACTTGCTGCTCTTTTATTTCGCCGGTTTCCTTGTTGATAAAGCGAACGACAACAAATAGCGGTGCCGAAAAAGTCATGTCCTTCTCTTTGCACTCATCTACCGAGTACTTGGTTTCGCCAAACTCATAATCGCCGAATTCGACGGCCAGCGTACCGGTGAAATCAAGTATGGGAGAGATATCGCTAAGAGCTTCGGCTATTCCTTCTTTAAGCAGCCATTCAAAGGATCCTTTTTGGATTTGAATAAGGTTGGGAACCTCTAAGATTTCGGGAATTTTTCCAAAAGTTGCTCTTTCTCTGAGTCCTGATTGATGAATTCTCAAGCGCTTAACTCCTTTAATAAGTTCGAGTTTGCAT
>Ga0214473_10011504_pt1 | contig 10391 bp, 5 predicted proteins | sample RVTome_7_FD_203509 | JGI IMG/M metagenome (GOLD analysis project Ga0214473, IMG submission 203509) | Soil microbial communities from uranium-contaminated site in the Upper Colorado River Basin, Wyoming, United States - RVT98D197 | ecosystem: Environmental > Terrestrial > Soil > Contaminated >... | reverse complement strand
TACATCTGCGATGAGTGCATCGACCTGTGCAACGAGATCATCGAGGAGGAGCTCTCCGAGACCTCCGAGCTGAAGCTGGACGATCTCCCCAAGCCCCAGGAGATCTACGCGTTCCTGGACGAGTACGTTGTCGGTCAAGACACGTCGAAGAAGGTTCTGTCCGTCGCGGTCTACAACCACTACAAGCGGATCCAGGTCGGGCAGAAGGATTCCGAGGTCGAGCTCCAGAAGTCGAACATCATGATCCTGGGCCCGACGGGCTGCGGTAAGACGTACCTGGCCCAGACGCTCGCCCGCATGCTGAACGTGCCGTTCGCGATCGCCGACGCCACCGCGTTGACGGAAGCCGGCTACGTGGGCGAGGACGTCGAGAACATCCTGCTGAAGCTGATTCAGGCGGCCGACTACGACGTGAAGAAGGCTGAGACCGGGATCATCTACATCGACGAGATCGACAAGATCGCCCGGAAGTCCGAGAACCCGTCGATCACCCGCGACGTCAGCGGCGAAGGTGTCCAGCAAGCGCTGCTGAAGATCCTCGAGGGCACCACGGCGTCGGTGCCGCCTCAGGGCGGCCGCAAGCATCCGCACCAGGAGTTCATCCAGGTCGACACCACCAATATCCTGTTCATCTGCGGCGGGGCGTTCGCGGGCCTTGACAAGATCATCGAGAGCCGGATCGGCAAGAAGGGCGTGGGCTTCGGCGCCGACATCCGCCGGGCCGCCGAGAAGGACATGGGCGAGATCTTGGGCAAGGTGCTCCCCGAGGACCTGCTGAAGTACGGATTGATCCCCGAGTTCGTGGGGCGCCTGCCGGTCATCACCAGCGTGAACAACCTGGACGAGAGCGCCCTGATCGACATCCTCACCAAGCCGAAGAACGCCCTCGTGAAGCAGTACCAGCGGTTCTTCGAGTTCGACGGCGTGGAGCTCGAGTTCACCGAGGAGTCGCTGGCCGCCATCGCCGAGCAGGCGATCATGCGCGGGACCGGCGCCCGCGGCCTCCGCGCGATCATGGAAGAGGTCCTGCTGAACGTGATGTACGAGCTGCCGTCGCGTGAGGACGTCACGAAGTGCCTGGTGGACCGCGACGTGGTGCTCACCGGGGTGAACCCTACCCTCGTCCCGCGCGCGGGTTCGAAGAAGCGCTCCCGCGGCGACGAGCCGCGCGAACGCACCGCGTGACCCTGCGCCGTTCCCTGAGTCTCCTGACGCTGCTCCCGTTCGTGCTGGTGGCGTGCGCGGAGAACGGCGGGAGCGACACCGACGTCGGGACCGATCCGGCCGATCTGACCGGTGTCACATGGCAGCTCGACGGATCGTCGATCGCGTCGTTGATGAGCGACCCGCCTCAGGATGCGGTCGTCACGCTCGAGCTCGCGGACGGACAGGCGCACGGGACCGCCGCCTGCAACAGCTACGGTGGTGCCTATCAGGCGAGCGACGATGGTTCGATCGCGTTCGAGTCGTTCTCGGTCACCGAGATGGCCTGCGACGAGCCGCTGATGGCGCTGGAGGCTGCCTACCTGACGGAGCTCGGCCGGGTGACCGGATTCAGCGTCGAGGGTGACCTCGTGCTCACGGGCGGGGACATCACGCTGACGTTCAGCGCGATCCCTCCGCCCGAGCCGCTGCCGCTCGTCGGGACGGCCTGGAAGCTCACGACGATCGCCTCGGGCGACACGGTCTCGAGCACGATCGCGGGGACCGACACGACCGCAGAGCTCACCGCCGATGGATCGATCGAGGGGTCGGCGGGCTGCAACCGGTACTCCGGCGCCTACACCGAGGGCGGGGGAGGGATGCTTTCGTTCTCCGCGCTCGCCACCACCAAGATGATGTGCGCGGAGGACGTGATGGCCCAGGAGGCTGCGTTCCTGACGGCGATGGAGCAGGTCGCGGCGTTCGAGATCGAGGGTTCGCAGCTGTGGTTGCTGGACGGCGGCGGCGCTCTGCTGCTGGGCTTCGACGGCGCTTAACGTCACCAGGGTACGGTCACTCCGAGTCGTTCGAACTCGCGTTGCGCTTCGTCGGAGACCGCCTTCGCCTCGTCGGGTCGATCCGATGCGCGGAACGCGTCGGCAAGGAGCCTCTCGGTGCGGGCGCGCTCGTATGTGGCGCCGTGCGCCTCGAACCCGTCACGCGCGTGCAGGAGCAGGTCGAGCGCGCGCGCGGGGTCGCCGGTCTGCAGGAGCGCGTGTCCCTCCAGGCGGTCGGCGAAGAGTGCCAGGATGGGCAATCCACCGGTGGCAGCGTGCTCCCGCGACTCGGTGATGACGGACGGGGCCGCCTCCCACGCGGCTTCCGCGCGGACCAGCTCACACCGTGCCTCGAGGACTTCGCCGCCGTGGACGCGCCATCCGGCCGGCAGATCGTCGAGTCGGTCGTGGGCCTTCACGAAATCACCCCGCACGATCGAGACCACCGCGAGCCAAGGCCGGAGCCGGGTGAACCGACCCTCGACTGAGGACTCTAGGGGGTTCAGCCGGTCGGCCAACCGCTGCATCTCGGCGCTGACGCCACGGGCGTGGTCGATCAGCAGGGCCGCACCATACGCGTGGGCGGCGAAGTACGGTGGCTCGTCCCGGCGTTCATCGAGTCGTTCACGGATCGCCCGGAAGTCCTCCCATGCACCGTCCCAGTCGCCCAATCGGAAACGGGAGACGCAGCGCCAGGCCTGTGAGTGGAGTAGGAACGATCCCGCCCGACCCTCCGTACGGCGGATCCCCTCCGAAGCCCACCGTTCCGAGGCGCCATACTTGCCGACCTCGTAGTTGCACCAGGCGGAGCAGGCCGACAGGTCGCCCACCTCGCCGAGGTCGGTCAGATCGGGCAGGAGCCGTTCGCGCATGCCTGAGTACTCCATTGCCCGCGCATAGCGGCCCCGAGATACAGGCACGCTCTGCACCGCGTCAAGCGCGGCGGAGGCCAGGTTCGGGAGTCCCAGTTGCATCGCCGTCTCGTAAGCATCCAGGCCGGCCCGCTCGAGCTCTGCGAACTCTTCATCGGAGAACGCACGCTCCGGATACGCGAACGACCACGTGGCGCGGATCATCTGGATCTTGATCCGCTCTTCGCTCGCGCCCTCAGGGAGGTAGGCCATGCCGAGCTCGAGGTATGTCCGGACCTCCGTTTCCGTCGGAGTGAGTCGCATCGAACCCGGCCATCTGGTGGGCATGTCGCACGCCCGCGCGCAGAGATCGGCGACGCCGGCATCGGGGGCCGTGACGGCGTCGGCCCGAACCTGGGCGGCCTTGCGGAACGAATGCCACGCGGGATCGCCATCGCCGTCGGCGTAGTACGCGCGACCCAGCGTTGCGAGTGCGAGCGAGCGCTCGAGCGGACCGGCGGCGAACCCGAGGGCGTCGTCGGCGAGTCGTTGGGCTTTCTTCGGCACGTCCCGTCGCCGGGAGTCGGTCGAGGCGTCAAGGAGGTACGCGAAGGCCTTGGACCGCAAGCGTTCGGACTCGGCTTCATCTATGTCGCCCTCTCTGGAGTCGCGTGCGGCGGTGCTGAAGTGGTAGGCGAGCAGCTCGTTGAACTCCCGGACCCGGTCGCCGGCCGTTCCCTCGATCCACGCCGCCACGCGGGCGTGGGCCGCGGGGCGCTCGCGATGGGGGAGGCTCTCGTAGGCGACGTCGCGCGTGAGGACGTGCTTGAAGGTGAACTCGCGCTCTCCGGAGATACGCGACGAGAGGCGAGAAACGATCAGGTCTCGATCCTGAAGCACGCGCAACGTGGTGTCCACGTCGCCGGCCTCGACGCCGCCGAGCAAGCGCGCGGGGCCGGGCCAGAAGTCGCGACCGACGACGGCGGCGCCCTGCAGGACGCGTTTGGCGGTCGGCTCGAGGAGGTCGATCCGAGCCGCGAGCACGGCCTGCACGGTGTCGGGGATCTCCACCTCGGCGACCGCGGCTGCCGCTCGCCAGCCTCCGCCCTCGTGCACGACGAGCCCGCCGTCGATCAGGTGCCGCAGGATCTCCTCCAGGAAGAAGGGGTTGCCTTCACCGCGCTCCAGGATCCGCGACCGGACGCGATCCGGCAGGTCGTCGATAGCGAGCAGCGCGCGGACCAGGTGCTCCGCCTCGTCGACGGTGAGCGGATCCAGCGCGAGCGACGAGAAGTTGCGTCGGCCGCCGCCCCAATCGGGACGCCGACCGGTGAGCTCCGGTCGCGAGGGACAGATGAACACGACGCGTCCCGTCACGCCCTCCGCGAGCTCGTCGAGGAGATCGAGCAGCGCCGCGTCGGCCCAGTGGATGTCCTCGATGACCACGATCGTGGGTGCCGCGGCGCCGAGCGCGGAGAAGAACGATCGCCAGGCCGCATGCAGCTCCGCGCGTACCTCCCGCGGGTCCATGTCGCCGAACCCGAACGCGGGGTCCTCGACCCCGACGGTGTAGGCGAGGGCCGCGGTCGTGCGCGCCCTATCGGACGTGACCTCGTCCGTCAGGATGTCGTCGCAGGCCTTCGCGATCTTCTCGAGCACGAGGTCGGGCGGATCCGTGTCCAGCACGGAGGCCGTCGACTTGAGGATCTCGGCGAGCGGCCAGTAGGTGATGCCCTCGCCGTACGGCAGGCAGCGGCCGCGAACCGTCCGCGGCGGGGGGTCGGTTCCCTCGGCCCACGAAAGGAACTCCGACGTGAGCCGGCTCTTGCCGACGCCTGCGTCGCCGTACACGGTGACCAGGTTGGGCCGCCCTTCGGCGACCGCGCGAGCGTAGATGCTCCGGAGCAGCTCGAGCTCGGTGTCGCGACCCACGAGCGGAGCTCGGAGGCCCGGCACCCCGCGGTCCGGCGCCAGGGGCAGTTCCTCCGACACCAGGAAGGCCCGCACCGGTTGGGCCTTGCCCTTCAGCTCGAGCGGCCCGAGGTCCTCGAGCCGGAAGCCGCGCACGCCTCGCGCCGTCCGCTCACCGATCACGATCGTCCCCGGCTCCGCGGCGCCCTGCAGCCGCGCCGCCGCGTTCACGGTGTCGCCCGTCGCCATCGCCTCGCCCGGGCGCGGCTCGGTGGTCGCCAGGACCTCGCCCGTATTCACGCCGATCCGAACCTGCAACGTCACGTCGTGGCTCTGGGCGAGTGAGTCGTTCACGTCGTCGAGCCGACGGAGCATCCGGGTCGCGGCCCGCACCGCGCGCGCAGGGTCATCCTCGTGTGCCACCGGCACGCCGAAGGCCGCCATCACGGCATCGCCGATGAACTTCTCGACCGTTCCGCCTTCGGCCTCGATCTCCCGGCGCATCGCTGCGAAGAAGGTGTCCATGACCTCTCGGAGTTGCTCGGGGTCCAACTGCTCACCCAACGCCGTCGACCCGGTGACGTCGGCGAACAGGACCGTCACGAGGCGGCGTTCCTGTCCGCTCGGCGCCGCCGGCTCGCCGACCGCCTCGCTCACGGCCTCACCACAGGTGGGACAGAACCGCGCCTGGCCGGGGACCTCGCCACCGCAATGGGGACACGCGGTGAGGAGCGAGGCCCCGCAGCTCGCGCAGAACCGCGCTTCGTCGGCGTTCGCCGACCCGCAGCTAGGGCAGACCACCATGCGCGGGAGTGTATGCGCGCCGGCCCACCCAGGGGAGCTTTCGTAGACTCGCGCCATGCCGGACCGCGCCGCCCCCGAGATGTCGACCCAGTACGACCATGCCGAGGTCGAACCTCGCTGGGCTGAGGCGTGGGTCGAGCGCGGGTACTTCCGCGCCGAGGTCAACCCGGACCTTCAGCCGTACTGCATCGTGATGCCGCCCCCGAACGTCACCGGACGGCTGCACGTCGGCCACGCGCTCTCGGACACGCTCCCGGACGTGTTGATCCGGCGGGCCCGGATGCAGGGAAAGGCGGCCCTTTGGCTCCCCGGGATGGATCACGCGGGCATCGCCACACAGGTGGTGGTGGAACGTGAGCTCCGCAAGGAAGGGATCGATCGCCGGGACCTGGGCCGGGAGGCCTTCATCGAGCGGGTCTGGACGTGGAAGGAGCAATACGGGGGCGAGATCGTCGGCCAGATCAAGCGCATGGGCGCATCCTGCGACTGGTCCCGCGAGCGGTTCACCATGGACGAGGGGCTGTCGCGTGCGGTACGCGAGGCGTTCGTGCGGTGGTACGAGGACGGCCTGATCTACCGCGGCGAGCGCCTGGTCAACTGGTGCCCGACCGACCAGACCGGCCTGTCCGATTCCGAGGTCGAGCACGAGGATGTCGAGGGCGAGCTGGTCACGTTCCGGTATCCGCTGACCGACGGCTCGGGGCATGTCGACGTGGCCACGACCCGGGTCGAGACCATGCTCGGGGACACGGGGATCGCCGTGAACCCCGGAGACGAGCGGTACCGGGCGCTGGTCGGGTCAACCGTGCGGCATCCGTTCGACGGGCGCGACATCCCGATCGTCGCCGACGCGGCCGTGGACCCGGCGTTCGGCACCGGAGCGGTGAAGGTGACGCCGGCGCACGATCCGAACGACTTCGACATCGCGCAGCGTGCCGGGCTCCCGCTGATCAACATCTTCCGCGCGGACGCCACGATCAACGAGAACGCCGCCGAGGAGTTCTACGGGCTCGGCCGGTACGACGCGCGCCTGGCGGTCCGCGAGGCGCTGGAGAAGCTCGACCTCTTGGTGAAGGAGGAGCGTCCCTACACCCATTCGGTCGGTCACTGCTACCGCTGTCACAGCGAGATCGAGCCGTGGATCTCCGGGCTGCAATGGTTCGTGGCGGTCGACGGGCTGAAGGAGCCGGCCAAGCAGGCGGCGCTCGACGGCCGGGTGCGGTTCACGCCCGAGCGTTGGCAGAAGGCTTTCGTGTCGTGGCTCGACAACCTGCGGGACTGGAACATCTCGCGACAGCTGTGGTGGGGTCATCGCATCCCCGCATGGCATTGCCCCGACGGCCACGTCACCGTCGCGCGAGACGATCCGGACGCATGCGGTACCTGTGGCTCGGGGCAGCTCGAGCAGGACCCCGACGTGCTGGACACATGGTTCTCGTCGCAACTGTGGCCGTTCTCCACGCTGGGTTGGCCGGACGACACCGAAGACCTCCGCTTCTTCTACCCCAACAGCGTGCTGGTCACGGGCTACGAGATCCTCTACCTCTGGGTGGCGCGGATGATCATGTCGGGTCTGTCGCTCATGGGCGACGTGCCGTTCCGCGACGCCGTGATCCACGGATTGGTTCGCGACGGACACGGCCGGAAGATGTCCAAGTCGCTCGGCAACGTGATCGACCCGATCGAGATGATCGATCGCTACGGCGCCGACGCCCTACGATTCTCGCTCGCTCGAGCGGCCACGGGCGGACAGCAGGACATCCCGCTCTCGGTCGAGTCGATCGAGGGTGGCCGCAACTTCGCGAACAAGATCTGGAACGCCGCGCGGCTGGTGCTGCGGGCGTTCCCCGGGGGAGAGCCTACGTTGCCGCCGCAGGAGCGACTCACCCTCACGGATCGCTGGTTGCTCTCTCGACACCAGGCGTGCCTGATCGAGGTCGATACCGCCCTCGACAGGTACCAGTTCGCGGATGCGGCGCAGTCGATCTACCGCTTCCTGTGGTCGGAGCTCTGCGACTGGGGATTGGAGATGCAGAAGGGCCGCTTGGAAGGCTCGGATCAGGATCGAGACGACGCCACGCAGGTCCTGGCGTGGGTGCTGGAGCGCACGCTGCGGATCCTGCATCCCACCATGCCGTTCATCACCGAGGAGATCTGGCAGCGCTTCGGCATCGGGGAGTCGATCGCCGTCTCTTCGTGGCCGACACCGCAACCCGAGCACCTCGACGTCGACGCGGAGACCTCGTTCGGGGTGGTGCAGGAGATCGTGACTGCGGTGCGCCAGTTCCGTTCGCGGCACGGGATCTCACCGAAGGATCGGTTCGAAGCGAAGGTGGGTGTTCCGCTCGGCGCCCGTGCCGCCGTCGATGCCCTGGCCGAACGCATCGAACGACTGGCGGGCATCTCGCCGCTGCAGGTGGTCGACCCGGCTGAGGGCAGGCGGGCGGGATGGAGCTCCCTCCCTCTCAGCGAGGGGTTCGTGAATCTCCCCCCGGGGCTGTTCGATGCCCAGGCGGAGCGCTCGCGACTGTCGAAGCAGCGCGACGAGATCGGCAGCCAGCTCGACCGCACGATCGCCAAGTTGGACAACGCGGGGTTCCTCGCGAAGGCCGCCCCCGAGGTCGTGGCCCAGGAGCAGGAGAAGCGAGCACGGCTCACGCAACAGACGGCCGAGATCGAGGCCGCTGTCGCCGAGCTCGAGGCGTAGCGCGTGAACTTCCGGGAGGCCCTGGCCGAGCTGGATGGTCGGCGTGAGAGCAGGATGGTGCCCGATCTCTCGCGGATCCTCGCGCTTGCCACGTTGCTCTCCGACCCGCAGCTCACCTATCCCACGATCCACGTCACGGGCACGAACGGGAAAGGGACCGCGGCGCGCGTGGCGACCGAGCTCGCCTGCGCGCACGGTCTCACGACCGGGCTCTACACCTCGCCCCATCTGCTGAGCGTCTGCGAGCGCCTCTCGGTGTGCGGCGTCGACATCACCGAGGCGGAGCTCGCGGATGAGTACGAGCACCTGCTGCCGTTCCTGCTGATGGTCGACGGGCAGAGCGACGAACAGGTCACCTACTTCGAGGCGCTCACGGCGCTCGCGTACCTGTGGTTCGCCGACAAGCCGGTCGCGCTCGGCGTGTTCGAGGTGGGCATGGGGGGGACGTGGGACGCGACCAACCTGGTCGGCGGCGAGGTGGCGGTGATCACGCCGATCGCGCTCGACCATCCCGAGCTCGGTTCGACGGTGGCGGCTGTGGCCGCCGAGAAGGCCGGGATCATCAAGGCCGGTAGCGTGGTGATCTGCCGCGAACAGGACGATGAGGCGCTCCTGGTGATCGAGGCGCGATGCGCGGAGGTGGGCGCGGAGCTGAAGCTCGAGTATCGAGACTTCGAGATCGAGGAGCGCCTTCACGCGCTCGGTGGCCAATCGCTCCGCATCCGCGGGCTGCGCGCGACGTACGACGACCTCTTCCTGCCGATGTTCGGCGAGCACGCGGCGCAGAACGCGGCTGCGGCCATCGCCGCCGTCGAGTCGCTGCTCGATCAGCCGCTCGATGAGATCGTGACCCGTGAGGCGCTGGCGAACGTCAGGTGGCCGGGGCGGATGGAGATCGTCGGACGCCACCCGACGATCCTGCTGGACGGCGCCCACAATCCGGCTGCCGCCGAGGGGCTCGCGGTGGCGCTCCGGGAGTTCTTCACCTGGGAACGGCTCCACCTGGTGATCTCGGTATCGGGCAACAAGGACATGGACGGCATCGTTCGACCGCTGGCACCGCTGGTCGATATCGCTTACGCGGCAAGGAACACAAGCGATCGTAGCGGCGGCGTGATCCCGATCGCCGAACGGTTGAGCGCGGAAGGAAGACCCGTGGAGCTGTTCGGCTCGGTGGCCGAAGCGCTCGACGCCGCGCGCGCCGCAGCCGACGATGTCGACCTCATCCTGGTGACGGGCTCTCTCTATACTGTCGCGGACGCGCTCCGGGCGCTGGGGGAGAACACCTGACGACATGGCCACCGAATCGACACTCTTGATCGTGAAGCCCGACGGTGTTCGGCGCGGGCTGGTCGGCGAGGTGCTCCGCCGCGTCGAGGCCAAAGGTCTGGCCATCGAGTCGATGCGGTTGATGACGATCGACCGCGCCACGGCTGAGCAGCACTACGGCGAGCATGTCGACAAGCCGTTCTTCGGCGAGCTGGTCGATTTCATCACGAGCGGTCCGGTGGTCATCGCCAAGATCACGGGCGAGCAGGCGATCACGGCGTGGCGAACGCTCGTGGGACCGACCGACCCGATCGAGGCGGCTCCCGGATCCATCCGCGGGGACTTCGCGACCGTGATCGGCGAGAACATCGCGCACGGCAGCGACTCGCCGGCCTCGGCCGAGCGCGAGCTGGGACTCTTCTTCCCCGAGGGCTAACGCGCATCGTGCCGGGACTGGCCGAAGCGTTCGATCGGATCGGTTCCGCGCTCGAGCATCACCTCCCCGTTTCGCACGCGGCCGGTGCCGCGATCGCCGTCACCGACCGCCACGAGACGCTCGGTGTGGTGGTGCGCGGGTTCGCAGACGTGGCCAGCGGGGCACCCGTTCGCCCCGAGACCCGCTTCATGATCGGTTCCATCTCCAAGGGGTTCGCGGCCATGGTCGCGATGCAGGAGGTGGAGGCCGGCAACCTCGATCTGCACGTCTCCGTGAACGAGCTGCTCCCGTGGCTGGAGCTGCCGGAGCCGTTCGGCCCGATCACCGTGCACCATCTGCTGACTCACTCGAGCGGCCTGGCGACCGGGACCGAGGACGCGCCCACGGGTCTCGGGGCCGCCGCGCGCCTGCGCGACATGCCGCCCACGTTTCCT
>Ga0214473_10011503_pt1 | contig 10391 bp, 9 predicted proteins | sample RVTome_7_FD_203509 | JGI IMG/M metagenome (GOLD analysis project Ga0214473, IMG submission 203509) | Soil microbial communities from uranium-contaminated site in the Upper Colorado River Basin, Wyoming, United States - RVT98D197 | ecosystem: Environmental > Terrestrial > Soil > Contaminated >... | reverse complement strand
AATTATCTTTGAGTTTGAGGTTAGAAGTTCCGGTCTTTTGCCTCCAGCCTTTAACCTTGAACCTTATTATTGTATATTCCTCGGTAGCTCAATCGGTAGAGCGGGTGGCTGTTAACCACTAGGTCGCAGGTTCGAGTCCTGCCCGGGGAGCCATTTCGACGCGAAAGGGGCAATATCGAGCATTTGATATTGTCCCTTTCTTGCCTTACGACTGTCTCAAGGTCCCGGGTTCGTCGAGGGACTCAGAGCCTCTGGTCAGGACAATTGGCCGTGGAAGAACAATCTTGCTCTTAGTGGCTCCTTATCGTCTCAAACACTGTTGACATACTTGTCGTCATTTGTCATGATATATGACGACTATGGCGACGAATAAAAAAGCACCCGATGGTTCTCTCTATATCGAGCGGGTTCTGGACCTTCCCTCTCTTCTTCAGAAGAAATCTCATTTCCTTTTCGGCCCGCGCCAGACAGGAAAGACCTCTCTCATTCGCCATTCCATGAAAGGAGTGAGATCCTACGATCTCCTCGACAACTCCATATACCTTGCCTTAAGCCAGAATCCCGGCCGCATCTCACAGGAACTTACCTCTCATGACGAAATCGTTGTCGTAGATGAAATCCAGCGCTTGCCTGTTCTTCTCAACGAAATCCACCGGCTGATAGAAGAGCGTAGGATCCGTTTTCTTCTGACCGGATCCAGCGCACGAAAACTCAGGCGAGGCGGAGTTAACCTCCTGGGCGGACGGGCGCGGACAAAATACATGCATCCCCTCACCTATCACGAGCTCGGAAACAGATTTGATTTGCTTAAAGCCATCGAGCGGGGACTGCTCCCTTCCATCTATCTCTCGGATGATCCCCGTGCGGACCTTGAAGCCTATACGGGCTCCTATCTGCAGCAGGAGATCGTTGCCGAAGGGACCACCCGTAATATACCCGCTTTCAGCCGTTTTCTGAAAGTGGCCGCTCTCTGTAATGGCACGGTTGTTAACTTTACAAACGTCTCAAATGATGCCCAGGTGCCCCGTACGACGGTTTACGAATATTTTGAAATCCTGAAAGACACGCTGCTCCTTTACGAGCTTCCCGCATGGCAGAAATCAAAAAAGAGAAAGCCTTTGGCTTCTTCCAAATACTATTTTTTTGACGTGGGGGTAGTCGCCACTCTTCAAGGCCGGGAGTTTCGTCCGGGGACTCCTGAATTCGGTGAGGCTTTTGAGACGGTCCTGATGCATGAGCTGGTGAGCTACAGTGATTACATTTCCGGGGAGCCGCTGAGCTACTGGCGATCGACTTCAGGATTTGAGGTTGATTTTATCCTGGGCGATCACACGGCAATAGAGGTCAAGGCAAAAGAGAATCTTTCGACCCGTGATCTGAAATCCCTCCGGGCTCTCGCTGAAGAAAAGAAGCTGAAGCGATATCTCTGTGTCAGCCTTGAACCGCGAAGACGAACTCTGGACAATCTGACCATCCTCCCCCTCCGGGAATTCTTAGAGGCCCTCTGGAGCCGCGAATATGCACCGTAGCATTTGGGCCTCCCGAGGATTTAAGCCTGATTACCCAAGCAGTTCTTTTCGCACTTTATCGAAGTACTTTTTATCGCCCCAGGCTTCTTCCAACCAGTGATTTCCGACTAATCTCAATTCCCTCCGCCCGGTTTCATGGTCGCCGGACAAATAAGCGGTAACGGCAAACCAATTATGGATTCTTTTCGAATCGGGAAAACTTGTTGACAGTGTTTCATAGACTTCTCTGACCTCCTTCCATACGGCGGGATTCTTGAAATAGGAGGTCCTGTCACCTGAACGATGGTACAATTCCCAGTGTGCTTCCGCCAAAACGAATGGGACCAGTGATTTCGGAGGCGCCCTTCTTGCAGCCTCCCTCGCAAAACTCAGCATGATCTCTTTGGTTCCATACCATTTAGGCATCAGGTAATTCAATTTGCAGTAATAGGATTGATACTCGGTAGGGTCCGCCCGGATTGCTCTTTGAAACTGCTTCTCCATCTCCTCATGCTTCAAGCCGAGCCCCCTGGCCACATCAATCAATCTTGCGGGGACAATCGGGTCCGATTGATCTAAGGCATAGGCTTTCTCCAGATGATCTCTTGCAGTAAGAAGGCGCTCCCGGAAAAGGCGATGACCTTGTTCGGTGATTGTGTTGCCCCATCCTCCCCCTCGGGCGTGCCATGCATAACGAATGAAGAAAGCCCCCGCGGCGGCGTGTGCAAAATGGGAAGAGTCTTTCTGCCTTGCCCAATCCTCAAAGTGACCGACCCACGTTTCAAAGGAGTATTGTGCGTCAGGATAGCCGCAGAGTTTAGAATAGGCGTTCCTCAGGAGACTGTTTCCTTCCTGGTCCTTCTGCTTCTCTTTTAGAAGGGCGGCGAAATGGCTCTCCAGAGAATCATATTGTTTCCCCTGTAGCATCTTAACGATCTCTTTCTTATCCTCTTCGATTTTCTTACCCACGGAAGCCAGGTATTGTTTCACCAGATGGACATGTTCTCCGTTTGGGGCCTGCTCCAAATACTTCTTGAAGTAAGCCTCGGCATTCTCCGTATCCCCCTTCTCCTGGTATGACCGCGCCACCGCGTGATTATAAATGGCCCTGTCGGGATGATATTCCAGGGCTTTGAGGTAATGCTTAATCGCCGTATCGTGCTGCCTCATTCGAGAGTAATGCCTTCCGAGACCGTAAGCAGCGCCGGGATCTTCGGGATCGATCTCGGCGGCTCTCTTCATAGAAGCGAAAGCCTCTTCCAACTTGCCCATGTATTCATAGGTGTTGGCCCAGTTCACATAGACCGCGGAGTAGTCCGGAAAAAAGTCTAACGCTTTTCGATATTCTTTCAGTGCCTTGTCGTAATCCCGCGAATGCGCAAAGTTCAGCCCCTTTCTCATGTGGGTCTCCGCAGGGCCAGCGAAGGAAACCCTTATTGCATCCAGGGTCTCATCGATCAGTCGCTTCTCTTTCCCCTGGGAAGAATCCGATTTGTCGAGAAGCATATTATAGATCTCAACATGCAGCGGCGCTTTGGCAATAAGAAAAAGTTTAGCCGCGTTACCAAGCTGACTTTCCGGGGAGGTTCCCGGCCAATCGGTCATCTTGATCAAGCTTTCTATGATCTCTTCATTTCCCGTCGCCTTGAATTCAGACCACAAGAGTTCAAAGTCCTCGGGTGATTTGACCTCCACAGGACGATAATCCTCTGCTTCAGACACGATCCTCCTGATCACTTCCATGCCTTGTCCGGAATAGTTCCGTTGAAGGTTCTTCAACTCCTCAAGGTCGTTCCTGCTCTCCTGAAAGGCTGCTGCAAAGAAATGGACCTGACGGGGCAGGTTCGTCTCTTTGGCTATCAGCTCCTTTTGAGTCAAGACAGTTTTCAACAGGGAAACAACGTTCTTCGGCTGCGGATGCCTGTAGTAATAGGTCATTCGCTCGTCTTCTACGGCCGGCCTCCTGGGGGGGCTTCCAGTGCAGGCATGCAGGAATATCTCGATGGCAATGATAAGGACCCCTATTCCCGCACCCACTAAGATTCTCTTATAAGGCATGCTGACCTCCTGGAATGATTACCGGGACCGGGGCTAAGAAGCGCACCTCCTGTCCTACGTTTCGAGTAGCCATCTCCAACCGGCCGCTGTAGTAGACAGCCGGAGATAAGATGTTGTAGCAAAAATTGTACCAGGCGCCAAAATGGACAGGATCGTTGCGTATGGCAAGGAGGGGAGAACATCCATTGATGTCCCATTCTGAAAGAAAGATCCGGCAGGACATCCTGGGTTCCTGACCATCGTGTCCTGTTGACAACGGTAAGAAAGGGATTACGTTTATATTAAGAGCAACCTCAGCCGCATCGGTCATAAATGTTCCATGACAAGGGCCTCTATGAACACGGGGTGAATCTATGGAAACCAAGAAAGACAAATCGATTGATGAAACCCAGATCCAGCAGCTTATCGATGGTTGGGCAAAAGCACTTCGCGTCAAAAACGTCGAAGCGGTGATGTCTCATTACGCGCCACAAATTGTGTTGTTCGACATTCTGCCACCGCTGCTCTATAGGGGAGCAAACGCTTATAGGAAAAACTGGGAAGAATGGTTCGCGACGTGGCAAGGTCCGATAGGCTATGAGATTCGCGACCTGGGGATCACCGTGGGCGATGACGTGGCCTTTAGCCACAGCCTGAACCGTATCAGCGGCAGGAGGACAAATGGGGAGGATACGGATGTCTGGGTGCGCGTGACCGCTGGCTTCCGCAAAATCGATGGCAAATGGTTGATCACACATGAGCACGTCTCGGTGCCTTTCTACATGGACGGCAGTTACAAAGCGGCGGTCGACCTCAAGCCGTAACAATTGGCCGCACATGGGAAGAAAGAGGTCACGTCTATGACTGAAAACAAAAAGACCGTAGAAAGATACATGGATGGCTTCAGGAAGAGTGACCATGAGCAAATACTGTCTTGCCTGGCCCACGATATTGTCTGGGAAATGCCGGGCCAATTTCACCTGGTTGGGAAGGAGGCTTTCGACAAAGAGATAGAGAACGAAGCTTTCGTAGGAAGCCCCACGATCACAGTCACTCGCATGACTGAAGAAAATGACGTCGTAGTCGCTGAAGGCAGTGTGCGCTGTGCCAGGAGAGATGGCGGTCTTCTAAACGCCCTATTCTGCGACGTGTTCGTAATGCTGGACGCGAAGATTAGGCATTTGACTTCGTACTTGATAGAAGTCAAGGCATAAGCCTTGAGCCCCGAAGACGGACTCTGGACAATCTGATCGTTTTACCCCTCCGAGACTTTCTGGGGGCTCTCCGGAGTCGCGAAAACTCGCGGTGGTGTTGTGACCGACCGAAGAACTATTCAAGATCGAAGCGGCAGGCTTCTTAGCCCTTCTGGGCTGATGAACTCGCCGCGCTGGCGCGCAAGCGCAGCGGGTCAGGGCTGAAGCCCTGAGTTACCCCTCCAAAGCTGGAGATACATTTCTGCACATTTTAGCAGCCGGGCGCTACCAAAAGGCCGACTTCCTTGCCTCATCTCTCACCGCAGACGCTTTAGAATTACTCTTTCCGCTCTGCAAAAGACAAATCAAACTTTCTTCTGATTGAAATCTCAGGGCTGAGAGCCGGGCTGATTGGAAATCTTTTCATCAGCCCGACAAGTGAGGGAAAGAAAAAGGCTGCAACCCACCGATATTTAATATAATTCATAAACCAGACCAAGGTTCTCCCCGGTTCTCTTTCCGGTTCTCGAAGAATCAGGAAGAGTGATCCCGTGAATAGGGGAGATACGAGGCAACTCCTTTAAGATTGACAAATACCTTGTGATTTCAATGAAATGGCACAGGAATTGCTTCTAAGATCTTCAACTATGATTCCTGTCGGAACAAACCTTTCTCGAAAGAATTTTCCGTGGGTGACCGTCGCCATCCTCCTGGTGAATTGGCTCATTTATTTCGTTTTTCTCAGGAGTGATATGCGTACTGAGTTCTGGATCTGGCAGCATTTCTATTCCACCCCGGGAGACCAGTATCCCTGGCAGATCATCACATCCATGTTTTTCCATGCAAATTTCTGGCACCTCTTTGGTAATGCGCTCTTTCTCTGGGTCTTCGGCATTTTCGTGGAAGATAAGCTTGGGTGGAAAGTTTACCTCTATCTCTATCTTTTGACGGGAGCTGCTTCCGGTCTGGTTCATGGAGCCATGGTCGGTATTTTCATGCGTGAGAATCTTTTTATCCCATCCCTTGGAGCCTCCGGGGCAATCTCAGGAATCATGGGGATTTATCTCTACCGGTGCTACTATTCGAAGATCAAGCTCTTGATCAGTCTTTGGCTGCCCATCCGGATCCAGGTGCCCGCCGTCGTCATTCTGTCTCTATGGTTCCTCCGGGATTTTATGGGCGGGATTGACAGCATTCGAGGTGTTTATCAGAATGTGGCCTTCTGGGCTCATGTTGGAGGCTTTGGCGCCGGCCTGTCGACATGTAAGTATCTTCGTTTTGAGGTCCAGGCGAGGAAGGAGAAGTTGGAATTTGTCGCCGCGACGACATTGGAACGATCCGTCGGGTACGGGGAAGGAATCAAGGCTGCAGAGACCTTGCTCAAGACAGACCCGGACAATCCGGAGATGCATCTCAAACTTGCAAGAGCAAAATCCCGAACGACGGCTTCTGCCGAGGGAAAGGCTCACTATGAGAAATCGATCAAGCTCTTCATCGAGAAGGATCCCAAGAAGGCGATGGAGGCATTTATTGAGTTCTGGAATAGGTACTTCTCCGTCCTCGAGCCGAAGGTCCAGTTGAGGATGAGCAGGCTGTTGAATAAGAACCTCTATTTTGACCTCTCTGCCCAAACCCTCCAGTCCCTCATCGGCAGCGGCCTGTCTCCGGATCTATACATGGAAGAAGCTTATCTCTTCCTGGCAAAAATTTATGAGACCCAACTCGATCGAAATGACCTGGCCCGTCATGTTTATGACCAATTTCTGGAGAAGTATCCAAGATCAAAACATAGAGAGTTTGTAGACAGATGGATTCATCGGCCCTCCATGGAGTGATGCCTTGATCCGAAAAGCGATCCCACACTATAAACAGATTATTTGCTCGAGATACACGCACCTGTTTTTAGGCCTCCTTGCCCTCTATGGAATCTCGTCGATCATCACTTATGCCACCCCCTTCGATAAGATTACGGAAAATCTGAAAAGGTATTGTTATGCAGACTACGGGATGCAAACGCCCCTCTTCTCGCGACATGCCTCAGAAATAGAGTATTACCGGGAGAAATATAAAGGACGGCTCGATCATCTTGCAAAGGGAGTCTTTCGTCATGACAAGAAGGATGAAGCGCAAACCTACTTCATGACCAGGGGATTTCTATATGATTCATGGGAAGAAAATGCGAATCGTTCCTATCTCCTGGCCCGAATTATTGAGGAAGGGGTCCATGAAAGGGAGACTCCGATGGAAGTACGTTTTGACTACCTCATCCTCGGTCAAAAGAAGATTGTTCCTTTATCTGAATATGGAGGAATGGCGGGGCCGGGAGCCTTTGTTTCAGCAGGAGGAAAATGGATCTATCTCCACAAGGGCAGCCTGGAACCCTTTCTCCAGTGGTATTTTGAATCCCTGTGGGCCACAGAACCCAAGGCGCCTCACGATTTTCATGGCGATTCGTTTAGCTACTCTCTCTACCGCGACCTTCAGGGGACCTGTGAGGATATCTTTATCAAGCGGCATTATATGAATAAAGGGGGCGCCGAGGAAACCTTTGTGGAGGAGGGTTTTAGAGCCTACTTACCGACCCTGCTCAGCATGGGGGCCAGAATAGCGGCAGACCGGGATAACGATCTTCCGTCTGATTATCGATATCTGAGAGCCTGCCTGACAGGCCTTTCCCTGAACCCGAATCATACGATGTTCTATCTCTTGAGGGCAGGAAGTATGCACGCCTCCAGCCCGAAGGCCCGGAAAGGATGGGGAGCATTTTCGCAGCGTCTGAATCTAACCTATCCGGATCAAATCACCTTGAAACAGATCTCCGAATCGTCCCAGGCTATCCTGAATAGCCTTGAGGGTTCTCCCTAATCAGATGGCTTTGTCCTGTCCTCATCATTCCTCATTTGCGTCATCAGAGACGTGTTAACGTGAAAAAACAAGGAGGATATCTAAACCTATGCCAAGAATCCTTATTGTATCGGTGAGAGCGGGCGCGGGACACTTGAAGGCGGCTGAGGCTGTGGAAGTGGCATTTGGGAAATACCAACCCCGCGCAGAATGCAAGAACGTTGATCTCCTGGATCATTCAACCGGGCTCATCAAGTATTTGTATGGGAAATTGTACCTCGATGTCGTGAAGGCCATGCCCGAGCTTTATGCTTACAGTTACAGGCATTATGAATCATCGAAGAGGTTTACCAAGCCCCGGTTTCTGCGAGACAGATTCAATTTTGCCGATTTGTTCGGAATCCTTAAGGAGTTTAACCCTGACATCGTCATCGGAACTCATTTCATTTCCGCGGCGCTCCTGGAGAATTACCGGAGGAAAAAGAAAAAAGCATTCAAGGTGGCGGTAACCTTAACGGACTATGAATTCCACCCCGTTTGGGTTGTTCCCAACGCGGACTTGTATTTCACGGCTACCCAGGAGGTCAAAGACAGTCTCTCCTTCTATGGCATCCCTCCGGAAAGGATTGTCCCAAGCGGCATACCGATTCACCCGAAGTTCTCGGAAGAAAAAGACAGGAAAGGTTTGCTTGCCAAATACGGGCTGAATAACCAGTCGCCGGTGGTCCTCATCTCTGCCGGAAGTTTCGGGGTAACCCCTCTCGGGGAAGTCATTGCGGATTTTAAAGTCATTCAGGATGATTTTCAGATCGTGGTGGTTTGCGGCAATAACGTCAAATTGAAAAAGGACCTGGAGGCAAAACAGGCGTCCGAGCCCCGGCTCAAGAAGATATTCGGTTTTGTCGATTTCATGGATGAGTTGATGGCCATGAGCGATTTATTGATCACCAAACCCGGTGGGATTACGGTCTCGGAGAGCATCGCGGTGGGATTGCCCATGATCTTCATAGAGCCGATTCCAGGACAGGAAGAAGCCAATGCGGATTACCTGGTTGAGCAGGGAGCAGGAGTAAAGGCCCGGAATCTGCCCGTCTTGCTTGATAAGCTTGGCCGGTTGATAAGGGATCCCGGGAGGCTGGCGGCTATGTCAAAAAAAGCCAGGGCCCTCTCCCGTCCCTACGCAGCCCAAACGATTGCGGAAGAAACGCTGAAGTATTTCATTGATTGCCCGTCTCTTGTTTAGATAAATACTCCTCAATGGCTCGCTGAATATGCTCTGAAACCGGAAGTCCTGTCTTCCTCGATAACTTCTTCAACTTCCTGATATGCGCCTCCGATACAGGCTGATCAACCCTCCGGGTTATTTCGTCATCCCTCCTTAAGATTCTTTCCGGTTCCACAGTCTTCTTTTCCTCATGCCTCTGAATAATAGAAACCTCAGCCACCGCAGGAATTGCTGAAGGCTCCTTCTCCATGATTCGTTCTTCTATTTGCTTCGTTAATAAACTCGAAAGGAAATCCGTGGTCTCTTCAAAAAAAGGACAAACCTCCGGACACACCGGCCACGCATAATACTTTGGAGCAGAATCCCCCTTGAGAGAAGTTTTAACATTATGAGCTTCCTCCCGACTTGCATAATCACCCATACACCGTGGGGAATATGCATTGAGATACCCCACTTCCAGCTTAAGCTTAGAACATTTCTTCACACTCCCTTTTTGAATGAGGTCATCGAGGTAACTCACGACTTCTTTCTCAGACCATATGTCTATGTGATGCCCCCTCGCACTGCCTCTCATAGGTTCTGAGACTGGAAGTCCTGTTTTCCTGGGTATTCTCTTCAACTTCTTAACCTGGTTCTCCGGTACCGTCTGATCGATCCTCTGGACTGTTTCCTCGACTTCCTTCAGGACTTTTTCCGGTCCCAAAGTCGCCTTTTCATCAGACCGCTGGATCACAGAAGCATCAGCGATTTCAGGAAGGACTAAAGCTTCCTTTTCAGGAGTTGGTAAAGCCTCTTTTTCAAGAATCCGCTTTTCTGTTTTTTCACCCGATAAACTCGAAGCGAAATCCGCAGCCTCTTCAAAAAAAGGACAAACCGCCGGACATACCGGCCACGCATAATGCCTTGGAGCGGAATCTCCCTCAGAAGAAGTCTTAACATTATGAGCTTCCTCTCGACTTGCAAAACCACTCATGCACCGCGGGTAATAGGCATTGAGGAACCCCACTTCCAGCTTAAGCTTAGAACATTTCTTCACACCCCCTTTTTGAGTGAGGTCATTGAGGTAACTCACGACTTCTTTCTCAGACCATATGTCTACGTGATGGCCTCCCATAGTGTCCCTCCGGATACGCATCGAGTTTCATCCCAATAACTATAGACTATTCTCAGATTAAATCAATAGGGGGCGATTCCAATTCACCGCAAGGAAAACCTTTTCGGATTATTAACCTGACCCCATGCTCCGGTCCGCCGTAGAATGCCAACCGACCTGCCTCGGATAAGGATTGAAAGCAAGCCTGATCTCACCGAATTTCCTGGAGAGCTTTTACCCGATGCGGCTGGGGGAAGTTGACTTTCAACGTCCTATTTCGTATATTCAAGTTACCCTGATGCATCTTCTGGGCAAGTGACTAAATCTGGCGTGCAGGTTCCAGGTTCCCTTAAGGGCAATGTGACGAAGAGTTTCACAATGCGCAATTATCGCACGAAAGTTATTGCTCAAGAATCTCGGGAGAGGCACCGGATTGCCGAGACTCGGATCCAATACAATCGCCCGGGAGAACAGATGCCGCTTCCCCTGTT
>Ga0214473_10011502_pt1 | contig 10392 bp, 13 predicted proteins | sample RVTome_7_FD_203509 | JGI IMG/M metagenome (GOLD analysis project Ga0214473, IMG submission 203509) | Soil microbial communities from uranium-contaminated site in the Upper Colorado River Basin, Wyoming, United States - RVT98D197 | ecosystem: Environmental > Terrestrial > Soil > Contaminated >... | reverse complement strand
CAGAAAATCCGTAAGAAGAACCATTATAGGCGGGTGAAAGCTCCTCACAGAAAGTCATAGTATCGGTGTCAAATGGCGGTTAACCGTTGTCCTTCGCGGGGCCTGGAGCGGTGCTGGGAACCCTAGCAACTGTTTCGATAGACGATCGCAGTCGGCCTTGGGGCAAAGACTGCGACAGTCGACCCAGGCCGTATACTCTTCCAACGTCAGTGGCCGACTTCCACCCATAGGCTGCGGGTCCAGCAATTGGCCCAAACGCCTCTCCTATGGCGGTCCCGTAGGCAAAGGGCCTACCCTGTATAAGTCCTTTTATTATGTCGCTTACTTTGGGGATGATAAAAAGAATAATCAGACTTACTGCTAGATATAAAGCGGGGATTATTTGATCTGCTACGCCCAAAAGTGGAGGCCACCCGGTATTATAGAGAAGATACCTAAACCCTCCGACCACAGGAACTCCCGTGACCAGGTCTCCCAAAAAGTCATAAAATGACGTTGGTATAATTGTTCCAAAGAGCTCAAAAAAGACGCGTATCAGAAAGATATAGGAAACCATAAATAGAATTCCGGTTAACGGGAACACAACGAGGTTTGCGATAAAATTTCTCAACCACGAACCGAGGCCTAGGCTTGGCACCAAGGCGCCTATTGTCAACTGGAATGGTGCGAGAATTGTTAAAAGAAGAATATTTGCAAAAGCCTTTACTAACATGAAGAGGATTTTGATCGTGACGAAAAAAAGCAGAATAGCAACAATGATTGTAATTAATATTGCGAAGATTGTCATCAGTGGTGCGAACAGGCCCGCTGTCCCAATCTGGGCTGATATAAAACCGATTATTCCTCCTGTAACCCCGAAGAATAAAACATCTATGAGAGCAAGAAGAAAGAGAAAAAGATAGATTAAGATAAATCCAAAAATTCCTGTATTTAAAATTCCCTTAGTTAAAACACCAAAAAATGCGCCGCTTTGTCCCAGCGGCAACCCCGCAGCTTGGGCCAAAATAAGGCTGACAAGGCCAATTAGAACATACATCAGATCTACAAGAAACCCGGCGATCGCGTACGAGAACGTGACCAACACCATGGCAATCACAAGCTTGGGAAGAGACGACTGAACGGTGATTACGGTTTGCGGAGAGATTTTTACCCGAAACATAATCATGAACGCGAAGACAATAATGATAAAAACAAAAAGCAGGTATGAAATATCTCTTACTCCCCGCCACAAAGGAAGAACCGGATCCAGCGCATTAAACCCAAATCCGGTTTGGGCGTAGGCTTCGGGTACGACATGGAACTTTCTACCAATTTCTTTGAAATAATGAACAGCGGAGAGCGGGCGGTCTGCAAATAGGGCTGCAAGCAGACTTCCGGACGTATTTGAAGCAAGCGACGAGCCTCGCGTTGTGGAAGAGAGAAGGTTTTGGATAAGAGTTATGCATTGGTTTCCCTGGTTATTCATCAAGCAGGTGAAGGCCTCGGCATTCCCTGCAGAATTAATAAGGAAGGCAAAAAGACCATAAATAATCCACTGTACCTGTGCGGCGGTATAGCGCTCTCCGAAAATTTCAGAAGGGGGAGAGGTGCTTTGATCATAAACTTTTGTATACCACTCTTGGAAAGTTTGGTTATACCACGTAGGGGATTGAGCCTTTGCGAAAGGCGTAAAAAGCGTTAAAAGTAATAAGCTTGCCAGGAGGGTCGAAGCGAGCAGTTTTTTGAACATATGTTTAGGTTAATCTTAACATATTGATTTTGTCAGGATAAATCCAGCGTCAAATTAAGGACAAGAGTTATCCGTCGGCCAACTGATAGAGAATCTTTGGTTTGGTGGGCTTCCCGACGTACACACGCCCGTTCCTGTCACCCATTGCCAGGCCGTTGGCAAAATACCGGCATAAGAGCCACTACCACAAGGCCCCCCATAGACGTAAGAATTCCCACACTGACTAGTTGGGTCACAACCGCCAATAACAAGCCGGCTAAGGAAAGCATGCATGCCCTCATTCCATCCGGGCTGGTTTTTACAAGCGGAATACAAGCCACTAAAAGGAAGTACCAAAAACCTTGAAAGCTGCTCTCCCCAGTTTTGGAATATACTCGCGTCGTTTATTCCAAAATCCCTTGTGGACGAACCGCCATGGCAGTAATTGCTTGCGCCGGACTCCTCAAGCCAAATTGTTAAGGCAACCGCGGGATTTACCCCGGCAGCTTCTGCCTGGCGGACGGTGTCGTTGTAACATTCACCCGCCAGATTATTGTCGGCCCCCGGGCAATCGGTGGTCCAACGGTTGGCCAGATCGAGGAAGTTTGTCTTGAGATTGCCACGATAGGCGGAGGGAATTGCCGAGTCAGGGACGTTGGGGTCACAGTCAACTTGGGTGGCCTGAGTTCCCGGGGCACCCGAAAGACATCCCTCTCCGAATCCCTGGGGCCTTAGCGCTTGTTGTATGCATTTCAGGAAGTATTCGTGGATTCCTCCTACGTGAGGAAAATAAAGCTCAAGGGCAGAGCGCTGGTTACTTGGGTTTCCCGCCGAGAGCGAAACGCCGGAAGGCGGGTTTATTAAAGAAAAGTTTACCCCCGTGGCGCCGGGAATATCCAATATTCCCTCGATGGGAGCTCCGGGTTCAACCTTGGGGAAGATCCTTTTAAATACACCCATGGGTCCGGCAACCAGGCGCGACCAGATATCATCCGTTAGGGGGGTTTCGGTAATAGTATTTAGGATAACGCTGGCGGTTTGTGTACAAGAGGGGTTCGGGGGGTGCCAATCACATCCCCTGCCGCACCGCCAGCCACTGGGGCAGTCGAGTCTTCCGTCTCGGGCGTCACAGTCATAGTCGTCAGTTACGCACTCTCCCCCATAAAGCTCACTGCAAAGATATCGGTCAACCGGGTCGGGAGGTTGGTTAAAGTCAAACTCACAGGAAAAATTGGCAGTATAATTAACATTTACCCCAATCTCCCCCGCAAAAAGATCGTCTCCCGGGTTTGACCTAACTTGGGTTAAATCGCAGTACTCGGCAGGACTTACCGAAGAAACCGGGCCGGATTTTGTCTCTCCCTTGGGGACAAATGTAGACTGAAGTATATCTGCAAGGTCCAGAGATTCTTCTTGATGGGCAAAAAATAAATCGGCGGGTGTGGTTACTAGGCCATTTACTGTTATGACCATACCGGGGGTAACCGGTTGAACGACCGGATTAACAACCTCAACCAACCCTTTTCTATCTTCGGTTGAGGATTGGGGAATCTGAAAGTAAAGATTGGCCCAGAAATTGCGATTAAAGGGATTGTCGATACAAATGTTTATTCCGAAGATGCTAATACACGATTGTCCCCTCCAGTTTTGATATTCAAGCCACCAGGCGTTGAATGTGGGAAAGTCCTCCTCTTTTGGAGGAAGTCTGCCTGCGGCCAACCAGTCACGGAGTCGGACTTCTGTTATTGGGAAACCCCTTAATCCCCCGTTTTCATAACAGTTAGTTGGCTGGCTCAAGGCGTTTATGCAGCCAACTACCTGATTGTGTCTGTCGTCGGGGTCAGGGCCCAGGGACCTTATTTGTTCTTCAATGAAATCTCTTTGTTTTCTGTGGGGTAGAAGTTTTTTGATGGGGCCGGAATAATTTACAATTTTATCTAAATCCTCGGGCTTGTTTGGATTAAGCCCTCCGTATTCGGGAGCATTGGTTACCCCGTTTAGATACCAGCTGACGTACTCGTTGACTTTTTCGGCCGTATCTATTTGCTCGGGAATTGTTTGGTCTTGACTGTTTATTACTCCCTTGTTCCCGCTAATTCCCTCTGTATTGCCCATAATCGGGAATTTGGCACCGGAAACATCAATTGCCAAGTCCAAAATGCGGTTTACTTCAAAGATACAATTTTCTTTTCCATTTCCCATGTAATAACAATTGAAGGCATCGCTCCGTCTCACGGTTATTGTGTCTGTAATAACCAAATCGTTTCCGCAAAAAAGCGCCAGGTCCTGGGCGTCGGGATTGCAGGGGTCTGCCTGGTAAGGGCGAAAGGTATGAAACTCTGGGGAGGCGGTTACGCCGCACGGTTGTGGTCCCGGTGGAACTTGAGCCCTTACCGACTTAGCAAAAAGGATGAGGGCAAGCCCTAAAAGAATAAGGAATATGCCCGAAGTTAAAAATTCTAGTTGTCCTATCTTAAATCGTAAGTCCTGAATCTTGAATCTTTTTAATGTGGGCAGCATCGTTTCTTTCCGCTTTAAAACTAGGGTTGGAAGACTCTGAATACCGTGACATTTAGGCCCGTAAAGACTTCTATGAATCTTAGGATTAAGAAGGCCGAGGCAATAAGCACAAAGCCGGCAATTGCATAGGTAAGTGTTTTTTTTGCTCCATCAACAGCCTTCGGATCCCCCCCGGCCGTAATATATTTAAAACCTCCAATAATAAGAAGAATAAAAAGCGCTATACCTGCAAAGCCCAGGATAGCAGCGACAATATTTGCAAAGACGACCTCAAGATCGCTAAGCTGTGCGGGAGTAGTTCCGCTAACATTCGACCAGGTTTGTGCAAGCCCCATTACAATTTAAAAGTTTAGGAGCTTACGCACAAAAAAGCAATTGTCGAAAAAGAACGAGTAAGCCGAAAGGCGGTTATTGGGCGGTAGGAAGAGTAAGGTCTCCGAGAATTGTAATTCCGAAGAAGGTCTGAATAAGCTGTATTATTGCCCAGGCCGCAAATACGATAACCAGACCAACCAGGGCTGCGGTTATCTGGTTTCTTGCAGACTCGGTATTGGCCTTATCTCCCCCGGAGGTAATCCAGCGGATTCCGCCAATCACCAAAATGAAAAAGAAAACGACTGCGGCAATAATAAGAATTAAGTTAATAAAACCGCTGATAATTCCCGGAATCGTGAGGGTTCCCAATTCGTTAAAGGTTCCGTTTCTTGGGATAATGTTGATTGCTTGGGCTAACATTGGTTAATTATTGAGTCGAAAAATAATAAATGTCAAGAGCTAAAATGTTTTTCCAAAAAAAATAGACCCTTTTCTATTTGGATTTACCTAAGTATCAACGGGCCAATATCGATATTTGTAATGTTTACTCCAAAAAACCCTTCGGCGACCTTAACTAGAGCGAAAACTGAGAATAGAATAATTATTCCTACCAGCCCGGCAGTTATTTTTCCTCTGGCAGCCTCTGTGTTTGCTTTGTCTCCCCCAGAGGTAATCCATTGGATAGCTCCCAGAATAAGGACAAAAAAGAAAATAAGCGCTCCAACAATAAGGGCCAGGCTAACCAGGTTGGGAAGAAATTGCTGGAAAAACCCGATTCCGGTTTCGTTTTGTAGGTTACCCGAGAGTGCCGGGTTGCGGATATTAGAGCCTGCCTGAGCAATATATTGAGGATAAGGAACTTGCATAATTTAGGGTGATACGTCGAAAATAAAGCGGCCCGGGTCAAGGATATAAGGCAAGCCAAGAAGGCTACCGACAAGATCCAAAAGAAATACCGCAACCACTACGATAATTAGTCCGACCAGTCCATTTACAAGCTTTTTTTTAGCCTCTTCAATTTTTGCCTTGTCGCCTCCGGCACTCATCCACCCGTATGCCCCTATGATTATTAGGAAAAGGAACCAAAGGCCCGCAACAACAGTTAAAAGCCCTATTGCAGACGAGATAAAATTGTTAAAGATTCCTCCGGCGGCCGACGGATTCCTTCCCTCAAGGCCCAGGGGCCCAAAGCCCTCAATATTGCCGGGTATATTTATTTCTTGTTGAGCTAGCAATCTTTCCATATTTAGTTGGGGCCGAATACTCTGAGCCTAAGTAACGCTCCGTAATCGTCGAAGATTAGCTTACCAAATATGGCGGCCAATACAAATGCTCCGGCTGAAACGGCCAGGCCCAAAAGGGTTTGCCAAATTTTCGCCCAAGCCCCCGCGACTTTTTTGGGATCGTCCCCCGCCGACATAAAAGCGTATCCCGCAAGGACTAAGTTAAAGACGCCGTAGACGCCAGCAAGAACAATTAGCAACCTCAAAATGTTGGTAATAAAACTGGTTGGGCCGCCGGCCGTTAAGTTACCGTACCGGTTAAGACTTTGGGGAAGTGTCACGTTGCCAAATATATTTTGCATGCTCCTTAATTAAACATCTAAATCCTCGTCAAAACAAAATTCTTAAAATCCCGGGTTAAAAATATCAACACCCGTAAGCTGCTCTATTATTTGAATTATCCAATAGGCTGCAAATATTATTATAAATCCAACCAGCGCGGCTGTCACGGCCTGCTTTCCCTTGGCGGCTCCTTCAGGGTTGTCTCGGCCGGCAGAGGCGATTACCGAGACCCCCCCAAAAACTAAAAGAAAGACAAGAATGATTCCGGCAATTACCAAAGCGTTTGAAAGAATAATTGAAACCAGCCCCCCCAAACCAACGGTGGTACCAATGGGAGAGTTAAACTGTTGCCCGATATTAATACCCTGAGCAATTTCCTTCATACTTTATCCGAATATATCAATTACTTGCTCTATTCCAAAGACCTTTCCCACTATTTGAACAATCCAAAAAGACACAAAAACAATCAGAAACCCAACCAGAGCCCCGGTAATTTTTCCTTTAGCATCCTCCATTTTTTTGGGATCTCCCGCAGAGGTTAGGTAAGTAAACCCTCCAAAGATAAGATAAAGAAGCAGAAGCAGCCCCGCAATTACGAATAAATAAGGAAGAAGTGCCCCAACAATTTGTCCCAGCTGGAGCCCGCTAGAGAACGTAAAGCCCCCTCCGGTTTGTCCTAGCTGCTGGTAAAGATTCGAAAAGTTAATTTGTGCCAAATTCATATTTAATTTATTAGCCTCCGAAGCCCGGAATGTTTAAAATATGTACCCCAATAAGCTCAAGAATAAAGACCGAAAAAATCAGAAGTATTATACCAGTAATTGCGGAGGTCAAAAGCTCCTGTCCGGCCTTGAGCCTATCCGGGCTTCCGGAAGAGGTCATTATCTGAAAACCGGCGACAATAATTAATAGAAAAGCAATTCCTCCACCGACACCAATTGCCCAGCGAAGTAAGAAACCTATAAGGGCGTCTGGGTTTTCCACTGGAATACAACCTATGGCGGTGTTGATTTCTCCGCTAGGACAGCCGGTCTGAGGGTCCGGGGAAGCTTGGGCCAGGGTAGCGACAGGACGAATAAAAAAAGCAGTCAAAACAAAAACGGCCGCAAGAACATACTTTTTCATCAATTTTCAGTTTAGCACAAGAAAAGGACGCTAGTGAACCGGCTGTGGGAATAGATGAGAGCGGAGTTGGTATAATGAAAGACGAATGGAAAGATTTACGAATTACGGATTACGAGTAAAGAACGTATTTGTATTTGCCTTCTTGTTATTTTCTTTTATCCTCGCCCACTCTTTAATCATAAATTATCGATCATCTATTACCACCTCCGCCGAGCCCAATTGCGACTCGCCCGGCCCGGGAGATATAGACTACTGCCTGGAAAAAGTTCAAAAAGAAATAGACGCCCTAACTCCTGCGCACGAATACAACAAACAGGAACTTGCGGATCTTCGTGCCCAGATAAATAGCCTTAATAAAAAAGTTGCTGGTCTTACAAACCAGCTCGGGGTTGTTGAGAAAGAAATTGTTGGGCGTGAGGAAGACTTGGCTTATGCAAAAGAGATTTTTGAGGAGAAGGCCTCCAACCACTATAAATTTATAAGGCTTTACGACCCTCTTCTTCCCTTCTTCTCTTCTTCCGACGCCTCTCAAGCTTTTCGCGAAATAAACTTTAGACAAAAAGCCGCCGATGAGGACAGAAAAACGATGGGGATATATGCGGATGATCTTTTGAAACTCAAAAAAGACAAAGACGCACTAGAAAAAAACAAAATTAATCTTGCGGCGGCAAAGAAAAAAGTTGACGAAAGGGCAAGTTTCTTGGCCGGAGAGGTTGCCAAAACCGAAAGCTACTTGGCTACCCTAACCTCTAAACAGCAGGAACTTTTGGCTCTTAAAGCCGGAGGATTCTCAACCTCAGTAGGAGACACACCCCCGACCCTTGAGCCTTGTTCCGGGGCTCCGGGAAGTTCCAACTTCTGCGACCCGGGATTTCGTCCTGCGTTTGCCGCGTTTTCCTTCGGCGCCCCCCACAGAACGGGACTGAGCCAGTATGGGGCGTATGGAAGAAGCAAGTCCGGTCAAAATGCGGAGGCCATACTCGCCGCCTACTTTCAAGGTGCTGAGCTTAGGAAAGATTATCCCGTTCCGGCAACTATTGGAGTTTCAGGATACGGAAGAATCCCTTTTGAAGAAAACTACTTACTTGGAATTTATGAGGTTCCTGAATCTTGGGGGGATAGTGGTGGTTTTGAGGCTCTTAAGGCTCAAGCAGTAGCCGCCCGTTCCTATGCCTTGGCCGTGACGGGAGGAGGGTCCGGGACAATTTGTACAACCGAAAGCTGTCAGGTTTACAAATCACAACTAAAGTCCGGCAAGTGGAGGGAGGCGGTTGTCGCCACCCGGGGTTGGGTAATAGTAAAAGGAGGCAGCCCCGCGACTACCTACTATGCCTCAACTTCCGGGGGGTTCACCGTCTCCCAGTGGGGATGGGGCGGAATAGTGGATGTTCCCGGAAATTCTGTCGGCAACTGGCCTTCCCAAGCCTACGAAAAGACCGCTTCCTCTCCCTGGTTTTATAAGGCTTGGTATAAAAGCCGCGGGGGAGCAACTTGCGGAAAGGGGAACCCCTGGTTAAATAACGACGAAATGGCGGACATTCTTAACGCCTGGCAAGTTTTGTATCAGGGCGGGGGAGACGTTTCCAGGGTTTCCCCGGTCGATACTGGCTGTTGGGGTGGCAATCCTTATTCCCTGGCTGAGCTTCGCTCAATAGGAGGGTATTTAAGTGTTTCTTCTTTCTCTGTTGTTTATTCAAATTCCGGCTCGACCCAGTCGGTTACTTTTTCGACCAACAAAGGCGGAATTACCATAACCGGCGAGGAATTCAAAAGGGCATTTAACCTTCGGGCTCCGGGTTACATCGGTCTTAAAAGCACCCTTTTTAACATAGAGAAGCTCTAAGATTTTTTATATAAATCAAAGAAAAACTATGAGTCTGGACTTTAAAAAATAGTGCTATAATGTGGCCAAGATGCCTGATATCTTTGTTTCCGAAGAAATAGACAAAAAGAAAAGCCGCCCTCCCCAGCCCCCACAACCCGAATCCTCTACCCCACCCGAACCGATTAAGGATGAGCCTAAAACGAAAAGCCAGAGGGAGGCCCTTCCCGGGCATACCCATAATCCTCTTTCTGCATACTGCTATTATCCCGAGGCGGTGGATTTTGAGACTAAAGAAAGTAAGGAGAAAATTGTCCTTCTTCTCCGCAAGCACCCGATTACGAACGTGCGCTGGATTGTTATTTCAGTGCTTATGATTTTGGCGCCCGGGCTTCTTAATTTTTTCCCTCCTGCCATGGTAGTTCCGGCAAACTTTCGTTTAATCGGAGTCCTAGGCTGGTATTTAATAACTTCAGCGTATGTGTTGGAAAATTTCCTGACCTGGTTTTTTAACGTTTATATCATTACGGACGAAAGAATTATAGATGTGGATTTTTATAATCTTATTTACAAGGAAGTTTCGGAGGCTGAGATTGAAAAAATTCAGGATGTAACTTATAAAATGGGCGGTGTTGCCAGGACAATGTTTGATTACGGAGACGTTTTGGTGCAAACCGCGGCTGAGGTTCCCAACTTTGAATTTTTGGCCGTTCCTACACCGGACAGAGTGGTAAAAATTTTGCAAGACCTGAGGATTGAAGAAAAACAGGAGGCTCTGGAAGGAAGGGTAAGATAATATGGTGCCCGGGGCGTTTAATATTACCATCTGGCCGATTATCAAAATATTTGTAATAATTGCTCTGGCAATTTACGCAACCTTTGCGGGTGTTGTTCTCAAGCAAATTAAAATGATGACGGACACCCTTGAGGTGGGGTTTGAGGCCCCGGTTAGATTTATAGGTCTTGCCCATTTTCTATTTGCAGTCGCGGTTTTAATTTTCGCTCTGATAATACTTTAAAAGAAGGAAAGTGCAGGCCTTACACATCGCCTCTGCCAAGCTAACCGGAAATCCTGGCCCCTCCGGTTGGTCTCAAGTCCACGAATTTACTCCCCAGGAAGAAGATAAACTTCTGGCAAGGGGACAGCTTTTTGCGGTCATTTCAACGGGAAGATATGAGGAGGGGGTTGATAACGTAGTTGCCGGCCGGGAGCTTCTTTCCCGTCTTCACGAGGAATATTTCGGTGAAATTACAAGCCCTGCATTCTCGGCCTTAAAAGAGTCGGTTGAAAAAGTTATAGCCGAATTTGTTTCTTCCTGGGGAGAAGTCGAGATAGC
>Ga0214473_10011501_pt1 | contig 10392 bp, 5 predicted proteins | sample RVTome_7_FD_203509 | JGI IMG/M metagenome (GOLD analysis project Ga0214473, IMG submission 203509) | Soil microbial communities from uranium-contaminated site in the Upper Colorado River Basin, Wyoming, United States - RVT98D197 | ecosystem: Environmental > Terrestrial > Soil > Contaminated >... | reverse complement strand
GCCCGGTCGTACGTCAGGTTGAAGTTGACGATTTTCTTCAGGAAGACGTCGTTCGTCCCCACGTAGGTGCCCAGCTTGAGGATGTCGATGGCCCCGAAGAAATCCCCTTCGTAATTCCGGATCTTGTATTGGCCATTCCCTTTTTCGTCGACGAACTCGATTCCCAGCATGTAGTTGTAGTAGACCCACCAAAGGATCGGCCCCCGGACGGTCGAGTCGCCGTGGGTGAAGTCTTCCTGGAACTTGTCGGGCGGCCCCATGAAGATGTAGATGCGGCCCCGGTCCGTGTTCCAGCCGGGCCCCCCTTCCGTCTTGAACCTCTTGGTGACATACGCGACCCGGTTTTGGAACTCCACCTTGAATTCGTTGACGTCGTTGTCGGGGTCGGGGTCCCGTTTGGCCCAGAAGTCGTCGATGAACTCCTTCCGGGATTCCGGATCCGGGAGGCGGTTGAAGATCTTGGCCTCCTCGCGCGTCATGATCAGGTTGGCCGTATCGTAGAATTTCTTGCTCTCCGGGTCGAGGGCGACCTTGGGGCCGCCGGCGCAGGCCGCCAGGATCCCCAGTCCGGCCGCGAGAAACAGGACAGCAGCACCGCGTTTTCTGTTCATGAAAGTCGCCTCCGCGGCGCCTTCGGGCGCGCGCTATTTTTTCTTCAGGAATTCGATGAACGCCCGGGCCGTGGACGCCCGTGGGGAATCCGGGTCAATTTTCAGGTACTCCTCGAACGTCGCGAGGGATTCCGCGTTCTTCTGGAGATTCAGATATGTCAGGCCTAACTGGTAGAGGGAATCCGGGGACTCCTTCTGCTTTTCGACGGCCTTCAGGTAGAACTTCAGGGCGTCCTCGAACTTGTTGTTGTTGTAATAGTTCGTCCCCACATTGTAGAGGACGACGGGGTCGTCGATTTTCTCGAATTCGACCTTCCCGTACCACTCCAGGGCCTTGGCGGAGTCGCCACGGTTGGAATAGCCGTTGCCGATGGCGATGATGGCGTTGGCATCGCCGGGGGCCTTCTCCAGGACCTTGAGATACGCCTCCTCGGCCAGGTCGTACTTCTCCTGGGAGAAGTAGCAGTTGCCGATATTCTGGAAGATGATGTAGGCATCGGGGTACTTGGCGAGGATCTGCTGGTAGGAAGCCAGGGCTTCGTCGAATTTCTGCTGTTCGAAAGCCGCGTTGCCCTCGATGAGGAGCTTCTTGATTTCATCGATCAGGGCCAAGCCTTTGACCTTGATCATGACGGCAGTGACGTCCGGGTTTTTCGCGGTTTCCTGGACATTGACGGTGACGTTCTGGGGCGCGTAGCCGACTTTTTCGAAGGTGATCGTCCAGCCCCCGTTCCGGATCCAGGCGCCCATCCATTTGCCGCTCTTGTCCGTCTTCACTTCGAAGCCCTGTTGGGCCGTCACGGAAAACAACTTGACCGTGACGCCCTCGAGAGGGGCCCCTTTTTCGTCAAAGACAACGCCGCCCTGGCGGGCTTTGCCCTTGTAATCCTGGGCCGCGAGAACGAGCGCCGCGACGAGCACGACCGTTACTGCGAGGACCGCTTTTTTCATCTCCGACCTCCACAATTCAAACGTCTAGCTTCCCAGGCGACCATCAGCTTTCGGAGTCTCTATTTTATCATTTCTTCAGGAATTCGAGAAGCTGCTTGGCGATCCCGGCTTTTTCGTGACCGGGAGCGAGGGCGAGGAACTTCTCCAGGCTGGCCCGGGCTTCAGCGACCTTGTTCTGGCCGATGAGGATCGTCCCGATCTGGTAGTAGGCGTCGGCGTAGTCCGGATTGAGCTCTGCGGCCCTCAGGAAACGCGGCAGGGCCGCTTCCGAGTCGCCGCCGTTTATGAGGCAGACGCCCAGGTTGTATTGGGCGTCGGGGTCGTCGGGGCTCAGGGCTGCGGCCTTTTCATAGAAGGGCTTGGCCTCGGCGAACTGTTTGGCCAGGCCCAAGGCCTCGCCGGTTTCCTTGTTGGCGCTGTAGCTTTCCGGGCTGAGTTCGACCGCCTTGCGGAAGGCGGCCAGGGCCTCTTCAAGACGGCCGGCTTTTTTCAGGGACAATCCCAGGTTGAGCCGGTAGCCCCAGTTCCCCGGGGCGAGCGCGATGGCCTCCCCGTAGGCCGACACGGCTTCAGCGTATTTCTGCTCGGCATAGAGCTTGTTCCCCTTGAGGAACGACTTGTCCGCGGCGGAGTAGGTCTTCTCCGCCTCGGCCTCGACGGTTTTAAGGGTGATTTCGACGGTTTCCTCGCCCGCGACGCCGACTTTGATTTCCTTGGACCCGGGCGCGAATCCGGACTTCTTGACGGTGATCATGAAGTAGCCGGGCATCAATCCCACCTGAACGAACCGGCCCTCTTTGTCGCTCTTGCTCTCATAGCGGACGGCGGAGCTTTTCTGAGAGACGATCGCCACCTCGGCCCTCTCGATGGGATTCCCGGAAGGATCCAGGACGCGTCCGGAGATCCGGCCCTGGAACTGGGCCCAGGCTCCGGCGGCCGCCAAGAAAAGGGTCAGGCTAATGAACGCGGATCGTTTGGACATCGGCAATGACTCCTATCTTCGGTCGACACGTTTTTTTGTCTTCTCCTCCAGGGCCTTGATCACCGGCTGGTCGGGGACGAGCGAAAGCGACTTCTGGAGGAGGGGCAGGGCTTTCTCCGGGCGGTCGAGGGCCAGGTGACATTCGGCGGCCAGGTTCAAGACCGGGACTTCGGTCGCCTCGGCCATGAGCTTTTCGAGATAGGGCAGGGCGGCATTCCAGTCCTTCAAACCGGCATGATCGAGGGCGATGACCTTGGCCGTTTCCCGGTCGGGCGCCCGCTCGTAAAGCGGCAGGGCGTGGCCGAGCGATTCCTTGTAGCGCCCGAGGCCGTAGAGCGACTTGGCCAGGAGCAGACGTGAATCGGCATCGTCCTTTTGCCGGAGGACCTTCTCGAAGGTATCCCTCGCGCGTTCGTAGTCCCCGGCCAGGAAATACTGGGAGCCGAGGACCTTGAGGTGCTCCGGGCTGGGGAACGGCCCGTGCAGGCGGGCGTAAATCCACGGGATGACCGGGACGGCCTGGGAGAGGACGACGAAATTCTCCTTCTGCGCGAGGAGCGCCCGTCCGTCCGCGGACCGGACCGAAATCTCCGCCCGGTAGTAGCCGGGCTTGACGTCCTTCAGGGGGACGGTCCCCGAGACGAGGAGGATGGCGGGGTCACCGGGGTCGGCGGTCACGTCCGCCAGCGGGAAAGCCCCGACGCTTTGGTTCGCGTTGAGCGAGATGATGTCGAGGACGAATGACGGCGGTCCGCCCAGGCCGAGCTTGTCGAGATTCCACGCTTGGAGGAAAACGCCCAGCGTCGAGGCCGAACTGAACTCGTTCCGGGCGCCGACGACATACTGCCAGCCGCCGAAAACGAAAGCTTTGAGGTTGTTTTTCTGCGCGGCGGGGACGGCCTCCCGGGCGTGGAAGATGAGCGGGGCGCTGAGCCCGGCCTGGCCGGCCTCCGGCTCCGCCGGCGTGACGACCCTCGTCTCGAAAGAGGAAAAGTCCTTGCCCGTCTTGTTCTTCAGCAGGAAGAAGGCCCGATGCTCGCCGGGGACGACCGCCAGAAGGTCCTGAAAAGCGAAGCGCTGGCGCTCGTGGGCCTTGTACTGCTCGGGCGTGAGCCTGAGCGGGATCTCTTCGACCTTCTCGAAGAGAGTTCCGCCGCGGCTGTCCTCGAGCCGCAGGACGAGCTCGAAGCTGGCATAGATCGCGCTCCCCTGCGTCCCGAAGTTCATCTTTTCCGGCTCGATCGTCCAGTGGACGAAGGCCTGGCCGCCTTCCCGGAACATCTTGACCTGGAAGGCGCTCTGGAGATAATTGTCCGAGTACTCCGTCTCGATGTAATCCTTGTAGGACATGTACGACTTGGCGTAGGTGTCCGAGAATTTCTTCTCCGGGAGGCCGCGGACGGAGGCGATGATGGTGTCGGAGGAAAATGAGCCCATGCCCATCGGTTGTTCGCCGGGCATGTAGCTCAGGGCCGCCGAGGCGAGCTCGGAACTCGCTTTCCTGATGGCCTCGACCGCCCGGGAGCGGTTCATGGTTCCCCCCATGCTGGGGACGGCCAGCTTCTCCGGGCCATCGACGCCCGGCGAGTAGAGACGGTAATCGCCGATCCCCTCGGGCTGGTAGAAGATCAAGTAAAAATAATCCGGCAGGCCGTATTCCTGGGCCCCCTTGTAGAACCAGAGCTCGAGGGGCCAAACCTCGGATTGGGTCGTAAAAAATTGGCGCTCGAGCGGCGGCCCGAGGACGAGGTAGTAGTAACCCCGGTCGGTCTGGCTCCCCCGTTTCGGCGAATAGTGGCCGAAGTTCTGGTCGGTGAAGCGAACGCGCTCCTCGTACTCTTTCTGGAACTCGTTCGCCGTCGTGTCGGGCAGGGGGTCCCGCATCCGCCAGAAGAAACGGACGAACTTCTCCCGTTCGGCGTTGGTCTGGAGCTTGACAAAGACGGCCCGCTCTGTCCTAGTGATGATCGGCGAGACGTCCTCGAGCCAGGCCTGAAGTTCCGGCGAAAGCTTTTCCGGACCGGCCAAGGCGCTGGCCACAAGAAGGATGGAAAATGCGACGCCAAGGGCTCGGGCTTTCACGGATGTGCGGCCTTTTCTTCCTGGAAACTACGATAACACACGAATGGGACCAATTCAAATCGTCCCCGGGACAGCGTCCTTTTTTGCGAAATTTTTCTTGCTAATGCCGGTCATTTTGGATAACATTCAAATATATGGATGAGTGGATATCTGCCATTATTTTTATTTACTTTATTATCAATGGGATGCATGCAATCTGAAGTTGGCATTAAAATTGCTTGGTTTATAGAGGAGGTGGAAATCGAAAAACCCATAGATCATTCCGGCCAAGAAGCAAGATGTGTATCAACGGAAAGGAGGACTATTTGAGAAACAAACTTTTATCCATCCTGGCGATCACCCTTCTCCTCGCCCCCGTCGCCTTCTCCCAATCCAAGGAAACCGGCGCCATCCGCGGCGTCGTGACTGACGAGCAGGGAGCGCCGCTGCCCGGCGTCAACGTGACGATCTCGGGCCAAAGCCTCATGGGCATTCGGACGTTTCTCACGGACGCCAACGGCGAGTTCCGGTTCCCGGCCCTGCCGCCCGGCGAATATCAGGTCAAGGCCGAGATCCAAGGCTTCGGGCCGGCCGTCCGCGAGAAGATCCGGCTGAACACCACGGCCACCCTGAACATCGACTTCAAGATGAAGGCCTCGACGATCTCCGAAGAGGTCACGGTTGTCGCCCAGTCGCCGACCGTGGACGTCAAGTCCACGGAGACGGCCTCGGTCACCCTATCGAACGACATCCTGCGGAACATGCCCAACAGCCAGTTCACGGCGAGCATCGTCAACCTGGCCCCCGGCGTCAATGACAACGTCGCCTTCGGCGCGTCCGCGAGCACGGGCATCGCCTACTCCATGGACGGCGTCAACGTCGCCGACCCCGAGGCCGGCTCGGCCTGGGTCTTCTCGGACTACAACATCATCGAGGAGGCCAAGATCATGGGCATCGGCCTCCCGGCCGAGTACGGCAACTTCACCGGCGTCATCTTCAACCTGGTGACAAAATCCGGCGGGAACGCGTTCTCGGGCCACTTCGAGTTCGACTTCCAGGGCTACCGGGACGACTCCGCGTTCTGGCAGGCCACGAACAACCAGGCCTACCTCGAGGACTTCCCCGAGCTGACCTCGCCGACGTCCAAACTGATGGACATCAACGGCCACCTCGGCGGACCCATCGTCAAGGACAAGCTCTGGTTCTACGTCGGCGGCCAGTTCTACCGGACCCAGAACCGCCCGACCGGCTTCCCCGAGGACGTCGACTACAAGCAGCCGCGATTCTTCGCCAAGCTGACCTCCCAGCTGTCGCCCACGCTAAACATGAATCTCGCCTTCCAGAGGACCAAATATGAGGGCACCAACCGCGGCGCCGATTCTACCACTTCTCCCGAAGCCACGGTCACCCAGACTTCGCCCGACTGGCTGGTCAGCTTCAGCCTGACCAAGATCCTGAGCCCGAAGACCTTCTTCGACGTCAAGAGCAACTATTGGGAGGGCATCTACTATCTCGACCCCGAAGTCGGATTCGACACTTACTCCCACTTCAACCAGAGCGAGAACTTTCTCTACGACAGCGCCGGCTATTTCTACTACGCCGACCGGGCCCGCTTCGGGACCAACGTCAGCCTGACCCACTACGCCGAGGACTTCCTTCTCGGCTCCCACGACTTCAAGTTCGGCGCCGAGTTCGAGCGCTCTATGGCCCGGAGCCGTTACGGCTACACGGGCACGGGCGGCGCTCTGGGTGATAATATCAAGTATGTCGACTACTACGATTACGGCTACTCGGGTCCCTACCTGGCCTACCAGTACACGGGCTACGACACGAACACCCGCTACACGCGCCTTGAGGGATTCGTCCAAGACAACTGGCAGGTCACGAAAAGGCTGAATCTCAGCCTCGGCCTCCGCTACAGCATGAACTGGGGCGACGTCAAGGGCGTCAGCGGCGCCGTCTACAAGACGAACCGGCTGGCCCCCCGCCTGGGCTTCACCTTCGACATCCTGGGCGATAAGTCGACCATCCTCAAGGCCCACTACGGCCAGTTCACCGAGGCTATGCTGACCGCGTTCCACGACCGGATGAACCCCGCCCAAAACTTCGGCGATTACATCGGCTACTACTACGACCCCTATGATGAGGCCTGGTACGAGATGTTCCGGATCGTCCACGACCCCTACGAGATGGACCCCAACATCAAGCACCCCTACATGGCCCAGTTCACGGTCGGCATCGAGCGCGAGCTGTTCAAGGACACCTCGTTCAGCGTCACCTACATCAACCGGAAGTGGAACGACATCATCGGCCCTGTGGACAGGGCCGCCGATTACGACACGGTCAGTGTCACTGTCCCGGACCTTGGGGAGACGTTTGATATCTACGAACGGACCGACGCGACACTCGAATCCCGCGATTTTATCCTCACGAACATCAAGCAAGGGGATCCCTGGATCCTCCTAAACCCCTACAGGAAATACGAGGGCATCGAGGTCCTGTTCAACAAGCGCTTCTCCAGCCGCTGGCAGCTGCTTGCCTCCTACGTCTACGGCAAGGCCACAGGGACCATCGACAACGGTTTCGCCGACGACATCGGATGGGGCGGTGCGACCTATGACCCCAATTTCTGGATCAACACTAAGGGAACTTTGACAAACGACCCGACCCACATGATCAAGCTCCAGGGCACCTACGTCCTGCCCTTCGACATCAATCTCAACGCTTACTTCCGGGGCATCACGGGCAACTCCTGGACGACCCGTTACAGGACCTCCAGGTTCAACCAGGGCCGCATCACTTTCCTCGCCGAACCCCGCGGCGCCAACCACTATCCCATGCAGAAGATCCTCGACGTGAGGCTGGAGAAGATCTTCACCCTGGCCCGCAAGTACCGTCTCGGCGTGATGCTCGACGTCTTCAATGTTTTCAACTCCGACACCCTCACGTCCTGGGGCACGCGCATCGGCTACGACTGGTACACCGACGGCAGCTACCCCTCGACGGACGGACACGAGCTCTACGGCATCGTCCGTCCCCGGCAGGCCCGTGTCGGCATCCGGGTGATCTTTTAAGCTCGAGCACACAGCTGACGCTCAAGGGCGGCGGGATTTCCCGCCGCCCTTTTTTTCGGGGACGCAATACCCTGTCCCCTTTTTCGTGATAAAATAGCTTTCTCCGATGTCCAAAAAAAGGACCTTCGTCTTCGGCGCCGCGGTGCTCGCCGCCGCCGGCCTGGCGGCATTCCTCCTTCTCCGGCCCCGGACGCCGAACTTCGGCCGCCTCCGGGACGACAAGGACTGGAACGTCATCCTCATCACCGTGGACACGCTTCGCGCCGATAAGGTCGGCTGCTACGGCAATGCAAACGTCGCCACGCCGACAATGGACGCCCTTGCCGCGCGGGGCATCCGCTATGAGCGCTGCATTTCTCAGACGCCCCTGACCCTGCCATCGCACACGACGATCATGACTGGCACACTCCCCGTCTTCCACGGCATCCGCGACAACGGCGGCTTCGTCGTCCCCTCCGAACTCGTGACCATGGCCGAGACGTTCAAGGACAGGGGATACGACACGGCGGCCTTCGTCGCCGCCTACGTCCTCGACTCCAAGTGGGGACTGAACCAGGGCTTCGACACGTATTTCGACAAGTTCGACCTGAGCCGTTTCGAGAAGATCTCGCTCGGCGAGGTCCAGCGTCCGGCGAACGAAGTCATCGACGAGGCCCTCGGCTGGCTCGAAAAGAAGAAGAACGGGAAGTTCTTCGCCTGGATCCACCTCTACGACCCCCACACACCCTACGCCCCGCCCGAGCCCTTCAAGAGCGAGTACCTCCACAACCCCTACCTCGGCGAGATCGCATACACGGACTCACAACTCGCTCGGCTCTGGGATTTCCTCGACCGCAACGGGCTCCGCGACAATCTCTTCCTCGTCTTCGCCGCCGACCATGGCGAAAGCCTGGGGGAACACCAGGAAACGACGCACGGCTTCTTCGTCTACCAGGCCGCCCTCCACGTACCCCTGATCATCGCCACGCCTTTTCCGGAGCTCCAAGGCCGGACCTCCTCGGAGACCGTCGGACTGGTTGACGTCATGCCCACGGTCCTGGAGATGGCCGGGATTCCCGTCCCGGCGGAAGTCCAGGGGAAAAGCCTCGTACCGTCGTTTTTCCGGCCCGGGGCCGCCGCGGACCGGCTGGCCTATTCCGAGACCTTCTATCCGCGTTACCATTACGGCTGGTCCGACCTCCGGAGCGCCCAGGACGGCCGCTTCAAGCTCATCCTCGCGCCGGTGCCGGAACTCTACGACCTCGACCGGGACCCGGGAGAGGAAAAAAACCTTGTCTACCTCGAGAAAAAGGTGTTCGAGGACCTCTCCGCCCGGGCGCAGGTCCTCATCGAACAGGCGGGCCGGAACGCCCTCGAAGTGGACGTCAATAAAGTCGACGAAGAGACCCGGGAGAAGCTGGCCGCCCTTGGTTACATCGGCTCGTTCACGGATTCCTCGAAGCTCCAAGGAAAGAGACTGGCCAACCCCAAGGACAAGATCGGCGTCTTCAACGAGCTGTCGAGGGCCCGCGAGAGCGGGCTCGGCGGCGACCCCGAGGAGGCCATCAAGACGATCCGGGCCATCATCGCCGAGGACCCGAACATCGCCGACGCCCACTTCGGGCTCGGCAACGTTCTCTATAAGGCCCGGCGGTTCGAGGAGGCGATCGAATCCTTTAAGAAGTCCATCGAGCTCAAACCCGACGATTCCTTCGCCGTGATCAACATCGCCAACTGCTACCAGGCCATGGGCCGTTACGACGAGGCCGAGAAATACGTCCTCGACTACATGGCCAAGGGGTTCGACGACTCCCAGCTCTTCTTCCTCCTGGGCACCCTCATGGTCAACCACAAAGAGCCGGAGAAGGCCGTCCCCTACTTCGAAAAGTGTCTGGCCGGGAACCCCCAATCGGCCTCGGCCCACAACGGCCTGGCCGCGATCTATCTCAACCGCTCCGGCGACGGCGACCTCGCCCGGGCCGAAGAGCACCTGAGCGCCGCCTCGGCCATCAACCCCACGCTCCAGAGCCTGCGCTATAACATCGCCCAGCTCCGCGAGAAGCAGAACCGCCTAACCGAAGCCGCCGGCCTCTACCTCCGGGAGATCCAGGACGCCCCCAAGAGCTTCAAGGCCTTCTACAACCTCTCCCGGGTCTACCGCCTCATGGGCCGGGAGGATGAGGAATTCGACGCCTTGCAGAAAACGATCGAGGCCGAACCGGAGTTCCCGGTCGCCTATTTCTATATCGCCCGGATCCACCTCCGGCGCGGACAGAACTTCGAGGAAGCCATCGCCCTTACGAAAAAGGGGATCGACCTCAAGCCCGCCCCGGCCGACCTGCCGCTGGGCTATTTCCTCCTGGCCGACCTCTACAACCGTGTCGGGGACGTCGTCCAGTCCGGGGACTACGCAAGGAAGGGCCAGGCCGCGTTGACGGCGGCCGCCGTCCGGGCCAAAAACTAGGTCAAATCTCGAATTTCCGCTCGAGCGAGGCCTTGCCCCCGTCGGTCGTGTTGGTCACCACGACGCTCAGCGTATAGGCCCCCGGGCCGAGGGCGGCGACGGCCTCCGCCGTGAAATCCTGGGCCAGGACCTCTTTCAGGCGGCTTTGGGGGACATCGATGGGGAAGACCTTAGTGAACGTCCAGACCTCAGAGCCGGCGGAATCCAGGATTTTCATCTTCGCCTCGAGGGTCGCCTCGAATCTGTCCCCGCGCGACTTCAGCCAGATGT
>Ga0214473_10011500_pt1 | contig 10392 bp, 8 predicted proteins | sample RVTome_7_FD_203509 | JGI IMG/M metagenome (GOLD analysis project Ga0214473, IMG submission 203509) | Soil microbial communities from uranium-contaminated site in the Upper Colorado River Basin, Wyoming, United States - RVT98D197 | ecosystem: Environmental > Terrestrial > Soil > Contaminated >... | reverse complement strand
TGTTCGTGGCGGAGAGCGTCGGCGGCCCCGCGGGGAAGGACTTCCATGCCCAGGCGAAGGCGAGTGCATCGCCGTTCCCGTCCGTGCTCGGGGAGGCGTCGAGGCTCACCGCCGGGGTGGTCCCCGCCGTTGCGCCCATGTTCGCGTAGTACGGCGACCGGCTCGCCGCCGGCGTGGGCGGGTCGTTCCCGCACTGCACGGTGGTCGAGGCGGTGGCAGTGTGCACGCCGTCCGAGACCTCGAGCGTGGCCGTCCAGGTGCCCTCCGCGCCCGGCGTGTAAGAAGCGGTGGTGAGCCCGGCGCACGGGGCCGGTCCGGCGATCACCGCCGTGCTCACCGCGCCCGGCGCGGTGGTCTTCCAGGTGCAGCTGAGCGCGTCGCCATCCGGATCCGTGGCCGTGCCCGAGAGGGAGACGGGGTTGTTCCGCGAGGCCGCCTCCACGGGCTGGCCGGCGTCCACCACCGGCACGGTGTTCCCCGCCGTGAGCGCGACCGTCTTCTGGACCGTGATCCGCGCCGGCTGCGTCGAGGAGCCGTCGGTCACGGTGAGCGTCACGAGGTAGCGCCCGGCGACGTCCGGGGTGAAGCTGGCGCTCGGGTCGGTCTGGCTCGAGAGGACGGCCGCGCTCCCGACCGGCGGTACCAGTGTCCACCCGTGGACGAGCTCGTCGCCGTCCGGGTCGCTCACGGTCGCCGGGATCTGGTAGGGCTGGTGGTAGGGGATCTCGCGGTCCGCGCCGAGGTCCACCACCGGCGCGTGGTTGAGCTGGCACTGGCCGTCGGAGAGGTAGCTCGCCCCGACGCAGTTGCCGCTGCAGCACTGGTCGTCGTAGCTGCAGGCGTCGGCGTCGTCGCGGCAGGTCGCCAGCGAACGGCATCCGCCCGACTTGCACAGCCCCAGCATGCAGTCGTCGCTCGTCTTGCAGGCGCCGCCCTCGTTTGGGTTTGGCGAGCAGGTGCCGCTCAAGCAACCGTACGAGCAGCAGTCTTCGTTCCGGGCGCAGGCGGCCGCGACCGGGTGGCACTGGGCCAGGGCGCCAGTCGTCTCGGTCTTCTTGCCGAGCTCACAGGCGGCGAGAGTGCAGGCGAGGAGCGCCAGGGCGGCGAGGCGGGCGCGTGGATGGGAGGGCATGAGGGCGTTCACTGGTTTCTTCTCCTAGAGCCGGAAGGCGAGGCCGAGCGTCGGCGCGAAGCCAGACCAGGCAGGTCCGAGCTCGATCGACAGCGCTAGGGGGTGGAAGACGACGCGTACACTGTCGCCAAGGTCGTAAGACATCCCGGCGCCGAGCCGGAGCACGCCGCCGGTGACGTGCTTCGTCTTCACGGTCCGGCCGACGAAGACCTGGTCCTCGACCCGCCGCTCGTAGGTCTGGCAGAGCCCGACGCCGCCCTCGGCGAAGAGGGCGAATCCCTGGGCGAGTGGCAGCCGCAGGCGGGCGCTCGGGACCGCCTCGATCACCCAGGCGCGCTCCTCGGCGATCCCCACCGCCGCCGCGGCCGGCGGCGTGTACGGGCTCGTCAGGACCGTCCCGTTGATGGTCGAGTCGTCAGCGGGACGCGTCCCGATCACGACGAGGTGCCACTCCAGCTCGACGCGGGGAAAGCGGGGCGACGCGGCGGCGAAGCCGTAGTCGAGGACGATCGCGGCGGAGCTGCCGCGCTCGAAGGCTTCGTACGGGCCGGCCGCGATCGCGAGCCAGCCCTCGCGCGAGGGTAGGGAAGCGCTTGGCGAGGGAGGCTGGAGCGGGACGTCGCTCCGCACCCGCCGCGTGCCCGAAGGCGGCGGCGGGAGTGGCACGCCGCCAGCAGGTGGCAGGGCGTCGGCGCGGGGCGAGGCCGCGAGCGCGGCGGCGAGGGCGAGGGCCGCGCCGCCGAGGCGGGCAGCGCGTGCATGGTGGCGCGAGGCAATCACGGTTCCTCCCGGTGGAGCTACAGCCGGTACGCGGCGGTGGCGAGGACCGTCACCGCGGTCCCGCGCGTCTCGCCGAAGTGGATATCGAGGCCGAGGTCCGCGCCCAGCTTCAGGCCCGGCTTCACCTCGTAGGCGCCGCCCCCCGCGAACCGGAGGACCGCGCCCAGCCCGGAGGCGCTGGCGCTCGCGCTGACGGTGCCGGTGGGGGTGACCGTCCTGGTGGTGGCGGAGCCGAAGCTGTAGGAGAGGCCGAGTCCGGAGTCGGCGTGGAACGAGAGGGGCCGCGCGGTCGCGATGGTCACCCGGAACGCGGGAACGAGATCCACGAGGTTCGCCGCGGACGCGAGCTCGGTCGAGTAGCCGGGCATGAGGATCGTCGTGCTGGACGAGGACCAACGCGAGAACCCGAGCGAGAGCACCGCGCCGATCACCGCGCGAGGCGCGAGCGGGACGAGGTCGGTGTCGAGATCGACCCGCGCCGCGAGCCCGTCCTGGTCGGAGAGGTGCGAGAGGCCGACGAGCAGGGTCCCGCGCCAGGTCTCGCCGAAGAGCCGGCCGGGCGCGGCGGCGACCGGCGCCGGCTGCGCGGCGGCCGGCAGGGACAGGAGGACGAGCGCGGCGGCGAATGCGGATCGGAGCGGAAGGGACATCGTCGGCCTTGCTGTGGAAGGCGGCGCCTGGTGACGCTGCATGACGAATCGTGACGACCGATGCGCGGAGAGGTTTCGGGATCTCTCGCCGCGGCGGATGGGGAGGCAGGTGAGGCCGTGTCGGAGCCGAGGGATCTCCGGCACCTGAGCGGGCCACGCGCCGGGTGTGCGGCGTCGAGCGAGGAGTGGGGGAAGGTGCGCAGGCTGGTCCTGGCCGGCAGGAACATGGAGGCGCGCATCTCGCAGACGGTTCGCGACCTGAGGGAGCGGGTGCGGCCGCGCATCGTGGCTGCCGGGCACTGCACCGGCTGGCGCGCAAAGAGCGCGCTTGCGAGCGCGTTCCCACCGGGCGGCTACGGTCCGAGCGTCGTCGGCTCCGCGTACCTGCTCGGATCAGGCGGTTGAGCTCGAGCCGGTCTCTGGCGCGCGCCCGGAGTATCCTGCTGAAGGCCGCTATCCCGTTCCTGCAGCAGCTTCAAGCATAGAGATCTGCGAGCGTATGCCAGCGTGCGAGGTCCTTCTGTGCAGACGGCAGAGACACCTTCGTCCCGCGGTGTAGAAACAGCCGAACACCGATCGTGGCGCCACGCCCGTTGGGGAAGTGCGAGGCCTTGGCGCGCAACTCGGCGAGGACCTCGCTGTGGGAGCGCACTGCCCCCCACTTGCACTCGGCCAGATCCGTCCAGCCGTCGTCTCGAAGTCCCACCACGTCGATCTGAACAGCCTTGTCCCAGTACTCGCCGATCTCGAACGCGGCATTCACTCCCTCGCGTTCATAGAGGCGCGGGAGCGCCTCGCGGCAGAGACGCTCGAAACATGTTCCTGCGTACGCCTCCAGCTGGGGACGAATCCTCTCCCGGTATGTCCGCTTCGGCCCCATCTGCTGGAGGGAGCTCACGTTCGGGAAGACGAAGCGGAACCAGAAGCTCGCTCTTGCCGATGCGGCGGCGCCCGTAGATCGGGATGAACCCGGACTCGGCAGACGCGTACGCCCGCTCGAGGACCTCGAGCTCGGATCTGCGGCCGATGAACATGGGCGAGCCGTAACTTGACAAGTTATGACTTGTCAAGTTTAGACTCGGCAAGTGCCACTCAGGAAGCGCTGGTGGCTCAAGGCCTGGACGGGCTCGGCGTGGGCCCCGTCGCAGACGGATTGGGGGCCGCTCGGCGGCAGCTTCATCTCCGCGCCGACGATGGTCTCGTGGGGCTCCAACCGCCTCGACATCTTCGGTGTGGGAGGCGACCGGGCCGCGTACCACAAGGCCTGGACGGGCTCGGCGTGGGCCCCATCACAGATGGACTGGGAGTCGCTCGGCGGCCAGTTCGAGTAGCCTCGAGCGGACGCGGCACGGGGTAGGCGTACCGTCACCGAGCCGCCCGGTCTGCGCGCGAGCTGCTTGCCGCCCAGCCGGATCAGCTGCTTCGGGATAGACCGACACCTTGGGTGACATCTCCCGCCTTGGCGGCGAGACGGGCACGGAAGCGCACGTGCCGCCGCCGCGTGAGCTCCACGAGCGGTGCCCAGACGGCGTGCGTGAGGCGGAGGCGGACGAGGTGGCGCCAGAGCCAGTTGGAGCGCTTGTACAGGAGCGCCATGGCGAGGTAGGGCGGCACCGCCGCGAGCTCGCGAGGGCGCCGCGCCCAGATCGAGCGGAGGGAGAACAGGCGACGGTAGAGCCACGCCCGCCCTTCCTCGAGCTCGGTGGGCGTCATGTGGCGCGGGCGGAAGACGCAGTGGGCGGTGTCGTAGCGCGACCAGTCCTCGTGGAGGATCCGGCCTTCGGCCTTCATCCGCGCGAAGAGTGGCGTTCCAGGATACGGCGTCAGGATGTGGAAGGTGGCGCTCTCGAGCCGGACCTCCTCGACCCAGCGCGCGATCCGCTGGAAGACCTCCAGGCGATCGCCGTCGAACCCCAGGACGAAGCTGCCGTTCACCTGGATGCCGTTCCGGTGGAGGATCTCCACGCGCCGCGCGTAGTCTTCGGCTCGCGGCGACCGCTTCGCCGAGGCGCGCAGATTCTCGTCGTCGAGGCTCTCGAATCCGATGAAGACACCCGTGCAGCCGGCGAGGGCCAGCTCGCGGACCAGCGCCGCGTCGTCGGTCACGTCGAGGGTGATCGCGGCGCTCCAGATCCTCTCCAGCGGAGCAATGGCTCGGCAGAGCGCGCGCAGATAGGGCCGGCTCGCCCCGAGGTTGTTGTCGATGAAGACGCCGTAGGGTGCTCCGGTCTCGGCGAGCTCGGCGGCGACGTCCTCGGGCGGCCGCATCTCGTAGGGGATGCGTTGCCCGCCCGTCGCGAGGAAGCAGAAGTCACAGCGGTTCGTGCACCCCTGCGTCGCGATGAGGCTCGCGCTCGTGAGGAACCCCCAGCCCGGGAGTATGGAGCGATCCGGGCGCGGCGCGTCCGCGTACCCGCGAAAGGGCGCGTGATAGCGCGGGGCGAGCTGGCCCGCGTCGACGTCGCGGAGAATCCAGGGCCAGGTCTGCGTTCCGTCGCCGATGGCCACCGCGTCGGCGTGGCAGGCGACCTCGTCCGGCCGCGAGAGCGCGTGAAGACCGCCCAGGACGACGGTGCAGCCGTGGGCGCGGAACCAGGCAGCGAGCTCGTAGGCCCGGGCTGCGAAGGTGAGATGGACGGTGATGCCGACGACCTGGGGGAGCGGGTGCACCGGAGGCGGGCCCTGCAGGAGGTTCTCGTCCCAGTATCGGGCCCGCCAGCCGGAGGGGGTCGCGCCCGCGACGCTCGTCAGCGCGAGGGACGGCGTGAGCACGTGCTTGCCGAAGCTGGCGCAGGGATCCTTGGCGTAGAAGGGGTTCACGAGGAGCGCTGTACGAGGTACGGGCCGGCCGCGTCGCGGAGCCGGGAGCGTGGGCGCTTCGCGCATCAAGTCGGTTCCCATCGGTCGACGCCCTATTCCCCCGCCAGTCGGCCATCCGTTCGTGTTCGGGCGGCCATAAGGCGCGTCTCCGTGGATACGGCCCCACGTCCCAGCCGCGTTTGCTGGGCGCGAGCAGCGGCTTTTGCAAGGCGTGCGCCGACATGAGTCGCTCCCGGGGCCTTCGGCTGCGACTCCTGTCGCCACCCTCCGACGGGGGTGCGAGAGGGGCGGCACCTCACACCGGTCTTGCCGAGTCACCGGGGACGAGCCGCCGAAGAACGACCTGCCGGATGGGCGGAAAGAGGTCGAGCGCGAGCGCCTCTTCGATCTCGAAGAACGCTGCTTGCACGACCTCTCTGTTGTCGGCCTTCACCGTGGGCTGTTCGGCCACGTCGATCTCGAAGATCTCGATGCGCTCACGCTTGCCTTCCCATTCGTGCTGCTCGTCGAGAGCCAGCTCGAGCGCGGACGCATCGGCGCGGATTCCCGTCTCCTCGAGGAGCTCGCGCCGGGCAGCGTCGCGGCCGGTCTCGTGTCGTCGAACGTAGCCGCCGGGAAGCGAGTAGTACCGTACGTAGCTGTTCCGGACGAGGAGCACCTTCCCCTCGTGCCAGATCGCCACCAGCGCACCGTGGGTCTGCGGGTGCACGAGCCGCCAGTAGGCGCGCATCACGCGGTAGGCGCATCGATACGCGATCCTGAAGAAGAGATCACTCATGAGAGGTGCCCGTCCTCCTTTGTCGGGCGGTGTCGGGACCCGCGGCCATGTGCGCGTCGCGACGACCCACCAACGGATGCACGTCCCGACACAGGATGGCAACGTGTCCGACGCGTAGGAGCCCATCCCGGTGCGAGTCACGCCCAGAGCCCACCCTCACGCGGCAAACGCACTTCCTGGGTTCGTGGCCGAGGTGCATCGGTGACGGTCGGGGTCGAAGCCGCCATTCGCGATCGAGCGCGTATGCCGCGTATTCAGTGACCCGTTTCAACGGCTGGAGCCTCCCTGCCCTCCTGGGACAAGGAGAGGCTCGGATGAAGCGAAGCCGTGCGGCTGACCCGGGGTGCTGCGCCGACGTCACGTCGAAGAACGCGAGCTCGGTGGCAGTGACATCGTGGTAGAGACATCGAGTTCGCCCCATCGACTCGTCCCGGCTCCGGAACGGGACCGTCACCGGAGCGGCCAGATCACGGTCGCACCGAACCGGTCTCCCGCAACAACCGTCGCGCCAGGCGCCCGCGGTTGTCGTCGACGCGGCGGCGAATCAAGCACCCACCGTCAACGCGGCCGAAGCGGCACGTCCAGCCACGCGGCCGACCCGACGAGGAGCATCTTCGACGTGTCTGCTCTCGGTGACCCTTCTCGCATGAAAGGAGCCTTCATGAGGAATCGTGGTTGGTTGCGCTTCACGGCGGCGCTGGCCCTCACGGCGGCAGCCGGCTGTGACTCTCGGAGTCCCGATGTCTCCCAGGGCAGCGAGGCGCAGGAGTTGACGGTCGGCACCGTCTATACGTTGGTGGGCGTCCAGAGCGGGCGCTGCATGAGCATCGCAGGCAGCTCCACGGCCGATCTTGCTGCCGTGCAACTCCTGGATTGCAGCGGCGGCGCGAACCAGCAGTTTCGCCTCGAGTCGGCGGGCAGCGGGTACTACGCGATCCGCGCCGTCGGCAGCGACAAGTGCCTCGACGTCTCTGGGGCGTCCACCTCGGCCGGCGCCAGCATCATCCAGTATGCCTGCCACGGCGGAGCCAACCAGCAATGGTCCACGACCGATCTCGGGAACGACGTCGTCCGCATCGCGTCCGGCGCGAGCGCGATGGTGCTCGACGTCTACGGTGCCCGGACCGCCAGCGGGACGAAGATCGTCCAGTGGCCGGCCAACGGGGGGACGAACCAGCAGTTCAGGCTCACCGCGGCAGACAGCGAGGTCACGAACCACACGCTCACCGTCGCGACCAGCGGAAGCGGCACGACGAGCCCCGCGGCGGGGACGCACACCTACGCCTCGGGTACGTCGGTCACGGTGACGGCCACGCCGGCGAGCGGCGCCACGTTCACGGGCTGGAGCGGGGCCGCGACCGGATCGGCGAACCCCGTGACCATCGCCATGGACGCCAGCAAGACGCTCACCGCCAGCTTCTCGAGCGCGGGAGGAGGTGGCTCCTGTGAGCAGGGCAGCAGCACCACCGCCTGGGCCTCGAGCTGCCCGACCGCGCCCACCGCGTGCACGGCCGGGACGTGGAAGGACCCCGGCTCCACGACGGGCGATCCGCTGCAGTGTGAGAGCGCCCACTTCGCCGTCCACTCTCCCGCGGGGACGATAACGGCCGCGCAGTGCCAGTCGGCGACGAGCACCCTCGAGACGGTCTGGGCCACGTACATGGGGAGCCCCGTCTTCTTCCCGGAGCCGTACTGCAGCTCGGCCACCAAGTACAAGGCCGCGGTGCACATCCGGAGCGAGTACCCGCTGTGGGGCGGGACCTGGGGGGCCGGGTACATGGGCATGTGGATCGGTCCGGGCGCGGTCGCCGACCACTGGGGCCTGGCGCATGAGTTCAACCACGCCCTCCAGGGGACGACGGGGGGATTGGCGAACTGCAATCCCAACACGTGCGGGTGGATCTGGGAGAGCCACTCCAACTTCATGCCGCACCAGCTGGCGGAGTACCGGGGCAACGTGCACTGCTCGGAGATGCTCGTGAACGCGCCGCACGCCTATCTCGGGTCGACGCGCGACCGGTACTGCAACTGGCAGTTCATGGAGTATCTCAAGGATAGGTACTGCTACAAGGCGGTGAACGACATCTGGACCGGCGCGGCCAAGCAAGGTCAAGGCGATCCCTTCCTCGCCTTGAGGACGAACATGAGTTGGAGCCAGGCGCAGCTCAACGACTTCTTCGGCGAGTGGGCGATGCACAACGTCACCTGGGACTACCAGAACCCGCCGCCGACGAGCGGCGGCAACCAGGGATCGACGTACCGCTCGAGCTACGGGGCCATCACGAACAGGTCGAGCCCGGAGCGGAGGTTGCGGCTGACGCAGCTCGATCCGATCGATCTGGCTGGCCGGCGCTTCGCCACGCCGTCGGCGTGGGCGCCGCAGCGCTGGGGCTACAACGTGGTGCGCCTGTACCCGGACACCGGGGCGACCAGCGTGACGGTGACGTTCCGGGGCGTGACGGGCGGGAACAACGGCTGGCGGTGGGGCCTGGTGGCGACGGATTCGGGGATCACGACCGCGCGCTACAGCGCGGTGCAGCCGGGGACCGACGGGCAGCTCACGTTCTGCGTGAACTCGGGCGAGAGCCTGTGGCTGGTGGTGGTGGGAGCGCCGACGGCGCACGAGACGATCGTGTGGGACCAGATGTACAACACGGTCCACCGTCAACCCTGGATGGTGGAGTTGCAGGGCGCGTGGCCGGAGGGATGGCAGGGTGGCACGCAGGCCGCCTGCGCCTCGGGCCTGACGCGGCACGCGAACGGCGGCGGGTGTGCGCCAACCAGCCTGTCCTCGTCGGTCTTCGTGGGGCCGTATGCCCAGGTGGTGGGTGGGAGCGTGAGTGGCGGCGCGCGGATCGACGACCACGCGACGATCGTGAGCGGTACGGTCTCGGGTGGAACGGTGGCGGGTCTGACGGTGCTGAGCGACTCGTTCACGGTGACCGGAGGGACGGTCGCGACGACCTTCTACCCGATGGGCTTCTTCGAGTCGGGGCAGTCGGTGTCCGGAACGGCCCAGGTGATCGGCGATGTCGAGTACCGAGGGCAGGGGCTCAACAAGTCGAGCGGCGCGTACTACGGCTTCGTGGATTCGAGCACGGCGGCTGCGGGCAACACGACCGACGTGAGCCCGGCGCCACCGTACGCGTGGCGCCCGTAGGACTTCCACACCACGGCGGCCCTCGCGAGGTGCGCGAGGGCCGCTGTCTGCGGTATTCCTCCACCTCCCCGCCCGGGGCGGCGCTGCTCAGGCCCTGAGCGATCCGCGCAGGAGTTGGCTCACGACCTGCGCAGCGATCGCCGCGTCACCGGTGGCGGACCGCATCCGCCCGCGGCTGCGGCCTGGCTCACCGCCTGCAAGTCCACGCCGGACGTATGTTCGTCCGTGTGTTCGGCAGTGTCACCCTGAGTTCCTGGGGAAGCCCGCTGCCTCGCGGCCTTCGCGTGTGCCTCGCCCGTCGAGGACTTCCAGGAGAAGGTCCTCGATCGCTTCAGCTTCTTCCGCTCGGGCCGCGCCCAGCCTTCGCCGGGCGCCACCGTCGGGCCGGCGCGGGCGTGACGCGCACAAGTCAGGGGCACGGGAGCACGTACCCCGCGATGCCCTCCCACTGGTAGCCGGAGTCGGGCGCCAGCCCGGTATCGGTCGTGTAGAAGTGGTCGCCGATCGTGCCGTTCCAGTAGCGCTGGAGGGCGATCGAGCCCGGCAGGGCGGACGTGCCGATGTTGCCGAGGTCGTTCTCGCTGCTGTACCCGAGGCTCTTCGCCCGCTCGCCCTCGTCGGCCGACGCGGTGTAAAAGTGGTCGGACGCCGTGCTACTCCAGAAGCGAAGAAACGGGGTCGTCCCCGGCGCGTCGGCTGGATACATCCGGAACCTTCGCCCTTCTTCCACGTAGCCGAGAGATGCTGGCTCGCTGCCGGCGTCCAGGGTGTAGAAGTGATCGCCGACCGAGGCGCTCCACCACCGGTACGCGACCCTCATGACCATGCCGGTGACGGCGGTGACGCTGGTGGTCATGCTGGTGCCGGTGTTCACGTCCGTGGCGGCCACCGCGGCACTCAGGGTGTAGTTGGATTGGGCGGTCGCGGTGCAGGTCCAGGTGAACGTCCCTGTCGCACCACCTGCGATCCTGACCGGGGCGCTCGCGAGTGCCGTCGTCGGGCAGACCATGCTTGCGCTCGAGCTCGGGGTGACCGCCGTCACGTCGGCCGCCGCCGCGCCGACGGCATTGGC
>Ga0214473_10011499_pt1 | contig 10392 bp, 1 predicted proteins | sample RVTome_7_FD_203509 | JGI IMG/M metagenome (GOLD analysis project Ga0214473, IMG submission 203509) | Soil microbial communities from uranium-contaminated site in the Upper Colorado River Basin, Wyoming, United States - RVT98D197 | ecosystem: Environmental > Terrestrial > Soil > Contaminated >... | reverse complement strand
TCGCGCACGAAGACGTCCCGCTGGCCGTTGGTGTCCCCCGCCACCAGGTTGCTCGCATCCGACTGGAAGGCCACGTACCGCCCGTCCGCGCTCACCACCGGCCGCAGGCTGAGGCCGTTACCCTGTACACCACTCGAGCCAAGGCTCCCGCGCTCCGTAGAAATCGTATTGACCATCGTCGTCGCCGACGCGCTGTTGTTGCCCGACGCCGGATCGGGCTCCCCACCCGCGATGCTCGCCGTATTCGTGATCGTCCCCGGCACGGTCGGCGTCACCACGATCGCGATCGTCACCGACGCCGCGTTCGCCAGACCGCCAATGCTGCATGTCACCGTCCCGGTCACCTGGCTGCACGTCCCCGTCGACGCTCCCGTCCATGCCGCCGACTCGAACGTCACCCCCGCCGGCAGCGTGTCCGTCACCACCACGCCCGTCGCCGGGCTCGGCCCGTTGTTCATGACGGCCACGGTATACGTCAGCGTGTTGCCGACGGCCACGGGGTCAGGCGCATCCGTCATCGTCACCGAGAGATCGGCCGAAGCTGGGTTCACCGTCGTAGTCTCGCCGGAGCTGTTGTCGGCCGGGTTCGTGTCGCTCTCGTTGGCCGACACCGTCGCGCTGTTCGTGAGCGTCCCGGTCGCCCCCGGCGTCACGGTGATCGTCACCGTGGACGAACTCCCGGCGGCCCGGCTCCCGAGCGCGCAGGTCACCACGTCGGCGGCCTGCGCGCAACTCCCCGCCGTCGTCGTCGCCGACACGAAGGTGACTCCAGCCGGCAGTGTATCCGTCACCGCCACGCTGGTCGCGGTGCCCGGTCCGCCATTCGTCACCGTCAGCGTGTACGTCAGGTTCTGCCCCACCGCCACGGGATCGGGCGCGTCGGTCATGGCAAGCGAGAGATCGGCGGACGTGCCGTTCATCACGACGTCGATCCCGGCAGTTACGACTCCGCCGGTTGCCCCAACGGCTGTGTAGACGGCGACGTCATCCGGAGGGTTGGTGGACGATTCATTGACCCCGTTGTGGAACTCTTCCGGCCCCGGGATCGTCGCCGGCGGGTCGAGCGGGCCCAGACCGCTCCCGCCGGTGAACCGCGGGTTGACGTTGATCATCTCAACCGCATAGGACGCACCGCTTGTCAGCCCCGGCAGTTCGTACGAACCAACCGTGGCCGGAGCGGCGTACGGCCGTCCGGAGACGCCCGATACGGCATCGTTGTGCGGATCCGCGACGTTTCGGGCGATTACGTTCGCACCCTGAAAGGGGGTACTCCCGTTCTGGTACCTGATCGTTCCCGTGATCGTGCCGGTCACGGCAAAGAATCCTCCAGAGGGGTAGAGCCGTGATATCGCTACCACGTCGTCCTTGCGCGGGGTGGTCGCGCCCCCGATCGCAAACGGGAACATGACTTCCACGGACGACCGCTGCGGTGAACCGAACGCCGTGAAACCGGGGTCGGTGTCGCCCAGAAAATACTGGCCGTTCACCTGGGAATGATCGAGGTTCAGCCAGTGGCCGGACTCGTGGACCAACACCCCCTTGAACTCGGCCTGGCTCAACTCGCCGTTGGCGGGGTTTCCGTCGTACCACTTCCCGTTGAACGCCGCGAGCCCCTGCGTGAGGGTTCCGGTCCCGGGGATGTAACAATCCGGTCCGGCAAAGGCGATCACGGCGGACGGCAGACCGAGGGCCGCAAACAGGGAGCCGTCCGCATCGAAGATGACCGGGCTGATGTCGTCCTCGCAATTTCCATCCAACATGAAGAATTCCGATGCGGTGTTCACATCGCCGTCACCGGGAATCCCTCCGGCATCCGAAAACGTGAGCGCCGAGGTGCCGAGGTCCGGCCCCCAGCGGTTGAACGCCTCCACCACACCGGCCACGACGGTCGTATTGTTCCAGAGCCCGAGGTTGCCCCCATCCGGGGAAAACGGAACGGGACCCGTCGTGCTCCACTTGAGCGACGTGCCGTCCGTCTGGACGTACAGCGGACCGCCGGCATGGGCCGCGGAGGCGGCCAGGGACAACACCAGCGCCGCGCCTCCCCATCCGATCCAGCCCCATCGTGTACGGCGTCTCACCATGCAGGGCTCAGTCACCATCCATGAGCTTTCTGACCAGAGAGACGAACGGCGCGTAGGGGATAGGCTCGTGCGCTTTGACGGAGAACAGCGCGATCTCCTCGGGCGAGAGTTGCCGGGTCGCGGCGACCTGCTGGACCGACAGGTCTCGAAACAGACCCACATTCCCGAAGCGGTGCTTGAACGTCTTTCGGCCGCGGCCGGTCTCGACGTCGAACACCGCCCCATCCATGGCCACGGGGCTCGTCAGCCCCAGCGAACTGTCGCCGCCCAAAAACAGCAGGACCTCCTGGCCGGGTCGATAGTCGGGCAGCGGGAGAGGATTGCGGCCGAGCGGTTGCTCGATGCCTTGGGACGGGGGCTTTCGACCAAGCCGCACCTGTCGGATGGTCAGGGTCTGGCCAACCGTTCCCTTGAGGCGCTCGGTGACCTGGAAGGTATACTGCGTCAACCCAACCGGCGGACCGCCCGGCGAGACGGGCATCTCCCCCTCCTCCCGCGCGGTGCAGACCCCGACCACGATCCGCTCGGCCTTCACCACCATCTCCCGGAGGTTCATGGGCACCATGCGGAAGGCCGACGCCTCAGCCGCGACAAGCAGGAGCCCGGCGAAGGCAACCACGCCACTGAATGCGGCAAGCCGAAGGAGCGTGACGTTCACCCGCCTCATCGTCCGAACCTCATCTCCCGGTCATCATCCACTCGTTTGGCGCCTCACGGTACGTCAAAACACCTCCACCGTCAACGACCCCGCGTGGGGAAAAAAACCGGGCGACCGACAGCATCCTAACCCCGTGGTTACGATGCCGGCAGGCGCCCGGCCTATGGTACAGAACGAAGCGGTCGCGTGACGCCGGCTTACCGCAGCGGCCCTCGCAGGAACACGTCCTGGACCCCGTTGGTGTCGCCGGTCACCAGGTTCGTCGCCGTGGACGAGAACGCCACGAATCGCCCGTCGCCCGTCAGCGCCGGCAGGTCGCTCGCCCCGTTGCCCTGCGCCCCGGCGGTGCTCACGCTCGCCCGGCTCGTCGCCCCCGTCGTCACGTCGTGCAGGAGCACGTCCCGCACCCCGTTCGTGTCGCCCGACACCAGGTTCGTCGCATCCGACTGGTAGGCCACCAGGAGGCCATCCCCGCTGAGCGACGGGAAGTCGCTCGCCCCGTTGGCCTGCGCCCCCGTGCTGTCCACGCTCACCCGCCGCGTCGTGCTCGCCCCCAGATCCGTCACGAACACGTCAAACACCCCGTTCGTGTCGCCCGCCACCAACGTCGCCGACTCCGAGGCGTACGTGATGACCTGCCCATCGGCGCTGATCACCGGCTTGTTGCTCGGTAAGCCCACTTCACCCGCCCCTGTCAGGCTCACCCGAAGGGTCGTTCCCGTCTGGCGGTCGTGCCGGTAGATGTCCCCGGTCCCGTTGGTGTCCCCCGCCACCAGGTTGCTCGCCCGCGACACGAACGCCACGTACCGCCCGTCCGCGCTCAGGCTCGGCTGGAAGTTCCCCGCGTTGGCCTGGATCCCGCCCGTCCCCACGCTCACCCGCGTGGTCGTCCCGGTCTGCAGGTCGCGGAGGAAGACGTCGACCAAGGCATTGGTGTCGCCCACCACCAGGTTCGTCGCCCGCGAGGTGAACGCCGCATACCGCCCGTCCGCGCTGATCGCCGTCGGCCGCATGCTCTCGCCGTCGCCTTGTGCCCCCGCACTGCTCACGCTGATCCGCGTCGTCGTCCCCGTCTGCCGGTCGTGGACGAACGTGTCGGCGACGGCGTTCGTGTCGCCGCCCACCAACGTGCTCGCCGCCGAGTAGAACACCACGTACCGCCCGTCGCCGCTGATCGCCGCGAACGAGCTCGCCCCGTTCCCCTGCGTCCCGTCGCTCGCCACGCTCACCCGCGTCGTGCTCCCCGTCTGCCGGTCGCGCACGAAGACGTCCCGCTGGCCGTTGGTGTCCCCCGCCACCAGGTCGCTCGCATCCGACTGGAAGGCCACGTACCGCCCGTCCGCGCTCACCACCGGACGGAGGCTCACACCGTTCCCGCCCCCGCCGGTGAGATCCAGACTCAGCAACTCGGTCTGGATCGCCACCCCATCGTCGTTCGGGATCGTCCCCGTGCCTTGCCCGGTCGCGATCGTCGCGTTCGCCGGGCTCGACAGCGTCACCGTGAACGTCTCATCCGACTCCACGGTGGTATCCCCGATCACCGACACCGTGATCGTCGCCGTCGTGCTCCCCGCCGTGATCGTCGCCGTCCCGCTGGTGGCGGTGTAATCGCTGCCCGCCGTCGCCGTCCCGTCTGCCGTCGCGTAGGTGACCGTCGTCGCCAACCCGCTGGCCGCCGACTGCGTCACCGTGAACGCGCAGGGCGTGGTCCCGCTGTTGCCCTCGGTGCAATTCACGCTGTTGATCGCCAGCGTCGGCGCCGTGTCGTCGTTCGTGATCGTCCCCAGCCCCGTCCCATCCGCGATCGTCGCGTTCGTCGGCGCACTCAACGTCACCGTGAATGTCTCGGTCGCTTCATACAGGGTCTCGCCCAGCACCGGCACCGGGATCGTCCCATTGGTGCTCCCGGCCGGGATCGTCAACGTGCCGCTCGTCGCGGTGTAGTCGCTCCCCGCCGTCGCCGTCCCGTTCACCGTCGCGTAATTGACGGTCACGGCGCTCGCGCTCGTCCCCGACAAGGTCACGGTAAAGGTCGCGTTGGTGGAGCCGCTATTGCCCTCGGTCACGCTCACATCGTTGATCGAGAGTGAGGGCAGGGGCTCGTCGTTGGTAATGGTGCCCACACCCTGGGCGTCCGCAATGGTCGCGTTGGTCGCCCCGCTCAGGTTCACGAAGAACGTCTCGTTCGCCTCGTAGACCGTATCGCCGAGCACCGGCACGGGAATCGTGCCGGTGGTGCTCCCGGCCGGAATGGTCAACGTGCCGCTCGTCGCGGTGTAGTCGCTCCCCGCCGTCGCGGTCCCGTCCGCCGTCGCGTAATTGACGGTCACGGCGCTCGCGCTCGTCCCCGACAAGGTCACGGTGAAGGTCGCGTTGGTGGAACCGCTATTGCCCTCCGTCACGCTCACATCGTTGATCGACAGCGTCAGAACACCTTCGTCGTTCACGATGGTCCCTACACCCTGCGCGTCCGCAATGGTCGCGTTGGTCGCTCCGCTCAGGTTCACGAAGAACGTCTCGTTCGCTTCGAACAGGGTATCGCCGAGCACCGGCACCGGGATCGTGCCGCTGGTGCTCCCCGCCGGGATGGTCAACGTCCCGCTCGTGGCGGTGTAGTCGCTCCCCGCCGTCGCCGTATCGTTTGCGGTCGTGTAATTGACGGTCACGGTCTGGGCGCTGGCCGCCGAGAGGGTCACGGTGAACGTCGCGTTTGCGGAGCCGCTATCGCCCTCGGTGATGCTGACATCATCGATGGAAAGCGCCGGCGTGGGGTCGTCGTCGGTGATAGTGCCGACACCCGTCCCGTCGCTGATTGTCGCATTGGTCGGGCTCGACAAGGTCACCGTGAACGTCTCGTTAGCCTCATCCACCGTGTCGTTGAGGATCGGGACCGGGATCGGCTGGGTCGTCGCACCGGGCGCAAAGGTCAGTGTCCCGCTCGTGGTCGTGTAATCGCTGCCCGCCGTCGCCGTCCCGTTCGACGTCGCATACGCCACCGTCACCGTTTGGCCGCTGGCCGGCGTAAGCGTGACGGTGAAGCCGGCACTGACGCCGCTCTCCGCCACCGTAACATCGTTGATCGAGAGACTCGGAGACGCATCGTCGTCGGTAATGGTGCCGATGCCCGTCCCGTCGCTAATCGTCGCATTGGTCGGGCTCGACAACGTCACGGTAAACGTCTCGTTGGCTTCGTCCAACGTGTCGTTGAGGATCGGAACGCTGACCGGCTGGGTGGTTGTCCCCGCCGGGAATGTCAGTGTCCCGCTCGTCGTCGTGTAGTCGCTTCCCGCCGTCGCCGTCCCGTTGGAGGTCGCATAGGCCACCGTCACGGTTTGGCCGCTGACCGGGGTGAGGGTCACGGTGAAGCCGGCGCTGCCGCCGTTCTCGGCAACCGTCACGTCGTTGATCGAGAGGCTCGGGGATGGATCGTCGTCGGTGATCGTCCCAATCCCGGTCCCGTCCGCGATCGTCGCATTAGTTGGACTCGACAGCGTGACCGTGAACGTCTCGTCGGCTTCGTCCAGCGTGTCGTTAAGGATCGGCACCGAGATCGGCTGGGTCGTCGTGCCCGGCGCAAACGTCAAGGTCCCGCTCGTGGTCGTGTAGTCGCTCCCCGCCGTCGCCGTGCCGTTGGAGGTCGCATAGGCCACCGTCACGGTCCCGCCACTGGCCGCCGACAAGGTGACCGTGAATCCGGCACTGCCGCCGCTCTCCGCCACCGTCACATCGTTGATCGACAAGGCGGGAACGCCATCGTCATCAGTGATCGTCCCGATACCCGTCCCGTCGCTGATCGTCGCGTTGGTCGGACTCGACAAGGTCACGGTGAAGGTCTCACTGGCTTCATTCAGCGTGTCGTTGAGGATCGGGACGGAGATCGGCTGCGTCGTGGTGCCGGCGGTAAACGTCAGCGTCCCGCTGGTCGTCGTGTAATCGCTCCCCGCCGTCGCCGTGCCGTTGGAGGTCGCATAGGCCACGGTCACGGTCTGGCCGCTGGCCGGTGTGAGCATCACGGTGAAGCCGGCGCTCCCGCCGCTCTCCGCCACCGTGACATCGTTGATCGAGAGGCTCGGGGTGGGGTCGTCGTCGGTGATCGTCCCGATACCCGTCCCATCCGCAATGGTTGCGTTGCTCGGAGTGGACAGCGTCACGGTAAACGTCTCGTTGGCTTCATCCAGCGTGTCGTTGAGGATTGGAACGCTGATCGGCTGGGTCATCGTCCCCGCCGCGAACGTCAAGGTCCCGCTCGTGGTCGTGTAGTCGCTCCCCGCCGTCGCCGTGCCGTCGGAGGTCGCGTAGGCCACCGTGACGGTCCGTCCGCTGGCCGCAGACAGGGTGACGGTGAATCCGGCACTGCCGCCGCTCTCCGCCACCGTCACATCGTTGATCGAGAGGCTCGGCGTGGGGTCGTCGTCGGTGATCGTGCCCACACCCTCGCCGTCGGCAATCACGGCCCCCGACGGATTGCCCAAGTTGACCGTAAACGTCTCGTTCGCCTCGTCGAGCGTGTCCTGGAGCGTCACGACCGAGATCGGGGCGGTCGTGCTGCCGGCCGGAATCGTGAGCGTGCCGGTGGCGGTGGTATAGTCGGCGCCCGCCATCGCGGTTTGATCGCCCGTCGAGTACTGCACGGTCACCGGGCTGGGACTCGTACCCGACAGCGTGACCGTGAAGACGGCGGTACCGCCCTCGGCAACCGTAACATTGTTGATCGACAGGGTCAGCGCGGGATTGACCGTGGTGGTCGCGGTCGCGGAGTTATTGGTCGAGAGCGGATCAACGCTCGTCCCGCTTACCGATGCCGTGTTGGTAAGTGTCCCCGCCACGCTCGGCGTCACAACAATGGTGACCGTGACGTTGGCCCCCGCACCATTGGCCAAGCTCCCGACGTTACAGGTGACTGTCTGGCCCGAGACGCCGCAGGTGCCCTGCGTCGTCGTCGGCACGCCGACGATGGTCACTCCCGACGGGAGCGTATCCGTCAAGACCACCCCCGTTGCCATGTCAGGTCCGTTGTTACCCACCGTCAAGGTATAGGTCAGCTCCTGGCCGACAAACACCGGGTCGGGGGCGTCGCTCTTGGTGACGAAGAGATCGGCGCCGGACACCGGCCGCGTGAGGACCGTGACCGAGCCGGGGGGAATGCTGGCATGCTGGGTGCAGAAGTATTGGCACGGGGTGCCACTCGGCGTGGCATTGGTGAATTGCGCCGGCGTGAATGTGGCCCCCACCGTATCGATCACGCCGCTGTCGAAGTTCATCCCGCTCGAGCAGGCGCCGGGTTGCGTGTCCGGCTGCGAGGCCTTGTCGGTCGTCACGGAGTGATGCGGATCTGACCAAGTCCACCGAATGCGGTCACCCTGATAGATCGTGATGTCGTCGGTGCCGATCTCGGCCGAGTCCAGGCTGGTATGCGTCGTATAGGCGTTCCCCGGTCCGACCTCCACCTCCCACAACTTGGACTGGGTCGTCGTCGCGGACACGCCGTTGGACGCCGGAGATTCCGCGCCCGCGCCGTCCATCGCCTTGACGGTGTAGGTGTAGCTCGCGTTCGGCATGGCGCTCGTATCGGTGTACGTCCGCGCAGTATCGTTGAGTTGGATCCGTTTGGTGTCGATGAAAATTCCGTCCCGGTAAATGTTATAGGCCGCCACGCCGACGTTGTCGGTCGAGGCCGTCCAGGAGAGTTGGATCTCGTTGTACCCGAGGACGGTCGCCGGGGAAAGCGTCGGCGCGGTCGGCGGGGTGTTGCCGGTCCGTGAGAGTATGGTGATGGCCCCCCGCATCTGATTGGAGTGGGTGGTGCAGAAGTACTGGCAGTCCGTGGTGCTCACATTGTTGAACGGACTCGCCGGGGTGAAATCGTGCGGTTCGTCGAAAACCCCGCTGTTGAAGTTATCGCCCGTCGAACAGGCCGCCGGGCTGTTGGACGACGCCGTGGCGGTCGTCGTCACCGAGTGATTGGTATCCGTCCATGTGAACGTGATGCGATCGCCCTGATAGACGGTGATGTGCTCGCCGCCCAGATCGGCGGGGTCGGCACTCCACTGGGTGCGATACGCGTTGGAGCCGCCGACCAGGACCTCATACGTCGCGCTCACGACGCCGTCATCGTCGGTGATCGTCCCCACACCCGTTCCGTCCGCGATCGTCGCGTTGGTCGGGCTCGACAACGTGACCGTAAACGTCTCGGTCGATTCCGCCACCGCATCGTTGAGGATCGGCACCGAGATCGGTTGCGTCGTCGTCCCCGGCGGGAACGTCAACGTTCCGCTCGTGGTCGTATAATCGCTCCCCGCCGTGGCCGTCCCGTTGGATGTGGCGTAGGCCACCGTCACGGTGCTCGCGCTGGCCGGCGAAAGCGTGACGGTGAAGCCGGCGCTGCCGCCGTTCTCCGCCACCGTCACATCGTTGATCGACAGCGCCGACACGATATCGTTGTCGGTGATCGTTCCCACGCCTGTGCCATCTAGAATCGTCGCGTTGGTCGGGCCTGACAACGTCACCGTGAACGTCTCGGTCGATTCTGCAACTGCGTCATCGAGGATCGGCACGGTGACCGGCTGGGTCGTCGTGCCGGGGGCAAACGTCAACGTCCCGCTGGTCGTCGTGTAGTCGCTCCCCGCCACCGCCGTCCCGTCGACGGTCGTATACGCGACCGTCACGGTCTGGCCGCTGGCCGGCGTGAGCGTCACGGTGAAGCCGGCGCTGCCGCCGTTCTCCGCCACGGTCACGTCGTTGATCGTCAGGCTCGACGACGGATCGTCGTCGGTGATCGTCCCAATCCCCGTCCCGTCCGCGATCGTCGCGTTGGTCGGGCTCGACAAGGTCACGGTGAACGTCTCGTTGGCCTCATCCAGGGTGTCGTTGAGGATCGGCACGCTGATCGGCCCCGACGCGCTGCCGGCCGCGATGGTGAGCGTCCCGCTGGTGGTCGTGTAGTCGCTCCCCGCCGTCGCCGTCCCGTTGGACGTCGTATACGCCACCGTCACGGTCTGGCCGCTGACCGCCGATAAGGAGACGGTGAAGCCCGCGCTGCCGCCGCTCTCCGCCACCGTCACGTCGTTGATTGCCAGCGTCGGCGTCGGATCGTCGTCGGTGATCGTCCCGATCCCCGTGCCGTCCAGGATCGTCGCGTTCGTCGGCGAGGACAGGGTTACCGTAAAGCTTTCGTTGGCCTCATCCAGCGTGTCGTTGAGGATCGGCACCGCGATCGGCTGGGTCGTCGTCCCCGCCGGGAACGTCAAGGTCCCGCTCGTCGAGGTATAGTCGCTCCCCGCCGTCGCCGTCCCGTTCGAGGTGGTGAAGGCCACGGTCACGGTACTCGCGCTGGCTGGCGAGAGCGTCACGGTGAAGCCGGCGTTCCCGCCGTTCTCCGCGACCGTCACATCATTAATCGACAGTGTCGGGGTCTCCACATCGGTGATCGTTCCCACGCCCGTACCATCCAGAATCGTCGCGTTGGTCGGGCTCGACAAGGCGACCGTGAACGTCTCGGTCGCCTCCACAACCGCGTCGTCGAGGATCGGTACGGTGATCGGCTGGGTCGTCGTGCCGGGGGCAAACGTCAACGTCCCGCTGGTCGTCGTGTAGTCGCTCCCCGCCACCGCCGTCCCGTCGACGGTCGTATACGCGACCGTCACGGTCTGG
>Ga0214473_10011498_pt1 | contig 10392 bp, 8 predicted proteins | sample RVTome_7_FD_203509 | JGI IMG/M metagenome (GOLD analysis project Ga0214473, IMG submission 203509) | Soil microbial communities from uranium-contaminated site in the Upper Colorado River Basin, Wyoming, United States - RVT98D197 | ecosystem: Environmental > Terrestrial > Soil > Contaminated >... | reverse complement strand
ATTTCGGAATTCGGAATGCGGAATTTGGATAGATTTTATTCCGAAATCTGCATTCCGCAATCCGCATTGAAGGAGTAAAGATGATTCCCATCATTTCCATCGTCGGTAAGTCAGATAGCGGAAAGACTACATTTATTGAGAAGCTGGTGCCGGAACTCGTCCGCAGGGGTTATCGGGTCGCGACGGTAAAGCATGATGTCCACGGGTTTGAAGTGGACCGGGAGGGAAAGGATAGCTGGCGGCATAAGCAGGCAGGCGCTCATACAGTCATCATTTCATCTCCCACTAAAGTCGCACTGATCCGGGATGTGGAGAAGGATTTACGGTTGGATGAAATCCGAGACAAGTTGGTTCAGGATGTAGACCTTATTCTTTCAGAGGGCTACAAAAAGGATGTGCAACCGAAGATCGAAATCTTCAGAACGGAAAAGCACAAGGAGCTTCTCTGCACAAAGGAGGACAACCTCGTCGCCATCGTTTCGGACAAGGAATTTGATGTTGGGGTCTCCTGTTTTTTTCTCGATGATATCAAAGGGGTGGCTGATTTTATCGAGAAGAAGTTCCTTAAAACGAAAGGAGAAGAAGAGATCACCCTTAAAGTGGATGGGAGAACAGTTCCCCTGAAACCTTTTATCAGAGATTTCCTGTTAGGGTCGATTAAGGGAATGGTCCGTTCATTGAAGGGGTGTGAAAAACCCAAAAAGATTGAGATTCAGATTGAGGGCGAGTAAACCCCGTTAGAAAGGGCAGGGGTTTGACCCCGCCCTAAATAAGGAGCTCCTGTCTGCCGACAGGCAGGGATGCTTTCTATTTCTACCATCCTCAGCATACCTGTCTGCCGACAGGCAGGAATGCTGGGGCTTTCTAACGGGGTAAACAGAAGCTCTATTTTATACTTTCCAGTTTTCAGATTACGTATAGCACCTACAAAGCATGCTCTGGAGCGATTCTGGGATTCAACGGTTACGGGTGGAAATCAGGAACTCCAATTGAATAGTTGAAAATCATATCGAAACATTTTTACCTGCCTAAAAACAGAAGATAGATGGCAGATATTGTAACCATCGGAGTTGCCCTTTTTGTTAGGTCTGACCTTTAAAAAATCGCGAGAAAAGTCACATTTTTTTCCCATACCCCTTGCCGTTCGGCGGAGAATGTGCTATACTTTACTATAGTTAGAAATTGGAAGTTTTTGTTTTCAGGGGCCACAAAGACTTTTAACTTTGTGGTTTTTTTTGGACGAAACGTTTAAAAATTAGAAAAGGAGATGAAAGAAATGGCTCAAGGAACGGTGAAATGGTTTAATGACAGCAAGGGGTTCGGCTTTATTGCGAGAGACGATGGGACGGAGGTTTTCGTCCATCACTCGTCCATCAATGCTGGCGGCTTTAAAAGCCTGTCGGAAGGGGACAAGGTCAGCTTCGATACGGAAAAGGGACCGAAAGGTCTCAAGGCGGTTAACGTCGAGAAACTTTAAAGGAGCTAATTAGGCTCCTCCGCGGTGGTTGCCTCTTCATCTGCCATCCTTCTACTAATCCTAGGCCTTCAGTCAATCATCCTGATCGTCTATACCGGGGCGGTTCGAGAGATATCTCACAAGGCTGCCCCCCACTTACATCCCGTTTTGCAATAGGGTTGCTGGACATTGAAGCACCCGCTGCCATATCGGGCACACACGTACAGAAAGAAAGGAACACATGAGTTTTGATTCGTTTGATCTTCACCCCAAGATTGCGGCCGGCGTCCAGGTGCTCGGCTATTCCACCCCCACTCCAATTCAGTGTCGGGCCATCCCGCCGGTCCTCCAGGGACAGGACGTATTAGGTCTGGCACAGACTGGCACAGGCAAGACCGCTGCTTTTGTTCTGCCGATTCTGCAGCGTCTGATCAAAACACCCCGGGGATGCATCCGAGCCCTGGTCATCGCGCCGACACGCGAGTTGAGCGACCAGATCAGTAAGACGTTCGAAACGTTGGGCGGCCAGACGCACCTGCGTAGCTTTCCGATCTACGGGGGTGTCCCCATCGCCCCGCAGGTCCGCAAGCTCCGATCCGGAGTCGAAATCGTCGTCGCCTGTCCGGGCCGGCTGCTCGACCACATCCGCCAAGGCACGATCCGGCTTTCAACCCTGGAGGTACTCGTGCTCGATGAGGCGGACCGGATGTTGGACATGGGGTTTCTTCCCGATATCCGGGAGATCCTCAAGCACGTGCCGACCGTGCGCCAGAGGCTGATGTTTGCGGCAACCATGCCGGACGATATCCGGCGGTTGGCCAAGGACATCCTCCGCACCCCCGTCACGGTGCAGGTTAACTCCCCCGCACCGGCAGCAACAGTCGCGCACGCGCTCTACCCGGTCGCCTCTCACCTCAAGACCGCACTTCTCCTTCAACTGTTGCGCCATACCGAAACGGCCTCCGTCCTTATCTTCACGCGGACCAAACACCGGGCCCAACGGTTGGGAGATCAGATCGAAAGGGCTGGCTACGCGACCACATCGCTTCAGGGAAACCTATCTCAGAACCAGCGCCAGGCGGCCATCCGCGGATTCCGTAACGGCTCGTACCGGGTCCTCGTTGCAACCGACATTGCCGCCCGGGGTATCGATGTCTCACGGATCTCGCATGTCATCAATTATGACATGCCTGACACAACGGATGCCTATACCCATCGGATCGGTCGTACCGGCCGGGCCGAGAAGACAGGCGATGCCTTCTCGTTGGTCACCCACGAGGACGAGGCCATAGTCCGTAGCATCGAGAATGTCCTTGGCACCAGGCTGGAGCGTCGAAGGCTGAACGGCTTCGATTATCAGGAGCCCGCGCTCCCGGAGAGAGGCAATAGTGGTCCAGGGCAGAGGCAAGCGGCCCGTGGCCAACCCGACCGAGAAAGAACTTTTAATGACCGTACCTTCACGGCTAGCTCGAAGAAAGGACACCTATTCGAAGGCCTACTCCAGGCGGCTGATCCTCAGCCATCCTTCGGCTGCAGGAACCGCAGGGGTCGGTTGCCGCAACACCGGTTTCGCTGAATCGCATTGGATTCTCTGGGAAGAATTGAGGCTCAGGGACAAGAAAGAAGTTCCCCAAAGATCTCTACACCGCGGATTTCTTGCCAAGATGTGCTATTTCTAAAAGGCTTCGGTATGAAAAACAAATCAAGACCCTTCATCTGTTCCGTTTATTATCACTCGAAATGTTGCATGGAGATAGAAAAACGTAAAAACAACATTACAGGAAGAAATCTTAGGGGATAATTCTAAAAATGAAGTAAATTGGTCATGGTCGATTGGTTACCACAAACCACGAAAATCATAAGCAAACTCCCTCTGTTTTAAATTTAGAGGAACCTCTAATAATTCTCAACTTGTCACTCCAGCCCCATATCAAATACGTGGTAAACTCCGGCGGGAATCCAGTAATGTCAAAAGATTATGGATTCCTGCTTTCGCAGGAATGACATTTTTATAGGTAACCTTAATTCATTAAAGTTAGCTCATCACCCAGAGGGATTCGTCGCGGAGGGCAACTTTAACACTCTTCCCGATGGAGAGGTCGAGATTTCTAAAGGCATAATTGGGAATGGAGATTTCGAAGAAGATCTTTTCTTCTTTATCCTGAAAGAGTATGGTATGGTGTCTCCCCCGATCAGCAATATCCGAAATTTTCCCCTCGAAGATATTCTTCTTCAGAGATTCTTTGACAGACTTCCCTTCACGGAGGATCATTACCTCTTCAGGCCGGATGTAGAGGTCCACCTCTTTTCCCGCTTCCATCTGATCCTGACAGGCACTGCCCGGTACGGAAAATTGGAGACCGTTGATGCTGAGAATCCATCGTTGATCAAAATCCTCCTTCGACAGGACTTTTCCAAGGTAGAGGTTTTTTAACCCCAGAAATTGTGCCACTTTTTGGGATCGGGGTTTTAAAAAGACGTTGTCCCTTTTTCCGACCTGCTCCACTTTTCCATCAATGAAGATGGTCATCTTATCTCCCAGGAGGTAGGCTTCCTCGAAGTCATGGGAAACACATAAAACCGTTGGATGAAAGGAGGCGTGGAGAGTCTTTAAAAGTTGCTGGATCTCAAATTTTATAGAGGGGTCCAGGCCGGAGAGGGGTTCGTCGAGGAGAAGGAGTTTTGGCTTTGGAGCCAGTGCTCTGAGAAGTGCCACCCGTTTCTTTTCCCCTCCGCTAAGATTGGCCGGGTATCGTTCTAGAAGATGTCCAACTTTCATGACTTGAATGAGAGACCCGACATATTCCTCATAGGTTTTTAAGGAGTGATTTTTAGCCTTAATTCCATATAGAATGTTTTCCCTCACGTTTAAATGCGGAAAGAGGGCAAGGTCCTGTGGAACATAGGAGATCTCTCTCCGTTCAGGAGGAAGGGTTTGAACCTCCTTTTCACCAATCCATATCTTCCCTTTTTTGGGTTTATGCAATCCGATGATCGACTCCAGGACCAGGGTTTTCCCGCTTCCCGTGGGACCGAGGAGAAAGTGAAACTCTCCCTCCGCAATTTCGATGGAGAAATCCTTTAAACGAAAAGAACCCAGAAGGATGGTGAGCCCCTCAATCTTAATCATAACGATATATCTTTCCGGTAAATCGGACAGCGTAGAGTGCGACCAAACCAAGGAAGACGAGGATGAGAATCAAAACAATCGCCTTTTCTATGTTGGCTGAAGCCAGAGCCGTAAAGATAGCAATGGGCATGGTCTCGGTCTTTCCAGGCATAGCGCCTGCAAGGGTAACCGTAGCTCCGAATTCACCCGCAGCCTTTGCCCAGGAGAGGATGACTGCGGCTAAAAGCCCCCGGAAGGAAAGGGGAAGTGTGACTCGATAAAAAGCCTGCCATGAGGAGGAGCCGAGAGAGCGGGCTACGGCTTCATATCGTGGAGAGATTTCATCCAGGGAGGCTTTCATCAATCGTGTTGCCAGACCTGCAATGGTGGCGAATTGGGCGAGGATGATGCCTGGGAATTCAAATACGAAGAAGATTCCCTTTCTCTGGATGACCTCCCCCAAGGGGGTATTAAAAAAGACGAGGAACGAGGCGCCCAGGGCAATGGGCGACATGATGATCGGAATTTCGAGGAAGGTATCCACGATTTGTTTTCCTCTGAATTTGAAGCGGGAGAGTGCATAGGCTGATGGGAGCCCAATAACCACGGCAAAAAGGGTGGCAAGGGTGGCGGCAATGAGGCTCAGCCGGATAGAGAAGAGGGTAGAAGGATGAACCAGCGATTCCCAGAACCCCTTCAGGCTTGTTGAGAAGAGGAGCGAGGCTAAAAGGCCAAAGTAGAAGATGAAGATGCATATGGCGGCGCCAATCATTGTGTAACGGAAAGTCATCTTTCCTCCAATTGTTTCATATTCTTTCAAAGAAAATTTACCCTCTCCCTTGACGCCTGCCTGCGCGAAGCCGCTTCGGCGAAGGCAGGGGAGAGGGTTGCCTGCCTGCCGGTAGGCAGGGGGTGAGGGTGAAACATTATGCTTCTTTCTCCAAGTCCTTTCCCCCTCTCCTTCATCCACTCCCGCGAGGGAAGGGGAGTTATTAGAGTTTTTTGTTCAGCTTACCGTGTCCTCCACTCCTTCGGTAGAACATACTCCCCTCCTACCGGTGCATCGGGTTTTGTAAACCGGCGTGCCTCCTGGAGGTCCATCAGATAGTTATATTTTCGAAAGATGGACTTTCCCTGTGGAGAGACTATAAAATCAACAAACTTCTGAGATAGGGCCCTGTCCTGAGTAAACTTGGAGATAGCGATGGGAATGCAACCAATCCTTGGAATTTCATCAGGTCTCAGATAGACCGTTTCAATCCGTTCCGGGTCCCAATACTGGAATACCCTCCAGCCGATCACTGCATCTACGGCTCTCAGGGAGATGACATTGGCTGTCTTTTCACAGCTCTCCGTATAGTTCACCAGATTTCTTCGGATGCTCTCCTTTTCCTGCGAATTCAGATTTCTCTCGATGATTTCTACGGCATAAGTCCCAACACAGACCATCTCCGGATTGGCGATGGCAAGACGAGTACCCTTTCTGGCAAGGTCTTTAAGGGAACTAATTCCCCTGGGATTTCCCTTTTGAACATTGATGGCAGGGACAAGATAGACAACGATTTTTTCGGATTCAGGATAGGCGAGGCCCTCCCTTTTAGCCACTTCCATAAAGTCTGACGAACCCGGGAAGTAGATGTCTCCCCTTCTGGACAATTTCATCTGGGAGAGGACGAACCCCGAACCTCCGAAGATTACATCGGCCGGTATTTTAAATTTCTCCTGGAAAGCTTTTACCACCTCTTCTGTTGCTGGCTTGCTTGCCGCACCCGCAAAGAGGAGGAGTTTGCCGGGAGATGAAGCGTGGCCCTGTTGGGGCAGGAAGAGTGCGAAGAAAAAGGCTAGCAGGAAGAGAGCGTATGTTTTCATATCCGACTTCTTCAGGAATATTTCTTTTAATGCCTTTTTATATATGAGTTGAAGGGAAGGAATACATGGTATATTATAAGAAAAGGTTGATGGCCATGCAACGAATAAAACTGAACCGGGTCATTGGAATCGTAATTGCGCTAATCTTTGTCTCCCTTCTGGTTGTCCGTCTCGGAGGGTTCGAGAAGGATGAAGTGGGAATATCCGATCCTGTATCGATTTCTCAAACTCCATTAGAACGTGAAACATGGATGAACATCTTCCAGAAAGACCAGAAGATCGGTTATGTCCATCGCCAATTATTGAAAACGACCCAGGGGTATCGAATCCTCGAATCGGTCTTTATGCGGATCAACACCCTGGGAATGGTCCAGGATATCCGGTTCAGAACGATCGGAGATATGAATCATCGTCTGGCTCTTTCCACATTCGACTTTGAACTACAATCGAGCCTTTTCCGTTTTAAGGCAAGAGGTGGCGTAAAAGGTAAAACTCTCACCATTCATAGCGGGCCAACAGGTTCCGAGCAGAAGTTCGATCTTCCCATTGAAAAGGAGATTTATCTTCCGACCGGCATACTTGAATCAACGGTGAATGAAAATTTGAAACCGGGAGATAGCCGGATATTCCAAGTCTTTGACCCGATGAGCATGGCACAGAGGCCCATGAAAGTGACGGTGGTCATCGAGGAGACCATTTCCGTGATGAGCCGGGAGGAGAGGGCGAAAAAAGTTTCAATCGATTTTATGGGGGTTCCTCAATTTGCGTGGATTGGAAGGGATGGAACAGTATTAAGAGAGGAGGGGTCGCTTGGTATCAGACTGGAACGGACGACCAGAGAGGAGGCTCTAAAAAAGGGCACATTCTCTGCAAGTTCGGATCTTGCCGAAGTGGTCTCTGTGTCAGCGAACAAATCCATTCGGAATGTCCATGAACTGAAAGAATTGAGGATCAGGTTGGAAGGAATAGGGGCGAATGGGTTATTTTTAGATGGGGGCAGACAGTCGTTTAACGAGAGGGTATTGACCATTCGGAAGGAATCGATTTTAAACCTTTCCCAAAAAGAGGAGGGGAAGTTTCCCGGTGAGCGGACAAGATACCTGAAGGCCACTCCTTTTATCCAGTCCGACCATCCCGAAATTCAGACCAAAGCGAAGGAGATCGTTTCAAAGGGAGATTCGGATGTGGTCAAGGCGACCAAGCTCCTTAACTGGGTGAATCAGAACATACAGAAGCGACCGGTTCTCTCTGTTCCCAATGCCCTGGAGACGCTTCGGAACAGGGTCGGCGACTGCAATGAACATGCGGTCCTGCTGGCAGCACTGGCAAGGGCATTAGGCATACCTGCGGAGATCGAAGCCGGTCTGGTCTATCAGAATGGAAGGTTCTATTATCATGCATGGAATGTTCTTCATCTTGGGAGATGGATCACGGCGGATGCGGTCATGGGACAGTTTCCTGCTGATGTGACGCACCTTCGTTTTGTGCGGGGCACGGAGCAACAGATCGATCTGTTGCAGATTATTGGAAAGGTCAAATTGGAAATATTGTCGGAGACAAGATGATCGAATTAAGAAATCTGACAAAGATGTTCGGTAACATTGTGGCTGTCAACCAGCTCAACCTCTCCGTATCCAAAGGAGAAATATTCGGCTTTATCGGTCCCAATGGCGCGGGTAAGACGACCACCCTTAAAATAATGAGCGGAATTCTTGCGCCCACGGAGGGTTCTGTAATGATCGACGGGATCAATATGGCGAGGCAACCCGAGAAGGCAAAACAGAGGATGGGTTACATCCCTGATAGGTCTTTTCTGTACGAAAAGCTGACAGGGATGGAATTTTTAAGATTTACAGCAGACCTTTTCGGGGTGGAGGATGGCCTGTTCAAAGAGAAGTCTGAGTCCCTCTTAAAGAAGTTCTCCATTTATGATTGGAGAGATGAGCTGATCGAATCTTATTCCCATGGGATGAAACAACGGCTGATCATTTCAGCGGCCCTTCTTCACGAACCAAAAGTGCTCATCATTGATGAACCCATGGTTGGCCTCGATCCTGCAGGCATCCGGATGATTAAAATTCTTTTTCGGGACCTGGCGAAGAAAGGGACAACCCTCTTTATGTCAATCCATACCCTGAGTGTAGCAGAGGATGTCTGTGACCGGATTGGGGTCATCCACAAAGGGAAATTGATCGCGATAGGCACGGTGGAGGATCTGAAAGATTCTGCCCGGGTTGAAGAAGGGGATCTTGAGAAAGTATTTCTAATCCTCACCGAAGGAGATTCCGTCCAGTGAGAGAGATCCTCATTCTTCTAATGCCCCGAATTCTGTCGTTTAAAAACCGGAGAGTTTCAGGCCGAAGGCTCCGGTTTTTGGTCTTCGGCGCCATGGGTCTTTCATTCTGGGGAGGCATGTTTGTCATCTTCTACCGGGTTCTCAGATATTTTCAGAGTGTGGAGGGTTTTGGTGATATTCTCGCTTACAAACTTCTCTCCATGACACTGATCACCTTCTTTTCCCTCCTCATCTTCAGCGCCATCCTGACCTCCCTTGCCAAACTTTATCTGGCGAAGGACCTTTCCCTTGTTCATTCGATGCCCGTATCAAGGGAGAAACTGTTTCTTGCCCGCTGGATGGAATCGACCTTCGACAGTTCATGGATGGTTCTCATCTACAGCCTTCCTGTTTTTCTTTCCTATGCCATCGTTTACAAGGCAGGGGGGTTCTATTATGCGATGGCAGGCCTCAATCTCCTGCCCTTCTGTCTCATTGCCTCGAGTCTCAGCGCGATCATGGTCATGATCGCTGCCGTTGTTCTGCCAGCAGGGCGAATCCGAAGCGTCTTCGTCTTTCTGGGCCTCCTGCTGGCTCTCCTTTTAATTCTTTCTTTTCGATTGATCAGGCCGGAGAAATTCGTCAATCCGGAATCCTTCACTTCTCTCATCCTCTATCTTAAGACCCTCGAGTCCCCCAGCTCTCCGATTCTGCCGACCACCTGGTTCTCCGATGCATTAAAAGCAAGCCTTTCCGGTTCGTGGAGAAATGCTCTCTTCCATACGGCCCTATCCTGGAGCGGCGCCCTCACCCTGATCTTTATTTCGGCATGGATTTCAGGGGCGATCTACTTCAAGGGTCTGTCGAAGTCGCAGACCTCTGCCGGGAAGCTTTTTTCATTTACAGGGTGGAAGAAGTTAGGGTATGCCTATCTTCTCAATTGTCTCTCACGACCTGTGAGAGCCTTTGTCGAAAAGGAGATCAAGACCTTCTTTCGCGACCAAACCCAGTGGTCTCAGATTTTTCTGGTGATGGGATTGATCGTGATCTACCTCTACAATTTTTCCGTTCTTCCCCTTGAGAGAAGCGCCATCCGGCTGGAATATCTTCAAAATCTTCTCTCTTTCTTAAATATGGGATTGGCCGCATTTGTTCTGAGCGCCATCTCGGCAAGATTTGTCTTTCCCGCAGTGAGTCTCGAAGGAGAGGCCTTCTGGATCGTGAGATCATCCCCCCTATCGATCCGAACTTTCCTCTGGATTAAGTTCTTTGTCTATTTTATCCCCATTCTCCTTCTCTCCGAGTTATTGATCGTTTCGACCAATATCCTCCTGAATGTGACGCCCTTTATGATGTTCCTTTCGGTGCTCACGGTCTTTTTCATGGTTCCGGGGATCGTGGCGATGGGAATAGGGCTGGGCGCGATCTATCCTGATTTTAAGTCTGAAAGCCCGACTCAATCCGTGACGAGCCTGGGAGGATTGATCTATATGACCCTCTGCATGGGCTTCATTGCGGCGGTTGTGGTGCTCGAAGCAGGTCCTGTCTATAGCATCTTTATGTCAGGCGTCTATCGAGGCAGTCTAACCTGGTTTCAATGGGCATGGATTGTTGTTTCGTTTGCAATTGTTCTTGGACTTTGTATTGCGGCAGTCCTGATCCCCATACGCAAAGGAGAGAAGA
>Ga0214473_10011497_pt1 | contig 10393 bp, 10 predicted proteins | sample RVTome_7_FD_203509 | JGI IMG/M metagenome (GOLD analysis project Ga0214473, IMG submission 203509) | Soil microbial communities from uranium-contaminated site in the Upper Colorado River Basin, Wyoming, United States - RVT98D197 | ecosystem: Environmental > Terrestrial > Soil > Contaminated >... | reverse complement strand
CTTCAAAGACTAAGGTATCCTTGGTGGCATAGGGTAGAGTAAAATCAATCGCCTTTTCTCCCACCTCCGGGGCTATGGATTTAGACACTTTTTGCTCCGGGGTTGACTGGGCGTATGCTAAGGCCATTGTGGCTGTAAATAAACTTACCGCCCAGAGAATAGTTGTGAACCTCATATCTCCTCCTGAAGGGGTTGCTCATTTTAGGTATTTTTGAAGGTGATACGTTGGATATGATTCACTTATTGCCAGGTCTCCTCCACCGCAAACCGAATCAATCTAATCAGCAAGTTTTCAAAGTCAATCGGATTGCCGGAGTAACTTGCCGACAGGAAAATTTGTCGTATCTTAGCCTACTTGGAGGAGAATTGAAAGAACTACTTAAGGACCTGAATCCACCGCAGCAAGAGGCGGTTACTCATGGTGAAGGGCCACTCTTAATCTTAGCCGGGGCCGGCTCGGGTAAGACCAGAGTGCTCACTTATCGCATCGCCTTTTTAATTGCAGAAAAATTGGCTCAGCCGGAAAATATCTTAGGGGTGACTTTCACCAACAAGGCGGCCGGGGAGATGAGGGAGAGGGTGGTCAATCTGGTGGGAGTAAAATCGGCCAATATCTGGCTATCGACCTTTCATTCTTTTTGCGCCAGGCTGCTCAGGCAGTATGCTCAACATTTAGGCTACAGCCGGCATTTCACTATCTATGATGAAGATGATCAGAGCGCGCTAATCAACACATGCATTAAAGAAAGAGATTTACCGAAACAGAGATTTTCCACCTCCCTGGTTCTGAATAAAATTTCAGCCTGCAAGAATATTTTGATGGACTGGCAAAACTATCACCATCACGCCCATGATTATTTTGAGAAAACAGTGGCGGAACTGTACCAGGACTATCAGACCAGATTAGAAAAGGCCAATGCCATGGATTTTGACGACCTGCTGATGTTAATGGTGAGGTTGTTACAGCAAGAGACAATTGTGCTTGGGCAGTTGCAAGATAGATTTCAGCACATTTTAGTGGATGAATACCAGGATACTAATCACGCTCAATATGTTTTGGTCAAGCTTCTGTCCGGCAAAAGCAGAAATTTGGCCGTAGTCGGAGATGACGACCAGTCCATTTATGGCTGGAGAGGGGCGGATTTAAAAAACATTTTGGACTTTGAAAGGGATTACCCGGATTGCAAGGTCATTCGCCTGGAGCAGAATTACCGTTCCACTCAGAGAATCTTGGAGGCGGCCTGGTCAGTGGTCAAAAATAATCTCTCCCGCAAAGAGAAGAAGTTGTGGACCGAAAATTTCGATGGAGAAAAAATCAAGCTGCTGGAAGTGTATGATGAAAGGCAGGAAGCTCAAATAGTTGTAGAGAAGATAAGAGAATTAAAGCATAAATATGGCTGGTCAGATTTCGTGATTCTGTATCGCACCAATGCCCAGTCACGAATCTTAGAGCAGTCACTAAGAGATTCCGGGACTCCTTATGTCATAGTTGGAGGGGTTCGTTTTTACGAAAGGAAGGAAATTAAAGACATCTTGGCCTTCCTGAAGATTCTGGCTAATTCTAAAGATGATTTAAGCCTGAAGAGGATTTTGAAGACTTTCGGGGAAGGGATTGGAGAAAAGAGTCTTTCGAATCTGGAAAGATATGCTTGGTCCGGCGGCCTCTCACTTCTAGAAACGCTAAAAGAAGGAGCGGTTGCCGCTGAACTTACTTCCAAGGCAAGAAAATCGATTGAGAGAATCGCCAGCTGGCTCAGAGGACTTCAGGAATTAAAGGATAACACAACGCTGAGTGAGTTGACCGAAAGGATTTTGGAAAAGAGTGAGTATCTGGATTCTTTGACAGCCGAAAGAACCGAGGAATCGCTTTCCCGGGCAGAGAACGTAAGAGAGTTGTTAGTGGCGGTTAAGGAATTCAGCGATCGAGCTGAGGACCCCAGCCTGGAGAATTTTCTGGAAGAGGTGGCTCTGATTACCGACATCGACCAATGGGATAATACCAAGGAGGCGGTCAGCCTGATGACCCTGCACTCAGCCAAGGGATTGGAATTTTCAGTGGTGTTTATGGTGGGATTGGAAGAGGGACTCTTTCCATTATCTCGCTCTTTAGAAAGTGTAGAGCAAACGGAAGAGGAAAGAAGATTATTCTATGTCGGCTGCACCAGAGCCAAGCAGCTTATCTTTTTAAGTTTTGCCCGGATGCGCAATAGATTCGGACAGACTTATAATCTTAGGTCCAGATTTTTAGATGAAGTTCCAGTGGAGTTAATAGAGACAGAAAAACCGGAGCAGGCTCTGTGGGAGAGAGTCGAAAGAATGGCTGAATACGAGTCGAGTATCGATTCGGCGCTGCGGGTGGGGAGCCGGATTATTCATCCCACTTTTGGGTATGGGCAGATTGTGGCCAAGGAGGGGTCGGGTGAGAGTCTGCGGTTGACAGTAGTTTTCAGGGGCGGGATGAAGAAGAGGCTTTTGGCCAAGTACGCGGATTTGGAGATAGTGGGGTAAAGGCTGACCCCACCTTAGTCCTCCCCCAAGGGGAGGGTGTTTGGCTCCCTCTCCTGTAGGAGAGGGGTGGGGAGAGGTGATTTTATCCTTCCGAAAATCTTTTTCCCCACCTTGGGGATTCATCCTGAAGGGTTCACCCTGAAGGACAAGCTGGGTCTACGGTCTTTCTCGATCCCATAAAGGAGTCTTCGTGGCGTCAGCTAACGACACGGTTAACCTGCGGCAGGGTTTAAATGCACGTACGTTGACAAACGGAAAAACTTAGTAAATGCGATAAAACTGCCAATTGCGCTACAGCCCTGCCGTCAGGTTGAACTGCTGGTTAGCCACAGAGTCTCTACTTGGTTTGCCAAAAGGCGCAATCGTGGCAGTCGCATTGACAGCCTCTTGACTGACAGTAACAATCACATAGCCCCGTGTAAATATCCTCTCGGGCTCCCGTATCTTTCTCACTCAGAATGAAACCATAATCAATTTTCGTAGAATCATCTGCGAAGTTGGCCTCTGATTCAAATAGAAAAGGCTCTTTTGTGGCTTTAGGATACATGTACATCACCTTCTTTCATAGATGTCTTGTGGAGATCTACTAATTGATATGCAGTCCATCGTTGGATGGATTTACATCTACTTTGGTCATGGATTACAAGATCCATACATTCCCCGCCACAGTGGTATTTTGCGAAACAATTTATACAAGTTTTTTCGGTAAAGATGCGGGGTTCTTTGTAATAGTTCAATCGCTCATAGTCAATTTCAATACCTTTGTTTTTAGAGATACTACCAAAGTAAAAATCATTAGGTAAATTGTCTCTTTGACAAGAAGCTAATAGACCATCTACATTTACGTTAAAACCTGGTGCTGAAAAAGCGTCACAAAATGTGGACCTGACGGTTGACAGGAGTCCGCACATAAAAAAGACTCTGTCCATCGGGCACATCTGCTTTTCTAACAGTATTAGATTAAACATGTCTATATATTTTTGTGGATCTGGTGGGTCGATTGTGCAAGTTTTACCTCTCCCAAGTTTATTTATTGGCATGAATGAATAGCCCGCTCTAGGAAACTCAGTCCGAAAGAAATCTAGAATGGACTCCAACAAATCTACTGATTTTTCCGATACTGTGGCACGGAGGTTGAAGTTTTTGATACCATCATCGTGCAGATATTTTGCATTTCGAAAGACAGTATCAAAACTGTCACCGCCGCCAAATATTGGTCTATGTAAATTGTGAATCTGTTTCGGCCCATCGAGAGAAATTGCCAAATGAGTGAAGTGTGCTTTAACGTACTCACAGATCTCTTCACTGTAACAGGCATTCGATGCCATTCCAAAACGCACCCCTATTCCTTTTTCTTCAGCCCTGCGTTTGGAATAAGTAATGACACTCTTCATTAACTCAAAGTTTGAGGTCGGTTCCCCACCTCCATTGAAGCCAACTTGGACGTAAGGTACCCTCAACTTTTTTGCATTCTCTAAAACATAGTCAACTGCAATCAAGGCAACTTCTTCATCCATATCTTTCTGGAAAAAATTGGCATTTGCATGGCAGTAAAGGCAATCCAAATTACATTTGGTTGTGATTGCTAAGTCAACTCTGTGTGGTAGGAATGATTCTTTCTTTTCGGGGCTATGCAAGCCAACAGATGTTTTCTCAGCGACTCTGTCGGTAAGTACCTTGAGTAATTCATCGTCATTTTTACGAATACTTTTGTAGGCGATTTCCGTTATCTTGAAAGATGTGTGCTTGAGTGGGAAATAGGCAAAATAGTGGAAGTTAATCTGTACAAGGAATAACTCCTCTTTTGAGAGAATACGCTTCCATTTTATTAACATACTTCCCTCCCTTGAATTTGTTCTTGGTACTGGCTAACAATGATTATACAGCCTGTATAAAACGGGTAGGCAGGCCGACTAGACCTGCCCGGTAAAACTTTTCCTTTACTGCCTGAGTTAGCCGCCGATTCTGAACATCTTGGTCCCGCACTTGGGGCAGACCCCTTGGGTGGCTTTCCGCTTATTCTTCATAGTGATAACCTTGGGATTCTTCATCTCTCTTTTGGCCTTACATTTCACGCAGTAAGCTTTGGTCATAATAGCTCCTTTCGGTTAAGTTTGCAGGAGTATAATGGTTTCTTGAGATTTGTCAAAGGAAATCTTAAGAATTTATAAGAATTAAGTTCAGGATTCCTGTGGTTGATAGCAACTGACCCCTCCCCCGCCCGAAAGGCGAGGCTCGCTTATTGCGGCTTACCCTCCCCTCCAGGGGAGGGGGCGAAGAAGAGTTACTCTTGACATTTCATATTACAGAACTGAGATTAAGACATGGCCATTAGCCGAGAAGAAGTAGAACATATCGCCAAGTTGGCCCGGTTAGAATTGACCGAAGAGGAGAAGAAGCGCTTCCAGGTAGAATTGGGCAAGATTCTAGAATACTTCGACCAGTTGAAAAAGTTAGATACGGAAAGTGTACCTCCCATGACCCATGCAGCCCCGATTGAAAATGTTTTGAGGGAAGACCAGGTCAAACCAAGCCTTCCGGCAGAGGAAGCCCTGCAAAATGCTCCAGAAAAGAAGGATAGCTATTTCCAAGTCCCCAAAGTGGTTGGACAGGATTCCTGAAGTTTTATTCTCGCCCCCATAAATTTTTTATAAGTTTGAGTTGACAGCCCAGAACTTTTCTTGTAAGATGATTTGGTTTTTATGACCAGAGCCATCGGCATAATCCCGGCCCGATTCGGTTCTACTCGTCTCCCCGGAAAGCCCTTAGTTTCAATCTGCGGAAAGCCTTTAATCTACTGGGTCTGGAAGCAGGCCAGTAAGGCCAGGAGTTTAGATAGAGTTTTGGTTGCGACAGATGACCTCAGGGTTAAGAAAACGGTAGAAGAATTTGGTGGGGAAGCAGTTCTGACCAGCGCCAATTTTGCCTCCGGCAGCGATAGAGTCGCTTCCGTTGCCGGAGAGCTAAACTATGATATAGTTGTCAACATTCAGGGGGATGAGCCGCTGATTTCACCAGCAGCCATTGATAAGTTGGTTAACGCCTTGAAATCAGATAAAAGTGTGTCAGTGGCTACGCTGGCTACTGTTATTAAAGGCGAGGCTGAATTGAGGGACCAAAACGTAGTGAAAGTCGTGTTTAATCAAGATAACCGAGCGCTTTATTTTTCCAGGCATCCGATTCCCTTTTGGTTGACCGACGGCAAGAAAAATTTAGATATCAGCAGTCTTCAGTCATTTTACGCCCATATTGGAGTGTATGCCTTCCGTAAAAACTTCTTATTGAAATTTGTAAGCTGGAAACCGTCCCGGTTAGAAAAGCTGGAAAGATTAGAGCAGTTAAGAATTCTTGAAAACGGATACTCTATTAGAGTAGTGAAGACCAGTTTCAAATCTCAGGCTGTGGATACTCTTAAAGATGTCAGAAGAGCAGAAAAAATTTTGAGGGGGAAAAGATGAATACTAAAAAACAGGTCAAATATATTTTCGTTACCGGCGGAGTGGTCTCCTCGCTGGGGAAAGGGATTGCCTCGGCTTCATTAGGATTCCTGCTAAAGAGGCATGGTATAAAAGTCAATCTGCAGAAATTCGACCCCTATCTCAACGTCGACCCTGGCACTATGAATCCATTCCAGCATGGAGAAGTATTCGTCTTAGATGACGGCTCAGAGACTGACTTAGATTTAGGGCACTACGAGCGATTCTTAGACGAAAATCTCAACAATGAGAGCAACATCACCACCGGCCAGATTTACAGTGCGGTAATTTCCAGAGAGAGAAGAGGGGATTACTTGGGCGCCACGGTACAGGTGATCCCGCACATCACCAATGAAATCAAAGAGCGTATCAAGAAGGTTGGAGAAAGAAATGGCGAAGTTGACGTAGTCATCGTCGAAATCGGCGGCACGGTCGGAGACATAGAATCGCAGCCGTTTTTGGAAGCAATTAGACAGATGGGGCTGCAGTACGGCCCGAAAAACGTGCTCTTCATTCACCTGACTTTGGTTCCTTTCATCGAATCAGCCGGAGAAGTAAAGACCAAGCCGACCCAGCATTCAGTCAAGGAACTGAGAGAAATCGGCATCCAGCCGGATATACTGCTCTGCCGGACTTCTCATCCTCTGACACCGGACATCCGGGAAAAAATCGGACTCTTCTGCAATGTCACTTCTCAAAACGTGATCCAGGCCTTGGACGTGGAATCAATTTACGAGGTGCCCCTGATTTTTCACCAGGAGGGATTGGATAATTTGGTAATGCAGAGATTGGAATTAGAGGGGAATGGCTTTGATTTATCCGACTGGGAAAAATTTGTTGAGAAAACCAAGTTTCCCAAAAACTACGTCAGAATCGGCATCTGCGGCAAATACACCAAGCTAAAAGATTCCTACAAATCAATCATCGAGGCCTTTGCCCATGCCGGAGTAGAAAACGACGCCAGGGTGGAATTGAACTGGATCTCATCGGAAAACATTGAAAAAGAAGGGGCCGAGAAGAATCTATCGGGATTAGACGGAATCTTAATTCCAGGCGGGTTCGGAGACCGGGGGATTGAAGGGAAAATTGCGGCAGTAGATTACCTCATAGAAAAGAAAGTTCCTTTCTTGGGAATCTGCTTGGGGATGCAGTGTGCCACGATTGCGATAGCCAGAAAGTGCGGACTGAAAGGGGCCAATTCCTCGGAGTTTGATTCTGATACTCCTCATCCGGTCATCGATTTGATGGAAGAGCAGAAAAAGGTTTCTACCAAAGGGCACACCATGCGTTTGGGGGCCTATGACTGTATTTTAGAAGAGGGGAGCAATGCTCGAAAAGCCTACGGGGAAAAGAAAATCTGGGAGAGGCACCGGCACCGCTATGAATTTAATTCCGCTTATAAAGAGAAGTTGACCAAGTGCGGCTTGAGAATCACCGGCATTAATTCCTTAACCGGTTTGGTTGAGATTATAGAGATTGCGGACCACCCTTGGTTTGTAGGTGTCCAGTTCCACCCGGAGCTAAAATCCAGACCGACCAAGGCGCACCCATTGTTCAGGGAGTTTATCCGGGCGGCTCTGCATTTCAAAAATTCCCAAAAGACAGAAGAATCATCGCCCCAATTAGCCAGGCCCTAATCGCACTGGAGCTGCCGGGGTTGCGGTTAAAAAGGCATTTTAGTATATTTTTCAGGTGACTCCCACTAAACAACTTCTTAGCTAATTTGTCCGCAATGAAACTTCCTATTTACCAGATAGATGCCTTTACCAGCCGGGTCTTTTCCGGCAATCCAGCGGCAGTCTGCCCTCTGCCGGAGTGGTTACCTGAACCGACCATGCAAGCCATAGCGGCAGAAAATAATCTGGCCGAGACCGCGTTCTTCGTTAAAAATGGAGAAAATTACGAACTGCGGTGGTTCACACCCACGGTTGAAGTAGATTTGTGCGGACATGCGACCTTGGCTTCGGCTTTTCTGATTCTAACTAGAATGGAACCGAAGAAGTCAGCAGTCCGCTTCCACAGCAAGAGTGGAACTCTCACAGTTGCCAGGGAGGGGAGTCTTCTGGCTTTAGATTTTCCCTCTCGGCCGGCATTGGCCTGTCAGCCTCCGGCAGAACTAATGCAGGGACTGGGGGCTGCCCCTCTGGAGATTCTGAAGGCGCGCGACTATCTGGTCCGGCTCAAGACTGAAGAAGAAGTAAAGCAGCTCAAGCCGGATATCGGGGAGCTGGCGAATATCAAAGAGGCTGGCATAATCGTAACTGCACCAGGCCTAGAGGCAGATTTTGTCTCCCGCTTCTTTGCGCCGGCCTTTGGAATCCCGGAAGATCCGGTGACCGGCTCAGCCCACTGCACTTTGATTCCTTACTGGGCAAAAAGATTAAACAAAACCAAGTTAGTTGCAAGACAAGTTTCTACCAGAGGAGGGGAGCTCTACTGCGAGGATAAAGGGGAGAGGGTGAAGATTGCCGGAGAGGCGGCGTTGTATTTAGAAGGGGAGATTACAATTTAAGTGAGGAGCACAACTATCGTCAGAAGTAAAATTGTCAAGGTAGGCAAAATAAAAATCGGAGGAGAAAACCCTCTGGTTCTGATTGCCGGGCCATGTGTGATTGAATCTGAAAAGTTAGTTTTGGAAACTGCGGAGAAAATTGTCAGAATTGCTGCCAAGTATAAGATTCCTTACATTTTTAAGTCGTCTTATTTGAAAGCCAACCGGCTGAGCATCGACTCTTTTACCGGGCCGGGAATTAAGAAAGGCCTGAAAGTATTGGAAAAAGTCAAAAAGGAATTTGGGATTCCGGTGCTAACTGACGTCCACTCCGCAGAAGAAGCAGAAATCGCCGGAGAAGTTGTGGACGTGGTACAGGTGCCGGCCTTCTTATGCCGACAGACTGACATTGTTATAGCCGCAGGGAAAACCGGCAGAGCGGTCAACTTGAAAAAAGGGCAGTTCATGGCGCCGGAGGATATGTCCGCCATTGTCAAAAAGGTTGAGTCAACCGGTAATCACAGTATTTTGCTGACAGAAAGAGGAACAACTTTTGGCTATCACAATCTTGTAGTTGACATGCGCTCATTGGTCATAATGCGAGAGACTGGCTATCCGGTGGTTTTTGATGTCACCCATTCTTTGCAATTACCGGGAGGGGGAGGAAAAGTTTCCTCCGGTCAACCAGAATTTATAATTCCGATGGCCAGAGCGGCAGTGGCCTGCGGCTGTGATGCGCTCTTTGTGGAAACCCACCCGGATGTTAAAAACGCTCTCTCCGATTCTAAAAGCATGCTTCCTTTAGAACAATTGGATAAATTGCTAAGTCAGGTTACTCAAATCGACCGATTGATGAAAGAGAATTTTAACAGTGAAAGAAAGTCTGCTAAAAAAACTAAGCAAGATTAAATTGCTCATCTTAGACGTCGATGGCGTGCTGACTGATAATGGGGTCTATGTCGGCTCGGATGGGAATGAATATAAAAAGTTCAACATTCAGGACGGGTTCGGGATATATTTGGTGCAGAAGGCCGGAATAAAAATTGCCCTTCTTTCCGGAAGATATTCTAAGGCGACCGAATATCGAGCGCAGGAGTTGAAGATTCAGCATGTTTACAACGGCTATACCGACAAATTGAAAGTGTATCTGGAGCTAAAGGAGAAATTGTCGCTTCAGGACAAAGAGATTGCTTTTGTAGGAGATGACTTGCCGGATTTGCCAGTGTTGAACGAAGCAGGAATAGCGTTGACTGTCAGCAATGCACAGAGTGAAGTCAAAAAGGTGGCAGAGTATGCAACTAAAGCCTCAGGTGGAAATGGGGCGGTCAGAGAGATTATTAACTTGATTTTGAAGGCGAAAAAATTCAAATATTAAAAAATATGAAAGAAAAAGCCAAACAGGTTATCCGTAAGCAGGCGCAAGCCATCTTAGACTTAGAGAATCGTATCAATGAGCAGTTTACCAAAGCAGTGGAGCTAATCTTGAACTGCAAGGGAAGAGTGATTGTCACCGGGATGGGAAAATCAGGCATAATTGCCAGAAAAATTGCCGCCACGTTAGCTTCCACCGGCACGGCGGCGTTATATCTTCACCCGGCTGAGGGGGTGCATGGAGACTTGGGGATTGTCAGGCGCGAAGACGTGGTAATAGTGGTCACCAAGTCCGGGGATACGGATGAAGTTTATCAACTCTTCCCCTTATTCAAGAGATTCGGGATTCCCATCATCTCACTGCTCGGCAATGTCAACTCTCCGGTGGCGGAAAAGTCGGATGTGGTGATTGACGTCTCGGTCCCGGAAGAAGCGGGCGGGGATAATTTGATTCCGACTTCTTCTACAACTGCGGCGTTAGTGATGGGGGATGCCTTAGCTTTGGCGCTGTTGGAAGAAAGACATTTTTCACCGGAGGATTTTGCTT
>Ga0214473_10011496_pt1 | contig 10394 bp, 11 predicted proteins | sample RVTome_7_FD_203509 | JGI IMG/M metagenome (GOLD analysis project Ga0214473, IMG submission 203509) | Soil microbial communities from uranium-contaminated site in the Upper Colorado River Basin, Wyoming, United States - RVT98D197 | ecosystem: Environmental > Terrestrial > Soil > Contaminated >... | reverse complement strand
GAGGATGTTCCCATCCTGGACGGCGACCAGGACCTTCGCGGAGCTGGCCCGACCCTCCACATCGGCGATGTGCTCCAGGTACTCCTCCCAATCGTGGTCGCCCGGTCGCACGAACTCGCGATACGCGAGCGCCGTCACGCGACCGGCCTCCTCGTGCTCGCCGGACAGGACGGGCCGAACCTCGATCGTCACCCCGCGAGGCTACCGCGTGGTGCGGTCAAGGAGGTTGACGAGGCCCCCCATGGGGGCGAGCATCGGCATCGTGGGTGAGCCTGATCTGCCCCGCCTGTTGCTGGAGGCCTCGCGGACACTGGGCGCCGAGATCGTTGCCGGCCTCGACGAGCGCGGGTTCGCCGATGCCCGGCCCGGACACGCAGCACTGTTCATGCACGTCGACCGGCGATGGGGGACGCGGCTCACCGATCTGGCGCGCCGCGCACGGATGAGCAAGCAGGGGATGATGCTGCTCGTCGACGACCTCGAACAGCGGGGGTACGTGCGCCGGGTGCCCGATCCGGAGGACGCCCGCGCCAAGGTCGTGCGGCTCACAGCGCGTGGGCGGCGGTTCGTCGCCGAGGCGCGGCGCGCGGTGGCCGCCGTCGAGGCTCGGGCACGACGCGAGCTCGGGGACCGACGGTACGAGGCCCTCCGCGACTCCCTCGAGCAGCTGATCGGCGTCGGCGGGGAGACGAGCGCGGAGTGAGTCCTCCTCGAACGGCATGACGATCGAGATCGAGGTGCTCGCCGATCCGGACGCGGTCGCGGCGCGGGGGGCCGGGTTCGTGGCCGAGGCGGCTCGTCAGGCCATCGCCGCGCGTGGAAGGTTCACCGTCGCCGTGAGTGGGGGGCGGACGCCCCGGGCGATGCTCCAGATCCTCGCCGCCGAGGACCTGCCGTGGGAGGAGATCGGGATCTGGCAGGCGGACGAGCGCATCGCTCCCGATGGCGATCCGGATCGGAACCTGACAGGCCTGATGCCGCTGCTGCCACCCGGCGCCGGGTTCCATCCGATGCCGGTGGCCGATCCCGATCTCGACGCGGCGGCCTCCCGGTACGCCGCGTCGCTGCCCGCGGTGTTCGACCTCGTGCACCTGGGGATCGGCGACGACGGCCACACGGCCTCGCTCGTGCCCGGCGACCCGGTGCTGGACGTGACCGACCGCGACGTCGCCATCACCGACGGATACCGGGGCCGCCGGCGCATGACACTCACCTTCCCGCCTCTCGCGCGCGCCCGGCGGGTGCTGTGGCTCGTGACCGGCCGGGACAAGGCCGCGGTGCTGCCGGCCCTGCTGCGCGGCGACCCCGCGATCCCGGCCGGTCGGGTGGCCGCGGCGGAGCAGCTCGTGGTGGCCGACGCGTCCGCGGCCGCGGAGCTCGACCGCTAGAGGACGCGCACGCCGAGGGCTCTGCCAACGAGGTAGGTGGTCGCGGCGGCAGCGGCTCCCACGCCGAGCATCCGCAGGCCCGACAGCACGAGCGAGCGCCCCGTGAGGATCGACATCGCCGCCCCCACCCCGAACAGCGAGATCCCCGACAGCACGGCGGACGCGGCGATGGCATGCGTTCCGGTCGTCACGAGGAACGGGAGGAGAGGCACCAGCGCGCCGAGCGCGAACATCGCGAAGGACGAGCCCGCGGCGGCCAGCGGGGATCCGAGTCCTTCATCCGGGTCCAGGCCGAGCTCCTCCCTCGCATGCGTGTCGAGCGCGACCGCCGGGTCCTTCATCAGCTCGGCGGCCACGCGGTCCGCGAGGTCGCGCGGGAGGCCCTTGCGGAGATAGAGATCTGCGAGCTCGGCCAGCTCGGCTCCGGGGTCCGAGCCGATCTCGTGCGCCTCGAGGTGGATCAGCCGCTCGAACACCTCGCGCTGGACCTTGACCGATATGTATTCGCCCGCGGCCATGGAGAACGCCCCCGCGAGCAGACCAGCCACGCCCGCCAGGATCACCACGTCGTTGTCCGCGCCCGCACCCGCGACCCCGAAGATGAGCGACAGGTTGGACACGAGGCCGTCGTTCACCCCGAAGATCGCGGCGCGGAGCGCGCCCGACCGGCCCGACCCTCGCTGCTCGCCGACGATCGGGCCGGGGTGGGGGACCACCCGCCACCGCCGCCCGCGGAGCCGTCGCACCATCGAGGCGAGCAGCGCAGCCCGCCGCTTGGTCGCGCGGTCGCGTTCGGAGAGACCTTCGGGCGCGGCCACTCGGCTACCCAGCCGCCTCGGTCCGAACGACATCCATCCGGGGCTCCTGTCGATCGGGCCGGAGAACCGGTACGGCCGGATGATAGTGCGGCCCCGGCCCGCCGTGTCGTGCCCTCCGCCTCGGGCTCAGGATCGGAAGCGCGCGGCGAGGAAGCGCTCGATGGGGATCGGGGTCGCGCGTGTCATTGCCAGGTCGGCGACGACCCGACCGATGAGCGGCGCGAACTTGAACCCGTGACCGCTGCACGGCGACGCGATCACCACCGGCCCGCGCCGGTCGAGCAGGAACCGTTGGTCGGGGGTCTGCGTCAGCATCGATGCCTCGCTCCGACCGGCACGCACGACGCCGAGCCGTTCCCCCGCGTACGCGATGGTCTCCTGCACCAGGGACGCGTCGGCCTCGAAGGGCAGGGCTTCGGGATCGACGGGTGGTCCGGACGGGTCCGCCCCCACCTTGAAGGCCCCGGGCTCCTCGGGATCGGGCACCATGTAGGCGTGCGCCGGGGACGCGACGCTCCGGTCGATGATGGTGGGCCACGGCGATGGCTCCACCTGCTCGAAGTACGTCACCTGCGTGAGCACTGGAGAAAGGGGAAGCTCGAGCCCGGCCTGCGAGAGCAATCGTCCCGCCCACGGTCCGGCAGCGATCACGACGACCGGCGCCCGGAACACTTCATCGGGCGTCCGCACCTCGGCGCCCTCGCCGTTCGCGACGAGCCGCTGTGCCGGGGCACCCTCGAGCACGGTCGCGCCGGCAGCGACCGCGAGGCGCGCCTGGGCTCGGACGGCGCGTTCGGCCATGAGCACCCCTCCCTCGGCCTGCCACAGCACGTCGGTCCCCGGCCCGAACGCGATCGCCGGCCAGCGCTCGGCGACCTCGCCGGCAGCGATCAGCTCGGAACGCTCGCCCGCGGCCTCGAGGGCGAGCGCCCACTCCCGTGCGATCGGGCCCGCGAACAGCCCGCCCGTGGGGTGCAGGAGCGTCTCCTGTGCCTCGTCCTCGAGCTCTCGCCAGAGCTCGAGGGCCACCCGGGCCATGCGGACGTCCTCCGGATCCGGGTGCGCGAGGCGGAAGATGCGGGTCTGGCCCGCAGAGCTTCCGAGGGCGTTGCCGATCTCGAAGCGCTCGAGCAGGAGCGTCTCGCGACCGCGCTGGGCGAGCCACCTGGCGGCCGACGTCCCCATGACGCCGCCGCCGACGACGATCGCGTCGACGTCACGCACCGCATGAGGCTACCGCGGGGCGCTCAGTCGCCGTCGCGACGGCGCCCGGCCGAGAACCTCGACGAGCTCACGATCTTCCGTGCCCCTTCCTCGGCGGCGGCGTCCTCGGACGGGAGCTCGTCCCGTCGGGTGAGCTCGGTCTCCACCACCTCGTGCCGTTTGAGGTAGGTGGAGACGGTCGCCTGGATCACGGCGGCGGCCGGCAGCGCCAAGAAGGCGCCGATCAGGCCGCTGATCGCCCCGCCCGCCAAAGCGGCGCCGAACGCGACGGCCGGATGCAGCTGCATCGTCCGCGCCGTGATCCTGGGGGCGAGGAGGTAGTTCTCGATCTGCTGGTAGACGAGCACGAAGATCAGGAAGAACAGGGCCGCCCACGGATCCTCGAGCAGAGCCACGACCAGAGGGATCGCCGCGGCGATGTACGTGCCGACGACCGGGATGAACTGCGACACGAACCCCTGCCAGATCGCGAGCGGCACGGCGAACGGCACGCCGAGCGCCTGGAGCACGATGAACGAGAAAAGCGCGTTGATCACGGCCAGGAGGAGCCGCGAGTAGAGGTAGCCCCCGGTCTTGTCGATCGCGACGTCCCAGGCCGCGAGGACCTCGTGCTGGCGCCGCGGTGGCAGGAGCGAGCACACGGCGCGACGGAACTGCGGTCCGTCCGCCACCAGGTAGAACGTGAACAGCCCGATCGTGAGCACCTGGAAGATCAGGCCGAGCAGCAGGGCGCCGATCGACGCCACGTTGGTGGCGAGCTGGCTGATGTCGGCCTCGGCGCCTGCGATCCGGTCCAGGAGCTTCTGGCTCGTGAGCTCGATGTCGAACCATCGCTCCGTGTAGACGCTCAGCTGGCTCAACCAGCCCGGAACGCGCTGGATGAGCTCGCGCACCTGATCGATCACGAGGGGAACCATCAGCGCCACCATGACCAGTCCGACCAGGGCCAGCCCGAACAGAACCAGCGCCGCAGCCGTGCCGCGACGCCATCCGCGCTTGACGAGCCAGTTGACCGCCGGCTCGAGCGCGAAGGACAGGAACAGCGCGGCGAGGAGCCAAAGGAGAAGGCTCTGCAGCCTGCGGATCATGTTGAACGCCGCGTATGCCGCGAAGACCGTGAGGACCACGGTGATCAGAAGGCGGGGGATCCAAGCCGGCAGTCGCTCGTTGCCGTCCGCGGCGTCGGCCGGGAAGCCCGTAGCCGGGGCGGCGGGGGAGGAGGGGTCCTCGCCGGCGCCAACGGGATCCATGCGGGCAGCGTATCGGCGGGCGTCGGCCCGCGCCAGCATCGCCGCCCGTCTACGATGGCCCGATGCCGAGAGAGGCTCGAGGCAAGACCGGGAAACCGACCGCGACGCGCAACAAGCCGCAGCGTCCGCGCGACGAGCTCGGTCGCCCGCAGTCCTGGGACGCGGAGAACACGCTCGAGCTCGAGCCGTACGAGGCGCTGCCGCTGAAGGAGAACCATCGTCTTGGCAAGGTGCATCTGAATGCCGGGCGGTACTTCCCTGCCCATGAGGCGTGGGAGACCGCATGGAAGCAGGCGCGCGACACGGACGACGCCGAGTTCTTCAAGGGCCTGTCGCAGCTCGCCGCGGGCTACGTCCACCTCCTTCGCGGGAACGCGTACGGCGCGGCGCGGCTCCTGCGCCGAGGTTCCGGGCGGATCGCCGCCTACCCGCCTGGTCATCGCGGCATCGACACGGCGGGTGCCGCCGCCGCCGCCCAAGGGCTCGCCCGGGCGGTCGAGCGCGGGGATGTGCGCCCCGGCGAGCTCGCGAGCTTCGCGCGCCCGGTCGTATGAGGACGCAACCCCTTGCCGGTTGACTATCCGCCCTCCGAGCCGCCACGATAGATGCGATGAGCACAGCGGGGACCGCGGACACCCTCGAGTGGAAGGGGCGCACCGGTCCGTTCACCGTGGCGATGGGCGAGGGGGTCTTCCACCCGACGCACACCAGCCGCACGCTCGCCGAGGCCTTGGAGATCGAGCCCGAGGACACCGTGATCGACGTCGGGTGCGGTAGCGGGGTGCTCTCCTTCGTCGCCGCCCGCTTGGGCGCCCGTCGAGTGATCGGCACAGACCTTTCGACCGGGGCCGTCGAGGTGGCCAGGGAGAACGCCCGCAGCCTCGGCCTGCAGGACCGGGTCGAGTTCCGCGACGGCAACCTCCTGGACCCGGTGCGGGGCGAGAAGGCGAACGTCATCATCGGCGACGTCTCGGGGATCCCAGATGAGATCGGCCGCATCGCGGGCTGGTTCCCGGATGGCCACGCCGGGGGTCCGACGGGCGCCGAGCTACCCGCCGCCATGCTCGAGAGCATCCGCGAGAACGAGTGCCTCACGCCCGGTGGTCGCCTCTACCTGCCGACCGGCACGATCCAAGCCGAGAACAAGATCCTCGAGGTAGCCCGACGCATCTTCGGCCAGGCGAACCTGCAGTCGCTCCTTTCTCGCGAGTTCCCGCTGCCTGACGTCGTCGCGAAGTCCAAGGCGGTCGCCGAGATGATGCGCGAGGGGATCTTAGACCTGCGCGAGCGCGGAAGCCGCCTGCTGTGGCGCCTGCAGATCTGGCGCTGCGAGATGCCGGTCGATGGCGATCTCACGAGGATCACGCCCGCTTAGTCGGCCGGTCGAACCCCCACGACAGACCTGACCCAGTAACCCGCTTCGCGCAGGTACTCGCCGCCACCGCGATCGATCACGAGCACGATGAGGCCGACCGTGCAGCCGGCCGCCCCGAGGACCCCGGCGGCGCGCTTGACCTGGCGACCGGTCGTCGACACGTCTTCGATCAACGCCACCTGGGCGCCCGCGGAGACGTCCCCTTCCACCTGGGACATCGTCCCGTACGCCTTTGGCTCCTTGCGGACGACGGCGATCGGCAGACCGGTCTCCAGCGCGACCGCGGCGACCAGCAGCGTCGCCGCTCCCTCCGGCGCAGCCAGGAGGGTGATGCCCTCCGGGAGCAGCTCCGCCACCGCATGCGCCGTCTCCTTCAGCAGGTCCGGGTCGGTGAGGAACCGGAACTTGTCGAAGTACACGCTCGAGCGTTGACCCGAGGAGAGCACGAAGTCCCCGCGCAGCTCGGAGGCGGCCAGGAGCCGTGCGGCGAGGTCGTCGCGCATCGCGCGTAGCATAGGGCGTGCATGGGCGAGGGGATGAGCCTGTACCGATCGCTCGCGCGGCCGATCCTCTTCGCGCTCCCGCCCGAGGCCGCCCATCGCGTGGCCCGCGGCCTGCTGGGGCTGCCGCTTCCGTGGGAGCGCTTAGGCGGTGCCGATCACCATCCCTGCCTCGAGGTGAGCCTTGCCGGCATCCGGCTCGCCAACCCGATCGGCCTCGCCGCGGGCTTCGACAAGACCGGGAGACACCTGGACGCGCTCGGGCGCCTGGGGTTCGGCTACGTGGTTGCCGGAACGTTCACGCGCAGGCCCCGGCGGGGCGCCCCGAAGCCTCGGATCGTCCGGTATCGGAGCCGGGGCGCGCTGGCCAACTCGATGGGCCTGCCGAACCCCGGCGCCGAGGAGGCGGCGGGCACGCTCCGTCGGATCCGTCGGACCGGGCCGAGGGTTGCGAGCATCGCCGACGAGGACGTGTCGGATGTCCTGGAGACGCATGCCCTCCTGGAGCCGCTCGCCGACGCCGTGGAGCTCAACGCGAGCTGTCCGAACGTGGCCTGGGGTCGCGATCGCGACAACGAGGCGCATCTGGGCGAACTGCTCCGCGAGCTCGGCACTCGTCGAACCAAGCCCCTCTTCGTGAAGCTGCCGCCCTTCCGCACCGACGTGGAGCGCGAGGTGGTTCTGGCGCTCGCCCGGATCGTCCGGGACGGTGGTGCCAACGCTCTCACGTGCTCGAACTCGTTGCCGGTCATCGAGCCGCGCCTCGCCTCCGGCGCCGGCGGGCTCTCGGGGCGCGAGCTCTTGACCGCCACGCTCGAGAACGTCCGGGCCGTGCGCGCGGCCACCGACGGCGGGCTGCCGATCAACGCCTGCGGCGGCGTGGCCGGCGCAGGGGACGCCCTGGCGTGCCTGGAGGCGGGCGCCACGACCGTCCAGCTGTACACGGGGCTCGTCTACCGTGGCCCAAGGATCGTCGGGGAGCTCACCGCTGGGCTTGCGGAGGTGGCGCGGGTGCGTCCCGGCGGCCTGGCCTCGATGATCGCGGGGGACGCCGGCTCCGGCGGGGGTGGGTTGCTGGCGGGATGAATCCCGTTCAAGATGTCGCGGTTCCGTTCGGAACCGATCGAGTCTCCACGGTCGGAGGGGGAGTGGCGCAAGCGTGACCAAGGTCGACGAGACCCTCGTGGGACGCTCCACGGGTGCCGCGGTCCGCCTGGAGGGCGTGCGCAAGCGTTTCGGCGACTTCGTCGCGGTGGACGGTCTCGAGCTCGAGGTGGGCGCCGGGGAGTTCTTCTCGATGCTCGGCCCCTCGGGCTCGGGAAAGACCACCTGCCTGCGCATGATCGCCGGGTTCGAGGCACCCAGCGAGGGGCGCATCCTGCTCGGCGGGGAGGACGTCACGGGCCTTGCGCCCTACGAGCGGGATGTGAACACCGTGTTCCAGGACTACGCGCTATTCCCGCACATGACGGTGCAGGAGAACGTCGCGTACGGACTGAAGGTGAAGAAAGTCCACAAGGACGAGCGGCGCGACCGAACCGCCGAGGCCCTGGCGATGGTGCAGCTGTCGGCCTTCGCCGAGCGCAAGCCCAGCCAGCTCTCGGGGGGTCAGCGACAGCGCGTAGCGCTCGCCCGGGCCCTCGTGAACCGGCCGAAGGTGCTCCTGCTGGACGAGCCGCTCGGCGCCCTGGATCTGAAGTTGCGCCAGGCGATGCAGATCGAGCTGAAACAGATCCAACATGCCGTAGGGCTCACGTTCATCTACGTCACGCACGACCAGGAGGAGGCGCTCACGATGAGCGATCACTTGGCCGTGTTCAACCACGGGCAGATCGAGCAGATCGGGAGTCCGGCCGAGGTGTATGAGCGGCCCGCGACCGGGTTCGTGGCCGGTTTCGTCGGGACGTCCAACGTGCTCGAGGGCGACGCCGCGAAGGCCGTTGCCGGCGACGCCCACGCCTTCACGATCCGCCCTGAGAAGATCGCGATGGCCGAGGCCGCAACAACCGTGGACGCCGACCACTGCTCGGCAACCGGACACGTGCGGGAGGTCGTATACCTGGGTGCGGTGACGCGATACATCGTGCAGCTGGACGTGGGCGGGGAGCTGGTGGTCATGCAGCAGAACCTCACCACGTCCTCGATGGAGGCGCTCCGGGTGCGCGGCAAGGCCGTCCGCCTGGTGTGGGACCGTGGGAACAACCGCCCGGTCGGATCGACCGGCGGTCTGGTGGATGGGTCCTCGGACCCGGAAGAGGGGGTTGCATGAGGAGCGCACGCAAGTGGCTCGTCCTCGTCTCGGTGCTCGCGGTGGTTGCCGCCGCGTGTGGCGACGACGGCGGCGGGGGTGAGGGCGATACCGGCGGTAGCACGATCGAGCCGGCGATCACCTACAGCGAGATCGGCGAGGGCGAGGGTGCCCTGGAGCTGATCGCCTGGCACGGCTACACCGAGGACGGCACGACCGAGGGCTACGAGGACTACGACTGGGTCACGCCGTTCGAGGACGCGACGGGCTGCCAGACGAACGTGACGTACGCGGATTCCTCGGACGAGATGGTCACGCTGATGCGCCAGGGCGGCGGATCGGTGTACGACGGCTTGTCGGCGTCCGGTGACGCCTCGAACCGGCTGATCGCCGGCCAGGACGTCGGCGCGGTCGACACGTCCCTGTTCCCCGAGTTCGCGAACGTGATCGCGCCGCTCAACCCGGACGGCGGGACGAACGCCGGGCATTATGTCGTCGACGGCAACGTGTACGGGACCCCGTACATGTACGGGCCGAACTTCCTCATGTACAACACCGAGGTCGTCAGCCCGGCGCCGACGAGCTGGGCCGACACGTTCGAGGCCGACTCGGCCTACGCGGGCCTGGTCACGGCGTACGACTCGCCGATCTTCATCGCCGACGCGGCGATGTACCTGATGGCGACGAACCCGGACCTCGGGATCACCGACCCGTACGAGCTCGACCAGGCGCAGTTCGACGCCGCGGTCGACCTGCTGACGCAGCAGGCGGGTCTCATCGGCAGCTACTGGGCGCTGTACACGGACGAGATCGACGGGTTCGTCAACGGGTCGATGGCCATCGGCACCGCGTGGCCCGTCAACTTCTCCTACGCGGAGCTTGACGCGCCGGTCGACGCCGTCGAGCCATCCGAGGGGATGACCGGCTGGGCCGATACGTGGATGATCTCTGCCAACGCCCCGCACCCGAACTGCATGCTCCAGTGGATGGACTGGACGCTGCAGGCCGACGTGCAGGCCGAGGTCGGGGTCTTCTACGGGGCCGCCGGCAGCAACGTGAACTCGTGTGCGGCGATCGGGGCGTTCCTCGTTGAGGCGTACGGCGAGGGCTCAGACGCGGCCGTGTCCACCCTGCGGTACAGCAACTGCGGGGACGCGGACTTCCTGAACTCGCTGTACCTGTGGAAGACGCCGCAGGTCGACTGCGGCGACGATCGGGGCGAGGTCTGCATCGACTACTCGGCGTGGACCCAAGCCTGGACCGAGATCCGCGGCTAGCATCGCGCGGAGGAACGCAGGAGGAGCCCCGGGGGACCATCCCTCGGGGCTCCCCGCTGTCGGAAAGGGGTGCGGTGGTCGCAGCGGCTGGGCGCGAGGACGCAGGCGCCGTTCGGCGGATGTCGGCGTTCCTGTTCCGCCATCCCCGCACCAAGTTGTCGCTCTCGCTGGGCGGTCCGCTGGCCTGGCTCCTCATCATCTACATCGGGTCCCTGCTCGTGCTGTTCGTCACGGCGTTCTGGTACCTCGACGTCTTCACGTCGGAGATCGTTCGCGGGTTCACGCTCACGAACTTCCAGACGCTGTGGGAGAAC
>Ga0214473_10011495_pt1 | contig 10394 bp, 8 predicted proteins | sample RVTome_7_FD_203509 | JGI IMG/M metagenome (GOLD analysis project Ga0214473, IMG submission 203509) | Soil microbial communities from uranium-contaminated site in the Upper Colorado River Basin, Wyoming, United States - RVT98D197 | ecosystem: Environmental > Terrestrial > Soil > Contaminated >... | reverse complement strand
GCCGTAGCAGTAGCAGTAGCCGTAGGCGTAGGTGTGGGGGTAGGAGTACGCGTGGGCGTGGCCGTTGGCGTACTAGTGGGCGTAGCTGTAGGCGTGGCTGTTTGTGTAGGTGTTGGGGTGCGGGTGGGCGTTTGGGTGACTCCGGGGGTCGGGGTGGCCGTTGCCGTCGGCGACAGGGTGGGAGTCGGGGTCCGGGTAGGTGTTGGGGTCGGAGTCTTGGCCCCGCCACAGGTGCAGGCTGCCAGGAGCAGCCCGCTGGCGAGAACCAAGGAGAGAACCCACTGCCGTGACATTGACACCTCCTTAAATGATCTCATCACCGGGTTAGCTCAGGGGGAAGCTGTGGAGTTGGTTTGTCAGGGGTGAAGTTGGCAACAAGATAGTCCTGGATAGTCTTCACGTCTTCATCCCCCAGAAAGGATATATCGGGCCGGCGGTTCTTCATGTAAGTGGCCCACCCGGCAGCGTCCTTCCGGGTTAGGAGGACAAGGGCAAGATTGTGGCAGGTCCCGCACCACTCCAGGATCAGGTCCCGCCCTGCACCTGGACTCACGGGAAAGTACGAGGCAATCCGGGCGCCGGGGGGTGGGGTGGGGTCAGGCCCAGGGACGGCGGGGGTCCCCCCAGTTCCTGTGGCAGTGGGAGTCGGCGTGACGGTTGGCTTGGGGGTTGCTTTCGGCCCACAGCCGGCTAGTAGCAGCCCAATGAGCATCAGGAGAACCAGCATTCGCCTTAGCATTGACGCCTCCTCACATAGTCTGGCCGGCCTCCGGGTTTTCCATGAGCGTCCCGTGCCGGCTCATGTGTGTCTGCATACATGCTAGCACACCGCAAAGTGGGGTTCAACTGCCCCCCGGCGGCGGCGAGACGTACCATTCCGTTCTCACACTGCACCCTCTGAAGGGCCTCCAAAGGACAGCTCCGGCGGAATATATGGCACCGGATCATCGAAACCGCAGTTGGCAGTCAGGTACGCTATGATCAGTCGCTTTGTTTCCTCAGTGAGGAGCTGCATCTCGTGATGGCCCCTGACGAAGCCCTCCCATGCCTGCGGACTCCTGCGGGCCACGAGGACTCGGGCCAGGTTATGACAGTTCTGGCAAAGCGTAATCACCTCGTCCCGGCCAGGGCCCGGCGCGAAATACTCAGTGATGTTGAGGCTGCCGTAAGGCGGAGTAAAGTGGGCCGTAGGGATGGGTGTTGTGGTGGGAGGAGGTGTCGGCGTTGGAGTAGCTGTGGGGACGGGGGTTGCGGTGGGAGTAGGCGTCGCAGTTGGAGTAAGGGTGATGATGGGCGCTGTTGTGGGTGTAGGGGTGCCCGTTGGCGACGGTTGGGGCGTGGCCCTCCGGCCGCAGGCGGGAAGAAGAAGCGCGGCGACGAGCAGCAGGGCTGTCGGCAGGGACGCGCGGTACGGCCTCACCAGGCCACCAGCTCCGGGGGCAGGCTCGGTATGGTGTCGTCGGGCCCGAAGTTTACACTTACGTATTCCAGCAAAGACTTCATCGCTTCCTCCGGCACAAACTCTGTTCCCGGGTGGGTGCTTATGAAGTCCACCCAGGCTGCGGGGGACTTCCGAGTGAGCAGAGGGCGCACCAGGCTATGGCAGTTCCCGCAGTATAGAATAATGGTATCGCGGCCGGCCCCGGGGGGGAAGTACTCCGCAAGGCTGGCCGGGGTCGCCGAGGGAGCAGGCGTTGCCGTGGTGGTGGGCGTCGCTGTCACAACAGGTGTCGGAGCAGGAGTACGCGTCGGCGTTGCGGCTGGCCGGCAGGCCGAGGCCAGCAGTACACCCAAACTAACTATGATAACAGTCACTCGCCACACCATTTGCTATTGGGGCCTATCATAGGCATGGGCCACGGCGGGGACAAGCGCCGGGGAAAGCATGGCCCGTGGCCGCTGTGTTCTACACCCCCACCGGGGGCACCTCGGAGGGGCAGTCATCTTGAGCCGCGGGCTGCAGCCCCCGTATTCGCCCTGTCAGCGAGTAGACGGGAACAACCATCTCCCTCTTCGGCCCGGTCGAGTCCAGTCCCTCCTGCACCAGCCTGCGCAGGGCGTCGGTCACCGGCTCAGAATAGAACTGCTCCAGGCAGCTATCGCAGACGTGGGCGGGGATGTCCTCCACTATCGTCAGACGGTCCCCATCCCAGATGTCGCTTCTTACCATGTCCACCCGCGTGGGCCCGCCACAGCGCGGGCATAAGACATCTGTCGGGAGCTCATTCTGCTCAGGCTCCTCGACAAACCGATATGGCTCCACGTGCGGGTGCTCCCCCGCGCCGGGTCCGGCTTCATGGGCAGCCGCGCAAGACACCTGCTCCGCCTCAGCCCGCCAGCTGCTTGACCCGTTCCACGATCTTCGCCGCATCCGGCGTCATCCAGGTGATCATGTCAAATGAAGCGGGTGCGGGCGCGTCGGGGAAGGCCATGATGTCGAACTTCGCCCCGGACACGTTCATTGCGGCGACAGCCACCACATGGGAGGCAAAGTCGGCGGTGAAGTGCCCGTGCGTCACCACCAGGAGGCGCTTCGTCTTCGTCACCGAATCTATGATGGTCTTCTGGTCAAATGGCTTGAGGCAGCGGACGTCAATGGCCTCCACGCTGATGCCCGCTGACCTGATCACAGGGAGAGCCTTCAGCACTTCCAGGCTTACTATCCCCCAGTAGACCAGGGTCAGGTCCGTCCCCTCCTGTCGCACCGCCGCTTTCCCGAAGGGCACGGTGTAGGGTTCGTCGGGGATGTCCTCGATGGGGAGACTGGCCAGTGCCTCGTAGTTGCAGTAGACCACCGGGTCCTCGCCGGCGAAGGCTGAGTTCAGAAAGCCCTTGGCATCGTAGGCGGTACCGGGCACCACCACGATCAGGCCGGGCATGTTGGCGTAGTAGGTCTCCTGCCCGGCGTCAGCGTGCTGCGAACCCATCCCCGCCCGCCGGCCGGGAAAGTCCATCCAGGCCACGAAGCGGAGTCCGGCATACCCGCCGCTGCCCTGCCGCCATTTGGCCGCCTGGTTGAAGATGAATTCCAGGGGATAGGTGACCGTCATCGAGGGCAGGCGCGCCAGAGCGCGGGCCCCTGTGCTGGCGGCTCCCACACATGCGTTAGCGATCCAGGACTCGTCGATTGGCTCACCCCATGGGCCCGGGGTGCGCCAGGTGGTCAACCTGGGGAACTCGGCAGCCAGGTTTATGGTCCGGCCGTCGGGGGTCACACCTCCCATTGTGGCGTATTCCCACAGGACCTGCATCGTGGGGTCCTGGCGCATCCAGTACTGCACGGCCTCCAGCTGGGCTATAAGGCGAGATTTTCTTGGCATGCGTTGCCTCCTTATACCTTTCCGAACTGTGTGGCCGGGACCGGGCCGAGGGTCCACGCATTCTTGACCCCGTCCTCCTGGGCCGGCAGGGGGCTCTTCCGGGCGAAATCAACGGCGTCGTCCACCGCCTTCTGCGCCCCCGCCTCGATGGCCTTCAACTCGGCGTCGGTGAACAGCTTCTTGTCAACCAGGAAAGAGTGGAACCGTTTGATGGGGTCCCGGCTGATCCACTGCCGGACCTCATCGTCCGTCCGGTAGGGCAGGCCGAAGGCACCGTCTATGCCGACCTTTGCCCCGGCGAACCCGTCATGGTCGAGCCAGCGATAGGTGTAGCCCTCTATCACGCTGGGCCCCTCCCCGGCGCGGGCCCGGTCCACTGCCTCCTTGGTCGCCGCGTACATGGCCGCGACGTCGTTCCCGTCCACCACCACGGAGGGGATACCCAGGCCCACCGTCAGGTCGGCACACCACTTGGTGGCGCTGACCACACCCATAGATATCCACATGTTCTGGAAATTGTTCTCTATCACCATCACCAGAGGGCACTTGTACAAGGTGGCCTGCCGGATGGCGCTGAAATAGTACGCGCTGTTGCTGGCCCCGTCGCCCATGAAGGTGACGACCACCTGCTTTGTGCCCCGCGCCTTTATGTTTAAGGCGGCGCCGGCGCCGATATAGGACCCTGCGCCAACAATCGGGTTGGAGGTGAGGACGCCCTTGCCCACCTCAGATACGTGCATTGACCCGCCATAGGCTCTGTTGGAGCCGGTTGCCTTCATGAACATCTCGGCCATCATCTTGTTGAGGTCGCCGCCCTTGGCAATGTTGTGGCCATGACCGCGGTGGGTGGATACGACGTAATCATCCGGGTTCAGGGCGGCTATGGACCCCACGGCCATAGCCTCTTCACCCAAATAGAGGTGGACCACTCCGTAGAGCCCATCCCTGGCGGCCACGGTGACGTCCTTGACTGCCGTCTCCCACAGGCGGATGGTCCATAGCTTGCTGTATATATCTGTGAGCTTTGCCTTGGGCAGCCCGGCCAGCAGGTCGGCGGCCTTCCCTGGAGCTATCTTCTCCGGCGTCAGCCACTTCAGCGTGTCGCCCAGTCTCCAGGATAGGTTGCCCCCCGGCCCGGGGAGGGGGCGGACAAGGGAAGAGGGGTGGATCCACGATGGCACCCCTCCGGCGGGGATGGTCGGCGTTGCGCCGGAGGGGGTTGAGCGGCATGAAGTCACCATGCTGGTAGCTCCCGCTGCCAGCACTGCTTTGACAAAAGTCCGCCGGTCTATCAGGGAAATTTGCCTCATATGATTCCTCCTTCAGCCGCAGAAAGCAGGGCCAGGGAAAGAGCGGCAACCCTTACTATAGTCATCCCTATACTGTTACCCCTTTCTGGTCGGACTATAGATATTATACCCTTACGATGCGAAGCCCACAACTGGGGGGCTGCCAACAGGGGTCGCCCTATGTCACGCTGCTGTCGCCGTGTGAACAACTTAACTAAACCGGTGCTCCCCTATTGACAACCTTCAATGTATGGCCCTAAAATTGGCGCTGAGTTGCGCATGCAAGAACGGCTCAGTCGAGGTTACATGCCCCCGGAAGGGTCTGATCATAAAAGGCAGGAGGTCCACGTATGAAGATGCTGGTCAGGGTAGTCTCTGTCATCATGATGGTCCTGGGCGTCGTGGGGATGATAGTGTCACTGGTGGCGTTTGGCGGTCTGAACGCCCAGGCCGATAACGCGGACAACGCGGTAGCTGATCTTGTCACCTCCTTCAGCCGCGAGGCGAAGTCGTGGGATGACATGTCAGCCCTCCTGGGCGGGTTGAACGCTGACCTGCCCGCTGTCCAGACGCAGGCGTCCTCCTTGATAGATGACGCGACTGCCTCCCTCAACTCGGCTTCGGGCGCCCTCACCGCGGTGGGGACAAGTCTGGCCGACGTGGGCGCCAGTCTTCCCGGAGTCCAGCAGGACGTATCCAAGTTGATCGACAATACGTCGGCCAGCCTGAATACGGCCTCCGGGTCTGTGACTGGAATTGTCACAAGCCTGAGCACGGTGAATAGAGACCTCACCGGGGTCCAGCAGCAGGTGTCAAAGATAGTCGATGACGCCGCCGGCGGCCTGGATGCGGCCGCCGCGGCTATCGGGCCGGTGGCCGCGGGGCTGACCAACGTGAGCGGCAGCCTGGCCGCGGTGCAGACCCAGGTGAGCCAGATAATCGATGCCGCGACCGGCACTCTCGACCAGGCCTCCGGGGCGGTCGGGCAGGTGACGACGAGCCTGAGTCAGGTGAGCGCCAGCCTGGCCGGAGTCCAAACGCAGGTTGCCGCGATATTGGATTCAACGTCAGCCACCCTGGACGGGGCCTCCGGGTCTGTGGGCGCGGTGGTCACGGCGCTGAATACGGTGAGCGCCAGCCTGCCGGGGATCCAGCAGCAGGTGGCCGCGATAATGGATTCCACCGCCGCCACTCTGGACTCGGCCACGAAGTCCTTGGCCAGCGTGGGGACAGCGCTGACTGCGAGCGATAAGCTAATCTCCGACCTGCAGGCGTCCATGAATCTGCCCGTCATCAGGCAGCAAATCCTGGCTACGGCGGATATGCTGGATAACAACAAGGTCGTGTTGTCAGGGACCAACCTGTTAGCTGCTGCCCCGTATGCCTCGGTCCTGGGGATGACTCCGGTTGACATGGCCAACCTCGCGGCGCAGGGCGGCTCAATCAGCATACCCCTGAACCAGATACCCCTCGGCAACAACCAGGCCCTTTCTTTGTCGGCCACTCTGAGACAGGCCGAGAAGAGCGTAGCCGCTGTGGACGCCCAAATCCAGCCGCTAAGGGCTTCGCTGAGCGAGACAGGCAAGCAGCTCGCCGGCGCCGGCACCAGCCTGACCGCTGTTGCGAAGAGCCTGAGCGATTCCAAGACAATGGTGACCAATCTGGTGGGGCAGGTTAAGGCCCAGCTTGATAGTACCGGAACACAGTTGGGGACCCTCAGGGCGAGCCTGAGCTCCGTTTCCGCGAGTCTGAAGACATCCAAGGCCACGGTGACAGATCTGGTGGGGCAGGTGAAGGGTGTCCTTGATGGTACACGCCCGCAGTTGAGCGGTATCGGCGGGAGTTTGACTTCAGCCTCTACTACTCTAAAGCAAACCAAAGCAACAGTGACCAAGATGGTCGGGGATGTGAAGACCGCCCTTGATGCTACCGGGTCGCAGTTGGGAGGCCTCAGGACGAGCCTGAGCACTGCCTCCACCGACCTGAAGGGTGCCAAGGGACAGGTGACGTCGCTGGTAGGTGGGATAGTGACCTCCCTCGATTCCGCGACCAAGGGGCTGGGAAGCATCGGCACCGGCCTCAGCACCGCCTCAAAGGACCTCACGACGGCCAAGACATCCGTGACGAACCTGGTAACGAAGGCCAGCGGTTTCATTGGCACCGCCAATAAGCAGGTCACGGACCTGGCTGCCAGCCTCGGTAAGACTTCCACCACCCTGGCGGCGTCAAAGGCGACGGTGGCCAAGCTGATGACAGACGTTGGTGGTTGGCTGAATACTGCCAAGGGGGACATGACCCAGGGGGCGGCGGACTACAGGGACACGGTCAACAGCCTCGGCAACGTGAACGCTCGCGATGCCGTGGGCTCGGCCGTTACAGGCATCAAGCTGTACATGATCTTCACCTATCTCATGTTCATCCTGACGGGCGTGGTCCTGTATGTTATCAGCATGCGCGTGCCTCTGGCGAAGCCCGGGACTGACTAACACCGGGGAATTTCCGCGAAAGACCAAGGGGCTGTCTCGGAGGAGACAGCCCCTTGACTATCCTGGCCGTTTGAGTTTCGCCGCTTTCAGAGAATATAATTGGCTGGATTGACTAAGGCAGAGGGACTGGTCCGGTTGCCCGAGAAGTGTGTCCCGCTGGTGCAGCCTGCGCCAGCCGGCGTCTCTCCGCTCCAGGCCTTCGAATGGCTCCGAGACGAGCCTTACAGCTTTTTCCTGGAGAGCGCACTCTCCGCGGGCAGACTTGGGCGGTTCTCTTTCGTGGGAAGCAGACCCTTTCTCGTGCTCCGCAGCAGGGGGAACAATGTGGAATTGCTCTGGGAGGACGGGAAACGGGAGTTGGTGTCCGGCGACCCGTTTGAGGTCCTGAGGGGACTGTTGGAGAGCTACCGGATGGCTGGCCTCGCGGACCTGCCTCTTGCGGGCGGGGCCGTCGGCTACCTGGCGTACGACCTGTGTCACTTCATAGAGCGTCTCCCCTCTCTGGCGCGAGATGACATGGAGATGCCCGAAGCCTATCTCGGCTTCTACGATGCCCTGATAGCTTTTGACCACCGCCTCGGGAGGGCCTACCTCGTGTCCACCGGCCTGCCTGAGCATGAGCCCGAGGCCAGGAGCCGCCGCGCGAAGGCGAGGCTCGCTGAGCTGATGGTCAGGCTCCAGGGGCCACGTCCGCTTCCAGAGCAGAGCGAGTGCGCGCCTGCCGGTGCAGTCCGGGCTGGCTTCACCCGCGAGGGCTATGTCGAGGCAGTGGAGCGGGCGCGGGAGTACATCGCCGCGGGGGACATATTCCAGGTGAACCTGTCCCAGCGCTTTGACGCGCCCTTGCCTTTCCCCCCTCACCTCCTATACCAGAGGCTGCGCGACTGCAATCCGGCGCCCTTTGCCGCCTATCTGAACTTCCCGGACGTCCAGGTGGTCAGCGCCTCCCCTGAGCTCTTCCTGCGCCTGACGGGAGACCGAGTGGCGACCCGGCCCATGAAAGGGACGCGCCCCAGGGGAGCGACCCCGGAGCGGGACCGGGCATTGGGACGGGAGCTGACGGGGAGCGTCAAGGACCGGGCTGAGAACGTGATGATCGTGGACCTGATGCGCAACGACATCGGCCGGGTGTGTCGCTTTGGCACTGTGCGGGTCCCCCGGCTTCATACCTTGGAAAAATATGCTACCGTCTGGCAGCTGACCTCCACGGTTGAGGGTCGCCTCTGCCCGGGGCGGGGGGCCGTGGACCTTCTGCGGGCCACCTTCCCGGGAGGCTCGGTAACCGGGGCGCCCAAGGTGAGGGCAATGGAGATCATCGACGCCCTTGAGCCCACCCGCCGGGGCCTCTATACTGGCGCTGTCGGGTATGTCTCCTTTCACGGAGACATGGAGCTCAGCATGGCCATCCGCAGCTTCGTGGTCAGGGGAGGCCGCGCCTACTTCCAGGTGGGAGGGGCGGTGGTCTACGACTCGGTGGCGGAGGCGGAATACAGGGAGACATTGGACAAGGCCCGGGCGCTGTTTCTCGCCCTCGGCCTTGAACCGCCGGAGGGATGAGGGGACAATGGCGGAGCGGGTTTACATAAATGGCCAGCTCGTGCCTCGGGGAAGGGCAAAGGTGTCGGCCCTGGACCACGGCTTCCTCTACGGGTATGGCGCCTTTGAGACGATGCGCAGCTACGGGGGGCGGCTGTTCCGGCTGGAGAGCCGCCTCGACAGGCTCTCCTTTTCCCTTAAGCGGCTGGGGATACCGCTGGCCCTCTCCCGAGACGAGCTGGCGGCTGCCCTGTACCGCACCCTTGAGGCCAACGGCCTTCAGGAGGCCCGCGTGCGGCTGACCGTGTCAGCCGGCGAGGGTGAGGCAGCCCCGGAGCCAGTCCCATCCTCCCCCACCGTGGTCATCACCGCCCAGCCGTTGACCGCGCCTCCGCCCGAGGCCTACCGGCGGGGCTACTCAGCCGTCTTCTACCCATTTCCTGTGCTATCCTGCTCCCCGCTGAGGGGGGTCAAGTCCACCAACCGCCTCCCCCTCGTGCTGGCCCGGCGGTGGGCGCGGGAGGCCGGTGCCGAGGAGGCCCTGCTGCTAAACGAAATGGGCTCGCTGGTCGAGGCCAGCAACGCCAACCTTTTCCTGGTTATCGGGGAACGGTTGGTCACCCCGCACGAGGCGAGCGGTCCCCTGCCCGGGGTGACGAGGGGGGTGGTGTTGGAGCTGGCACGGGGGTGGGGCGTCCCCTGCAAGGAAAGGGAGGTCCGTCCCGAGGAGCTGTCCGGAGCCAGCGAAGCCTTTCTCACCAGCTCTCTGCTGGAGGTCATGCCCCTCACCAGGGTTGAGGGGAGGCCCTTGGGCGGGGGCGAGGCCAGCGAGCTCAGCCTCAGGCTCCTGGACGCCTACAGGGAGCGGGTTGCGGCGGAGAAATCGCAGTAAAGCCTCCAATCTGCGGCACTTGACAAATTGAAAAACATTGGTATACACTATAGCCGTACAAAAGGATATCTGGGGCCGTGCCATCCTCCGCCGATTGGCGGGCCTTAAAAAGGAGGTGATGCCCAGCGTGTGAAGTGTCTCAGTAGTCCCACAGGGTAGTGGAAGAAAGTAGTAGAACCCACAGTCAAAAGAAGGAGGTTGGATTGAAGGTCTCAGAACGCGGTGTTCTGGACAGACGTAGTTTCCTAAAGGGCATGCTGGCGGCGGGCGCTACAGTTACCGTCGCGGCTTGCGCTCCTGTAACGGTTGCCCCCCCGGGCGGGTCGGCGGGAACGCCGATAACGACAGTTGTCGGACCGGCGTGGATCCACCCCAAGTCACTGGTGCGCCCGGCTCCCGGTTACGGCGGCGCGCATCTTACCTGGAAGATTGGCGACACTGTTAAGTGGCTGCCCCCGGAGAAGTACCCGAATAACGCGGATTCAGATGCCCTGGCCAAGGTACCCAAGGCCAGCCTGCTGCTCGCCTACGAGCGTATGTACACGAGCCGGGTGTTTGAAACCACGATGAAGGAAGTCTCCCTCGGCGGCTGGCCGAGAGCGGGGGACCAGTCCAAGCTGAAGTCAGGCACCTACGGCGGCGGACATATGAGGATCGGCCAGGAGGCCGAGGCCATTGCCATGGGCACCCTCGTTCTGCAGCCGCAGGACTACATCGCCGCGACCCACGCCGGTCACCATGACCTGGCGGGCAGGGGAGCCAGTGTGAACAAGATGACGGCCGAGTTCTTCATGAGGAAGACGGGCTACAACAAGGGGTACGGCGGCACCATGCACCTCACCGCTGCGGACCTGAACATCCTGGGGATGAA
>Ga0214473_10011494_pt1 | contig 10395 bp, 10 predicted proteins | sample RVTome_7_FD_203509 | JGI IMG/M metagenome (GOLD analysis project Ga0214473, IMG submission 203509) | Soil microbial communities from uranium-contaminated site in the Upper Colorado River Basin, Wyoming, United States - RVT98D197 | ecosystem: Environmental > Terrestrial > Soil > Contaminated >... | reverse complement strand
TCCGTCGAATATCAGGCGATGATAAATATCGTCCATTATCAGCCAGATATCTTTCTTCTCGCAGAATTCAACAACATCTGCAATAAATTCTTCAGAATACATTGCACCAGTTGGGTTATTCGGGCTGTTGATGATCACTGCTTTTGTGTATGAACCAACTCTATCTGTTATGTCTTTTATTCTTGGATAAAATGTTCCGTCCTCAGGAAGAACCGAAACCGGAATTGCTCCTATTAACCGGGCCATGTCCGGGTAACTAACCCAATAAGGAGCAGGGAAGAGCACTTCTTCTTGCGGATTAAGTATTGCTTGCAAAGCAACCATTAATGCCTGCTTTGCTCCTCCCGAAGCAATTACATGTTCCGGGTTTACTTTTCTTTCATAGAACTCTTCTGTGTATCGGATGATTGCATGCTTGAGAGCTGGAATTCCGTCCGCCGGTGCATATCTTACTTCACCGGTGTTTACATGTGCAACAGTTGCAAGAATTGCATCCATTGGAACTCTGCTTTTTGGTTCACCTCCTCCAAGATGAATTACCGGATCGCCTTTTTCTTTTAAGATGGCAAACTTTTCATTCAACTTTAGAGTCGGTGAGGCTTTGATCGATTTGGCAATTAAACTCAGACTCATATTTTTTCCTCTCTTGGCCCCTGAAATGTTAAATAATTATATCTTAAAATTATTCTACGTAAAAGATTTAAGCAAGAAGAATTAAGATTATTTTTGTCCGCAACAGAAAGATTTTATAATCTTCTAATAACCATTAAAGTAAGATCATCAGCTTTTGATTGGCCGGAAAGAAAAAGTTTTAAATCTTCAAGCAATACATCAATCATTTTTTGCGGATTGAATGACTTTAAAGATTCGGCTAATTTCAAAATCCTAACTTCTCCGTATTGTTCATCATTATTTATAGCCTCGGTAAATCCATCGGTGTACAGCAGTATTGTATCTCCGGATTTAAGAATGCATTTACTAACTCCAAATTCACCGCCGCAAAATAATCCTATGGGAATCCCCGTTGCATCAATCTTTGTAACTTGATTGCCTTTAATTAGTATTGGGGCACAATGGCCGGCATTGCAAATCTCGATTTCACCTGAATCATTAGCTAATACTAAAGCAAGGGTTGAGTAATGTGTCGAGAGTGTGCTTTCACAAAATAATCGATTTGCACGTTTAACAAGTTCAGGTACTTCAAGGTTAAGAGAATTAAGACTATGAAACATTGCATGTAAATGTGACATTAGCATTGAAGCAGCAACACCTTTCCCTGATACATCTCCAATAATAAATAATTGTTTTTTCATTTTTTCCTCTGATCTTACAACATCGCAGTAATCTCCGCTTACAATTTCTGCAGGTTCATAATGATAACGAAATTCCCAGCCGCCATTTGTTAAATTATTTTTTGGAAGTAAAGCCTTTTGAATTTGCTCTGCGAGTTGAAGATCCTGCTCTAAGGCGCGCTGCTGTGATGAAGTCAAATGATCAAGACAAAATCGTGTTAATGGATCTTGTTTCAGACGATAGTCTTCAATCGGGTCATGACATATATCACAAAGTCCGTAATTTCCATTATTCATTTTTTCCAAGGCAGAATCAACTTCATTAAGAAGATTTTGAAATTCAGAAGGTTCTTTAATTTGGCGTATCGATTCTTGAAGCTTCTCTCTTCGTTTTATAAGCTGTAGACGAGTGGAATTTATTTCTATCGGTGTCATATCCGTTTCTAAATTATAAATTATTTACTGTATAAATTTTTTTATCAACGCTTCGCGAACTATCTCGGGAACAAAATCAGATATGTCACCATTTAATGACGCCAGGTTTCTGATTATCGATGAGTTAAGGTATGTATATCTTTCATGGGGCATGAGAAAGATAGTTGCTATATCGCTTGCTAATTTTCTATTCATTAACGCCATTTGAAACTCGAATTCAAAATCGCTGATAGCTCTTAATCCCCGGATAATCCCGCTGGCACCAACTGATTTCGCATGGTCAACAACTAAGCCATCAAATGAATCTACATGAATGTCGCTAAATTCTTTAACGCTTTCTTTGATAAAATGAACTCGTTCTTCAACTGTGAATAAAGGAGTTTTGGTTGGATGCACTGCAACGGTTACAACCACGGCATCAAATAGATCACGCGCACGTTTTATAATATCTATATGACCGAGAGTAATAGGATCAAATGATCCGGGATAGATAACTTTACGCATTTTTCCAATCCTGAAAATTATTGTGACTCAAAAGTAAGAATATTTTCAGAAACACTCACTCTAAATGTTAACTTATCTAACTATTAAGGACAAAATAAATCAGACTTCTAATGAAGATGAAAAAGCGTTAGTTTATTTTTTGTAAAGATTATTCCTCCATTTGCCATTTACAAGAAGTAAGAGTAATTGACATGTTAATCATAAAAAAATCCATATAGACAATTTTATTTTTGGATGCTCTCTTATATCTTTTGAGAATTGTTGGAATTAAGATTATCACTCAAATGGCCGGCTATAAGTTTGTGAAAAAAAATAATTCCGCCCTTGGTCTTAATGTTTGCCTTAGGCGGATTATTCCCGCATGATAAGAGTTCCCAAATAGAAGTAATCGAAATGATTTGGACACGATATAACATCCGCTTACTTCACCTTAATCAAAATTACTACCTTCCTGTTTAAAAAAGCAGAAAGCTATATGTAACAGAAATGACTACTATTAAAGCTAAAAACAACAATATCGTCTTAAAGAATAGAGTTGAGTAATTATCATAAATTTTAAAATCTAATCTTTTCATCAGAACTCCTGTTCAACTAAGTAATAATTTTATTGGCTTAGAATATAACAATTGTGATTACGAATCACTTTTTCAAAGTGTTCAATGTATTTGTTATTCTCGCTTTTTGATTTTCCGGTGCCATATCAAGCGCTTTGTTATAATATTTAATTGCCTGTTCATCTTCTCCTTTGGTCATGTAGCCCTCGGCAAGACTATCCCACGCATTCCATGAACCCGGAAATTTATCAGTATTCATCTTGAAAATTTTAATTGCATCATCAATTTTACCGGAAGTGAGATACTGGTAACCTGCAGTGTTTATATCTGCTTCATTAGCTGCGGCAAAAACATTTGTTTTTAATTCGTCAGCCTCAGATTTTCTCCCAAGTTCATCCAGTATCATCATCTTTGTAACCTGGTTTTGTGTGTTACGGTTTATGCCGATTGATCTGTCAGCCCAGGTTAAAGCTTCTTCAAAATTAAATTTATTTTGTAAACAATAATTAGCTGCCTGATTCCACGGTTGCCAAAAAAATCCCTGTAGATCGTCAAATTCTCTTTGGAAGTTTGCAATTACATTTGATTTTACGTCTACATCAATTTTGAAGCTCACTTTGAATTTATCCCATCTCAGCGAAACAGTAGTAGAATTAGGATCGGCATTATCAAAAGTATATTGAAGCCATTCAGTAAAATCCCCGGTACCGGGTGATACGTTAATTCTAAGTGCATCTTCACTTACATCATAATTAAAACTTCCCCAAGACCAATAATTATTACTGAAGATTATTGCCCACTCGTTTTTAGTTGGAATCATATGAAGACCATAAGTTCCGGCATGCAATTTTTGACCATTGATTAAAACGTCTGTACTGAAGGATATGGTTGTGTTTTTATTGGCACCCGCCCGCCATACCTGATCAAAAGGGACAAGTTCGCCTAACACAGTTCTTCCTTTAACACCAGGACGATTATACGATATTGAAATATCCGTAAGTCCGATACGCTGCGATACTGAAGCCTTCTGACTTGCGTCAGGAACACTAAGCTGTGCTTGTGAGTAAATATTTTGCCCCAAGATGAAAAAGAAGAATAAAAGAACACGAGAAGAAATGGAGGAATTTTTCATGGTAACCTTATAGTTTAGTTTTTAATTATTGGTGGGAAAGATAACCATTTAAATACCAACGAAGAAAAGTTTATTATGAATGGACTGTAAGTGTGATAGTTGAAAAGAATTAACAATTTAAGAATCGCGTAATTTAATCGATTTTTTCGATTTCAGTTCGTTATCGGCCAAATAAGCAAGGTTTTTAAATCAAAAGAAAAGACTACAATGAAATACCGTTAGATTTTTTGTTCCTTATATTTGTTTTATCTTTTTCTACAATTATTGATTTCGTATTTTTATTTTATCTACAAAAAGAATGAGTGAAGAGGAGGAGCTGCATCATGAAATCAAAATTTTTATCGGCTTTAATACTCTTTTCATCTTTACTGGCATCGTGTACTACAATTCAACAAACCATTTACTTGCGAGACATAGAAGTAAAAGGACCAATGAATCCTCCGCCTATTCGGATAACGGAAAACAAGACGGCTGGAAGTTTAACTATTTCGCCAAGATTGTCGTTTAATAAATATTCAGAGATATCCGGTAGCACTGAGAGTGAGAGACGTGGTGATAGTGCTCAAGATTCACTTTTTAGGCCAAATTCCAGAAATCTTTTTTGGAGAATTCCTCAAGCAGCTTTTGGAGTTGATTTTGATTTTGCGGTATCTAGTAGCTTTGCAATTGCCGGAGGTTTAAACTACTCAATAATTGATCAAACCAAACTATTTGGGGGCTCACTCGGTATTGGCTTTTTTAAGGAGAATGACGGCAATGCAATTCGTTTTGATGCTGGAGTATTAGTGCAAGAGCTTTATTTTGATGCAAAAACTGTAGTTGTGACAACTGTTGATCGGCTATTTAGTTCTTCAACGACGACCGTTGATTACTATCATGATAGAGATAAGAATTCCGGTGTCGATTTATATGCAATGCTGACCTATAATACCGTGATAAAGAGTTTACCTTTCAACTTTTTCCTGAATGCGGCTTATTTTAATCAAACAATCCTGGATTTCGAACCGAGGAGACAAACAGATGTTAGTTATCAGCGATTGCTAGCAGAAAAAGCTGTTCACGATGCGCGAGGTGAAGCTTCTTCTTCATATCTTTCGTTCACACCGGGGGGATCACTTTGGAAGTAAGTGGATCGAGTCGACTGATCTTGGGAGCAAGGATAATGCATGATATTGGCCTTAAGCAAGCATCAGAAGATTTATTTATTCTTCCTGTAATCCAGCTGGATATTCAGCTTTAAGTTGTTCTTAAGGTGGTTAGTGTAAATCTAATCGAATAGAAAAACTGGCCACTAGAATTTGCATAGAAATGTCCGTTTACGCAGAATTCCGGATTAATTTAGGATTAATTTATTTGCAAATTATACAGACATGAATCCCCAATTATCTTAAACGGTTCCACTTCAAAATGCAATTTATCTTTTTTCTTTGTCTGAATTGAACGCTGAACGATTATCGATCCATTTGCCGATAAGAAATTTTTAGTGAGAATATTCTCTATCACCTCATAAATATCATCTTTAAAAAATGGGGGATCGGTAAAAATAAGATCATATTGATCGTGCTCGTCTTTCCGGCTAAATTTTAATGCTTCCATTTTGAATATTTTAATTTGCGCTTCAACTGAAAGCGATTCGATATTCTTAGCTAAATTTTTATAGATAACATGGTTTCTCTCCACAAAATGAGCTTCTGCTGCTCCACGGCTTAGGCTTTCCAATCCGAGTGAACCTGTGCCCGAATAGAGATCTAGTATTTTTATTCCATCAAAGTCAATTTTATTTTTTAGAATATCGAAGAGTGTAACGCGAACTCTGTCTGTCATCGGGCGGATATATTTTGAATTAGGTGAGGTGATTGTTCGTCCCTTAAATTTTCCTGCAATTATTCGCATACTCGTTAAAATAATGGTTAATGATTCGAAACAAAATTAAAGATAAGATGCGAGAATTTCTTAAAATGCAACTAAAAATAATAAAGAATTTTTGACTAAAGGCGAACAGCAACCCCTGCAGATGAAGAGAAGAAATTATTAGTCTCGGTGTAATATTTTGTGGTCATTAAATTTGTATCAACTTTAAGCTGTGAGAACGGATTAACCAAGCTGAAATCTATTCCTGTTGCTTCAGCCAAAACTTTCGCAATTTGGTTTGAAATCGAATCGCCAAATAAAAAAGCCTCAGTAAAATTGATCTGATTCTGCTCAAACTCATTAAGCTTTTGCTTAATTAAATTGCGAACCTCATGAATATTTGTTATCGGAATATCTTCATAATAATTCGGAATGTCATCCATTGATACCAGAATTGAAAGAATTTTTTGTGAGATGTGAAAGCTTAAATTATTACTTACTCTTCTGGAGAAATTTTGGGTTAACAAATTGTTGGATGCAAGATGACAGTGATCTATATGTTTAAGATTGAGATTATTCTTTTTGCAAAAATCGCTTATGATTTTTATGTGTTTTCTGTTTAAAGCAAAAATAAGGGCAGAGGCACATGATGTGAATAACTTCCCATCGACTTCATGATACTTAATTACATAATCACTCCAATTCAAGTAGGGATATAAAATTGATAATTGCCATCTAAATTCTTCAATTAAATCTGAATCAAGAAGCGATTCTTCAATCGAAAAACGAGCAGTGATAAATAATTCTTGGGGAAGGGAAAAGGAGGCAGAATTTGATGTTATGGAATTTTTGATGCTCAATTCATCAAATGCTGCCTGCAGAAGTGATATAACTTTTGTTTCTTTATCTTTTATGAAATCGATTTCTTCATTAAAATAAACCTCATCAATTCGGGATAGGTTATACTGAGCATGCGATGCAGTAATTTCAGTAACCTGAAACTTTACATTTGTAAAAGTAAAACCTGCATACGAATTATGATAATTCATTCCTAAATTATTAGTCCCAGGATGAAGTATTTTTTATTGCCTCATCAGTTAAACTGCCAACGGTTCCATAACCATCTGGATCTTCAATGAAATATTTTTTACCGATAACGGTCGATTTTTCAACTCTTAATATTTTCCCTTGGCGATTGACTACAGTATCAACTTGTTCTGAAGTATCAATTTGCAGGGTATAGAACTTCCAGCTTTTGGGTGTTCTAAATAAACTATCCGGGGTAAATTTCCCATCACTAAGGTTTACAAACGGATCGGTTGGTCTTTTGGAAAGCGAATCAAATCCGGTTCTTACTTTTTGAACCATAGGATCGTTTTTAACGAAATTAACTAAACTGTCAAGGCTGCCTGTGTAGTGACCAAATTTTTTCTCCCACAAAATCTCAGCTTCTTTGATGTTAGTCATTCTTAATCGTGATTCGGTTTTGTTATGTTTTTCTTCAACTACTTCTATTTTGGGATCAATTATGGCAACTTTAATCAAAATACCTGTTAAAATTACAACCACAGTATACAGAATTGCATGAACATACCACGGATCGCTTTTATTCATTGTTCCTCCCGGACTATTAATATTATTAAAATTGATTAACGAACAAAGATATATTTTTTAATTTTATTAAATTTTACATTACCGATGCCATCAACTTCCGCAAGCTCATCGATATTATCGAATCCGCCGCTCGCATTACGGTAAGCTAAAATCTTCTCGGCAGTTTTAATTCCGATTCCTGGAAGCATTGTTAGCTGTTTTAAGCTTGCGCTGTTAAGATTGATACTTTTTTCAGCGAGCTTTTGCTTCTTTATATTTACATTAAAATTACTTTCGTTAAAATCTGAACTTTCCAGCTTAGAGTCAAATGCTTTATTTTCTGCAATCTCGCGTTGCGGGATATTAGCTGAATAAAAGATACTATCCGCAGTAGTATAATCAAAACTATTCTTCAGCGGATTGTCATTTTCCCAATTAAAAAATCTAACTGATAAACCAACCAAAAATACTATAAAGAGAAAAAAAATGATCTTCAGTTCTGTCTGAGTCAAACCTATTTTTTCTGAAATATTACGAAAAAGGTTCATTTATAAATGCCAATTTCTTGAAAAGAAAAAACTAATCATTGTCTTTAAAAATGACAATTTCCAGTATATTCACTCCTTATTTATCAAATGCCGAATCTTTTAAAGAAACTTTTCTCGTCGGTATTTGCATTGCCCTTTATGTTCGGCATTTCAGATAATGTTTTCAGTAATTCTTTTTCTTTCGAATTGACTCTTCTTGGTATATCAATGTTGACCCTTACAATTTGATCTCCGTAGCCAGAAGTGTTTAGATGTTTTATTCCTTTATCTCTCATTTTTAATAACTTGCCTGATGGAGTTCCAGGATCAATTTTCAACCTGGCTTTTCCATTAAGAGTAGGCACATCAACATCAGCACCTAAAACAGCTTCCGGGTAGCTGATAAACAGATCATAAATTATATCATCTTCTTCCCGTCTGAAAAACTCATGAGGAATTTCCTGAAAGATAACGATAATATCACCGGAAGCTCCTCCGCGTTTACCGGCATTACCTTCGCCCCGCATTGTCATATAGCTTCCTTCGTGCACACCGGCTGGAACATTTATTTTCACGGTAACTTCTTCGTTCCATCTGCCGTCGCCAATACATTTTTTACATGGCTTATCAACAACCGTACCTTCACCACTGCAATTGCTGCAAGTCGTGATATTAACAAACTGCCCAAACACCGATCTTGATACCGTCTTAACCTCACCGGAACCCTGACAGACCGGACAGGTTTTTGTAGATGTTCCGGATTCTGCGCCGCTGCCATGGCATTGATCACACTTTACATACTTTTTAATTTTAATTTTTTTAGCTGCACCTTTAGCAATTTCATCAAGAGTTAATTTTAACGTTACTCTCAAATCGGAACCGGGAATACCTGTAGTCCGCCTTCTCTGCCCTCTACCTCGTGAGCCGCCCCCAAAAAAATCATCGAAGATAGAACTGCCACCGAAAATATCTGAAAAATGTGAAAAGATATCGTTAATGTCGTTAAATCCAGGTGAACTGTATCCGCTCGATCTCATACCTTCATGTCCAAATCTGTCATAGCGGGCTTTTTTGTCGTCATTGCTTAACACTTCATAAGCCTCGGCTGCTTCTTTGAATTTTTCTTCGGCTTCTTTGTTGTTGGGGTTTCTATCGGGATGAAATTCCATTGCAAGCTTTCTGTAAGCTTTCTTCAGCTCATCTTTACTTGCATTCCGATCAACTCCAAGTATTTCATAATAATCGCGTTTAGTCATTCAGCTTTGCTTTCATTGTTGTTTAACTTTTCTTCATCTGTTTGTACTGATGAATCAATTTGATCTTCATGATTATCCTCACTAACGGCAACTTTGGTATGTCTTATAACCCTATCCTTATAAATATAACCTTTCTCATATTCTTCAATCACCGTGTGAGGTTCGACATTATCTGCTTTTCTTTGCATGATTGCTTCGTGATAATGCACATCAAATGGTTTTCCAACAGCATCAATTGGCCTAACACCCTGATCTTCAAGCATCTTCATAAGCTTATCATATACCAGCTTAATTCCTTCTTTTATGCTGTCAGCATCTTTAGCATCATTAATATGAACTAATGATCTTTCAAAATCGTCTATTACCGGGAGAAGTTTAATTATCAATGATTCTGCTGCGTATTTTAGAAGGTTAAATTGATCATTCTCCACACGTCTTTTGTAATTCTCGAATTCGGCGGCTTTTCTTAGAAGTCTATCTTTATAGTTCTCTAATTCTTCTTCCGTTGATTTTAATTTTTCCTCCAGATTTATTTTTCCCCTATCTACAAATGAATCTTCATCCGGTTTTTCATGCTTTACTGTTTCATCCGAATCTGATGTCGTTTCTTCTATTTTTTCTTTCTCTTTATTTTTATCTTTTTTAAAATTCATCAATTCTGACCTCTATTTCATTATTTCATTTTTTAGTGTTTCTGTTAACATTTTTGCAACGTAATCCACAATTGCAATTACTTTTGAATATTCCATTCTTTTGGGACCAATAATTCCGAGATGCCCTGAGACATCGCCGATTTTATATTCCTTAGTAATTAAACTATAGTCTAAAAGTTTTTGATCGTCATTCTCTTTGCCGATTGAAATATAAACATTGTTCGAACTCATTTCTTCGGTTTTATCCAAAATATGAACGATTATATCTTTGTCTTCAAGAAGCTCAATTACACCTTGGAATCTTTCGGGGTCATCAAATTCAGGTTGTTGAATAACATTTCTTGCACCTGTGATATATATGCCGTCAGAGTTTCTACTGTCCTTAAATACCTTGTCGGCGGAATTAAGGAAAAGCCTAATGATGGCTTTCTGATCTTCCTCAACATCTTTGAACCTCTCATCGAAAGTTGCACGAATTTCTTTAAAGGATAAACCTGATAATCTTTCGTTTAATAAATTTTGAACTGCATTGATTTGTGATTCTTTTATCTCTGAAGCAAATTCAAGAGTAATTGTTTTTACAAGTCCGCCTTTAATG
>Ga0214473_10011493_pt1 | contig 10395 bp, 9 predicted proteins | sample RVTome_7_FD_203509 | JGI IMG/M metagenome (GOLD analysis project Ga0214473, IMG submission 203509) | Soil microbial communities from uranium-contaminated site in the Upper Colorado River Basin, Wyoming, United States - RVT98D197 | ecosystem: Environmental > Terrestrial > Soil > Contaminated >... | reverse complement strand
CCCCAATTTTCCGGCCTGGATCTGCGATGTATGCGGCCGCAGGGATTACGACGAGAAATCCATATCGTGGCTCAGCATGCTCCTTAATCCGGATGCCGGGAAATCGCCAAAATCCAGATCCACTCCCCCGCGTCGCGATCCTCCGCCTGCCTCACGCCCCGTTCCGCAATCCTAAGTTGAGGGGGGCCGTTCGAAGGCACCGGCGCTCCGGGGCGGAAGTCGGTTCCGCGTGGCGGCCTCGCTTGACCGGCTGGGACCCGAATGTTACAATCCCGCCGCTTTCCTGATGTCGCCTTGAGATCGGGAGGCCAGAGCCCCCATCGTCTAGAGGCCTAGGACGCGACCCTTTCAAGGTCAAAACTGGAGTTCGAATCTCCATGGGGGCATCAGCCACAAAACAACCCGCCGGAATGGCGGGTTTCTGCTTCCTTTGGCCCCAACCGGATGTAGAGCAGCGCGCGCGGCTCAGCTCCTCAACAGCGCCGAACGATACGGGACCAGCATGAGGAAGCCGATCGCGATCAGGATCTCTCCGCTCAGCACACCCATTGCCTGCCACGGTCCGAAGTAGGGGATGCCCGGCAGTGGCTGCGAACCCATCCCAGCCACATCTGCCATCCCCGCGAAGATCGCGATCACATAGCCGGTGCTAACGAGGCGCAATCCGATGTCCGCAACGATCGTGCGCGGTTGTCCCTTCCACAGCGCCAGCAGCCCAAGATATCCGCCCAGGCAGATCACACCCAGCCCTACCAGGAGAACCGCGATCTGCACGAAACCCACAACCGGGCTCCGGTCCCAGCCGAACCAGTCGGGCTTGGCGCCCACGGCGAAAATGAACAGCCCGGCCAGGCTGGTCGCCAGTCCGAAGCGCATCCGCGCCCCGGAGAGTTGTATCGCCAGGGGCCGCGTCTCGATCGGCATGGATGCAGGCCGTTCCGTACCTGGCTGCATGTTTCTTATCCCGGCAGGCTGCCGCGCAACATCCGCAGCCAATTCAGGCCCAGGATGTTCTCCGCATCGGCAGACGAGTAGCCCCGCTTCTCAAGCAGAGGCACGACCTTCTGGAGGTCGGCAACGGTGTCGATCTCTGGGGGCACGGACTGCAGGCCGAAACCGCCGTCGAAGTCCGACCCGATCCCTGAGTGCAGTGAGTCACCGGCCAACTGGCAAACATGATCCAGATGTGCTGCAAAGGCATCCAGGGGCACCTCCTCCCGCCGAGAGCCCTGCTTATGTGCCCAGCCGGTTTTCAGGAAGCTGTTCACAGGAACGTTGCCGATGATCCCGCCCCTCTCTATGATCTTGCGCAACACCGCATCGGAATAGTGCCGATTAGTGGGGAAACCGGGTAGCAGCGCAAGGCAATTCACGTGGGTCGCCACGACCTGACCCGCATATAGATCCAGCGCCTCCAATGCCGCCCTCTCATCCATGTGGCTCAGGTCCAATACGAATCCGTGATCGGCCATGGCGCGGAGTAAGCGCCGGCCGTCCTCGGTCAACGGGCCGGGTTCCTTCGTGCCTCCCGCGTAGCGCGTGCCGGCCCACGCCAGACCGATGAGGCGCAGACCCAGCGAGTGCCACTCCCCCAATTCGTCGGCGCTGCGAATGCCGTCCGCCCCTTCCATTAGCGCCACCAGGCCGACTGGCCGCGATTCCCTTCCGGGATCGGCCCAGACCGCAAGGTGCTCATCTAGATCCTTCCGGCTCTGGATCAGGCGAAAGTGCTCTGGCTTCGAGTCACCTAGCTCGTGATAGGACTGAAGCTCTTGACGGTACAGTCTGTGGGCTTCCTCGTAACTCCCGTAGCACAGCTTGTCCCACTTCCCCTCTTTGCTGCGCTTGGGTGCCGCGAAGAGTGTGGCAAAGATGATCGCCACCTGGCCGCGCTGGTAGTCCGGCCAGCCGATGAGCGTGTCTTCGTTCACCTCGACCGCCAGGCTTCCCACCTCGCGCCTGCGGGTCTCGGCCGCCGCCAGGGTATAGTCGCGCCCGAAATAGAGCATATTCCAGGCAAGGTCACAGTGAGCATCAACGAGTAGCGGCATTATCAGCAAAGAGCGCACCCGGGGTGCGCTCCATTCATCGCCTATGATTCTTCTGGCGCCGATTCCGGCTCGTCGTCCGGCGGAGTATGCCCATACTCCTCGATCAGCTTTTTATAATCCTTGTCGGCGTATGCCCCCGAGTCAACCTTGCGCAGGCTCAATCCGATTCTGTGCTGCTCGGGGTCGATCCGCACGATTCGCAGCGTGCGCACCTCTCCGTCCTTCAGGACCTCTTTCGGGTGCTCGATACGGTGGTCTGCCATCTCGGAGATGTGGATCAGACCCTCGATATCGCCCTCCAGTCGTGCAAAGGCGCCGAACTTGGTCAGCCTGGTGATCACGCCCTCCACGAGCTGGCCAACGGCGAATTTCTCCACGCGCGATTTCCACGGATCGTCTGCCAGCGCACGCAGCGAAAGACCGATGCGCTTCTTCTCCCGGTCGATGTTGATGACCTTCACTTTGACTTCTTGGCCAACTTCCAACACGTCGCGCGGGTGCTGAACCCGATCCCACGAGAGCTCGGAGAGATGCACCAGCCCATCCGCCCCGTTGATGTTTACGAAGGCCCCAAAGTCCGACAGGCTCGTGACCCGGCCGCTGTAAGTCTTCCCGACTTCCAGTTCGTCGATCACGCGTTCTTTGATGGATTGCCGGGATTCGGTGGAGGCGGCCCTCTCCGACAGGATCAGCCGGCGGCGCTCCCGGTCCACCTCGATGATCCGCACGGTGATCGGCTCGCCCACCATCTTCTGCCAGCGTTGCTCCGGCGTGTCGCCGCTCGCCTGGGCCCGGCGCGCGCCGCTAATCTGCGAAGAGGGCACGAAGCCGCGCAGCCCGCCCACCATGGCGATCAGCCCGCCCTTGTTGAAGCCCACGATCTTGCTTTCGTAGACGCGGTCCTCTTCGAGCATCTTCTCGACGTTCTCCCAGGAGATCTGCTCCTGGGCGCGCCGCAGCGAGAGCACGACGTTGCCGTTTTCATCCTCCGGATTCTGCACGTACACCGGGATTTCGGCCCCCACGGTCAACGCTTCGCGTTCGCTCGCAGAAAGCTGCTCGAGCTCCCGGCTGGAGATCACCCCCTCAGACTTGGCCCCGATACTGACCAGGATTTGCGATGGGCCGATGCTGGCAATGGTACCTGTGCGGATCTCCCCAGCCTGAGGCATATCCACACTGAGTTCTTCATTGGCAAGCAAAGACTCCATGCTCTGGTTGTTCTGATCGCCCTGCTCGTTGTCATCGCTCCCCTGAGGCGGCAGGGTCTGATTCTGATCCGTCACTATTAGACTCCGGTCACAAGAAGGTCGTCAGATTATAAAGGCGATTAGGGAAGTTGGCAACCCGCCGCATTGCGCCCTTGTGCGCCACTGCCGGGTCCATCAGGCTCTGTGGCTGGGGTGCAGCGCGTCCGGAGGACACCGCGAAACGAGTCCGCGCCGGTGACTTCTTCACCGGTGGCATGCCTTCCCTCGCAAACGCGCCTTCGAGCGCCCTCCTTTGCGATGCCCAACCTGCGCGATATAATCAGCGCCGGAGACGAGATGCCCGCGATTTATCCTTTCACTGCCGTTGTTGGACAGGAGCGCATGCGTCGTGCCCTGATCCTGAATGCTGTCGATACACGTATCGGGGGCGTCTTGATCAGGGGCGAACGCGGCACAGCCAAGTCCACGGCAGCCCGCGCCCTGGCCGCCTTGCTGCCCCAGGTCCGGGTCGTCGACGATTGTCGCTTCGGCTGTGATCCCGAGAAGCCCGCCACGTGGTGCACCGAGTGCAAGGAGCGTTTCGCCGAAACCAAACGCACACTGCCGTTCCACCAACGCACCACCCCCTTCGTAAACCTGCCCGTCAGCGCCACGGAAGACAGGGTCGTGGGGACCCTTGACATTGAACAGGCCATCCAGAAGGGTGAGCGTCACTTCGAGCCCGGAGTCCTGGCAAACGCCAATCGCGGCCTGCTGTATATCGATGAGGTGAACCTGTTGGACGATCACGTCGTCGACGTTCTGCTGGATTCCGCTGCTATGGGCGTCAACGTTGTCGAACGCGAAGGGATCTCCTTCTCCCATCCTGCCCGCTTCATCCTCGTTGGTACGATGAACCCCGAGGAAGGTGAGCTGCGCCCGCAGCTGCTCGACCGCTTCGCCCTGTCAGTTGACATCGTCGGGATCCGTGATGCCCGCGAGCGCGTAATGATCATGGAGCGCAACCTGGCCTTTGAAAGCGATCCAGAGGCGTTCCGCGATCTCTGGCTGCCGAAGGAACAGGAAATATCCAAGCAGATCGAGCGCGCCCGGGTCCTCCTGGATCAAGTAACCCACACCAGCCGCGACCTCCTTTCGATTGCCGCACTTACGGCCTCCTTGAACGTCGACGGCCATCGTGCCGACTTGGTCATTCTCAAGGCGGCGCGCGCCCAGGCCGCCTACGAGGGCCGCACCCAGATCAACGACCACGACATCGCCCTTGCCGCAGAACTGGCGCTGCCGCACCGCATCAAACGCACTCCTTTCCAGCAGGCCGAGATCACCTCGGAGCAATTGCAGGAGCGCATCGAGCAGCTCGCCGGTCAGGCGATTCCAAGCGAGGCCGATGAGGAACGCCAGCCTCAGGAAACCCAGGCCCGGGAAAAAAAAACTTAAAGCTCGAAGATGAGGTGCGGGAGGACGAGCAGCAAGTGCCGCCCCAGCCCATGCCGCAGGATGTCTTCGCGCACAGCGATGCCAAGTGGTGGGATGGCGGCGAGAAGATCAAGGCCGGCGAAACCTTCCGCCCCCGCCGGCTGAACACACCCCTCGATAAGCTCGCCCGCAAGCAGGCCGGGCGCCGTTCGCTCACCAGGACCGAGCGCAAGCACGGTCGCTACATCAAGGCGCGCCCGGCCAATAACAAGGTGGACGACATCGCCTTTGACGCGACCTTTCGCGCTGCCGCGCCCTTTCAGAGGCGGCGGGCGGATCAGCGCAAACGGCTTGCCTTCGCCATTAAGAAAACCGATCTCCAGCGCAAGGTCCGCGTCAAGCGCGTTGCCAATCTTGTCCTCTTCCTGGTGGACGCCTCCTGGTCCATGGCCGTAGCCGAACGCATGAACGCGACCAAGGGTGCCATCTTGTCGCTCCTTACGGACGCCTATCAACGCCGCGACCGCGTCGGCCTGGTCGTCTTTCAAAAGGACCGCGCCACCCTCGTCCTTCCCCCCACGAACTCGATTCAGCTGGCGCAAAAGGCGCTCGTGGATATACCCGTCGGCGGTAAGACACCGCTTTCCGCCGGGCTCCTTCTGGCGGCCGACGTACTCAAACACGAGAAACACACTCACCCGGAGGTCGAGCCGCTCTTGATTGTGCTTACCGATGGCGCCGGCAATGTGTCGATCGGCACACTCCCCCCCCAGGAGGAGTCCTATCGCTTCGCCGAATTGATCGCCAGTGAGAGAGTCCGGAGCGTTGTGATCAACATGGAGCACGCGGCGTTTGATCAGGGCCTCGCCCAGCTCCTTGCCCAGCATCTCAAGGCACAGTGCTTCCCCTTGAGCGAACTGAAGGCCGAAAATCTGTATCACGCCGTCAGGCAGGAAATGGCTGGTGGGGCCAAGTAGCGCTGCCTGCCAGGGCCTTCTCAGGGCACGGCTTGAAGCTGTCGGTATGCCTCGCGCAGGTCGTTGATCGGCCGTCTTTGGCCCTCGGCATCCTCGTAGAACCAGTGCTCCCAACCATTGCAGGGAGCATTCGTGATCTTCCGCCCAACCTGGTGGATCGAGCCAAAGAATCCATCGTGGACGATCGCGCCGTCGGCGCATACCTTGGCCCTGATCGTGCTCTTTCCCCCAAAGTACAGCAGTTGATCGGGTTTAACCAGGCCGGCCTCGACCAGGCTGCCAAATGCCACCCGCGGCCGGTCCCGCCGCGATGGAAACACAAACGTGTTCTCCGGGAACATGCCGGCGTCCACGGCCTCAATCCGCTCGCGGGCCAGCGTCGCATACGCGGACTCGCGTTCGATCCCGATCCAGCGCCGTTGCAGCTTCTTCGCCATCGCGCCGGTCGTCCCGGTGCCGAAAAAAGGATCCAGCACCAGGTCACCCGGATTGGAACTCGCAAGGATGACCCGATACAGGAGCGCCTCCGGCTTCTGCGTCGGATGGGCCTTTGCGCCCTGCACGCGCAGGCGTTCCTTGCCGCTGCATACCGGCAGGTGCCAGTCGCTCCGCATTTGCAGGTCGTCGTTCAAGGACTTCATCGCATGGTGATTGAACGTGTACTTGGCGCCCTTCTTCTTCTGCACCCACAGCAGCGTCTCGTGCGCATTCGTGAATCGCACGCCCCGGAAGTTCGGCGTTGGATTCGACTTGATCCACGCAATATCGTTCAGGAACCAGAAACCCAGGTCCTGGAGGATCGCCCCCACGCGATAGATGTTGTGATACGAACCGATCACCCACAGCGTTCCGCTATCCTTGAGCACACGCCTGCATGCCGAGAGCCAATCGCGCGTGAAGGTGTCGTACTCCTGGACGCTCTTGAAGCGATCCCAGGCATCGTCGACACCATCCACCCGGGTCATGTTCGGCCGAAACAGCTCTTGCGAGAGTTGCAGGTTGTATGGTGGATCTGCGAAGATCAGATCGATGGATTTCTCAGGAAAAGTCGGAAGGATCTCGAGACAGTCTCCCACAAGGACCTCTCCCGCCGGCAGCTGTCGTCGGGAGAAAATGCCGTCCATTATGGCCAGCAACTGCCCGGAAACCGGCCCACCACCCGCATTCTGCCGGTGGCCCGCCGGCCCAGAGCCAAGCGGCCGCTGCCGTGACTTGGTTGCGCTAAGCAGGCGGGTTATCCAGCCTAACGCCATGACCGCGCACCGTGTCAATGTAGGATTGTTCGGGATCGAGCGCGCTCAGCCTTTCCCTCAGTCGCCTGATCAGTGCATCCAGGGCCTGGTCCGATACGCCTGCAGCCTGCTCCTCGCCCCACACGGCTGTCACCAGGTCTATGCGGCTGATGACTTGGCCCGGGCTCTCATACAGCAGGGTGAGCAGCCGGAACTGCTGCGCAGAAAGCGACGGCGCAACCTGGATCTGGTTTACCCACACGCGCCGTGACTTGGAGTCCACCACCAGCCTGCCGGGCTTCCCGGGACCTTCACTCAGAGGGACGGTGGCGTCCGAAGTGAAGAACAGGAATCCCTGGACGTAACTGATCTGCATGGCATCGCCGTCCTGCAACATCACCGGCGCGCTCAGCGCATTCCCATTGTGATGAGTGCCGTTCTTGCTCCCCAGGTCCTCCAGGATCACTCCCTCTGGCGTCGGCGTGATCCGCGCATGAAAACGCGACACTTGCCGGTCGGGGATCACCACATCGCAGCTGGACTCTCTGCCCATCACCATCGGCCGGCTGACTGCCCAGCGCTGGCCCCTAAGCGGGCCCTCGTCGGCAACCAGCATCGGATACTCGTTTGTCGGAGCCATGGGATCGTATTGGCGGGATGTCCCCGTTGAACGCTTCGCCGCACACTGAGGCCTCAGCCCCGCGGCGCAGTCAGCTCGGTCTTAGCTTGCTCCGCCGCGGCATTCATTGTAAGAGTGTCCATCGACGCACATGGAACCTCCAGGATCTCCCGCGATTTCTTAACGAACGCATTTATAATATAGCATAGTTTTGGCAGCCGTGCAGATTCGACGCCGACACCCATTGCGCGGTTGCTGGCCGCGGCCGTGACCACGCCGCGCCCGTCTCGCCTCGGCGCGCTCGAGGCCTGATCGGACGCCTTTGCTCCATCGGGTGAGCTAGCCTCCTCGGATCTCGCTCAGGGGCTCACGTCCCGGCAACCAAGAGGACTCAATGCCGCGTTCACTTAAGCACGGTGAGGTCCTGCGAGAGCGCTACGAGATCCGCGAAAGGATCGGACAGGGCGGAGCAGGATCGATCTACCTCGCCAACGATCTGCGCCTCGATGGGCGCCTCTGCGCGCTCAAAGAAGTCGAGTACGATCGTCTGCTTCCCGAGAAGACACGCCAGGAAGCACGCGACCAGTTTCTGCGCGAGGCGACCATCCTTGCACGCTTCGATCACCCCAATCTGCCTAAGGTCTCGGACTTCTTCTCCAGTGGCCCTCGCGACTATCTGGTGATGGACTACGTGCCGGGCGATGACCTGCGCACCATCATGTCCGAAGCCCGCCGTAATGGCGCTTTCCTTCCCGAGGAGCAGGTGCTTGGGTGGGCGCGCCAGTTGGCCGACGCACTGACATATCTCCACGGCCAACAGCCGTCCGTCGTTCACCGCGATATAAAGCCCAGCAATCTGAAGATCACTCCCACAGGTCTTCTCAAGCTCGTGGACTTCGGCCTGGTGAAGATCATGGCCCCCGATCAGGAAATGACCATAACGGTCATACAGGGCTTGGGAACGGCCCTCTACACGCCTCTCGAACAATATGGCAGCGATGAGGTACACACCGATGCCCGCTCCGACGTCTACTCCTTCGGCGCGACTTTCTACCACGTGCTGACGAATGAGCCCCCGGTGGACGCGCGTCGGCGCTTTATTCAGCCGGCCAGCTTGGTTGCACCTCGCCAACTCAACCCCTCCATCGCTCCCCGCACTGAGCAGGCCGTGCTCTGGGCAATGTCCCTCCACCCCGATGATCGGCCCGAGTCCATGGCGGCGCTGTCGCAATTCCTGTTTGATGGCGGCAGCCTTCCTTCAGGTGCATCCGTGGCGACTTCCGGACTCGATCTCCGTGTTTTGGAGCTTCTGCGCTCCAGGGCCGATTCGGTCCTCGCCTGGGCGGCGGCCAGTCTCCTGTTCCTCAGCCTCATCGCCACGCTCTTGCGCTAGATCAGAATCGACCTGGTCCGGCAGCGCGGCCAACCCGCCTCCAGACTTCCGGGCCTGCCATCTTCAGGATGAGTCCAGAGGAACGGCTTTTTCGCGCCAAACGACCGACTTGGCGGCGCGCACGCCGGCTACTCGCCTGAGCGCCGCCACCACAGCCAGCCCGCACACCAGCCGGCGAGCAATCCTACAGCACTCGCCAGGATGATTCCCCCGATCCCTGCACCAGCAGCAAAATCTGGCCCTCCCGGCAATGCGAGGGCCACGTAATTGTATGGGAGCAGGCCGCCAGCCAGGGCCAACAATCCCCACCGGACGCCCCAATGCTGCCCGGCGAGCCGCCAACCTGCAAAGCCGATCACCAACGCGCCGGCGATCAACAGCAGCACCGTCGCGACCCAGGCCGAGAAACGTAGACTGCCCGCCAGCGTTACGAAATCGTCCTCTACAGGCACGGGCGTCTTCCCGGGCGGGGCATCGATCGCGGGCGTCAACTGCGGGACGACAACAGTCACGGCTGCGGGCTGACCGCCGCTTGAGACGTCTAGTTGCAGCACCTGCGAAACCCGCGCCGGGTCGGACGTGGCATGGATCTCCAGTAGACCCGGCTTCTCGAGTCCGAAAGAGACCCGCGCTACGCCTTGCGTCGTATTCGCATCCTGCTGCTGCAGGATGCTGCCTCCTTCGCCGCGCAATTCCATCGAAAACGTAACAACCGTTCCGTCCGGAACCTGGTGCCCGTTGTGGTCCTTGATCGTCCCGGTTCGGATGCCGATCGCATCGCCGATTTTGAATAGCGGTACCGGCGTCGCCTCGGGCGTCGGTCCGCCTATGGGCGCCGGTGCGGCGGGCAGATCCAACGCTAGTGTGATGATCTGATCTGGAGCTGGAGCCGTGATCGACCGCAGGTCGTACCCCAATCCCGGCACGGAGACCGGGGACGCACCCACGGGCGTGATCTCCTGGAACAGCAGGCGCGCCGCCACTTCGATAAAAGGCGGCTGCTTGCTATACAGCGCGTAATAGGCACTGAGTCGTGAGATGTCCGTCGCGTCCATGTACGTCGGCGCCCCGAAGGCGAACAGGATTACTCGCTTCTCCCGCAGCAGGTCCTGCTCTGCCGCGAGGAAATTGCTGATCAGCCGCGCCTGCCCATCGTTGTTGTCAACAAGCGAGAACACCACCCACGCCGAAGCAGCCAGGTCTTCTGCCAGATAGGGTGGGGCTTCGCCAGCAGCATAGCTGCCGGCGGCATCCAATGAGTAGGAGGACAGCCTGAAGGATGTGGTCTGGTTCCCTGCTTCCGGGCCGTATAGCCCCACTACGGCCCGCTGCAGCGCATCGACAGCGAGACTTGGAACCTCCGCACATATGCTGCACTGCTTGGCTGGCGATGTATCGCTGAAGAATACGATCCGGTCGCGAAGCTGCGGCGGGGCCTGGACCAGTGTGGAGAGATCTTGTGGCGCGGGGCTCAAAAGCGTCGCGGCGCGACCTGC
>Ga0214473_10011492_pt1 | contig 10395 bp, 11 predicted proteins | sample RVTome_7_FD_203509 | JGI IMG/M metagenome (GOLD analysis project Ga0214473, IMG submission 203509) | Soil microbial communities from uranium-contaminated site in the Upper Colorado River Basin, Wyoming, United States - RVT98D197 | ecosystem: Environmental > Terrestrial > Soil > Contaminated >... | reverse complement strand
GATCAGCGGCCGGCTCTCGGCGCCGGTCTCCGAGCGGTTCGAGGCGCGCTTCGGCGTCCCGCTGAGACAGGTCTACGGGACCACCGAGACCGGTCCCATCACGCTCGACCGGAGCCCGCTCGGTCGCCTCCGCTCCCAGACCGCGGGGACGCCGTTGCCGGGCGCGGCCGTCACCGTCGGTGGGGATCCCGGTCGTCCGTGTCCCACGGGCATGCTCGGGAGGATCTGGGCGAAGACGCCGTGGTGCATGGACGGCTACGGCTTCCCTGGACGCCTCGAGCCGCGCGAGACGGTGAATGGCTGGTGGCCGACGCCGGACGTGGGGTATCTGGACGAGGCGGGATACCTGACGGTGGCGGGGCGGCTCGATGATTGCGTCAGGACCGCCGCCGGCCACCTCGTGAACCCGGCCGAGGTGGCGGCCGCCGTCGAGGCGTACCGCGGCGTCACGGATGCCGCCGTGGTACCGCTCGGCGATGCGACCGACCCCGTGCTCGGCGTGCTCGTCGAAGCGGAGTCGGCGCTGAGCGTGGGCGACCTGCGCCGTCATCTGGCCGGGAAGCTTCCCCCCTGGTCGCTTCCCCGCGTCGTCGAGCGGACCGGCGCGCTCCCGAGGCTCCCGGGAGGGAAGATCGATCGCCTCGCATGCATCGCGCACCTCGAGCTCGCCCTGTCGCGGGGTCAGGACGCGTGATCGGGATGCTCGGGCGCCGGCCCGCCGGGGAAGATCTCGAAGCGCTCTGGGGCGAGCCACCGGGATATCCGCCGGCGCTGTGGATGCTCCTGCGCGCCCTTCACCGGCTGCCGTGGCCGTTCGGCGAGGAGGTCCTGAGCGCTGTCTTCGTCGCCAAGGCGCTCGGCAGCCGCGGCGATCTCCGGCGAGCGCTCACATGGGCGTCCGGCTTCGCCAGCGGAGGCCGGCGCTGGCGCTTGGCCCTGTCGGTCCTCGCATCGCGCGGTCGCTTCGTCGCCCGCGCGGCCCTGATCGGCATGCGCTCCGCGGATGACGTCCGCCGCCGGTTCGCCGTGCGGGGCGAGGAGCATCTCCAGGCGGCATCGGGAGCCGTCATCCTGCTCGGCTTCCACGTCGGGCCGCCCTATTCCTACGTGGCGCTCCGGGCCGCCGGCCATCCGGTGACCCTCGTCGGCTTGCGGCGCATCCCCGAGAAGTGGTCGAGGCGGGCGTGGGGCCGCCCGGAGGGGGAAAACCGGGACCTGATGCTCGGAGAAGACGGAGCGTCGCGCGCGACGATGCTCTACCGCGCGCGGCAGGTGCTGCGCCAGGGTGGGACGCTCTACATGACGGCGGATGCGGTGGAGGGGACTGAGGGGCGGGAGGCGTTCCGGCTGGTGGTCCACGGCAGGGACGTGATCGTGAGATCGGGGTGGCTCGCCCTGCGGCGGAAGACCGGGGCCGCGGTGCTTCCGGTGCTCGCGCACCTCGAGGGGCGCACCGGCATCGTCACGATTCATCCCCCGCTGCCCAAGCCCGAGCCCGATCCGGTGAGCGACGGCGCCGCGTGCCGCGACGCCCTCGAGCGCCTCCTCGTGGACTACGCCCGGCGCTTCCCCGAGCAGTGCTGGTCGCTCGCGCTCTGACCCATGACGGAAGATCCCGTCCTCGAGCGAGTCAAGGACATCGTGGTGGAGATCGCGGGGCCGACGCGCGCGCGTGAGGACGTCGGCGCCGACACTGCGCTCGGGGAAGGGGGGCTCTGGCTCGACTCGCTCGACTTGTTCGAGGCGATCCTGGCGTGTGAAGAGGCCTTCGGCGTCCTCATCGACGCCGACGCGGAAGTCACCGGCGAGGCCTTGCGCACCGTCGGGAGCCTGGCCGACCTCATCCGCGCGATGCGGGGCGCGGCGCGGCACAGATGAGGAGAGGCCAACCATGGACCATACCGGCAGCGATGGGCAGGAGAGGGAAGCCGGCTAGAAGTGAGACGTTTCGGCGCGCCACACCGGTTCACCGGGACAGCGAGGGCGCGTGCGTGAGGAGGAGCCAGAGCGCAGCGGCGAGGAGCATCAGCTCGGACATGAACGCCTGGAGGAGGGCGCGCCCGAGCTGGCGGCGCACGTCGACCTCCCGCGTGTCGGACAGGAGGAAGACGTCGCGTCTGGAGAAGGCCTCACGGAGCCAGCCGAGCCAGCGAGAGGCCGCCAGCGGGAGTCGACGACCGTCCGTCACGGCGCTGAGGACCAGCCGGTCGGAGCCGGTCGCGAGCGGGGAGGCGTCCTTGCGCGGACGGACGGCCCCGACGACGTACACGGGATCCCCGTCGAGCAAGCGCTCCTTCGACAGGGCGAGACGGGCTGGTGGCTCGCCGAACAGGTAGGAGGTGTTGAAGCTCCCGAACTTCGCGCCGCGCGGATCGACGAGGATTCGCCCGGTAGCGTCCTCGAGGAAGAACGCGCGGAGGAACTCGCACGTCGAGTTTCTGCCGTTGACCGGCGGAGTGCTGCCCTTGTAGAGGACGGCCGTGGGCGGGATGATCGCGTCCCAGTCGACGCTCGGGCCGCTCGTGGTGAGGGACGTGGCGCCGAACTGCCCCACGGCGACGCGGGCCGTTCCCTCGAGCTCCACGAGCCCGGTCGCGACCGATCGTGCTCGCGAGGTCGGCAGGTCGGCCACGTTCCGGAGCTTGGTCCAGGTCGCACCCAGGCGGCTCAGCGCCACCAGGGCGAGCAGCACCCCCGCCGCTCCGAGGTAGGCGTCGATCCAGTGGTTGATGAGGACGGCGCGCCATAGCGGGTCCATCACGCCGCCGTGTGCCTCGAACACCGTCAGCGCCACCTGGATCCCCGCTCTCAGCGGGACGGCGAGGGTGGCGAGCAGCGTGGCCACGATCGGGACGATGGCGAGGACTTGCCAGGCCTTGCCGTCGCCCCGTTGGGGAAAGACGATGCCGCGGACGATGAGGCCCAGCGCCAGGACGAGGAACACGGGGGCGAGGAGCCCGAAGAGCAGGTGCCACCCGATCGCCGCGCCGAAGGCGGCCAGGAGGGGCTTCACGAGGCTCGCGTACTGTGGCCCGGCGCGGCGGGGACCGCCATTGGCGCGCTAGGCGAAGCTCACGCTCACATCAGAGGTCCGCTCCGGAGGCACCTCCAGGAAGGCGTGTGGCCCGTAGCGGAGGACACCGGCCAGGACAAGCTCGGGGAACTGCTCGATCCGGATATTGTAGATGTTGACGCTGTCGTTGAAGAGCTCTCGCCGGTCGGCGATGCTCGACTCCAGCGCGCTGACTCGCCCCACGATCTGCGCGAACAGGGGGCTGGCCTTGAGGTCGGGGTAGGCCTCCACGGCGACGCGCAGGCGCCCCAGCTCCCGGTTGAGATCGTTCTCCACCCGGGTCTTCTGATCGGTGGACGGGGCCTGGTCGTACCCGGTCCGCAGGCGGGTGACCCGGTCCAGCAGCTCGTTCTCGTGGCGGAGGTAGCCCTTGACCGCGTCGACGAGCTTGGGCAACTCGTCGTGACGCTGCTGGAGGAGGGCGTCGATGTTCTTCCAGGCCTTGTCGATGTTGTTCTTGACCTCGACGAGGCTGTTGTACAGCGCGACGAGGTAGGCGGCGACCGCCAGCCCGAGCACGATGAGGACAGCGCCGCCGACGGCCACGGATATCGACATGCCTCCATCGTAGGGGGAACGACGCCGCCGAGTCAAAAAACTGATGATCGCCGATGGCCACTGTTACCACGGCCGGCTCGATGATCGGGATGCTACGGCCCCGCGCACCTGCTCTTCATTGGCTACTTCGCCGCGGTGATGGTGGCGGCCTTCGGCTGCCCGGTCCGCCGGTACCGCAGGAGCGGCCTTGCCGAACATGGCCAGGCACCGGAGGCCTCGAGCTGATGCGCGTGGCGAAAGCGCTGGGCCTCGTCGATCGCGGCGATGAAGGCGGCCGCGTCAATCACCTCATCCGCCCGCAGGAGCACTGACGGCGGGATCGTGATTCGGTTTCAGCTCTTCCGCGAAGTCTTCGGGCTAAAGACGGTAAGCTGAGGGCTCACCTTCTTGCTTCCGCAGCCTGGGCACTTGACATGTGTCTTGGCTCGCTCCGTGATGGTCAGCCTCACCTCGAAGCCCTTCTTGCAACTCTCGCAGAGGTATTCGTAGATTGGCATGGTTTCCCTCCTCTTAACTCGGAGCGGCGAACGCTTTCACCTCCGCCTGCTCCAACCAGAACTGCATGTCCATCTCGCGGTACATCGTCGTCGCGGTGGTGAGGTGCTCGCGCGCCTGCTCGCGCTGGCCCGTGAGCCGGTAGAGCTTGCCGAGGCCAAGGTGGCAGGGGCGGCGAGCGGGCGCATGCACCGCGGGCATGTCATGCCGGCCTCCCAGCGCGCAGGCTGGCGTGGGTCTGAACAGGGTACGGCGAGAGTAGTCCGGTAAGGTCAGGCGGTCAAGGAGGGTTGCAGGGCGATGTCGGGGGCATCTGACTCCTGTCCTATGCTCCAGCGCGGCGCCGGGGGTTCGCGATCCGGCGAAGCGTCGACTGCTTGATCGCCGCGACTTGTCTCGAGGCCGGTGGCGAGATGTACCACAACGATCGCGACTTCGATGCGATCGCCAGGGTGTCAGATCTGACGATTTACCGCGCCGGTTGAGGGACTCTTCCCACCAGCCGGGGGAGGCCCTCGGGCGCGGGCTCCGTAAGGGCGGCGGGCGCGGGTGGGGCGGGGTCGGGCGGCGCGGGGGGCGCCAGGGCGGGCCAGGTGGGCAAGGATGGCCTGCACGGCGACGGGGTCCTGGACGGTGGCGATGACGCGCAACCGGCCGCCCCAGCGGAGGCAGGCCAGGACATCGAGATCGCACACGCGGCGGATCAACGCCGCCCCGGTCCAGACGTGCGTGGGGAGGGCGGCGCGGCGGCGCGGAAGGCGGGTCTCGAACGCGAGGCGTTGCCGTCAGGGGCCGGGCGGGCGTAGCGGACGACCTGCGAGCGCCAGCGCGCCCGCGGGGCGAGGACGGAGGGCCAGAAACACGAACGCCAACTGGCGCGCAGCTCGCGCCGTTCTTGCCCCTTCGGGCCCCATCTGGTGATCCGACTTCGTCGGACCCCGACCACCCGGCTAACGGCTACGGGTTGGTGAGGCGCGGTGCTCCGCGCCCGCGCTTGATGCTTCCTAGTCTTGACGCTGCTGCGTCGCTTTGGCGTGGGTCAAGACGCATCCTAGCCCAGCCCAAGCTCGTCTCGGAGTTTGCGACTCACCTTCTCAAGGGCCAGCCGTCTTGCTTCGACCTCGGCCTTGATTCGCTCTCTGAGCGTCTTAGCAGTGAACCGTCCCAGCGTCCCGTGCGCCATGGCTCCCGCTAGCTCGGCCAACTTCGTCGCCGAGAGTTGCTGCAGGTCGCGGTGAAGCGCGTTGACTTCGTCATCGCCTGTGCGGCCAGGCTCGTCCGGGTTGATGGTGACTTGAAGGGCCTCCACGGCGGCTCGTGGGAAGCGAAAGTACGCTACGTCTCGCGGGTTGTTGGCACCCGCTGCGATAGCGGCAACGATGCGTCTGACGAGGTCGTCGCTCGCCGTCTCCTCCACCTCGTAGACCGACAGGATTCCGCCGTCAGGCTTGAGATCCTTGAGGCAGTCGGCGATCACGCCCCCGGCGGGCAGCCAGTCAAAGTCCGCTTCCGTATACCAGTTCTCAGACTTCAGGCTACCGATGACGAAGTGCGACATTCGTGGCCTGGAGTTGGTCTAGCACCAGACGGAGGTGTGACCGCAGCCTCTCCGAACGCTCTGCAGTTAAGGCGTTCCGGAGTGCTGGGATCGCAGCGGGATCGTCCAGCTCAGCGAGTCCCGTCGCTGCAACGTGCCGCACGCGGATATCGGGTGCGGCGAGGAAGCGAAGTAGGACAGCTCGCCGCTCGTCGTGGGTTGTCGCGCCTCGGATACGACCGAGAGTCCGGAACAGCTCACCGAGAACCGTCAACGGCATGCGCGATTCGGTGATCGTGGCCTCGAAGGTACCGAGCGCCTCGCCACCGTGTTGCAACACAAGCCCCGCGATCCGCTGCGCGAAGTGCGATTCCGCGCCGAAATCAAACTCCTCCGACCTGGCATCCGCGAGCGCCGCAGAGAACCTGGACCTCAGGTACTCACGGCGAACCTCCAGGGTTGTGGGCGTCGTGGCGGTCACGTTCGAAAGGTACGTGGAGAAGGATGGAGGCAGGTCCGCACCGGCGACTAGCGGTGCCGCACGTATTGCGAGCGTGTTGGTCACCGTCACAAGATCCTGAACGAGACCGATGGTTGATGCAGGCCCCTCCGACACTACTGTCGAATACGCGTATGCACCGCCCGGAAGTACCCGAAGGCGTTGCTCCACAAGGGGGGACCACCACGCGGCCAGCGGTCGCATCGCTGCATCGGGATCGAACTCGCATTCCGACCGTATCCGTTCGATGCCCCTTGCATGGAGGGGCACGGGCGTCGGCGACCACGATGCGTGCTCATCCGATGTGCTACCGATGATCACGCCTGTAGGTCGACGCGGCATCACTTTCGGCAAGACCAACACCGGAGGCATGGCCTATTTCACGTCACCTCGCTCGACGAGTTCACGCACGAGCGCAGCGAACTCAGCGAGGAGCGCTGGGAAAGACTCTTGCGGAAGTGGACCACGGAAGTCAGCAGCCGTATTGATGTCGAACTCCAGTCGACAGGCATGCCTGTGGCTCACTTCCGAGAGGCGTGTCAGGTCGGAGCCGGAGAGGTGCGTCAAGACGGCCACGGACCACTTCGTCAAGCGGTTAATTCGAAGGTCGGGAATGCCCGTCTGCGAGGGGCGCGGACGGTTGATCTGATACAGGAAGTCGGAGGACTCGGGATCGAGGGTCATCGCCGGTAGGTAGTCCTGGATCTGGTTGTACCCGGCAACGCGATCCGCTTGGGGCTGGTGCATGACGCCAGCAAGGGCCAACCGTTCCGCACTAGGCCAGCTTGGGAGCCAGCGATTGAGCAGGCTGGAGAAGTCGTCAAGCGCGGTTGGAAGGGCGCTGATTGCAAAAAATCCCTCAGTAGGTAGATTCTCCACGTTCGCGGGTCCGAGAACCCAATCGACTCGGCGGTGCTGAACCTGAAGTGCGAGCCGGCGCTGATCGTCAAGCTTCCCTTGCACTTGGGCTAGGCCCTGCTTCGGCTGGTTAGCGACAACCTCCGGCTCGGCGCCTGTGATCGCACGCCATGCCCCTTCGGGATCGAGAAGGGCGACCTCGCCGAGGACCGTGAAGCGCAGGTGTTCAACCTGCCACGCGGTCGCCGGAGGGAGCGGAGTGGTGGGTGCGGTGGGCATTTGACCGCTAGTATAGCCGTATCGAGACATCAAGCGTTGTTCTGCCTCGGGAGGTCAGATGGTGGGCCGCCGCCCTAAGCCATGGTGAGCGGCGCCCCTTCGGGCGATTGCCGGGCCCCTCGGTACGCACCCGGTAGAGGTCAGCCTACCGCGTTCTCCTCCTGCGTGCAGCCTCACGCTCGCGCTTGATCGCCGCAAGGATGCGCCCTCGGGCTAGGCGGGGGTTCTGCAGGGCTTCCTCCTGGCTCAACTGCGTGGCGCCACGGACCCAGGTGATGAACTGCGCGTCGGATAGGCGCTCAATCCTTCGGGGCCACGTGTTGACCGACAAGACCTTCCGTCGATCCTTCGAACGTCGCCGCGTTCCCTTCGGCCCACTCATGAGGCGCACCTCACGGCGACCAGCCGCGCTCCTCGACGCGGCAGTCACGCTGCTTGACCTTGATCCACGAGAGCGTTCGGCCGCCACGGAGCTTGAAGAGGTTGACGGAGGTGGAGTCGGTCACCGCCACCTCGCCGGCGCGGGCGCCGATCACGCGGGCGATCTTCGCCCCGACCAGGACCGGCCAGTCCATCCCGCCCGCCGTGGTCCAGCTCCGGATGAGATCCCGTCCCCACTCGCGCTCGATGACGTGCGCGACCCGGCCGGCCGTGGCGCGGGGCAGGGCACCCAGCGAGTTGCCGTCGAGGTAGACCACCCCGCCAGGCAAGACGAAGGCCTCCCGGTGGCGCGCCAGTGGATCGGCGGCGTCGAGGGCGGCGAGCGCGTCGCGGCCAGGCGCCGCCATGCTACCGGCTCGCCGTGGAGCGGAGGCCATCGCCAGTGGGGGGTCACTGGGCCAGGGCGCCGCCGTCGACGACCAGCTCGCTTCCCGTCACGTACGAGGAATCGTCCGACGCGAGGAAGAGGACGGCGGCCACGACCTCGTCCACCGTGCCCAGCCTGCCGAGCGGCACCCGCCGCAGCCGCCGCTCGAGGGCGGCGGGGTCCGACATGGCGCTGTGGATCATCTCCGTGTCGATGGGGCCGGGATGGACGGAGTTGCAGCGGATCCGGTCCACGGCGTGCTGGCTGGCCGTCACCTTCGTGAAGATGCGCACCGCCCCCTTGCTCGCGGCATAGGCGGGCTCCTGGTGGAGGGACTGCCCGATCCCCGCCACCGACGAGATATTGACGATCGAGCCGCCGCCGGCGCGGCGCATCGCCGGGATGGCGTGCTTCGTGCCGAGGAACACCCCCCGGGCATTCACCGCCATCACGCGGTCCCAGTCCTCCACCGTCCGCTCCTCGATCGCCACGCGCGGGATCACGATCCCCGCGTTGTTGATCAGGATGTCGAGCTTGCCGTAGCGGCGGGTGGCGGTCTCGACGGCGTTCCGCCAGTCCGACTCGGTCGCCACGTCGAGATGCACGTACACGGCCTCGCCGCCCTCGGCGCGGATCGCGTCCTCGACCGTTTTGCCCTCGGCGTCCCGGACGTCGCCGAACACCACCTTCGCCCCTTCATCGGCAAACCTCTTCGCCTCGGCGGCCCCCTGGCCCCGGGCGCCGCCGCTGATCAGAGCCACCTTCCCGTCGAGCTTCCCCATGGCTTCCTCCGTGAGGGTTTGCGCTTGAGCCCCCGGCAGGATACCGGAAGGGACCTCCTCATGTCGATGCGAGCGACGGGCCGCCTGGGCGTTCTCGCCCCGCCCGAGGCCGCCTGGCCGTGAAGCGCGGGTCCTCGAGTACATGCCCCACCCTCACCCCGGCCCTCTCCCTCTCCGAGGGAGAGGGAGTCGTTCCGATACCCCCCGCCCGCGTTTGACAACGGCACCCCCTCCTGTCAATCTGGCCGGCACCGGGCAAGCTCATGACCGATCTCGACGGAGAGCGCTGATGGCCGATACGCCCCATCCCTCGTCGGTGCCCGGCGGCCCCTATGACGGTGTCACCTTCCCGTATATCCCGAAGGCGGCGCTCGCCATCGACCCGAGGCTCCGCCTCCACACCGAGTGGACGGACAAGATCGACCCGATCACCTACGAGGTCGTGCGCCACAACCTCTGGACGATCAACGAAGAGCTCGGGATGACGATCCAGCGCATCTCGGGCTCGCCGGTGGCGATGTATGCCTTCGATCTCAACTCGTCGATCTTCACGGAGGACGGCGAGTTCATCTACTACGGCCCCTACCAGCTCTACATGTCGGGCGTGTCGGACGTCCAGGTCAAGTGGACCCTCGAGCACCGGAGCGGCAACCCGGGCATCTTCGACGGGGACATGTTCCTCTCCAATGACCCCTGGGTGGGCGCGGCGCATCAGATGGACGTCACCCTGCTGAACCCGGTGTTCTGGGAGGGCAAGCTCTTCTGCTGGATCACCAACGTCCTCCACCAGTACGACGTGGGCGGCATCACGCCGGGCAGCTTCTGCCCCAATGCGCGCGACGCCTTCGACGAGGGCATCCTGATCCCGCCGATCAAGATCGTCGAGCGGGGCGAGCTCCGGCGCGACATCGAGGGCGTCTACCTGCGCGCCTCGCGCAAGCCGTACCTCGTGGCCCTCGACCTGCGCGCCCAGATCGCCGGCAACCTCACCGCGACCAGGCGCATCACGCAGCTCATCGCGCGCTACGGCCCCGAGGTGGTCAAGGGCGTGATGCGCAAGATCATCGACAATGCCGAGGCCGCCTTCCTCGCCAAGATGGCCAAGCTCCCCGACGGCACCTGGCGCGAGCGCAGCTACGTCGAGGTGGCGAAGGTCGGTGACCGCGGCACCTACCTCGCCGTGCTCACCATGCGGAAGGAGGGCGACCGCCTCGTCTTCGACAACGCGGGGACGGCGCCGCAGACGGGCGCCATCAACACCACCTACTCGGGCTGGCGCGGCTCGATCCTGACCGCGCTCAACGAGCTCCTGTGCTGGGACCAGCTCTACGCCATCGGCGGCGCCCTGCGCCACATCGAGTTCCGGCCCGCGCTCGGGGCCTTCACCTGCGCCACGCACCCCGCCTCGGTGTCGACGGCGCCCGTCCAGGCCATGGAGATCTCGCTCTACCCCGCCTACAATACGCTGTCGAAGATGCTCTCGTGCCACCCGGAGCTGAAGCGGGA
>Ga0214473_10011491_pt1 | contig 10397 bp, 17 predicted proteins | sample RVTome_7_FD_203509 | JGI IMG/M metagenome (GOLD analysis project Ga0214473, IMG submission 203509) | Soil microbial communities from uranium-contaminated site in the Upper Colorado River Basin, Wyoming, United States - RVT98D197 | ecosystem: Environmental > Terrestrial > Soil > Contaminated >... | reverse complement strand
AACGTGCCAATTGATTTCATTAAATTTCAATCCCGTATCTATATATTGGTTAAAAAATTACCATAAAATGTCACTTCTGTCAATGAATTTCGATGAATGAAAAATTATCTAAATTTATCAACATACTGAAATTAAAGGCTTTTTATAGAAAATCGTCAAATTAATCAATATAAAATATTGCAATCTTTATGCCGTATTTTCTCTGAAAAATCCTCTTTCTTTCAAGGGCTTGAGAATGATAACTTTTCCTTGTGGTGGATTTTGTGACATCGGATTCATGATCTTATCCAGTACCTTCACGCTCTCCACAAGATACCCGGGCGCTAAGTGAGCATATCTCAGCGTCATGTCCATCTTCTTGTGGCCCATCAGCTTCTGGACCATCTCGATCTTCACCCCTGCCATAACAAGAGTGCTGGCAAAGGTATGGCGTAAGTCATGGAACCGGAAATCGGTGATCCCCGACCGATCCAGGGCGCCATGAAAGGCATAATGGAGGATCATCGGATTGAAGCGATTCCCTCTATTATTGGGAAATACGAGCTCCCCTCTTCTTTGCAACCCCTGCAGAGTAGATCTCACCGTGTTATCCATGGGAATATCCCGCCTTTCATAATTCTTGGTATCGATGAGGGTAATAATTCCCAGATCGATATTCACCCGGTCCCACTCGAGGCCCAGGATCTCGCCCCGGCGCATTCCGGTATGGGCTGCCAGAATAACGATTGGCTTTAAGAAATCCTGACAGTTGGAGAGGACCTTCTGAAACTCATCCGGCATTAAATATCTCACCCGGTTGACGGCGCCCTTTAAAAATTTGATCTCTTTAGCCGGGTTCTCCCTCAGCATCCTCCATTCAACGGCTTTCTTGAATAGATGCTTTAAGAGAGCGAGCTCACGATTGACCGTGGCAGCCGTGAAACGCCCTCTTCTTTCGGTCTGATATTTCTCGATTCGCCGGGTGTTGATCTCCTGAATCCTCTTGCGTCCAAACTCTCTGTCGAAAATCCGCATCGTGTAGAGGTCCCTCAAATATGTGGAAGGTTTTTTATTGGCCTTCGCCCATTGAAGATATTCTTTGGCGAAGTCGTGAAATTTGACCGGGACCGGCTCTTTCTGGATATCTAAAAATTTTCCCTCAAAGATCTCCACCTTTCTTTTGGCAATGACCGCCTCCGCACCCTTCCGGGAGGGTCCGATCATCTTCCGGATCCGCTCGCCATGAAAAGTAAAATCGATGTACCAGTTTTCACCCCGTTGGTAGACTCCCATCTGTATCACCTCCTTTCTTTCTGCAGACCTGACCCTTCGTCAGATTTCTGACTAAGGGTAGAAGTTAAAACAGTCTCACCTCCTTTCATTTTGCAGCGTCTGCAACCGGCCCTCTCCGGGTTAGGCTGCCTTCTCCACGCCCTCATTGATAACCTTCTTGGCTTGCTGTAGGTGGACCACGACCTCATCCAAAATAATGAAAGCATCATCATCACCAAGATCTTCCAAACCACCGCCATCACCCGAAGCAATGGTATGAAGCGCATAAGTAAATGCGTAGGCTTTATCAAGACAGTCATTGATGTCGGCCAGGTCCAATGTATTTAAACTTCTTACAATTTTTTTATTTCTCCAACCCAATTCTTTCTTTTTGATCACGATATCCTCCTTCTCTTAATCGGGCCGTCTCCAGATTCCCGATCAGGTTGCCTTTTTCTCTAACCTCTTCGTTGCTTTGCCGATATAGGGAACGCCTCTTCGCTCCGCTTGCTTCCTTTCCTCGGCCACCAAACGCGATTTGAAGAACTTCTTCAATACTGGGAGATGTTCTCTGTCCTTGATATTGTAGAGTTGACCCATGATGTAGCCCATGCTAAAGCCGAATTCGAGCATCTTGTAGGCTGAAAACTCATGATTCATTACCGCCGTCACCCGGTTCTTCACTGAGAGCTTTTTACAGGCCTCTTGTATCTCCTTCTTCCTTTGGTCGTATTCGGAGACTTTGAAGGCAAGAGAGAAAATCTCACTGGGACAATAGTAGCTCGTGAAACAGCAACAGTGTCCCAAAATGGTCGGTTTCACTTTCAACTTTTTTTTCTTCATGAGTAACCTCCCCTGTTGGCCATTGCCGGTTAAAGGTTTAGGCTTCACCTTCTTTGCCTATGAGCTTAAAAAACCCATCAAAAAATTCTTTCACCTCTTTCATCTCCTCTCCATCCAGCGTCACAATTTTAGCCAGTTCAGTCACGTTCTGACCAAATTTCTTAGAGTCAAACTCTTCGCTGTCACAAAGCATAATTGCTCTTCCAAGAAATTCTTTCGTTCTTTTCTTCAACCGTTCTCACCTCCTTTCCCTGAAAATAAAAAAGCCTCCGCAATCGACAGAGTGTCTCGAGGCAACGTGCTTTTACGGCAGGTTGGCTCCTCTGAAGATTTTGGAGGCTGATTGTAGTTGTGTTGACCTATAAACAGAAAAAGCACATTTCACCTCGAGACAGTTTCATTCATATCAAAAACAACTCCTTTTGTCAAGCCTTATCTTTGTTTATCATTCCAGGGCAAAAAAAGAGACTTATTGCCTCTCCCTGAGCCAGCGATCCACCTCATCCTTCAGATAACGCCATTGAGCCCCGACCTTCTTCGCCGGGATCTGTCCCTTCTCCGTAAGTCGATAAACCGTTATTTCAGAAACACCCAGATACTTCGCCACTTCTTTCACTCCGAAAGTGGATCCCATAAATTCTCTCATAACTTAAACCTCCTATGATAAACATTGATAAAACGATTACCACGTTGCGCCACGACCGGCGATCTCCGATTCCCGGATAGGGTTCCCCATACCCTTTCACCTTCTCAGGGCAGAGGCCAGCGCCTCAACACCAGGCCCGTAAAATCCTCCACTATCGAACTCCCTTTACTGCCTCCGCCAAACTTCCGGAGAGGCGATATTTTAAGACTCTCCCGATCTCATCGGCGACCTTCTTCGGATCCCCCGCTCCGGAAACATAGATATTCACCCCTCCGACGTCGACCCTCGAGTTTTTGGAGATGATCTTCTCCCCTTCATGAACCAATGCGAGGCCGGTCTTTGGGACATAGGTCGTTCCAAATTGATAGGAGCCGACATACCCCTGGAGGATATCGAGTGATTGCTTATGTTTTAAGAAATCGATCTGCCCTTGCAAATCCTCCATTAATGAAAAGAGCTTATCTCTTTCGTCCGGGCTCCAACCCCTGAGAATAGAATTTGCCGAGGCCCCCATGGCGAGGGTGTTCATCTGTGTCCAGGTTATTAGGATTTTATTGTATTTTTCCATCTCTCTTTCGAGTTTTTTGATCTGAAGGGTCGTTCCCTCAAAAGAGATTTCGACTTCCATCTTCCTGATTAAATCCTCAATGCTTCCGAATTCTCCTGTTAATTTTCTAAGAGCATCGCCCAGGGGAATCTTAGGAGACATGCCGGTAGCTGTAAAATCGTAATTAACCGGGATGTTGAGCACACTTCCCCCCAAATCCCCCAACTTCCGCATTAATTGATCATAATCGGACATTCCTGGCATGGTCGGAGTTTTCCATCCGGAGGTTCCACTCCCTCCACCGCCTCCGGCAGCTTGAATCGGAACCGGCTGGATGGAGTCAACAAACGCATCATACCTGCCTTTCGCCTCCCTTAAATCCTCTTCCCACTTTGAGAGGTTGGCCCGGATATAGGTGGGAGATTGCTCTTCTATCTTTTCTTTCGTTTTGAGCCATTCATCGACCGCCTTGCTCAATGCTTTCTGATATTCCTGGCCCCTGTCCGGAAATTGCTCGTTTAACTGTTTCACCTTCTCGAGATATTTATCCATGGCCTCATTGAGTGAGCCAAAAGTATCCTCTCCAGCCATTTTCTTATAGGATTCGGTCAGAGCCTTGATCGAGTTGGCATAATCCAGAACGGAGATCTTTCCCTTTTTAAATTGGCCAGTAATCGCAGCCACGGCGTCTTCAGCATCCTTTATCCCGACGATCAATCCCTGGGTACTTTTCGTTCCCAGGACAGACATAGCATCATTGAGCTCGTCGATATCGATCCGGTATCCCGATAGCCACTCATGCATGAGGGCTTGCGCTTGCTTGATGTTCCCGGAATCAATAATCGATGGTAATTCCGGCTTCACCTCGGCCATTTTCTTTGAATAGGCGATAAGCTCATCAACCGTTTTAAAAAACGTCCCCTTTACTTCCTCTCCGAAAGTTCTTTCAGCCAGCTTCTTAAATCCAGGACCTAAATATTTTGCAGCACTCTCTCCAAATTCCGTTATCTTAACAATAGCTGGCACAAGATTCGCTGTGATCGCTTTTACTTGTGTATCTATCTTTTCGATTGAATCTCCAGCTGATCCGCCTTTATTAATTAAATTTTCATCGATAATACCCCCCATTTTTTTTAGTTCATCTCCATATCCCACAATCCCCTCTTTCCCCTTGTTGAGCATGAAGACAAGGTCCATCCCGGACTTTCCCATCAACTTGTTCGCATAATCGATCTTTTTCCCTCCATCGGCATACCTGGAAAATTCGTCGGCGATCTCCATGAACATCTGGTCGAGGGGCTTCATCTTCCCGGCATTATCTAAAGCCGAAAGACCCAATGTATTTAATATTTCATAGCCATCCCCCGCGCCGGATTCGAATTCCTTCATTGACGTGGAAAGACCCTTCATGCCCATTGTCAAGCTTTCATTTGAAACATTTGACATCTTGGCCGCATACTGAAACTTCTGGAGCTCCGTCGTGGAAATTCCGAGGACTTCCGCCTGTCTCTTGATGTCATTGAGCGATGAAGCGATATTTTTCCCAAAATCAAAGACCTGCTCGCCGGCATGGAAAACCCGGGCCCCGAAATTGACGATCGAGTCCCATTTGATCAAAGCAAGAGAGCTGCTCATCCCCTTGACGTTCTTCTCCACACCCGAAAGCTTTTGACTGATTTTATCGAGTATGACAGTCCCTTCGTCCGTGACTTTAAATTTTAGATTAATATCTCTCTCGGCCATCTCTCTCCTCCTATCTCACGATTTTAAATCTCCCGTCATCAACAACAGCTTTTCCATAACATCCCCAAGTTTTTCCATCCGATCCACCTCGCTGCTCAAAAGGTTATAGGCCATCCAAAGTACAAAATTCCGAACTTCTGGATCCCGAAACAAAACCTGAACTTTCTTTGCCCGTGATATCCCTTTCCCCCCTGGGATATCCTTGAACCCAATTAACGAGGCCTTGAAAAGTTCCTGAAGTCCCTCCTCCCGACTGATTTTTCCTTTATGTACCTCATCGTCTAAGGCAAGAATCTGAACAGGATCTAAAGATCTCACCAAAAATTTTCCACCCATAAAATTGAACCAATCACTTTTCATCAATTCACCAATCGCCAATAATTTTTTTTGCTTCGTCCAGCTGAGACGAGAGGGCTTCCATAAGAATTCTGATCACAGGACCCCTGTTTTCACCTAACGAGAGCAAAATGTCATCTTCGATAAGAAGCATAACCGATTGGATGATCTTGTCCACATTTTTAAGGTGCTTCACAAACAAACCCCCTTTTTCCATCACTTCTTCACCCCCTTCCCCCCGAGAGGCGAAAGCCGGGCAAGGCGACGATTGTTAGGCCTCCACCGGCTTTCGTCTTTCGGAATGACCACCCCTTGCAGCATTAACCTCAGCGCATCTTCTGCTTTTAAAGAAACGAGCTCCATGGCTTTTGCCTCGAACTTCTCAATATTCCCCGGCACAAAAAAAGGCTTCAAAGTGATATAAACCCCAACGGGCGGCAAGTCCAAAGGGACTGCGCGGCCGTTCGCAACGCATTCAGTTTGATCCGGTTCCGAAAGTTCACACTCTTCCCCCGCTTCCAAGCCCCGGCCTCCCTTTATAAAGGGCCGGACCACTCGAAATCTAAAATCCGTTTTTGCTCTCTTGAGAATTTTCATTGCATCACCTCATCCCCTTTCTGACCCAAGAAGGCTCTTTTTCGGGTAAGAGATCGTCGAACATTTTTTTGACATTGTCTTCTTTTACAGTTGGGCCCAACAACTTCTTTGGGGTCCAGCCATCTTCGTCCACCGGCTTGATAAAACCAATGCTTAAAAATTCAGAAGCCACCTTTTGCGATAAAGTCACCTCGCGGCCCGGCGTCACCGATCGCAAAATTCCTTCATTTTTGAAGTGAAATGCGTGGACACACACATATCTCCAAGATTTGGGAATGAACTTTTCATCCTCCACGTAGGCGCTGCGACTTTGGAGAAGTGAATAGATCAATTCCCCCTCCTCGGCATGGTCAAGTTCGAAAAGACTCCCTTTTTCTTGGTTGATCATTCGGCCTGTTTTCCGATCATTCAATCGGAAACTCCTTAATGCTCGCAACTGCATCGGCTGTTCCTCCTTTTCTTTCTTTGATTTTTTGCTGTCTGAGTAATGGAATTGCTTCTTCCCGACTAAGCGAGAGGATGTCGCCTTTTTCAAGGCTAAGCCATTCCCCATTTTCGTCCACCGTTATATGTGAGCGAATGACTTCGAAGGTATCGGAGAGCTCCACGGGCTCAGCTTTGGCTGCGAAAAAAAGCTGCTCCCCGACCTTTGGATCCACCCTCACCAGCCAACCCTTCTGGACCGGTGTGGGAGGCCCAAGTTTTGTGTTCAAGAAAAAGGGTCGGATTACTACCATTAATTTCCCACCCTCCCCAACTACCCATTGATCCACAATGATCGGTTCCTGGGTTTTTTCATACATAAAAGCTCCTCTCTAAAAAGCTGCCCGACCTTCAGCCGAAGCTTACTCTTTCGGGACCGAGAAAATCCACAGGAGGACTCTATGTGGATGTCAGACAACTCAAATTATTTTCTCCTTGCCGGCACTGTTCTCTTAAATCTCGGTTTGTCGATTTGGACTGCTCGCCAAAATGCCTCCCAAACATCTTTGGGAACTTTGGCTCTTAATTTCGAAATTGCCTTGATCTGGCTTTTGGTAAATGGACTCTCCGTCACCCCAATCACCTCCTAACACCTGTTTTTTTTGTTCGGTATTGAGCGGCTTCGCGAATTCTCGCAGGATCTTCCAGATCTCTTCTCTTAAAATTAAAAAAATTTCCCTTTCATCGCTTAATAGTACCAGGGTGGGTGCCATACGGTGAGGAAAATTCATAAAGGCATGTTTGACCATCATGATCTGAGAGATGAGCCATTGGACGGGTTCTTCCCTGCGAACCAAATTCCCCGTCTTGATCTCAACTTCTAATTCGGTCAGCTGTTTTTTCAATAGCTCGTGATCTCTTCTGACCATGGTCAACGTTTGCCCATTGTCCTCAATTAACTTCGAGGAGGAAGATGATCTCTTACCGGACCTGACCTTTGGTTTCGAAACCATCCGGCAATCAATGTTCCCTGCGATTTCGGCCTTAGCTTTTTCTGGATCGATTTTCCCGTCAACAAGATGGATCACACCGGCCTTAATTAGCTGTGATATCCAGCCACGGCTTTTTCTGATTTTTCTGGCAAATTGAGCCTGCGTGAGTAATTTAGCCATAAATGTTTAGAGTGTTTAGTTTGTTTAGCTCAAAAAAAATTTCACTCGCTCGCGAGAGTTGGGGTCGTAATATTCTTAGTAAATTTTGTACGGGAAGGACCCTGAAAATCCATCCAATCCTTATCTACCAACGGGTTGCTGGCTGTTCTGATCTTCGCTGCCGCCTCTCCATCCGCTTGAGCGCTGCTCGGTGTTTCCGATTTCTTCTCACCGAAGGTTTACACGATATCTGGCGTTCTTTGAGTTTCCGAAAGATTCCGTCACGGTTCATCTTCATTTTTAAAAGTCGGATCGCCGAGTCAACATTTCCATTGTAAACCTGGACCTCCATTAGTCTTTCTCAACCTCTTCGAATCTCGGGACCAGGCTGCTTAGGCATCGATGAAAACCCATTCGATCCCCTTCTACTGCCGTCCACTTTCCCTCGCATCGAACCCACTCAATTCCGTTTCCACAAAACTTACAGACACTCCTTCCAAAGTCCTTCCCTTTTCGGTTCTCATTAATTCTCGAAGTTTCTTTGCTTCCGGTCCTTCTCACGCTTCTCGATCCATCTCCAAACAACCGACTCCCTCCACCTTGTCTGAGATCCTACCCTAAAGGATTTGGGAAGAGGAGTTCTCCTGGATAAGTGAGAATAGAGGGTGGAGGTTTTAATATTTAGAATTTCTGCAAGCTGTGCTGGATTCAAAATCCTATCACTCATAACTTCACTCCGAGTTGCCTTGCTTGCTGTTTGAGCATTTCCTTTTTAGAAGAAAAGGAAGGTTTTCCCTCTTCCATACCTTCTCCTTTTCCTAATCCTACTCCTTCTTCCTTCTCCTGATCCTGATCCTGATCTGTATAGGGTAGGTGAGAGGGATTAAGATGGGATCGGGGAGGGATGGGGTAAGGCATGTCAATCCCATAGAAATCAATGAAGTCGCGCACAAGCCCAAGTCGAGGAAGAGCAAGGACGGCCTTTTTAATTCCTATGAGATGATTTTCATGTCGAAGTGAAATCTGAGGGTCAAACCGTAATCCCTTTTTGATCCAAACGAGACCATCTTCGATGGCTATCCATCCACGATCCGAAAGGGTACTCAATGCCCTTTGTATGGCCTCCCGGCTCAAGCCAGTCTGTTGTTCGATGGGTTCGATCCAGAAAGGGTAAAGGGCGATGAGATTGCTAAGGGGTGAAGTTCGGAGGTAAAGGAAGACCAACTTCTCATCTGGAGAAAACTTCCGAAAATCCGAATCCGACCAGATTGCGCAATAGATGGACCGGTAGAGGCCTCGACCATCAAGTCCCTTGTCGATTCTCATTCGCCTCCCCATAAATCTGCCGGATTTGATTTATAATCTCTTCCGTGAAGATCCGATGCCCAACCAAATTTCGAAGGGGATGAATCAAGCCCCTCGCCTCAAGCCTTCTGATGGTATTCTCATGCAGTCCAACTTCACGCGCAACGTCATGGATCTTTTTGTTTTTCATAACAACCCCCTACATAGCAGGATGTTAAACTAGTTTAGATTGAATAGTCTAAGAACGAAAATAAGATTTTCCCTGAGATTATTGTTGTAGGAAATCCGGAAAGATTATTTAGAGGAATTCAGCTTTCTCAATGCCATCTGAATAGCGCGGTCGGGTGCTTTGCTTTTCACACCGGCATATGCGAGGAGTGAACACACGGTTAAATAAAACGCTCCATTCAGGGTGGTCGAAGGTTCTCCAATGAATTTTTGGTACAGATTTGCTAACTGAAAGACGAAACCAGATTCATCTGGCTTGTCCTTTTGTCCGCGTTTACGGGACATTGTTTTAAGATTCGATTCTATTTTCTCAATAATTTCTGAAAGTAGAATAGAAACATCGAGGGATTTATCTTGAATTTTATTGTTTTGATCTTCAGTAGGGAAAACGAAAATTTTCATCTGTAAGTCCGGATGTGCCAAAAGATCGATCCATTTCAACGCTCGTTTTAGATCATAGATGATCTTTTTCCCTCTGTCCAAGAAATCGGATCGGCTTAATCTACCACAGTCCTTATCATACAAAAAGGCTCGGAAAAAGAGGAATGGCATCTTTACTTCTTCCAAGAATTTTTTTGCTTTTTCTCGATTGATACCCTTTCTTTCGAGTACTTCTAAAAGGGAATCTTCACTTTCGGGTTCTTTTATGGTTTCAGGTTCATAACAATCCCAAAGATTAGACATTGCTCTGAGCTTCAGAACAAATCTTTCTAATATTTTCTCCGGGTCCGGGCTCCTCTTTAAACTCTTTTTCATGCGATCTCCCTTCATCGCTCCCTAAGTATGAAGTGGAGGGCAGCCGGTAGGGATACCGGTTTTCGGGTATGACCCTATCCCTCCCCTTGTGGTGGATCCTGTGACAGGTCACTTCTTTTTCAGCATTTTTAAGGCCTTCCTGTCGATCGCCTCCATTTTAGACTCCTTGAATAATTTCGTTAACTTGCATTTTTTTTATTTCTTGCCTCACTTGACGGCTGCCCCAATCTTTATGCCGATTAACCGCTCATAAAATGGACCCGAGATTAAGGTTTTTATGTATTAAGGCATGAATCGTTGCCGAAAGTTTTAAAATTTGCTGAAAAAGATATTTCCCTCTTTACCCCGTTAGAAAGCCCCATCATTTATGGCGGGGATGATATAGATAAAATTTTAATTCCTTACAGAAAGGGTGGGGTTAAAGCCTCATCCTTTCTAACGGGGTTTACAGGATGAGCCTCTCTCTTCATCAATGACTTTTTATTTCACTATTTTTTCCCTCCCCTTCCACAGATTTCTCAATTTTTCCTGAAAATCATCGAGTAGCGTGTAAGCAACAGGAACGATAAAG
>Ga0214473_10011490_pt1 | contig 10397 bp, 8 predicted proteins | sample RVTome_7_FD_203509 | JGI IMG/M metagenome (GOLD analysis project Ga0214473, IMG submission 203509) | Soil microbial communities from uranium-contaminated site in the Upper Colorado River Basin, Wyoming, United States - RVT98D197 | ecosystem: Environmental > Terrestrial > Soil > Contaminated >... | reverse complement strand
AAACCCTGCTTGATCGAAGAGGATTTTGCAGCGGCGACATTGGCCAAAAGAGGTAATCACTTTTGTGACGATTTCCAGTAGAATGGGCTTCATGATCTTTCTCCTAATAGCATTTAGATATAACCCAATGATCTATGGAATTTCAAATGGGAGATTTCAAATGGAGCCGTAATAAAGTGGGCAAAGAAGCCTAAGGAATTTGGAGTAGATTGAGAACTGATAAACTTAGGTATTGTTAGACAGACTTGAAAAGACCTAAAAATAAACTTTTTTGTGAGAGGATGGCATGTGGATCTTCACACAAGCAATTAGTAGGCTCTGAACAAAAGCTTCCCAAAGTACAGAAAAAGTTACGACGTCGACATTTTGGTCACTTTTTGATCATCCGAATCTTATCCAATGACTTAAAAACCTATTCTTGATTAATAGGTTACGAGGTGTTTGTCTTTTGGAACGGAAAATGCTTAATTTTGCCCATTGGGGGCAAGTATGAAAAAAAGCGTTGAGAAATTTGGGGATTTTGAAATTCTATAGATGAGTGTTTCAAGGATAAGAGATACAGGCTCTCAAGGCCAAGGTTTAAATTCCCCGGTCGGCAATGACCGCAACAACGTTATAGTCTTCATAGATGGGTGGGGATGGTCGAGAAGAGAGACTAATCGTGTCAGAGTCCATGTCTTGAGTCCCAGGAGCGAGGAATGGGGAAGCCTGCTGGTCGATTCAATAGAGTTTTTAGAGGATTTAAAAAATGTGTTCGAATCGTTCTTAAAGATTCAGATGGGAAATTGGATATGGAAGTTAAAAACATTACTTATACATGGGCCAATGCTTAATTTAAGGAACTTTAAATGAATCTCACAAAAGAAGCAAAAGACATTATACGGACATTGGAAGAGAACAACTTCTATGTTGAGTGTCCGTGTTGTGGGGAACCGATTCTATTGAAGAATGCTGGGTTGTTCTACCTTGATGATTTCTCACCTGAGGCAGAGAAACTTTACCAACAGAAACTCAAGGAATGCAAGGTCCGTGAAAAAGAAATTCGGCAAGAACGAAAGGCGATATCCCGAAGGTCCGAGACAGCCACAACCACTATCAATATTGGCTTTATTCTGGAAAGAATTGCTCCTACCATGAGAGACTTCCGTTTTGACCGGAACGATTGCCGGTCTCTATTCGATCCCATTGACTATATTATCTTTGAAGGCCTCAGTAAGAAACATTCTGTAAGTAAGATTTTATTTACCGAAATAAAGACAGGCAAAGCTCGTCTTAACGACCATCAAAAAGAGATACGCGCTCTTGTCGAGCGTAAGCGGGTTACCTGGGAGACGTATAAGAAAGGATAAGCAGATGAAGTCTGATATTGTTCGGTTTTTTGGGCTCCAGCGTCAAATTTTCGGAGTCTGTCCAAAGTGCCAGGATTTCTTTCGCCTCAGCGATTGCAAGATTTATATAAAAAAGAAGCCCCTTGCCGATTGGATGGATAAGATCACTCTCGAAGAAAATAGGTTAGACGGGCTCGAGGAGAAGCTGGAGGAGAAGAAGGAATATCTGCAGGAGAAGGCCCGGGAAGCTGGTCGAAGGCTGGCACAAATGGCGGTGAAGAAAATCGATCCTGTTTTTACACCTCACAAACTCAATCCAGATGATGCCAAGGTTATATTTCATCCCATTGACTACGTGGTATTCGACGGAATGAAAAAAGAATCGATCAAGAATATCATACTTCTTGACAGGGAAGAAAAAGGAACTGATCATCGGGCTCTTCAGAGGAGCATCGAAAAAGTTGTCGAACGCGAAAACTACGAATGGCAAACCATGAGGGTTCAGGAAGACGGCAAAATCAAAGTTGAATAATTGTCAATTTGTTGCTTTTCTGATATAGTGACCGCAATTGCCCTTTAGTTTTTGCTAATCGATAATGACGCTATGCTCTCTGCGCTATGCGCCATGCGGTTATTACATGGGGGCAACATCGGGTGGGGAATTCAAACATTGAAAAATTCTGGGATTGGTTTTAAGCCTATTCTCAAAAGGAATGGGCTTTTGTTTTTCGCCTTGCGATCGAGAGGTAACGCTATGCCCCATGCGCTCTGCGCTATGCGAGAAACTGGTAACAATTGAAAGGTGAGGAGGAGTGAATAGTGTTGACCTGACACGCGACACCAAGACTGAAACTAAGCACGGAGGCAGTAAAATGGAAAAACTTTCAAAGGCCAAGACAAGGGAAATAATAGATGACTTTGCCCTAGAAATTGAGAAGGCTAAGACGAAAGGGGCTAAGCCAGCAAAAACTGTAATTGATTTTAGAAATGAGCGCAAAGACGGAATAGAAAGAGACATATGGTATGTCCCAATTGATTTATCACGATATAGAAAGGATAATGGACGAATTTCATCTGACGTTTTGCATTACGAAAAAAGCTATGGTTTGTTAGATGAAACAAGGGAGGAATCACAAAAAAAGATAGAAGAATTCTTGAGAGAAAAGGATAAAGAGAAAACTAAGGAATTACATAGCACTATCAAGCATGAAGGGCAAAGAGATCCAGCAATCATTACCTGCGACGGATTCTTAATAAATGGAAATCGTAGGATGATGGTAATGAAAATGTTAATCCGAGAATTTCCAGGTAATCCAAAGTTTAATGTTATGAAGGTGGTTATTTTACCTGGTAAAAATGATGAGGGTGGGCCACCAACCCTTCTAGAAATCGAACAGATTGAAAACAGATACCAGCTTCAAAGCGAAGGTAAAGCTGAATATTATGCATTTGATAGAGCATTATCAATGAGGCGGAAAATAGAATTAGGAATGGCCCTGGAGGAACAGCTTCGGGATGATCCCATTTATTCAGGGCTTGAGAAAAAACAATTTAAGGAAGAAATGAAAAAATTTGAAAATGAGTATCTAAAGCCTTTGGATTGCATTGAAAGATACCTTCAGCATCTTAAAAGACAAGGCCTTTACAGCACTGTATCGACTGGGCTGGGTGATCCCGAAGGTCGTTGGCAAGCATTCCTTGATTACTACAAATTTGTGTATCAAAAACTTACAGATGAAAAAAAACGGATCCAGCTAGGAATTTGTGAGGATGAAATTGGGAAAATCGAAGATGTCGCGTTCAAGATTATACGTAAAAGAGAATTTCCAGGGATAAAAGTACATAAAATTATGAGGGAGTTACCGAAGTGGCTCAAAAATAAAGACGCTAAAAGGGAACTACTAAAGATGGCAGATATCGATCTAGCCTTACCAAAAGAGGAAAGAATTGATGATAACGGCAATGAATATGATGAGCGTTATATAGATAAAACTTGGGGGAAAAAATATGCTTCGAAAATTATAAACCATGTCAAAAAGGCTAATGACTATTTCGAACATAAAAAAGGACAGGAGACGCCGCTTAAATTATTAGAGACAGCCCTAGAGAAACTTAGACATGAAAATATGAATACCAAAAACGTAAATCCCTTTGACATACAGAAAGCCATGAAACTCATCAAAGAAATACAAGAACAAGCTGGGAAATTAGAGGACGAATTCTACCATTATCAAAAAGATGTAAAGAAATTAAAAGAAAAGTACTCACATTAGGTAGGATATGTTAATTGATGTTTCAAAAGACACGATAATCATAAATGATACCAATTCAACCCTAAAGTCTTATCAAATTAGCCAAATATTCTTTTGGGGATTTCTAAAGGCTAGAAAGGGTGACGCCTATAAACTTTTTTCGAAAGATATTAATTCGGTATTGCTTAAGCTATTAAGATATTTTGATGGGGAAGAGGTTTCTTACTCTTTGTCTCCAGCCGCTCGAGAATACCTATTATGCCTTACGGACTCGATTGATAAATTTCAAAAAATAAAAGATACCGGCGAGGAATTCAAAGAAGGTATATTTGATAGTGGTAAATTTAATGAATTTTTATCCTTTATTGCTAAGAGCATTCATAGGCAACTAAAAGAACACCAAATCAAGGCTGCGTTCCATCTGTACCTGATGAGTAATAGCGCAAATTTTTCTGTGCCCGGAAGCGGCAAGACCGCTGTGATATTGACAGTCTACGAAAAGCTGAGGTTGGAAAAGAAGGTCAACTTATTACTTGTTATTGGACCTCCTGCGTGTTTTGGTCCTTGGAGAACGGAATTTAGGCTCACTCTGGGACGTGATCCAGAATGTAGGGTGCTCGCAGGAGGAGAACAAGCCCAAAGAAAATCCGAGTATTTTAGTCCCCCCTCACAGGTGGCGGAGTTATACCTTACAACTTACCAAACTCTTCTTAATGACCAAGAACAATTGGGGATATTTCTTGGTCATTCTGGTATAAGAACATTTCTGGTCGTAGATGAGGCCCACTATATTAAACAGGTTAATGGTAGTTGGGCGAACGCGGTGTTGAATATTTCTAAATATGCTAAATATAGATGCGTGCTTACAGGCACCCCTATGCCGAAGAGTTATAAGGATGTTTTCAATCTTTTTGACTTCCTTTGGCCGGGACATAGCCCAATTAATCCGGATACAAAAATTAAAATCGAGATAGAAGAGAACAATGATACACAATCGGCAAAAGAGTTATTGAAAGAAACTATTGGCCCTTTATTTTATCGCGTTAGGAAGTCCGAACTTGGTCTAATCCCTCCACAATTTCATCCCCCACACATTTTACATATGAATAAATATGAAAAATTGATTTACGATGCTGTTGAAAATAGGATAAGAGATTATTCAAAGCAGGATTACTTGAGGAATATAGACCTCATTAAGATATTAATAAAAGGTAGAATTACTCGCTTAAGACAATGTGTTTCATACGCCAAATTATTATCGAGTGCATTAGAGGATTACGATGAAACCATAGTTCAGCGCCAATCTACCCTGATGCAATTGATCTCGGACTACGACAGTTTAGAAATCCCCAAGAAGCTAGAATATCTCATAGAATTCGTAGACGATCTACAAAAAAGAAAACAGAAAGTTGTAATTTGGTCTCATTTCATAGGAACGTTAAAATTAATAACAAACTCCCTTGCTCAATCTGGGTACAAATGCAAACTGATTTACGGGGATACACCTGTCGAGCATATGTCCATTCATGATGAGGAAACAAGGGAAAAGATAAGGGACGAGTTTGTCGATCCTGACAGTGGCCTTGATATTTTAGTTGCTAATCCCGCAGCTTGTGCGGAATCAATATCGCTCCATAAAACGTGCTTCAATGCAATCTATTATGACCTCTCATATAATTGCGCCCAATTTTTGCAATCTTTGGACAGAATACATAGAGTCGGAGGCTCTGAGATTAATCAAGCAAATTATTATTTCCTGCAGTATGAAAACACGATTGATCAAGACATAAAAAACAATTTGGAGAGAAAGGCTCAGAAAATGTACGATGTAATTGAAGAAGATTACGGTATATATTCACTCGATATGTTCGGAGAAGATGATCAAATTGAAGCATACGAAAGACTCTTTGGAAAGAAGTAATGCTTGACTTCGAAAAAATCTCTGTAGACCAAATATTGGTCTTATCTGAAATCGTCAGCGAATCAGATCTCCTACAAACGGAGTTCGTGGAGCAGAAATATCTACGGAGGGCTTCAAATTTTAGTGAAACAATTAGTTTATTGCAGGAACTGGACTTAATTGGAATCATTAAGGATAGGATAGTGCTAAGAGCTAGGTACAAGGTATTTTTGGAAAAACTTGCAAAATCACAGCAACACAAATTATTGCTAAAAATATTCATGGTAAACTGTATCTTAGACCGAAAGACCTCAGTTTCTGAATATCTCTCTCAATTTCTATCTCTGTTTCAGTATTCATCTGGCCGATTCGAATTTTCGCCGAGTATTTCACAAAGGCTCAAATATAGCGGGTTGAGAAATTTCCTCATGGATCTTGAATTTCTTTATTTAAATGACGCCGAGACGAAATATGTTATATCAGATGAATATTCGACAATCTACAGCGAATTGATAGAATCCGGTCAGCTATCACTCGACGAATTTTTGAAAATCCAGCAAAACAAATCTGAAATTGGTACAGCTGCTGAACTTCAGATAGTTGAATATGAGAAGCAAAGGTTATCACGATTCCCTGATTTGAGTCAAAAGATTGAGCATACGGCCCTTAAGGATATAATGGCCGGTTACGATATAAGAAGCTTTGATGAAATGCTTGATGATTCAGGATGTCATTCGGCGAGGTATATTGAAGTAAAGGCAGTCTCGCAATGGAATTATCAATTTCATTGGACAATGAATGAAATCAAAAAGGCGAGGGAAATCTGCTTAAACTATTATCTGTATTTATTACCGGTTCTGGGAAAGAGAAATTTTGATCTTGAGGGACTCAAAATAATTAGAGATCCTATCTCTAATGTTTATAATAATAGCAGCAATTGGATTCGCAAGGATGAAGTAATATCTTTTTCTCTTATTAGGGATGATTAGATAAGGGATTAATAGACTTCCATAAAAAGACCAAAACAGTTTTATTATCCTGACCATAATATGAGGCTTGATAAAAAAGGCGTTATTTATAAAGGAGAGTGTGAAGGTTTTTTGTCCAACAAATCGCTTTTTCCCGATAATAGCATAGATTTAATCATTACTTCACCTCCTTACGCTGATAGAAGAGAAAAATCATACGGAGGCATTAAGCCCGCGAAATATGTGGGATGGTTTCTACCAATTTCTGTTCAATTATATCGAATATTAAAACCCAAAGGTTCTTTTATTTTGAATATAAAAGAAAATGTTAAAAATGGAGAGAGACAAACTTATGTTTTGGAATTAATTTTAGCTCTTAAAAGACAGGGATGGTTTTGGGTGGAAGAATATTGCTGGTATAAAAAGAATTCATATCCTGGAAAGTGGCCAAATAGGTTTCGAGATACATGGGAAAGGTGTCTGCATTTTACAAAAGATAAAAAGTTTAAAATGTATCAGGATGCTGTAAAGGTGCCAATTGGAGATTGGAGTAAAAAACGATTTAAATCAATGTCAGAAAATGACTTTGTTAGAAGTATTTCAGGGACGGATAGTCATTTTGGCAGAAAAGTTTCGAATTGGCTAAACAGGAGAAAAGTTTACCCACATAACTTGGTCGTCTTTGAAAAGGAGCACTTTATTCACCCAGAAACAGTTGTACATTTTGCAACAGAATGTTCCAACCGTAATCATAGCGCTGTCTTCCCGATAGAATTGCCTTCTTGGTTTATAAAATTGTTCACTAAAAAAGGTGATATTGTTTTAGACCCATTTGTTGGTGTCGGAACTACCGCAATTGCTGCAACTTTATTAGGCAGATCATATATTGGCATAGAATCTTCAGCTGAGTATGTTACGTTAGCTAGAAAGAATTTGAGAGAAGTTATTGGAATAGAACGTAGATCCAACGTTAAACAGCGAATCGCACAAACTAAATAGGTAGAGCTGTCATCAAAAGCGAATGATGAAGTGGGGGGCAAATTGTGCTGCTGGCTTACAAAGCTCGGTATGAAAGGAGGACAAAATGAAGAGAGAGGACCTAATAAAATTAGCCCAGTCATTCCTTGGGACTTACGGATATATTTCAAAAAACACAACTATTAATAACGCAATACTCTTTTCTCGCCCAACAGGAATGGGTATAACTGATGAATTGCTAGTATATTTTCACGAGAGAGGTGAGGAGAAAGATCTAGAAAAAAATCTTTTGGAGTTGGATACTAAATATTCAAGGATCGTAGCAGGGGAAGAGGGGAGAAGGCTTTTCCTATCGAATGAACCCATTGGTATTGTGCCACAGGAAATAACAAAATCTGGGTTTAAGTATCAAGTTCCAGTTTATTTCTTTGATAGAGAATTCCAAAGCGGAAGGAAGACAACACCATTAAGCCAATTAGAAGAGGACGCAGCAAAATTCGTAAGCGAGAGAGTCGAACAACCTTATAAAACTGGAGGGGTGGAATGCGAGGATGATTTATTGGAAGTTCTTGTGAACGACCTAGAAAGCTCTAAAGATCCTTGCTTAAGAATAATTGTTGCCCCCGCTGGTTATGGAAAAACTGTACTGATGGGGACACTGTATACGGTACTGAGAGATAACTTTTTAAAAAATAAGCAAAAGCAAAAGATTGGGAGAAGACCGCTGTTAATGTTACCCGGGCATTTAAGAAAAGCAACCAATTTAGACTCTCTCGTCAATAATTTTATAGGTGATGAGTATGATTATGGAGTGAGCAATAGAGATGCGTTTAATTTTTGGATAAAAAATAACTTTACGATTTGGTTGCTGGACGGCTTGGAGGAGTTAATTCTAAAAATTCCCGAGGAGTTTATATATACTATTTTAGATAATTATATTTATGCAGCTGATAGTATAGCGCCTCAAATTATAATTGCTATTCGAAAACAGGTGCTTGCGACTTCATCAGAGTTAAGAGAGCCTATTGAGGAATGGGAGGGGAATGGAGTAAAAGTTTATGAATTATGCGATTGGGAAGAAAAGCAGATAAAAAGATATTTTCAAAAAAATCTAAAACTAGAAAAGGCAGAAGTTGAGAATTTTTTAAAGGATATTACTACATCAGATTCTCTTCGCAAGATGTGCAGTGTTCCCTATTACTGTTGCTTGGTTGCAGATTTAAAAAATAATCAACAGATGGAGATTTTCCATGACGAGTGTGAACTGGTCGACCACGCGATAAATAAGTTTTGCGAAAGAGAATTCTCTAAGGGCCTAGATAGAGATATCGTACCGATCTCCACTCAAAAAGATTTATTTACAGACCTTGCAAGGGAGAGTTTCAAAGGAAATAGGATCTCAAAAAAACAAATAGTAGAAAATGCTGAATATTATATAGGCGAAATAGCCGAAGATGTAAGAAGATACCAAATAGAATGTTTACTTAGACATGCATTTCTTACCCAGCTTGGTGAAGACATTGGCTTTTTGCACGAAATTATTAAGCAACAACTTATTGGATTTTTTTTGTTACAAGACTTGAAGAATAATCGAACGGATATTTTTGAAAATCAAGAAATTGAAATGGAATCTCTTATTGCTAAGAATTTGATAAAAAACGCCCACAATATTAAATGGAAACAGATAATAGAGAAATCGTCCATGATGCCTTCTTCGGAACATGATAAGGCTATTGGATTCCGAAATATCATGAAAATCGTTTTACAGGCCAACGTCGAGCTGAAGGAAGGTTTGATTAAGGATTATTTACAGAACCGAAATCTAACGGGATTGTTGTTTAAAAATCTGAACATGGAAGGGTTTCAATTTCAAAATTCTGATTTAACTAACTCTGAGTTTTTAAATTGTAAACTTAAAAATTCTAATTTTAATAACTGTTATTTAAAAAACACTTTGTTTGACTCTCCCAGTGACCTTACCGGTGCCACAACCAAGGGTGCGACTTTTGTTTTCATGAGAGTGGGGATCAGAACGATAGATGATCAGAAAAGAATAAGTGAATATTTCTACGAGAGAACACAGGTGCCACCTGAACATAGGGGGCCTTGCCAAGCTGCCATAAACCTTACAAGAATTCTAGATAAAATTGTTAAAAAAGGACGTGGGTTTGAGGTTCCAAAGAAGTTTCTTATACAAACTAAATGTGGCGGGGGGATCCCTGCTAGCAAGTGTTTAGAAACTTGCATAAAAAATGATCTTATTTCTGAAAGTGATGAACGAGTCAAGATCAAAGTGAAATTGTTTGAAGATGTAGAAAGATTCGTGGAGAATCGGAAATTAACTCAGACTATTAATAAAATATTGAATGATATATGTAAGGATATTGGGACAGGGTGTAGACATATTTATGATTAAAGCTATTTGAAAGTGTGGAGGAACGGGGACGAAAATTCATCCTTGGTCAAAGGGGACGGCCATAAAATTATAAGAATCTTAAAAGGGATTTAGGTCATCCAACTTTGGACACGGGGACGTAGTTGAAAATTGACACTTTTCCTTCTGCTTACATATGGCAATAGTTTCGGGATGCGGTAATGTTTTGACATTCTCTTATTCGTTTTTGGAATCATCTCTTTGATTTTTTGCCTCTTCTGTCCCACTCCCCTCCGTGGCTCTGATGATCCCGATTCTCTACGATCGTCTGATCGACAACCTCTCCACAAATTAAGCACCGCCAGCTAAAGAAGGGACCATTTGAACCGAAAAACTCCTCATGAATCATTATCCCGCTACATCGATCGCATTTCACATTAACCTCCACAAAATTGTCCCTGTGGGATCATGGGGATTGGAATAAGGTAAACGCCGCATTTTACTGAAAAAGGTTATTATATCTCAGGGCGAAGTTGCAGGTGAAACATCTTTATCCACCCAAATCCGTTATGAAGGTGGGATAGATTTTTCGGGTTT
>Ga0214473_10011489_pt1 | contig 10397 bp, 11 predicted proteins | sample RVTome_7_FD_203509 | JGI IMG/M metagenome (GOLD analysis project Ga0214473, IMG submission 203509) | Soil microbial communities from uranium-contaminated site in the Upper Colorado River Basin, Wyoming, United States - RVT98D197 | ecosystem: Environmental > Terrestrial > Soil > Contaminated >... | reverse complement strand
ACGTTCCACCGGACCGCCAACCGGAGCGGCCCCGGCTCCGATGTCACCCCTCGGACCGGGGTCGTTCCATGTCCGGGAACCAGGGCGCTCGCGGAGGTTTCGAGACCGACGTCCCCGGGTAGCTCGGCCCGCGGAGGTACGCCTCCCTTCGAAAGGAAGGAGCGACGTCATGATCGGACTTCTCGCGGTGAGCGGTGGGGCCGCCACCTTGCTCTGGATCGTCGCCGCGATCCTGGTGATCGCAGGCATCGTCACTGCGATCCGCGGCGCGGTCGTCTTCGGTGTGGTGCTGATCGCGTTCGGCCTGATGGTCGGCCCCGGCGGCGTGAGCCTCTTCGCGTGAGCCTCCGTCAATCGTGTGGCGCGAGCCACCGTCAATCGTGTGGCGCGAGCCACCGTCAATCGTGTGGCGCGAGCCACCGTCCATCGTGTGGCGCGAGCCACCGTCCATCGTGTGGCGCGAGCCACCGGAACTTCCGTGCGGGGAAGGCTCGAGCCCCCGGGGTGACCCGGGGGCTCGTCGCCTTCGTGCTCGGTCGGTCAACCGCTCCCGGCGTCCAGCACGTCCAGATCGCCCGCCTCGCGGAGCTTCGCGAGCGTCTGCGTGAGCAGTCGCGACACGTGCATCTGCGAGATCCCGATCTCTTGCGCGATCTCCGTCTGGGTCATGTCCTTGAAGAACCGCAGGTAGAGGATGTGGCGTTCCCGTTGTGGGAGGTCCCGCAACGCCGGCCCGACGGCGAGCCACTCCTGGGAGATCTCGAGCTGAGGGTCCACGTCTCCCATCAGCTCGCCGGCGGTGACGCCGTCCTCGCCGACGGGAGCCTCGAGCGAGGACGCCGTGTACGACTGGACCGCCTCGAGCGCTTCGAGGACGGTCTCCTGGCTGAGCTGGGCCCTGTCGGCGATCTCCTCGACGGTGGGAGAACGACCGAGGCTCTGCCACAGCTCGGTCGTCGCCCGGTTCACGGCCATCGCCGCCTCTTGCAGGGTCCGGGGAACCCGCACGGACCAACCACGATCTCGGAAGTGACGCTTGAGCTCCCCGACGATGGTCACGGTGGCGAACGTGGCGAACTGCACACCACGGTCGGGGTCGTACCGGTCGATCGCGTGGACGAGCCCGAGGCTCGCGACCTGTTGGAGGTCCTCCTTCGACTCTCCCCGGCCGGCGAACCGCCAGGCGAGATGCTCCGCGAGCGGGAGGAACCGGTGAACGAGCCGTTCGCGGGCCGCGGGGTCCGGCAGCTCGCGGAACCACTCGAGGACCTCCGGGCCGTCGGGAACCCTCGGCTGGCTCGAGCTCATCCGCTCGTCCCGCTGGGTCGCATGACGAACCTGATCTCGGGACAACCGTCTTCGTCGGTCCCCATCCCGGCCTGGCTCGTGAGGTGGCTGATCACCCGCCATGACCAGGAGCCCTCGCGGTCGCCCGGCCAACCGGCGAGCGGTCCGTCGGTGTGGATCGCGACCCCGATCGTCCCCTCCGGAGACGGAGCGACCGCCATGACGAGCGCGGCAGGGTTCCCGGCGTGCGTCAACAGAGTCGCGGCCTCATCCACCGCGATGCGGAACTCGTCGATGCCCTCGACGGTCGCGCCCGCCCGCATCGCGAGGCTGCCCGCCACCGCGCGGAACACGCGGACGGTGTCCGGTGCCGCGGGGCCGGTGACGACGACTTCCCGAGAATCAAGGGTCATCGGTGCCGCCTTCGGTGCCGCCTATGGTAGAGAAGGGGGCCACGCGGATGAGCGTACGCGCTCGCCCGGTGCCCGCGAGGGGAGGGGGCTGCGATAGGCCTGAAGATCGAGGTGCTCGCGCTGGGTGATTGGTCCGTGCTCGCCGTCGTCGGTGAGCTCGATCTGTTCTCGTATCCGTTGCTGCGCGACCGCGTGCGCGCGGTCACGATGCCCGGCCGGTCTGTCGCGCTCGATCTGTCTGGCGTCTCGTTCGTGGATTCCAGCGGGCTCGGGGCGGTGGTCGGCGCGCGCACGCACGTCCGAGACTCGGGCGGTCGTTTCGCCGTGATCGCCCCTCCCAACTCGCCGCTGATGCGCCTCCTGTCGCTGACCGGGCTCGACCAGGTCCTCCCGTCCCACGCCTCGCGTGAGGAGCTGGAGGTCTCGGCGTGAGCGAGGTCGGGCGGAGCTTCGAACTCCGGGCTCCCGCCGATCCCGGGTTGGGTGTCACGGTGCGTGTGTTCGTCACGGAGTCGGCGCGTCGTCTGGGTCTCGGCGACGCCGACATCGAAGACCTTCGCCTGGCAGCGACGGAGCTGCTCGCGAACGCGGTGGAAACGGCTCAGCCTTCGATCGAGCTCATCCTTCGGGTCGACGCCGGCCGCTGGGTCCTGCGGGCGAATGGCGCCGGTGGCCTCGATCGTGGCTCCGACGGGCTGATCGACCGTGCGGACCTGCTCGATGGCCTTGCCGACGTGCGAGTGGACGACGGGATCATCGAGCTCTCGTCCGACGTGACCGCACCCGAGAACCCCGACTGACATCGCGGGCCTCTACCCCCGGCCACGCTCACACAAACGCCTGGATCGCGTTTGACCCAGGTCAAGGCTGGGCATCGCTCGTCGCGCCGGTGCGAACGTCGCCGCCGGCCGTCGAGGAGGAGGTCATCATGATCGCGAATCGTGCCGCCCAGCGCCTCTCGGACCCTGTCCGTGCCACCCAGCCGGGGGCCGGCGCGTCGAGACCGAACCAGCGGTACGGAGGAGCCCGAACCTGCGAGGCATCGACCTGCACCACGAAGCTCTCGGTCTACAACCCACGGACGCGATGCTGGGTTCACGATGAGCCCCGGCCCTATATGCCCAGGATCCGTCCGAAGGCGGAGGACGGCCCTGCGGTGATCGCAGCCGCCGATCTGCGGGAACTGGTAGCCCGTGGTGGGCCCGGCAAGCACCCGGAACCGCCGGCCGAGCCGCAGCCGGAGCCGTTCCCGCAGCCGGGCCCGGTGCCACCCCCGGGACGTCTCTCATGACGATCTGCGCCTCATGCGGCAACGACTATGCGCGCTCCTTCGAGGTCCGGATGGCCGACGGAACGGCCGAGTCGTTCGACAGCTTCGAGTGCGCGATCCAGCGGCTCGCGCCGCAGTGCGCGCACTGCGGCATCCGGGTGATCGGCCACGGGGTCGAGGTGCAGGGGCGGGTGTTCTGCGGTGCCCATTGCGCACGACACGCGGGGCACGGAGGGCCCGTGGACCGCGTCGGTGACGCCCGGGCCGAGGGCGACCCCACCCCGCAGGAAGCCGAGGTCGACCGGGCTCTCGAGGAGTCGTTCCCGGCGAGCGATGCACCCTCGTACTGGGCTCGCGACACCGACACGGCGAACTGAGATGAGCGACGCGATCATCGTCGCGGTGACCGGCCTCGTGCTGATCGGCGTGGCCGCCTACCTCATCGGGGGGTTGATCCTGAGCGTCCGGCGGGAGCGGCGGTCCGCGAACATCCGGAAGGTCTGGGCCAACTTCGGACTCAGCCTGACGTTCTGTGCCCTGTTCCTGATCACCTGGGCGGCGCAGGCCTTCGCGGAGTGGGGGGCCTACCGCGACGTGCAGCGATCGCTGGGCGAGCCCGCGACAGCCGACGGCTATCTCGTGGCGTTCGGACAATCCACGCTCGAGAACTGGCAGTCCGAGTTCCTGCAGCTGTTCTCGTTCGTGGTGCTGTCCTCCGTCCTGATCCACCGCGGCAGCGCGGAGTCGAAGGACGGCGACGATCGCATGGAGAAGAAGATCGACGCGATCGCGAGGCGCCTCGATGAACTCGACGCGAACCGCGTCTCGTGACGGCTCCTCAGACCTACCTCACCGAGGCGTCCGATTCGCCCCCGAGTCCCTGGCTCGGCAGGATCGTGCCCGGCCTGATCGCGACGGCGGTCTTGAGGGTGATGCTCGTGGTGATCCCCTTCCCTCCCGACAACTCGCTGGCGCTGCACGTGGCGGATTCTCAAGAAGGATCTTGACTCCCGTGGCGCGCTCGAGCCGCTCGCGCAGCGGGTGGTTCCCGAGCTAAGGGACTGGTGCGCGGTCCACGTGCTCGAGGATGACGAGCTTGTGGTGGCGATCGTCGCGCATCCGGATCTCGACCGGATCGGACCCGCATGTTGCTCGGCGCCCGATCGGCGTCGAACGTGGTCGCGTGTCTCGCGATCGGCTGGAGCTGGTACCTGGTGTGTGCAGCCGCGTTCGGGGGCCGCATCCTTCGGTCGGCGCACCGATGAGAGCGGCCGCGGCCCGGATGGCGGAGCGAGTGGTCGAACGAGGGAAGGATGGCGCGGGGGTGGTCGCCGAGACGCAGAGCTGACCTATCCGCCCCGGGGCGAACCGGCCCCCGGCATAGGAGTCGCATCCGCTCCACCGTTCCCCGAGCAAGGGTTGTTTGGGAGTGTTCCGGCCTGGGTACGGACCACCCGACTACTTCGTTGAGGCCAGCGGAGGTTGCGCCATGCGATGGGGGCGGTCGTCCCTCGGGAGCCGAGATGCGCATCGACGGAAACGAGATGGTGGAGTATCGGATCGCTCCGAGCCGTCACGCACCCGCCGAAGCGAGACGGAGGCTCCAGCAGTACCTGCCGACTACGCTCCCCTCGGGAAGACTTCAGGACGCGGCACTCGCGGTGAGCGAACTCGTGACGTTCGGGCTCCGCGAGCACCTGTTTCCGAGCGATCCTGACGCGGGTATCGTCCTGCGACTGGACGGCCGCGGTGGACGCGTCAAGGTGGAGATCCACGGTCGGCCACCGGCGGAACGCGGGTGGGATTCCTTGGAGGAAAGTCTCTTCGAGATCGTGGTCCTCAATGCCGTCACCAGTGGATGGGGGATCACCGCCGACGGGATGAATGTCTGGTTCACGATCGACCGGTCCTCCGTCGCAGGGCGCATCGAGGGGGCATCGTGAGCGGGAAGTCCTCCGTTCTCGAACACGATGCGCTGATGTACGAGTGGTGGCAGCCGGGGAGCTTCTGACGAACTCGACCGCGCACGCAGGGGCGACGGGGTTCCCTCGACGCGTGGGCGAGCCCTGGGAGGGATCGTGGTCGAGCCCTGGGAGGGATCGTGGTCGAGGTGAGCGATCGTGGAGAGGACGTCGTGGAGCCGGGTGGCCGGGTATCGGCCTCCGCGCCCGGGTGACCTCGGCGGCTGGGCCTGTGGCTCGTGCGACGGCTCGCGGACGCGGTCACGATCCACAGCGAGCAGGGTGCGCGGACATCCGTGCGCATCGCTGTGAGGGACCGAGGAGAAGAGCCGATATCGCCTACGACCCTGGGATGGCGCGCGAGGAGGTGCCGCCGCATTCGGGCCCGGCCACCCGGGCCCGCGGTTCTGGACACGCAACAGCCGGGTTCGCCCGCGCCACGTGGCTCGCGAACTACTTCTCCGGGCAGATGGGCCGCCACCAGGTCCTTTCCTCACGGGCGGCAACGAGCGATGGGGCGCTCGGCCCTGTTTCTGCGGGCCGAGGGGCAGGTCGGGGCTCGTAACCGTCGGTGACGATGGAGATGTCGAGGAAGCCGACGAAGATTCGAGGATGACCAACGTGTACGAGATCGTCGAGCGAGTGCAGTTCGGTCCCGCCACCTTCTTGCAAGAGGTCGCCGCCCCGGACGTCGCGCAGGCGTGCGAGCCGGGGCACTTCGTGATGGTTCGGATCGACGAGACGGGGGAGCGGATCCCGCTCACCATCGCCGATTTCGACCGGGACGCGGGCACCGTCACGATCGTCGTGCAGGCCGTGGGGAAGACGACCTTCCAGATGATGGAGCTCCGGCGGGGCGACACGCTGCTCGACTTCATCGGACCCCTCGGGCTCGCGTCCCAGATCGAACGCAGGGGGAAGGTCGTCCTGGTCGGCGGCGGACTCGGGGTGGCGCCCATCTTCCCGCAGCTGCGCCGCCACAAGGAGATCGGCTCGGGGACGATCGCGATCGTGGGGTTCCGTTCGAAGGAGCAGATGTTCTGGAACGACCGGTTCGCCGAGTTCGCGGACGACCTGCGGATCGCGACGGACGACGGCTCGTTCGGGGTGAAGGGGTTCGTGACCGTCGTGCTCGAGCAGGTGCTCGCCGAGCAGCCCGACGTCGAGGAGGTGATCGCGATCGGCCCGCTGCCGATGATGCGGGCCTGCGCCGAGGTGAGTCGCCCCTTCGCGATCCCGACGGTCGTGAGCCTGAACTCGATCATGGTCGACGGCACGGGGATGTGCGGGAGCTGCCGGGTGAGCGTGAACGGGAAGATGCGGTTCGCGTGCGTCGATGGGCCCGACTTCGACGGCCATGGCGTCGACTTCGGCGAGCTGGCGCTCCGGATGCGCCGGTTCGAGTACGAAGAGAAGGGGTGCATGGCTCGCTACGAGACCGAGCGCGCCCGCCTGCGCCAGCTGGGCGCCGGCGGCGAGAACCCCGCGGTGGTGCCGGCCCGCACCCGCGCGTTCAACCTGCTCGACGTTCCGGTACCGGTAGCGAAACCCGAGCCCGAGGGCCCGCGCACGCCTCGCAAGGTGACCGAGGTCGCGCCGACCCGCACGCCGATGCGTCAGCAGCCGGCCGAGGTGCGGGTCTGCAACTTCGACGAGGTCGCACTGGGCTACGGGCTCGAGTCGGCGCTGCTGGAGGCCGACCGCTGCATCCAATGTAAGAAGCCGAAATGCATCGAGGGATGTCCGGTCCAGATCGACATCCCCGGTTTCGTCGGGGCGCTCCAGCGCAAGGACATCGAGGCGTCGTACCGGATCTTGAAGTCTTCGAACGCGCTGCCGGCGGTGTGCGGGCGCGTATGCCCGCAGGAGATCCAGTGCGAGGCGACATGCGTCGTGGGCAAGAAGCGCGAGCCCGTGGCGGTCGGCCGCCTCGAGCGGTTCGTCGCCGACTTCGCCGCGGGACGCGGCTGGGACACGAGGCCCGACACGGCCCCGACCGGCAGGCGGGTCGCGATCGTCGGGTCGGGACCGGCGGGCCTCGCATGCGCGGGGGATCTCGCTCGCGCCGGCGTCGATGTGACGGTGTACGAGGCACTGCACGTCGCCGGGGGGGTCCTGAAGTACGGGATCCCCGAGTTCCGCCTGCCGAACGACACGATCGACATCGAGATCGAGGGTCTCGAGGCGCTCGGGGTGCGGTTCGTGCTCGACCACATCATCGGCAAGATCTTCACGATCCCGCAGCTGATCAGCGACATGGGCTACGACGCCGTCTTCGTTGGCACGGGAGCCGGGAGTCCGAAGTTCATGGGCATCCCCGGCGAAGCCTCCAACGGCGTCGTCTCCGCGAACGAGTTCCTGACGCGGGTAAACCTGATGCAGGGCTTCCGCCAGCCGCTGTACGACACGCCGGTCGGTATGGGTCACCGCGTCGCGGTGGTCGGGGCCGGCAACACGGCGATGGACGCCTGCCGCGTGGCCCTGCGGATGGGCGCCGAGAAGGTCTTCCTCGTGTACCGGCGGACCGAGAAGGAGTCGCCCGCCCGCGCCGAGGAACTACACCACGCGATCGAAGAAGGCGTCGAGTGTCTGTGGCTCACGAACCCCACCGGGGTGCTCGGCAACGAGGACGGATGGGTGACGGGGCTCGAGGTGATCGACATGGAGCTCGGCGAACCCGACGAGTCGGGCCGCGCCGCGCCGATCCCGAAGCTCGGTACCGAGCACGTCCTCGACGTGGACATGGTGATCCCGGCCCTCGGGACCTCCGCGAACCCCGTGATCGCCCAGACCACCGCCGGGCTCTCGGTGACGCCTCGGGGCTACATCGAGGTCGATCCGGACACGCAGATGACGTCGGTGCCCGGGGTGTTCGCCGGCGGCGACATCGTCACGGGCTCGGCGACCGTGATCCTCGCGATGGGCGCGGGTCGTCGTGCGGCGGCGGGGATCCTCGGCTACCTGGGTCTCGCTCCCACGGAGTCCAAGGAACCCGCGTTCGCCGGGGCGTGACCGGTCCCGGGGTCACGCCATCTGGAACGAACGCTTCGCGAGCCCATAGAAGAACCCGTCGACCGCGGTGTCGGGTGTCTCCTCAGGGTCGGCAGCCGCACCGAGCGTGACGAACATCGGCGCGAAGTGCTCCACGGTCGGGTGCGCGAACGGCATCCCCGGCGCCCGGTGGCGGAAGTCCATCAGCGCGTCCACGTCGCCCCGGTCGAGCGCGTCCTTGGCCCATTCGTCGAAGTCGACCGACCACCCTGGCGGCGTCGCACCCGGGCTGAAGTCGGTGAGGAACGGGAGTCCGTGCGTGAGGAACCCCGAGCCAACGATCAGCACCCCCTCGTCGCGAAGCGGCCGCAGGCGCCGGCCGAGCGCGAACAACCGCTGGGGGTCGAGCGTCGGCATCGACATCTGCAGCACCGGCACGTCGGCCTGCGGATACATCACCATCAGCGGCACGTAGGCTCCGTGGTCCAGCCCGTAGTCGGGGCGGCGCGCAACGGTCTCGGTGTCGGGCATCAGCTTCTCGATGCGGCCGGCGAGGTCCGGGGCCCCCGCAGACCGGTACGTCATCTCGTAGTACCTGCGGGGGAACCCGTAGAAGTCGTAGGTGAGCGGCACCCCGGTCTCGGTGGCGCCGAGGGTCAGCGGCGCCGACTCCCAATGGGCCGACACGATCAGCACGGCCTTCGGGCGTGGCAGCGTCTCCGACCAGCCGGCGAGCTGCGACGTCCACAGCTCGTCGTCGAGCAGCGGCGGAGCGCCGTGGCCGAGGTAGAGGGTGGGCATCGTCTGATTCTCTGGGTTCATCGAGGGTCCTCTCGTCCTCCTCGCCTCAACGTCGCCGATGCTCGCTTCGATCCCGCCGGGTTGCGCACGGCGCACCAGATCAGATCGAGACGGACTCGGGGTAGACGCCGAAGATCGTCCGCAGGGCGCCCGCCATCTCGCCTTCGGTGCACTCGGCGCGCGCGCACGCGAGCAGCGCCGGCATCACGTTCTCGTCGGACGCCGCGACGCGCTCGAGCGTCGCCAGCGCCGCGGCCGCAGCCGCGTCGTCGCGAGCGTTGCGGCGCGCACGCAGCGCCTCGACCACAGCGTCCTCGGTCGTGATCGGGATCTCCAGCATCTCGACCTCGGACCCGTGCTCCTCGCGGAAGACGTTCACGCCCACACGTTGGAGGTCACCCTCGTCGAAACGCCGCTGCTCCTCGAACGCGGCCTCGGCGATCTCGCGTACGAACAGCCCGGTGTCGATCCCGCGCAGGACACCCTCGAGCATGCGGCCCTCGCCCATCTCGTCGATCTGCCGCAGGTACGCCTCGACACCCGCCTGCACGTCGTTGGTGAGCGACTCCACGAGGTAGGACCCCCCGAGCGGATCGATCACGTCGGCCACGCCGGTCTCGTGCGCGATGACCTGCTGCGTGCGAAGGGCCAGCGTCACCGCGTGGTCGGTCGGCAACGCGTAGACCTCGTCGAGCGAGTTCGTATGGAGCGACTGCGTGCCGCCGAGCACCGCGGCGAGCGCCTCGAGCGCGGTGCGGACCACGTTGTTCATCGGCTGCTCGGCGGTGAGCGAGCACCCCGCGGTCTGCGTGTGGAACCGCAGGCGCAGCGACCGCTCGTCGCGCGCGCGGTACCGATCGCGCATCCACGTCGCCCAGATCCGTCGGGCGGCGCGGAACTTCGCGATCTCCTCGAAGAAGTCGATGTGGCTGTTGAAGAAGAACGACAGACGCGGCGCGAAGGCGTCGACGTCGAGCCCTCGGGACACGCCGAGCTCCACGTAGGCGAACCCGTCGGCGAGCGTGAACGCCGCCTCCTGAACCGCCGTCGAGCCCGCCTCGCGGATGTGGTAACCGCTGACGCTGATCGGGTGGAACCGGGGCACCTCGGCCGTGCAGAACTCGATCAGGTCGCCGATCAGCCGCAGGTGCGGTCGCGGAGGGAAGAGCCATTCCCGCTGGGCGATGTACTCCTTGAAGATGTCGGTTTGCAGGGTCCCGCCCAGCTCGCGGAACGCCACGCCCTGCCGTTCAGCGGCCGCGAGGAACAGCGCGAACACGATCACCGAAGGTCCGTTGATCGTCATCGAGGTCGTCACGGCGTCGAGCGGGATGTCGCGGAACAGCCGCTCCATGTCCGCGAGCGAGTCGACCGCCACCCCGCAGCGCCCGACCTCGCCGCGCGCGAACGGGTCGTCGGAATCGCGCCCCATGAGCGTCGGCAGGTCGAACGCGACCGACAGTCCCGTCTGCCCGCGGTCGAGGAGCATGCGGTACCGCGCGTTCGTCTCCGTGGGCGAGCCGAATCCGGCGAACTGGCGCATCGTCCACGGTCGTCCGCGGTACATCGTCGGATAGACGCCCCGGGTCATGGGGAACGCCCCGGGCTCGCCGAGGTCGCGCTCCGGATCGAAACCGGTCAGGTCGCCGGGGCCGTAGACGGGCCGCAGCGGCA
>Ga0214473_10011488_pt1 | contig 10397 bp, 10 predicted proteins | sample RVTome_7_FD_203509 | JGI IMG/M metagenome (GOLD analysis project Ga0214473, IMG submission 203509) | Soil microbial communities from uranium-contaminated site in the Upper Colorado River Basin, Wyoming, United States - RVT98D197 | ecosystem: Environmental > Terrestrial > Soil > Contaminated >... | reverse complement strand
GACGGGGTCGATAAGATTGTGCGGCGACCATGAGTGATTCTGGGGCCAATGCGTCAGTTGCGACTCGGGACGCACCGTGGCATCGAATCCCTGTCGGTGCAAGTATTCGGCGTAATCAAAGCCGCCGGGATTGCGCTGCACGGTAGGAGCGAAGACCCGCCCCTCGAACCGCACGTAGTCGCCATAACGAAGGCCCTGCATCGAGGGAATGGAAGTCAGAAGGACGCGCCCGTTGACGGGCACATCGCCGGATTGTCCTTGCACCGCGACGAGATTCAGGGGGACACGCCAGCCGCTGGATTTCTGGAAAGGCACGCCATCGACACGGGCGAAGAGTTCGACCCGGCGGCCCGCGGTGGTTAACTCACGGAGCGACGCTGACGGACGACCGGAGTTGGCCACCGCGATTCTCCAACTCCCCAGCGCCACGAGCGCGAGGCCGATCGCGATGCTGCCAACAACTCTCCATGAGGATGCGCGAGATCGAGCGAGTATCAAACCGATGGAAACGAGTGAGAGTGTGATGGCCGCCAGCAGCCCCGAATGGGCATCTCCCGCATCGCCCAGAAAGACGCCGAGACAAAGACAACACGCCGCCAACAGCGCGGGGTGGCGTGCCACGGAAAGCGGCGTCCAAGTGGACCCAGTGCGAGAGGATGGTGATACAGTATTCATCGCCAACACACGATGAAGGTCATTGCGTCGGATCGGCGTGGGATACCCGACGGCTACCGAGACCCCGATACCCTGCCAACCAAGCTAAAGATAAATAGACGGCCGCGGCGATGCCGAGAGCAACGAAGGTGCGCCCGACAATTCCGAAAGGCACAAATCCGAGCCAGTCATTGCGAAGCACAAAGGATGCCAACAAGACGGCGAGGGTAGCCATGGCCGAGAACACGACCCAATGCCAACCAATCCAAGCATATCCCATCGCGCCATAGCGCCTTGATGCGACGACAAGAAGTATGCCCACCTGAATGACGGCGGACAACCCGACCGACAAGGCCAGGCCTGCGAAACCGAGCACCGGAGTCAGAATCTGAATCCCGATCAAATTGGCGACGACGGCGGCCACACCGCACACTGTCGGGGTCCTCGTGTCCTTGTGCGCGAAGAAAATCGGTGTGGCGGCGCGTATCGCGGCCATCGCCGGAAGTCCGATGGCATAAAAAGCCAGCGCCCGCGCGGTGCTGGCCGTGGCGCTCGCGTCGAATTCACCACGTTCGTAGAGAGCGGCGCAGATTGGCCCCCCCAGCAGGAGGAATGCGACCGCGGCTGGAGTGACCAGATACAGGACTGTCTGCAACGCCTGTCGGTAAGTTTGCCGCGCCTGCTCTTCTCTCCCCTCCGCGACATACTGCGATAGCCGCGCGAGACCGACTGTCGATGCGGCAACGGCGAAGACGCCCAGTGGGACGAATAGAATACGGAAAGCAAAATTCAGATAGGCGACCGGTCCATCTCCCAATTCCCAAGCGGCACGGGTGATTGCCAGGATATTGATTTGCACCGCCGCCTGGCCGATCAAGGCCGGGATCAGTAGGCGTCCGACCTGACCAACGCGAGAGTCCCGCCAACCGGCGATGATCCGAATCCGGTGATCGAAGCCCTCACGCGTGATCACGATCGCCTGGACCGCCCACTGGAGTAATCCGCCGACGAGCACGCCCCAGGCGAGCGCCAACACAGGGGGATCCACATGATTCGAGAGTAGACCCGCGCAGGCGATCATGCCGACGTTGAATCCGGCGGGCGCTAACGCAGGAACGCCGAACTTGCCGAGAGCGTTCAGCGCGCCCATGAGAACAGCGGCAAGCGCGATCAGAAGCAGGAACGGAAACATCCAGCGCGCGAGATGCACCAGCAGCGCGATCTTGCCCGGCGTCTCTTCAGTTCCTCCGGAGAGCAAGTGCGCAATCTGCGGAGTGAAGACGATGCCGAGGATACAGAACAGGGCGAGAACGGGAACGAAGACTCCGAGGACGCGCCGGAGCAGCTCCATCGCAGCGGGTCTTCCCTCCTTGCTCAGCACTTCGGAGAAGGTCGGGACGAAGGCGGCTGAGAAGGCGCCCTCGGCAAGGAAGTCCCGAAGCAAGTTGGGAATTCGGAAAGCGGCGACAAAGGCGTCCGTCACGGCGCCTGCCCCGAAGTAATAGGCGATAACTTGTTCTCGGACAATGCCCAAGACTCGCGAGGCAAACGTCGCAAGCGACACGATCCGTGTCTGACGAGCAAAGCGACTCGCTCCCTGCTTGAATGTCGGCTGACTGGAAGCGTCTTTGGTCATTGTCTTTTCTGTCCGTTGAAGTTATACTGGACGCTTGTAGAATAGCCGTCCGGGTTTGGGCGGCCAATGGCTAAAAACAGCGTACCGGTAAGGATTCAACGTGCCCAAGAAACATCTTTCTGTTCGCAAGCGTCACCGCCAGAGCTTGGTTCGACGAGGTCGCAACCGCACCGTGAAGTCACTGGTTCGCGGCGCCCTGAAGGCGGCCTTGGCGACAGGCGCCGTCGACGAGAAGAAGACTTCGCTTCGCGAAGTGTCGACCGTGGTCGACAAGGCCGCCGCCAAAGGCGTGATTCACAAGAACAAGGCGGCGCGGATCAAGTCGCGATTGGCCCGCAAGGTGAACACGGCGAAGTAACGTTGCGACAAATCGGAATTGCAACCCCGGGCATGCCCGGGGTTTTTCTTTTGGGTGGATTACCAGACGACGTGACGGGCCAGGCGCACAAGTGAGGGGCGGCGGCGAAGCGCCTTCTTGATGACATCGATCGGATCGATGGCCGTCATCGTTGTGCCGTGATGCACCTCCGCCATCGCGCCGATGACGGCATCGAGATCTTCGTTGGTCATGCGTAGGAAGATCTGACGCGCCCACAGAAAGTACCGCATTTGACGTCCACGCGCGGCCATCCAGCGTTCGGGATATCGCTTCAAGATCGAGGGGTCACTCCCGCCATCATGGAAATACTCGATGGCGGTCTCGGCGGCGAGCCGTCCCGACCAGAGGGCATTTGCGATGCCGGCGCCGGTGATCGAATCGAGCAGACGGGCGGCATCGCCGGTCACCATGACGTTCTTCTTCAGCATGAATCGGCGTCCGCAGAATTCAGGAATCCCTCCGACGACCTTCTTCAGCGGTTTCGGCTCGACATGTCCAAAGCGCTTCTTCATAAAATCACGCAACATGGGCATCGCCTTCTTCGATCCGGCCACGGCGGGCGCCAACGCAATGCCGACATTCGCGAGGTTGTTCCCCTTGGGGAAGACCCAGGCGTAACCACCGGGCGCGAGATCGGCGTCGAAATAGAATTCCATGCGGGTCGGGTCGAGTTCGGGGACGCCGTCGAAGAGGAATTGTGCGGCGGAATCGAGACGGTCTGTGGGGAGCGTTGTGTCGACCCCGGCCCAACGCGCGATCATCGACTCGATGCCATCGGCGGCGATGATAATCCGGCAGCCAACCGTGTGCTCACGACCATTCTCCAGAAGACGGATGCCGGAGATACGTTCGGCGCTGCCATTGATGAGGCCGACGGCTTCGGCGCTGGTGACAACTTCGCATCCGTGAGAGGCCGCGATGTCAGCCATCCCCTGCTCGAAGCGCCGACGAGAGAGGACATACCCCGCATCCGGGTGATCGAATTGCAAGACATTGCCGCCCGGCGACTGGAGATAGCAACGCTCAATGGGGGCATCCACCCAGCGGCGATCAATCGGAATATTGTCGTTGAGGCCACAGAAGGATATCCCTTCGGCGCAGCAGAGCGGTTCTCCGATTTGAGGATGCTTTTCAACGAGCAGCGTGCGCAAGCCCGCCTTCGACGACGTGACCGCAGCCAAACCGCCGGCCGGTCCCGCTCCGACGATTACAACATCGAATGTGCGGTCAAACGCATTCATACGAGGGTGTGCATAACTCGATGGCGAGCGCCTCCGTCGGGCAGGCGATGACGCAGGCATCGCAGAGGACGCATTCGCTCTGAATGACCTCAAGCACGGTCGGACGCAAGACGAGCGCATCGTAGCCGCAGACGGCCACGCACAGTCCACACTCGGCGCAGGCCTCTTGATCGAGAATGAGCTCTTTGACAGACATGGGACACAGGAATCGGTAGTGGGTCAGTTTGACCTGTGGCCATCCCGCCCCAGGCGGGCGGGTCCCCTCACCCGTTCGCCTATCGGCGAACGACCTCTCCCGGAGGGAGAGGTGAACGCGTTCCTCTCCCCCTCACAGTTACACTGTAAAGGGGAGATGTCGGCTCTTACAGGACCTTCGGCGACGCGCTCTTTGCTCGTCCCGAGCGGAGTCGAGGGGAGTCGATGACAGAGAGGCAACCCTGCGTATCGGCACTACGTTTAGGTACTGCCTCATCGTCATTACCAAGTCAAAATGACCCATTACCCAGGAATCCGAAGCGGACCTGTTTCTACGCTAAGGCATCGGGTGGACGAACGCAAGCTGTGATGAAGCGCTACGAGTTGAAGCGGCGCGAAGGCGAATCGGGGGGCTTTTTCGGGATGGCGGTGTGTTGAATCAGGAGTCTTGTCTTGAGCAGCGGCAGATCAAGAACTCCGGCGATCGCCTGATTCTGCTCTGGAGGAACCCAGGACAGCTCGAAATGAATCTTCTCACGCACAGCGCGTATCAACGTCCATGCCTTCAGCTGCGGCGGCTCGACCGGCAGGCGGCCATGCAGTTGCTCGACCAATTGGGAGGAATCAGAGAGGATTTCGAACTTCTGCCCTTCAAAGACTTTGGGATTGTTCTCCACGAATCTCAGGAGCGCGAGCATGGAGGCGTACTCGCAGAGCATGGCCGTGCCATCCTGCGCGGCGCGGAATTGCAGGCCCCAATCGGGAATGGCAAAACATGCAACTCCCCTGCCCTCTTGGGTGCGGTCTTCGTGGTTGTTTGTGCCCCAAACATGGCAACGCATAGCACGGTCGAAGGCGACCAGGGAATATCCTGAGGCAAACTGAGTGCCGCGGCGCAACCCGAATGTCCGCCGCGCGTCTGTCTTGTAACCAATTGCCCGACAGAACGTTGGATGGGATTCGCTATCGTCTGCGCACGAATGGTCGGCTCTTGTGGTATCTGAGTGTGCAGAGGGATGCAGACTTTCGGGGATTGATTTCAGCCCGCCTGAGGTGGGTGCAGCGTCGCGAGCCGGATGATGCTGCCCTGATCAAGCTGGTAGCGGTCTCGATGCGGCAGAACGAAAACCCGACGTAGCGTGCGTCGGGGCCTTCGATCACGACATAGAGAGAGGGGTGTAGTCCGGGTCGCTCTCGATGTCGTACAGGAAATCTCCCTTCGTCAAGGGAGTGAATCCGTAGTGATCGATCCAGGTCTCGTTGAACATCGCGACATGCTTTTCTGCGCCCTCGCGCCCGGGGCCATGAACATATGAGTGTCCCCCGGGCAGATCGATCTCCGCAAGACCGTAGGCCTCTTCCAGGCGCATGATTCGGAAGTAACGAATGGTGCGGAACCCGGCATCCTCGAGAAACTCACGGCGTCGGGATGCCGGCACACTGCGATGTCGCGTGCTTGGTTTATCCCGGGTGTGGTGGGATCGTAGGCGACTCTCTCCGGTGAGTATGACTCGCCGGTTGTGTTCTAGGCGAGTGGGGCGAGGAGGGCATTGTCAGCATGCCCCAGATAGGGACGGAGCGACAGCTTATCGATGCTCATTCTCTGCACGCCTCCTACGGAAAGGACTGAAGGAGGTTTTTCACCTTCGCTGCGGCTTCCAGGTACTTGCCGGTCGCAGTCGCGTAGACGGCGCCGTCTTCGCCTGTGACCTCTCCCGCTGTTTCAAGCAGGCGTCTACGGTCCTGCGTAACCCGTCCGGTCAAGCGCAGCTTCGTACCGACCGGAATCGCTTTCTTGAATCGTACAGTCATTTCAACCGTCATGCAGTAGCGTTGACGGGCCAACACGGCCTTCGCCATGATTTCGTCAAGAAGAGTCGAAACCAACCCCCCATGGACGATGCCCTGGTATCCTTGAAACTTCTCGTCAGTGGTGTACTCACCCACTACCTGATCGCGGTCATAATAAAATGCAATGCAAAGCCCGTGGGGGTTCTTATCCCCACAGACAAAGCATCCGCTGTACTTGATGATTTCTTCCACCCGCCCACGATACTTTGTGCGCGGGAATGGATCAAGGGCAGAGGGAGTACGAATCGGTCTCGGAGAATTTGCCCGATGACCCCGTGGGGCTTCTGGTCCCCGCGGTCACGTTGGCGACGCCATCGGTGATCGTGCCGGTGATCTCCCAGATGAAGACGGCGTCGTGGCCGAGAATCACATCGAACTCCGTCAGAGTAATCGTTCCCGTGATGACTCCGGAAAGGGTCGATAGATCGAATTCTCCCGCCACCTTTCCGAATTCTCCGTTGGTGATGACGATTTCCACTTTGTCACAAGCCAGCTTGTTGCAGCGTCCACCGACTTTGTGGTCGGCCTCGATGCCGGCGGCAAGCTGTGCTGTCTCAGCGTCCAGCTCCGAAAGGGACACATTGAGGGCGCCACTCCACTCGTTTTCCTCGTCGCCGAAGCCATCGATGCGATTGTAGTAAATCACGTGCTCGATCCGGCTTGCGACGATTGGAGAGGTGTAAATGAGCACGCCCGTGTCAACGAAGCGTCCCAAGTCCCAGAAAGCATCAAAGCGGGTCGTGTCGATTTGGCGGTTGTACCCGACACCCCAACTGGTGTTCTCATCAAAAGAGTTTGGCGTGCCATCGCGGCGGCGGGGGGGCATCTTGAACGGCCACTCCAGATCGGGGATGGTGTCTGTGTCGATCTCAAACCGTGCGGCGAGGGCATCGTCGAAGGAAGCGCAGAACTGCGCGAAGGCGCTGTCGAGGTAGGACCGCATGGCCGGATAACGCGGGGCCTCGAACGGGGTGTCGCCATTGGCGCCCTTGTCCGACATGCATCCAGCAACCGTCAATATCCCAACAGCGGCCAATAACGCCACCCAACGACTCATCCCGATCTCCTTCATCATCTGTGTCATCCCTCCTGGGTACGCTATTACCGGTGGGCATGGAACATATTCCCGGAGAAAAAAACAACCCCGCCCGTGGGGACGGGCGGGGTTGGATGTCGGTTTCGAGCCGAAGCCGTGACTAAAGCGGCGGCTCGCAGATATTCCGGTCGCTCTCGGCCTGGAAATCGCCGGACTGGGCTTCGACGTGTGCCATTCCATCTCCGAGAAAATCCACCGTGACCGACCAGTCGCCGGCGGCCTGCGTGTTCTCATCACCCTCGCGCACGGTAAAGTCCATCTCAAAATCCAGTGAGATCGTGCCATCGTCGGGGCAGGACTCCGGGACGTTGTCGGTAACGACATCGTCGACCACCCCGGTGAACTCCATTTCGATGTCGGCCGCAACTGAGTCCGTGTCGATCCCGAAGTCGATCGCGGCTCTGGTTGAGCCATTGACCGTCACTTGCGGCTGATTCAGGCCAACGACGGTGAAATCGTTGTCACCATCCAGAGCCACTTCGAAGAATCCGAGTGAGTCCGCGTCGATGGCAACGTTGAGTGACATCGTACCTTCGTGGAGGAAACGGTATGTGTTCGCGTTCGGTTCAAACTGGCCTTGGAGGGCCTCCGTCTCGAAGCGAACGGAGTCGTCAAGCGAGATTGACAGGGAAATGCCGGTTGTATCATCGTCGATGCTGAACTCGACATGGAAAGTCCACCAGCCGTTACCGTTGTTGTATCCGAATATGACCGTGTCCGCCTCCAACAACACTGGCTTGGAGAGCGCCTTAGGGGATAGCTTCCCGAGCCCCGGCGGGACCAGCTTGCCAAGACCAAACAGACTAAATGTGAAATCCTCGGGGTCGACCCCGTCCCAGAACTGCGATCCGAAGGATTGAATCATTAATCCCGGGGCCGCGGACATCAGTTGTTCAGCCAAGACGTACTGCTCTTCTTCGGTCAGTCCGCCCGAGTTGTTGCCCTTGTCGTCGTCGCCGCATCCGGCGGCGAGGACAGCTAATGCGCCCGCCAGGACTGCGCAAGCGCCGTTGAGCCACCATCTTTTCATTCAATCCTCCTCCTTTTACTGAGTGTGAGGTGAGCGATTGTCAACGCCGGGCTAACAGTTGCGCGATGATCGCGCCCTGGGCCCAAAGGCGGTTTTCTGCTTCATCAAAGACGACCGATTGACGGCCGTCGATCACGTCATCGGTGATCTCACGGCCGCGCTCGGCGGGCAAGCAATGCATCACGATCGCAGTTGGTTTGGCACCCTTCATGAGATCGGAATTCACCTGAAACGGTTTGAGCAGTTTCTCGCGCTCGTACACCTGCTCCTTCTGCCCCATCGAGGCCCAGACATCGGTGTAGACGACATCGACACCGGCGACCGCTGCCTTTGCATCTTGAGTGATCATTATTTTGGACAACCCTTCGCTCCGGGCCATTTCGACCAACTTCATATCCGGAAGAGTTTGCGGTGAAGTGGCCAGGCGCAAGTCCATTGGAATGCACGCTGCCAGCTCGACCCACGAGTGGAAAACATTGTTTCCATCGCCCATAAACGCAACAGCCAGATTATCAATTCTCCCGAGATGCTCGCGGGCGGTGAGGATATCGCCCATGATCTGGCAGGGATGAGAGGCATCGGTGAGGGCGTTGATCACTGGTACGGTCGCATGCCGGGCAAGTTCATCGACGTCGGACTGCTTGAAGGTCCGAATGACGATCGCACCGAGGTAGCGAGACATGACTTTGGCGACATCGTGAATCGACTCGCGGACACCAAGCTGAATTTCGGCGTCGGTGATAAACATCGGATGCCCGCCAAGACGAAAGATGGCGGTCTCGAAGCTCTGACGGGTGCGCAGGGAGGGTTTGTGGAAGATGCACCCGACCGTCTTGTTCGCCAGGGGACGGGGCGCGACTTTCCCTTTCTTCCACGCGAGCGCCCAATCGATTGTGGCGCGGATTTCGGCGCCGGTGAAATCACTAACGCGGAGGAAGTCTTTGACCTTCACTCCCTTGGGCATTCCGCTCCTTGACGCCGTGGCTTTGCGAGCGGGCGCAGCTTTCTTCACCTTTGCCGCGGGCCTGCGTCTTTGCGTGGTCTTTCGTGCCGTCTTCTTCTTAGTGGCCATATTCTAAGAGTCTCCGTGTATCTATGGCGAGGGTGAGACACCCATGAATCGCCGGAATTGCCGTTCTTCGCAGGGTCTGGCGGGCACAGCCCGTTCTACAAAATGTAACGGCTTAGGTCTTCATCCTCGACGATATCGCGCAATTTCTTCTGCACATCGCGGCGGTCGAAGACGACCTTCTTGGTTTTCTGCCCCGGCGCGCGAAACATGAGTTCTTCCAAGAGCGTCGTCATGATCGTGTGCAGGCGCCGGGCGCCGATATTCTCGGTGCGATCATTGACAACCTGCGCGGTCTGCGCGATTTCGTCGATTGCTTCCGCTGTAAACTCGATCTCGATTTTCTCCGTGGCCAGAAGCGCCTTGTACTGCTTGGAGAGCGCGTTCTGCGGCTCGGTCAGAATGCGTGTGAAATCGGCCGCGGTGAGACTGTCCAGCTCGACACGAATGGGGAAACGCCCCTGCAGTTCGGGAATCAAGTCCGATGGTTTGGCAATGTGGAACGCGCCGGCGGCGATGAAGAGGACGTGATCAGTCTTCACCATGCCGTAGCGCGTCATAATGCTCGTGCCCTCGATGATCGGCAGGATGTCGCGCTGCACGCCCTCACGTGAGACATCGGGACCGCTGGAGGACTTGGAGCGGTCGGCGGCGATCTTGTCGAGTTCGTCGATAAAGATGATGCCGGAATCCTCGACGCGCGCGATCGCCTGTGTGATGCAGTCGTCCATGTCGACCAGCTTGTCGATCTCCTCGGCGGTCAGGATGCGCCGCGCATCGGCGACCGAGACCTTGCGACGCTTCGACTTCTTGGGCATCATCGAGGAGAACATTTCCTGCACGTTGACACCGAGATCCTCGATCCCCGACGGGGACAGCACCTCCACAATCGGGAAGCGTGAGGAAGTCGCATCCAACTCGACTTGCTTGTCATCGAGAAGATTCTGCTTGAACTGCGCGCGGAGCTTCTCTCGCGTCCGTTCCCACTTGGCGATCGCCTCCTGATCGGGTCCCTCGGTTGCGCCGGAGCGCGGGGACCGTCGGGAGAGCGGCGGCAGGAGCAAGTCGAGGACGCGTTCATCGGCCAATTCGGCGGCCTTGTCGGCGATTCTCCCGGCTCGTTCGCGTTTGACCATGGCGACCGACAGATCGACCAGGTCACGTACCATCGACTCGACATCGCGTCCGACATAGCCAACTTCGGTGTACTTCGAGGCCTCAACCTTCAAGAACGGCGCTCCGGCGA
>Ga0214473_10011487_pt1 | contig 10397 bp, 11 predicted proteins | sample RVTome_7_FD_203509 | JGI IMG/M metagenome (GOLD analysis project Ga0214473, IMG submission 203509) | Soil microbial communities from uranium-contaminated site in the Upper Colorado River Basin, Wyoming, United States - RVT98D197 | ecosystem: Environmental > Terrestrial > Soil > Contaminated >... | reverse complement strand
TCGTCAGCGTCAGTGTTGATTCCGGGAACCCTCGTCGGCGTGCCCCAACCGCTTGAATCCTTGTGGGTCTCCCACATGTCCATGTTCTCGCCCTGGGACCAGTTCCCGCTGTGGAAGAACATGGTCTGGCCATCGGAAGTGAGATGGAACTCTCCGATATTGTAGTCGACATTGAGCTGTGTACCCGCATTCTCAACATCCCCCCAAGTACCGTCCGCGAACTTGGAGGTGAACACATCGATCTCGCCGTAGTTCCCTGCTCTCACAGATGCGAACCACATTGTGTCTCCAAGGACGAATTCAGCACCCTCCAGGGACACATCGTCGTTCAAGGTGATCTTCTCAGGTGAGGTCCAGTTGTCACCGATTTTCTTGGTCCACCAGATACCGGTCACGCCGTCAATCAGCTGCTTCTCCGGCGGCACGCTCACATCGGGAGTGAAGAAGAAAAAGAACCATGTGCCGTTCGACGTTATGAACGGGCTGTCCTCTGCACCCGCGGTGTTCACAAGCCCAGGCAGGGGAACTGGTTGGCCCCAAAGGCTGGAATGCACCACCGGTTTGTGCAGGTCATCGCCGGGGCCCATCTTCGCCGATGTTGCAGGGATAGCCTTGAGCCTATCCTCCTGCCCAATCACCTTCACGCTGCCTGGATTCGTAATCGCTATCACTGCCAGCAGCATGATTACCGCCACCAGAACTCCGATGATGATCTTGATCTTCCTCGACATGCCCATCCTCACCTGCAGCTCCTAGCGTCCCCGTGTGAGATAATCCTTTTGCGTGATGAATGGTTATGAATGCGAGACTCTAGCCAACGATTGAGAAGAATTCAAATTCCCCGGTGGGCTCAGAGATCTCGACCTCCTTCGCTTTCACCTTCGCATAAGGTTGCTTCGAGGTGCACCATTCAATCGCTTGGTGCACCTTCTCCTCCTCGCCTTCGAACACGGCTTCTACTCGTCCGTCATAGGTGTTCTTGACCCATCCAGTTAGCCTGAGAGCGTCTGCGCATTTCTTCGTGTTCGCCCTGAAGAAGACGCCCTGGACCAATCCTTCGAAGAAGACGTGCGCTCGAACATTCACGCCCCCATATCTCCGTTGAAAGAGAAGAAAATTGCTCAATTCCCTGTGAGAGATTACACCCCAAGAGGCTTTACCAAACCATTTTATACTCACACTTTGATTTAATATGCACACGCGACGCGCGCGTGAGGGATGCACTTCCAGCGAGTAGGAAGAGTGTCCACCAACACGTCCCCCAAGGTGACCCAAAATGATGAGATCCCTAGTCGAAGACGCACTTGCCCGTGAAGAAACCGAAGGAGCCAGCATGGCTCAAGCCGCAGCACTCGGCGCCGACCAGCGCGTCGATGCCGAGCTTGAGCAGATACTGAGGAGCCTGAAGACAAACATCAAGATCATAGGCGTGGGGGGCGGCGGCACGAACACGATCGCAAGGATCTATGACGAAGGAATCATCGGCGCAGAACTGTACGCTGCGAACACAGATGCGCAGCACCTGCTCACACTTCACGCACCGCACAAGATACTCCTAGGAAGGAGAGTCACCAGAGGGCTTGGTGCGGGCGCTTTGCCTCAGATCGGCGAGGAGGCCGCAAGAGAAGCCGAAGAGGAGCTGAAGAAGATCCTGGTTGACACTCACATCTGTTTCGTGACTTGCGGCCTGGGCGGCGGCACTGGGACAGGCGGCGCGGCCGTCGTTGCCAAGATCGCCAAGGAGTTGGGAGCACTCACGATCGCTGTCGCCACACTCCCATTCCGCGGCGAAGGCAAGATGAGGATGGAGAACGCCGAGTGGGGACTCGAGAGGTTGAGGGACGCTGCTGACACAGTGGTGATAATTCCGAACGACAAGCTGCTTGAGGTCGTCCCGAGGCTGTCTCTGAACGCGGCATTCAAGGTCGCGGACGAGGTCCTGATGAGGTCCATAAAGGGACTGACCGAGGTCATCACCAGGCCAGGGCTCGTCAACTTGGACTTCAACGATATCAAGACGATCATGAAGGGTGCAGGCGTTGCTATGATCGGACTCGGCGAGTCCGATGCCCCTGGTGAAGAGAGGATCCAGGAAGCGATCGACCAGGCGCTCAACTCCCCGTTGCTCGAGGTCGATATCAGCGAGGCCAGCGGAGTGCTCGTGGATGTCATCGGCGGAACCGACATGACCATCTCTGAGGCGGAGAAGGCTGCCGAGGAGATCCAAGCAAGAGTCGGGGCGAACGCCAGGATAATCTGGGGAGCTGCAATCGACCCTGCAATGGACAAGACCGTGAGGGTCATGATCGTAGCGACCGGGGTGAAGTCGAAGCAGATCCTCGGAAAGCCTCAGACAGAGAAGAGATACAGAGGCGTTGGCGAGGTCGACCTGGTCCGCTAGATGCCTCTCGGAGCACTGGCCGAAACTATTAAGACACCTAATCAGCTACGGTGCTCTCAGTCGGTGAGCTGGGCTCACCGCTGTGCTTTGTCACATTAAGTTGAAAAACTCTCGGAGGCTCGACACGACATGAAGTCCCTCGTCGATAGCATAATATCAGCTGCCGATGAAGAGCAGCAGAAGAAGGCACCAGAGACGTTCCGGTCAATGACGGCCGAGGATGAGGAACTGCAGAGGATACTGCAGGGTCTCAAGACAAACATCAAGATCATCGGGTGCGGTGGCGGCGGGTCGAACACCGTCAACAGACTGGCAGAGGCTGGCATCATCGGCGCTGAGCTGTATGCTGCCAACACTGACGCTCAGCACTTGCTCATGACCAGGGCTCCACACAAGATCCTGCTGGGCAGGCGCGTCACGCGCGGGCTCGGAGCAGGTGCGCTTCCGCAGGTCGGCGAGGAGGCTGCCAGAGAAGCCGAGGAGGAGCTCAAGGCGGCGCTCAAGGACTCTGATATCGTGTTCATCACATGCGGTTTGGGAGGGGGAACCGGCACTGGATCAGCCCCTTTCGTAGCTCAGATCGCGAAGGAGCAGGGGGCTCTCACGATTGCAATCTGCACATGGCCTTTCGCGGCAGAAGGCGCGGTCAGAGGAGAGAACGCTGAGTGGGGTCTTGAGAGGCTCAGGACGGTAGCAGACACTGTCATCGTGATACCGAATGACCGGTTGCTGCAAATCGTTCCGAAGCTGTCGGTCAACGCCGCGTTCAAAGTGGCTGACGAGGTGCTCATGCGCTCGATCAAGGGTATTATCGAGGTCGTCACGAAACCCGGTCTCGTCAACCTGGATTTCAACGACATCAAGACGATCATGAAGTCAGGAGGTGTCGCCATGATAGGGCTCGGGGAATCGGATGATGACGACGCGGCCGTTGCCGCGGTCACCGAGGCCATCAACTCACCTCTCATCGAGATGGATATCAGCGCCGCGACGGCCGCCCTTGTGAACGTCACAGGAGGCCCGTCCATGACCGTCACGGAGGCGCAGCAGGTGGCCGAGGTCATACAGTCCAAGATCAGTTCAGGAGCTCGGATAATCTGGGGCGCCGCGATAGATGAGACTCTTGACAAGACCATAAGAGTGATGGTGGTCATTACAGGGGTCAGGTCCAAGCACATACTGGGTCCGTCGAAGGAGAAGAAGGCCAGGGACTTGGGCCTAGACTTTATTAAGTAGTTATGGTACTAGGAACGGAACGCAATGCCCGAGATGAAAGACATAGTGGACAAGTCCTGGGATCTTCAGAGGAAGATCGAGGAGAAGACGAAGCACGTGGGCAAGGGAAAGTACGGCAGAGTCATCAAGATGGCCCGTAAGCCCACGGGGGACGAGTACATCAGGACGACCCAGATAACGTCGATAGGCCTGATGATGTTGGGCGGACTGGGGTTCCTGATATACTGGATCTTCGAGTACGGTTCGAAGTATCTGATAAACGCGTTCAAGTGATTCCTGGCAAGATGAGGATCAACACACGAGGGATTTGATTGGGACTTTTCGACATTCAACCGAAGAAGAAGGAAGAGCCGAAGAAGGAAGTCAGGGCTCCAGCTGCGGGACCGAAGGACCTTCAGTTCACGATTCAGGGCGAGACGAAGAGGATGATGGCATCAGGCGATTCCTCCGAGTTCGAGCTTGACTTGAAGATGCCGGATGACGGGCAGCCTCACACGCTGGTAGTCAAGGTGGACCTGCTGTTCGCGGCCACCGAAGAGGGGGCTCCTGAGTGGTTCGTGAAGCTCATGGACGCGGTCGGTGTCGTGTGGGAGAACACTCCATCGGCTGATCAGACCACCGAACGCACGTTCGAGATCATGCCCGGCCAGGAGAAGTCGTTCACTCTCAAGATCACATCACCGACAGGCGCAAGGTACGGCGACAAGATCACCGTGCTCGTCAACGCGAGCCTAAAAGAGAACCCGAGCATGAATGATGTGGCGACCTTGCAGGCGACCGCGAGGCAGTCGATGCTCGCTGTCAAGACCTCGATAGGCCATGAGAAGACAGTGGCTGACTCGATCGCCAGCAGGGCGAAGCCGAAGCCGTCGGGCGTGTTCGCTATACTCTCTCCGGCAACGATCAGGGGTTATGTTTTCGTCGAGGCTATGAACACGGACAGCCTCAGGGACCTCGTCAAGGGAGTCCGGAGGACTAGGGGCATCGTCAAGGGCGAGACGAGCTTCGCCGAGATAGAGCACTTCCTGACGCCGAAACCCATAGTGTCGGGCATCGTCGAGGGCGACATCGTGGAGCTCATCGCGGGCCCGTTCAAGGGTGAGAAGGCGAGGGTCCAGCAGATCGACGAGAACAAAGAGGAGATCACGGTCGAGTTGTTCGAGGCGATGGTGCCCATACCCGTCACGATCAGAGGAGATCACGTCAGAGTCCTTGAGAAGGAGAGATGAACACAATGGCAGAGAAACTCGAAGTCTTGGTTGACGGCGGCAAGGCCACGCCTGGCCCGCCCCTTGGTCCTGCACTGGGTCCGATGGGGGTAAACGTCATCCAGGTCGTGAACGCGATAAACGAGAAGACGAAGGCATTCACGGGAATGAAGGTCCCAGTGACGCTCCTAGTAGACTCGAAGACAAAGACATTCGAGATCAAGGTAGGGACACCTCCCGTTTCCGCACTCATCCTGAAGGAGATCAAGATCGAGAAGGGCAGCGGGAGCCCAAAGGCCACGAAGGTGGGCAACCTCACTGTCGAGCAAGTCCAGAAGATCGCGGAGATGAAGAAGGACTCGATGCTCGGCAAGGACAAGAAGGCCAGGTTCAAGGAGGTCACCGGCACCTGCGTCTCGATGGGCGTCACGGTCGATGGCAAGGATCCGAAGGCGGTCATCAAGGAGATCGAGGGCGGCGGGTACAGAGGGCTTTTCTAGTGGAATCGCGGGGACCCACCCGACTAGGATGTGGGCTGGACTCCCCTAGCCATCTTGAGCTTCGCAGCCTCGCAAGCAATGGTTATCGGATCGACCGTCGGCGCCGCGGGAGGACAGTAGGCGGTCTCCACCTTTGACATGTCACTGACGGTCATCCCCGCCTGGATCGCCACTGCGAACGCGTTTATCCTCATATGGACGCGTTCCTCACCAACGATCTGTGCGCCCAGTATCCTGCCGGTCACCGGGTGGGCGAGGACCTTGACGTAGATCTCCTTTCTTCCCGGGTAATAGTCAGGTAACGTGAACGATCTCACCTTGCCGACCAGAGGCTTGATCCCGAAGGCCTCCAGCTGCGGAGTCGTGGGGCCGACCGCCGCGACCTGGCATCCGAACGGTTCTGTCGCTCGCGTAAGCAGGAACCCTTTTGGCAAGTGGTCCTCTCCGCCCGCTGCATTCACTCCGGCGACCATCGCCATCTTGACTGCGATGGTCCCGAGGCCGCTAACAACCGGTTTGCCGGTGACGAGATCAGGGTACTCAGTGCAGTCGCCGACTGCGTACACATCCTTCTCGCAGGTCATGCACCGGTCGTCCACTACGATCTGCTTCGTCACACCAACGTTACATCCTAGCTGCTTAGCCAGCTCCGTCTCGCCGCGCTGACCAGTTGCGACAACTATGAGGTCTGCGTAGAACTCCCGCTCCTCGCCAGTCTTCCTGTCCTTTGCCACGACACCGTTAGCTTTCTCATCCCCGAGGAGCTCGGTGACCTGGAACTCGGTGAACATCTTGACGCCGTGCTTCGCGATCGCATCGGCCATCATCTGCGCCATGTCATCGTCGACCATTGCGAGTATGCAGTTCGGAAGATACTCGATGATAGTGACCCTACAGCCTCTGACCATCAACGCCTCCGCTACTTCGAGTCCGACGAGACCGGCGCCTATCACGACCGCGCGCTTTCCCTTGTGGCCAATGGACTGGATCCCTCTCGCATCCTCGATGGTCCTCAGGACGAAGACTCCTTGCTTGAGCTCGTCTGGCTTCCCCTCCTTGGAGACTCCTTTGATTGGAGGGACGACGGCCTTCGCGCCAGTAGCGAGTATCAGTGAATCGTAGGGGAGTTCGAGCTTCTTGTCCGGGGTCTGGACATGGACGACCTTCTTCTCCTTGTCAACCGAGGTCGCGCTGCTGCCGAGAAGGATGTCGATTCTATTCTTCTTCAGCCTCTCCTCAGGCGCTTCTATGAGGTTCGTCAGCTCGGGAATGATGCCTGAGATGCCGTACGGAAGGCCACACCGTGAATACTGCGGGTAGGTCTCCCTCTCGATGATAGTTATCTCAGATGTCCTATCAGTCTTTCTCGCGAACTGCGCAGCCGTGGCTCCACCGCATCCGCCACCGACGATGACAATCCTCCTGACCATGAACTATCTCCCAGCAACGTCGCGAATAACATCGTTACCGTTAAATTGTTTGCATACATGTTGCCATGGCTGCTTTGAGGCATCTGCTCCCGCAGGCCCGTCCAGACGGTCGTGCGGCAGCCTCCAAAGCATTATAAACCCCTTCTGCATTCGCTCACTTCCCTAGGCATGTAGGAGAGCCACGCGCTCGCATGTACTACACCGGAGGGATCACAAATTGGTAGACCAACACCTCGTCGACGTAATCAGGAAGCTTCAAGCCGAGTCGAAGCAGAGGAAGTTTTTGGAATCAGTTGAACTTGCTGTCAACCTCAAAGACATCGACCTGACCAACCCGAAGAACCGGCTTCAGGAGGAGATCATGCTCCCGAACGGCCGAGGCAAGCCCATCAGAGTCGGCGTCTTCGCAAGCTCCGAGATGGCCGTGAAGGCGAAGGGCTTAGCCGACCTCATCATACAGCCGGAGGAGATCGAGACGCTCGCATCCGACAAGGCGAAGGCCAGGAAATTCGCACGCGGAGGAGACTTCTTCCTCGCAGAGGCACCGCTGATGCCCACGATCGGTAAGCGCCTCGGCGTCGTCCTAGGCCCGAGGGGCAAGATGCCGAAACCGATACCGCCGGGCTCGGACCCGAAGGCGGCAATCGAGAAGCTGCGTAGCAGCGTCACGGTGAGGACGAGAGACAAGAAGACATTCCACCTAGCGATCGGCACTAAGGACATGTCCCCTGAGAAGCTGGCGGAGAACCTCGATGCAGTCCTGAAGAGGCTCATGACCAAGCTCGAGAGGGGCAAGAACAACATCCAGTCGGCCTATGTCAAAACCACTATGGGCCCTTCATACAAGGTGATGTGAGATGACCGCACACATAGCCCCGTGGAAGAAGGAGGCCGTGGCGGATCTCACGAAGCTCATAACCAAGAGCAGGGTTGTCGGCGTGATTGATGTGCATGGCGTCCCCGCACCCGCCTTCCAGACCATGAGGACGAACCTCAGGGGCAAGGCAGACATCATAATGCTCAAGAACACACTGCTCAAGATCGCCCTGAAGCAGGCAGGCAAGCAGAAGAAAGGGCTTGAGATGCTGGCGGAGAGCATCGATGGCCAGTGTGCGATAGTCACATCCGACCTCAATCCGTTCAGGCTGTTCAAGCAGCTCGATTCGACCAAGACGAAGATGCCCGCAAGAGGGGGCGAGATCTCCCCGGACGACATCGAGATCAAGGCCGGCGATACGCCGTTCAAGCCGGGCCCGGTCGTGGGCGAGCTGCAGAAGGCGGGTCTGCCCGCCGCTATCGAGCAGGGCAAGGTCGTCATTAAGAAAGACAAGGTCGTCGTGAAGAAGGGCGACAAGATACCGAGGGACGTCGCTCTCGTTCTCTCCAAGCTTGAGATCTTCCCGCTCACGGTCGGCCTGGACCTTCACGCTGCCTACGAGGACGGCATGATATACAAGAGGGATGTGCTCGCGGTCGATTATGTCCAGATACTTGGCGGGATGAAGGCCGCAGCCGCAGGCGCCATGAACCTTGCAGTATTCATCTCGTACCCGACAAAGCAGTCCATCGGGCCGATGCTCGCGAACGCTCACTACAAGGCGATCAACCTCGCGGTGAACGCGGAGATCGCGAACAAGGAAACAATCGGACTCATGCTCGCGAAGGCAAAAGCCCAGATGCTATCTCTGGCATCCAAGGTGCCGGCCGCACTTGACGACGAGCTCAAGGGATCCTTGAGCAACGCGCCGAAACCGGACAAAGGCGGAGAGGGAAAGGAAGCCAAGAAAGAGGAGAAGAAGGAAGAAAAGGTCTCCGAGGACGAGGCAGCGGCCGGCCTGGGAGCACTATTCGGATAATCGATGTAAGGAGGCAGAAGAATGGAATATGTATACAGCGCGATGGTCCTGCACGCGGCGAAGAAGCCCGTGACGGAAGAGGGATTGACGAGTGTCTTGAAGGCAGCCGGCGTCAGCGTGGATGCCGCCCGCGTCAAGGCGCTCATTGCGGCCCTGGACGGCGTCAACATCGACGAGGCGATCGCCACAGCGGTGGCAGCGCCAGTCGCAGCCGCACCAGCAGCGGGACCATCCGACAAGAAGGACGACAAGAAAGAGGAGAAGAAAGAGGAGAAGGGAGTATCGGAGGCCGAGGCCGCAGCTGGTCTCAGCGCTCTGTTCGGGTAACCCCCCATCCTTCTTTTTCAAACCTCTTCCACAGTCTCCTTTAGACAAAACTGAACTAGAAGAAGACCATGGTTCGCGCAGAACCAGTTCGAAGTCGAATGTGAGCTGCAGCCCTAGGTCTGCTCGAGCATCCTGTTGACTTCCTTCTCGAACATCGACACGAGCTCTTGCCCGATCTCTTTCCTGAGCTTGGGGGGCACCATCTCGATACCGATCTTGGCGCCGACCTTGCCGATCTTGAGCACGGCATAAGCCTCGTGCACTTTGGCCTCCATCAGGTCCTGGACAGCCGCCTTGAGCTCCTTCTTCAGCTCAGGGTTCGCATCCAGCTTCTCCCTGATCGTCCTCTTGACCTCGTCCTTGACTAGGTCCTGGATGGCCTCGAGGAGGAGCGTCTCGGAGCTCAGCATTGTCTTTGTACCCTTCAAGACGGAGCTTATGATGTCGTCATCCGATGCCATTGTCTACCCGGCCATCGACCGCATTTATAGCTTAAATCGTTTTGCTCGACAGGGGAGTCTCGCGAACCGCACACGAATCTTTTAAAACCAACCGTGCCGATAGCCGCTTGGAATCCAGAAGCTGAAGCCGATGTGGGACACAATAGGGAAGAGCGTTTTCAAGGACCAGCGCACACTGTCTTTCGACTACGTGCCTCAGAAGCTGGTCCACAGGGAAGCACAGATGAAGAAGCTGGCCATGCTGTACAGGCCAGTCGTCGAGTCCAACTCCTCCCAAAACGCCGTCCTGACGGGAAGTGTGGGCACGGGAAAGACCGCCACCGCCAAACGCTTCTGCATGGACCTGAAGGATCATGCCGAGAAGCAACAGAAGGCGGTCGATTGGGTGCTTGTGAACTGCAGGCAGAGGAACAGCGAATCGAGTGCCGTCCTGCACATAGTGAACCACTTCCAGCCGAACTTTCCCGACAGAGGCTTCTCGATCACGGAGATGCTCAGGATTCTGAGGAAGGACCTGGAGAAGCGCAAGATGCATCTCGTCATCGTGCTCGACGAAGCCGACATGCTCCTCAAGAAAGCCGGTTCGGACATCATCTACAAGCTCACGAGGTTCGGCGAGGAGAAGGTAGAGAGCAAGGAGCTTGTCTCGCTCATGCTCATCTCCCAGAAGAACGTGTTCGAGATGCTCGACGCGTCGAGTGCGAGCACTTTCAAGCGGACGAACATCATCGAGTTCGGGAGGTATTCGGTCGAGGAGCTGAGAGACATTGTCTCTCAGAGGGCTGACCTCGCCCTGCACGAGGAGGCGATCAACAAGGACTCGATCGATCTTGTTGCGGAGGTCTCGTCGGAGTGGGGAGATGCGAGGTTTGCGATCGAGATCCTGGAAAAGTCTGGGATGCTCGCCGACGAGGAGAACGCGGGCAAGATATCGGTCGAGCATGTCCGCGCTGCCAAGGCGGAGGCGTACAGCTCGAT
>Ga0214473_10011486_pt1 | contig 10398 bp, 3 predicted proteins | sample RVTome_7_FD_203509 | JGI IMG/M metagenome (GOLD analysis project Ga0214473, IMG submission 203509) | Soil microbial communities from uranium-contaminated site in the Upper Colorado River Basin, Wyoming, United States - RVT98D197 | ecosystem: Environmental > Terrestrial > Soil > Contaminated >... | reverse complement strand
TCGTAGATGGAGTCCTTGAAGCGTCGGTTTTCATTCGATGTTCGAGTTTTCTGCATGATATTCAAGTAATCAATTGAATACTATCACACGAATTCGAGCCTGTCAAGGAGAAAAGGTGTAGATCCTAAGGCTACCCGGATTTCATTGTCTGCCACAAGGCAGCAATTCAGGTGAAGCGCAATTGTTGTCCGGCAGGATGGGACAACGCACGGCATGAAGTGACTGTCCCGGCTCCGCGACCCAAAAGAAAACCCCAGCCGCGACAACGACGGCTGGGGTGTTTCGATTTCAACCTTTCCAGCGGAGGGCTATCCGCCCCTTCTATACGTCCAGCTGATCCTCAAGAATGACGTTGACCGTTCCCCTGTCATCCTTGTCCTTAGCCAGCGAACCCGGCCACCACTGCTTCACGATCTCATCCAGAAGGATGGCGATCTTGATGTCGTCCGGTTCGTTCCACTTAATGGAATCCGCGTCGGTAAATCCACCAAAGCTGCGGTGACACAACATACAGGCATTCGGTTGACCGTTCGCAACACCGTTGAACTGGGGATCGTCCCTTGGGGCAGAAGAACCCTGAACGTGTGGTGGTGGATGTCGTAGTTCAGCCCCGAGACTTGGACCGCCGCCATGTGGCAATCCACGCAACGCGGGCTACCTGAATTCAGATTGCCGGAATGATGTGTGTGGTCGGATGCATTGTAGTAGGCGGCGCTGTGGCATTTCGGACACAAGCTGTTGTCACGAGCCGTCATCTTGAGATCGTGTTCGAAGTCACTTCCATGCGGATCGTGACACTCCCAACACTCAAACTTCGCCACCTTCCAGTGTTTGCTCAGGAAGTAATCGAGGTACTGTTGGTGGTGCCGGCGCGAAGTGCCATCCGGCCAGTCCCCACCACCATCCGTGTAGAAGTCCGCGAGGACATCTCCTGGAATACAGGTCCGTTCACTGTTAAAGGGATACTCCAGTTCGTATTCTCCGAGTTCGCCAACGCTCTGACCTCGCGTGTGGCATCGTCCACATGCTTCGAGTCGCCGGATCGCGCTGCCGAGCATGCTGGGAACGACAATCCCACGTTCTCGATGCGGATTGGTGAAAGCCAAGGCGGGATGGTTACCTCCTGGGCCGTGGCAATTCTCACATCCGATATTGGGCGCGACCGCGTTGGCATTGAATTGCGTGGCTCTCAAGACACCGTTATAGACCAACTCTGGATGAACCCCTTGCTGGTGACAACCGGCGCAATTCCGCTCTTCCGCCCGATTGGTCAGGTTGAGAGCGAAATCGCCCGCTGGGGTGGTCCAATGCTGGGGATTGTAGGCCACCCACCCTTTTCGCTTGTTGTCCAGATCCGCACTCGGGTTGTACTGGAAGGGCAGAATGTAGAAGGAATCGCCGATAGTCGTCTGGTACCGTTGCTTCCCGATCCACTGGGTTCCGCCCGGTCGATTCGGATCGCGAGGATCTGCATTCGTCGGGATCGCCTTGCCGCCGTGGACCCGGTCCGCCTTGTACTCCCGGTCCCCATCCGCGACGATTGCGTTGTCCGGTTCCAGCAGCACCGCTTGCGGGCCTTCCGAAGCCGCGACCAGCCGGAGTTCGCTGGCATCGGCCAGGGGAACGACGACCGGTTGCGGCGGGTCGCTATCCGAAAGGGCTTCGCTCTCGAAACGCTTCTCTCCATCCACAAAAACCTGAAAGACCACGCTGCCCCGGTTTCCCCCCTGCCACTGGACCCCAATGTCCGAGTCGAAGGATTCGTACCGGCCCTCCAAAAGGATGGCGATCTCTCCAGTGGCGTGATGGCCGAGTCCCTTTTCATAGACTTTCTCGCCGATCCGGAGCGGGGTCTTGGGGGACTGCCCCTTTTGGAAAGCGGCAGAGTCGGTCCCAAGCGTTCCCCATTGTTGGGAGTGCTCCAAGACCGATTCGCCCACAAGATCGCTCAAGTACACGGAAACGCTTTCTGCCTGGACAACTCTGAGCGGCAGACACGCGGCCACGAGTCCGATCCATGAAATCCTGAGGAAGGAATGGTTGTTGATGGTGAAGCGCGCGATCATCCCAAAGGGTCTCCCTCCAAGAGCGGGCCTGGCACTCTTTTTTGTTCTGGTCGTGCAACAGTCGCTTGTAGGGGCGATTCGCGAATCGCCCCTACAAGCGATCGTCGGCAATTTCTCATCGCCAAGGCAGCAAGGCGCTGGGGACTCGCCTGCGGTCGCTCGGGCATTGAGCCGGGCAGACTCAGCGCCCATAAGTCTCCGCTAAAGCAGTACCTGTGGGCAAGAGGCAGAAGCACCCTCGTTGAAATGGCCTGTAGGACGATCGCCAGAAAGGCGGGAGCGCTCCCTTTTATTCGAGGCTGCCCGCGACGGCACGGAGAAACTCATAAAGGTACTCTTCGTTTCTTTCTCCTGGTGCGTTGCGGACCTGAGCCACCACAAGGTCGTTGTCGAGGTCGACTCGCAATATGGCGCCAGAAGCCGCGCCGTGGCCGATGGTGTTCTCGCTCAGCATCGGCACCTCTTTGGAGTCCCCGAATTTGTCGAGCAGCCATTTCTCGATGCGCATCCACCGGAGTCCGATGCCGACCTCGTCCTCGACCCCCGGATAGAAATCCTCGAGGGGTTTCGGAAGCATGGCTTCAAAAGTTTCGGGGGAGAAGAACCGGAGGTTGCCGTACGATCCCCGATTCAGCAGGAGCTGGCCGAAACGCGCCAACTCCTCCGCCGTGACTCGGGCGCTATAGGCCAAATCTTCAATCTCGCCGTTCTTCACACCCAACGGGGCGAAGAGGTTCTCGTACAGTTGACGGCGGATGCTCTTGTTCGCCACCACCTCCATCACTTTGCCGGCCAGGTCGAAACCCATCCCGTTGTAAGTGTACCGTTCTCCGGGAGAGAGGTACTCCAAGCCGTTCGCGATGACGTTGTCGAGCCAGGGGTTGCCGAGCCCGCCCCATTCGCCGTGGCCCGCAAGCCCGCTTGTGTGCGTGAAGCAGTGCCGAAGGGCGATCGCTTTCTCGCCCTCCGTGGGAAACTCGGGAAGGTACTTCCCCACCGGGTCGCCAATCCCGATCAGTCCCTGGTCCACGAACTGCGCAAACATCAGTCCGGTAATGAGTTTCGTCAGGGATGCCAGGTGCATGGGTGTCTCGAGGTCCACCTTTCCGGGTTCCCCAAACGCTTCGTGGAAGAAGATGACACCGCGACGGGCAAGCAGGACGACGAAAGGTTCTTTCGTCTCCCCAACCCACCGCGTGCAGACTTCACGAATGACCTCGATGGCATCGGGATTGACTCCGGCATCCGCGTAAGACCCTTCATGCAAGGCAACGGCGGGCGCTCCAGGAATCGTTTTGGGAGCGGCGAGGGGAGAACCCCCATCCTGCAAGCCCAGTATCTTTCGTTTGAGCGCGAGCTGGTAGTCGCCATCCCGGACCTCCGGTGTATCCGTCGGGAGGGACTGTCTGCCGAGAGGTTCCATCTCAGCCAGCGCGGCCATGAATACGGCGCCTTTCGGGTCGGTTTCAAAATACTCGACCAATTGCCTGCCGATTCGCGCGGCGATCGTCTCCTCGCGTTCGTGCAGCGCCTCCTCGTCGATCGGGCTATCCGGAAAGTGGTGCAGGTACGCTCTAATGTCCTGCTCCCAGGGGCGCCAGGACGCAGGGCGACAGTAGAAAGTCAGGGCCCGTCGCACATGAATCCCGTTCGGGGACGTCGCCTCGATTACAGCGCCGTAGCGTCCGGGCCGATCGGCTTTCGCGACTTCGACCAGGTTGGCATCGAACCAGCGTACCTCGAGGGGCGCCTTTCCGAGGATCTTTTCGGCAAGTTCGCTGTTGTCCCACTCCAGTTCGGGAAACTCACCCGGCTCGAACATGAAACCCCACCGAGACTTAGGTCGGAGACTGCAGTTTTGGAATCTCTCGAGTTCATTCCGGCGCAGTCTCTTGAGAACCACCTGTGCATCCGGTTGATGGAACTCGAGGATGAACTCCCACGCCATACCGCCCCAGTCGTCCACTTTCACAAGGAGGGCGTTGAGCCCCCGTTTGAGTTCGACCTGGAATTCGTCCTCCCACCGAACGCAACCACGCGCTCCGAGGAACTTGTTTACCTGGGCACCGTTGACCCAGACTTTGGCGCCGTCATTGGAGCCAAACCCACAATGGACGATTTGCTCTTTGGGCGACTCGACATAGCAGAAGGCATAACCCACTTTGTCTCCGACGTTGAACGCGTTTCGGAAACTGACGACTCCATCCGAGCGGGCCTGGCACGAAACAGCCGTGGCGTGACCGACCTGGCCCGCCTCATCCACAAAATCGATGGCAGTCTCCGGGGTAATGACCGCTCCGGTTTCTCCCCCCAAAGCCTCCAGGAAATCCTGATACAAGCCCCTGCGGAAACTCCCGTCGGGGAGACGTTTGTCCGAAACAGAGTTGGGAAATGGACCGAGGAGGACCCAGTTGCGGATCAGGCCCTCGGCGGTCAGCTCGTTTACGGGCTGGGCTTGAATGAAGCTTGCGAAAACCAGGAGCATCAATGAAGAAAACAGGGAGAAACTTGCACGTTTTCCGTTCATGGTTGCGCGAAGACCTTTCAACAGGATGGAACGCTCGAAGGACTATAGCGCCATCTCATGGCAACTCCACCCGCAGTTCGTCGCGGTAGAGACCGATCCGGTCGAAGGGAATCCGCTCGAACCCGTGGACCCGGTCAAACACGGGAGAATCGTCTCGCAGCTGAAAGTCGAGCTGGCCGGCATCGACGAAGCCGGGGTCTTCTTTCGTTATCCAGTTGTTGTCGGTCTCCCAGTCGCCTTTGGAAAAAGTGTCGCACCGGACCGCGACGTTGCGCGTTGCTCGATTGAAACGCTTTTTCGGCACGGGATCGAGAAACCCCTTCAGGTCCGGGTATCGGTCGCTGTAAGGGGGCTGGGTGATGTCCACTTCTTCGAGGAGCCGCTGCCGCCAAAGGTCGCCGGCCAGCCATTCGTTCCAGCAGGCATCATCCCAGGGTGCATGACCGACGGCGCGTTTGCACTCGACGAAGACGTTGTTGTCAACCAGGTTGTCGTGGCCGCCATGGACGAAAACGGCGCCGAAGTCGCCCCCCGCCGCTCGGTAGAAAACATTCCCAAAAACGGTTTGTCCGCCGGTACCGTCGTCGAAATAGACGGCGCAGCTGCCGTGGCTGAAGTCGCTGCCCGTCTCATGCCAGAAATTGTAGCGAATGAGGTTACCCCGTTCGGAGGGATTGCGCCCCATGTAAAAAGCGCCGCAGTCGTCGCTTTCGAGCCCCGAGTGATGAATATGGTTGTACTCAATGACGTGGTCGTTACCCGAGAGGCCGATAGCTTGATGCGGGGTGTCGTGGATCAGGTTATGCGCCAGGCGGATGCCGACTCCTTCAAGGTGGACGGGGTACGCGTGGGTCCGGCGGCGACGAGAGACGTGATGGATGTGGTTATTGAGCGCCTCGTGGCCGCAAGGCGTTAGAGTCTTGCGGTCGCCACCGCTCAGGCTGAGCCCCGATGTGCCCAAGTCGTAGAGGTCGCAGGCAGCGACCTGATGTTTTTCGCCGTCCCTGATGATGATGCCTTCGTGGCCCATGTTGCGGACAACGCACGCAGCGATGCGGTTGCCGGTTCCGCCCGTCATTTCGATGCCATGCCCGCATCCCATCTCAAGTGTGAGGCCTTGGATCGTGACGAAAGAGGCCTCCCTTAGCTGAACGAGCGGCGTCCGCAAGGTCGAGAGAACCACCTCGTTTCCCGCGAGAGGTTTCGGCGGCCAGAAATACAGGAAGCCCGTGTCGCGATCGAGGTAGTACTCCCCCGGCTGGTCGAGCTCCTCGAGCAGGTTGAGAGCGCAGTAGCGGCGAGGTGCAGGGTTGCCGCTCCCGATGCCGTAGTGATGCTGCTCGAGCAATGTGATTTGGCGTTTCTCCACCTCGACCGACTTGACTCGGATCGTTTCACTGCTCCAGTCGAAGCACCAGTAGCCTTGGAGCCAGACTCCTGGAGCCGATTTCCACCGTTCAGGACGGTCACCTTCATATTCGAAAGCACCCAACCGATCGGATGGATGGTTCCGCCATGGGGCCGGGCCGCTTTCGATGACCCGCGCGATGTGCGCCCACCCGTCGTCGGGCCACCGCGCCACCCTCATCCGCTCGCCTCCACAGAACAGTTCTGGAATAACAGGCGGCTCCACAAACCGGTCCGGGAACTCTCCGTATTCCGTCACACCAAGAGCCTTCAGATCGACAACCAAGACGGCAGATCGGGAGGCTGGGTCCAAGCGATCGAGCGCCGAAGCATCGGAGACTGGATGGAATGCCTCGGCAGGCAACGCGATCCCGCCGAAAAGCCGAACGGTCTCGCTGGGTATCGAGCGATAGACAATCGGTCGATCGGCAGTTCCGCTGTCGTCGCTTGTGAGGGTGAGACCCTCATCCGACATCCGGTAGTCGCCATCGTGGATCCAGACTGTCACACCACCTTCGGGGAGGCCGCCAACCTGCTTCATGGCTCGGATGGCGTTGCGGGCAGCGGTCAGTGTAGCGAGGGGCGCCTCCTCCTTGCCGAGGTTGGCGTCGTCACCCGAGGGAGAGACGTGGAACTCTGCCGCGAGCGCCACGGTCGCAGTCAAGAGCGTCAAAAACAGTGTGATGCACCATCGCATAGTCGCCTCCCACCAGTGGACTGGTCGCTACTTTGAGAATAAGCAAGGTCCCGTTCCGTTTCCACGTGTCATTCTCGAACGAAGTGAAGAATCCCACGTCGCCGGGGAGGAAACACCTCAACCCGCACGGAGGTCGCGCTGACGCCCGTACGTCCGCGCTCCGTTTGCCAAGTCCGCCTTCGCGGACTGCACGGCTCAGCCTCCTTCAGGAGGCTTCGCAGACGGAGCGCGAGGCTTCAGCCTCCGCGAGACCCCGCTCGGCGGCCCGCTGCCGGCAGGATGCCGGCGTTACAATCGAACCCCCGTTTTCATTGCCCTTCAGCGTGTGGGACCCCTCATGAACGGCTACTCTGAAAATGGGCTCGTTCTTCTTTGCCGGTCCTGGAAATAGAGGGGGACTGTCACCGGTTTTTCGGCCAAGGTTGCGCCCAGCGGAAAAAACGGGGACTGTCAGCGTCTATTCGTCGCCTGGAGCACGCATCCCCCGCGTCCCGCCGCGACGGGCCAAGGGAACAGGCCCAAGCCACGAGATCCCTGCAACAGGGAAGCCCTCGGAGGAATCTCGTGCCTTGAGCCTGCCACTCCGGGTTGGTTACGATCGGAGACCGGAAAGGATTCTCTCGAGCGTTTTCAGCCCGGCTTCCTCCGCCTCACGGGCGGATTTCAGCGCCTCCACGGCCGCGCCGCACTTGCCTTCATCCTTTATGTCGTGCTCCACACCGCCCCCCCTATAGGGATAGGTTTCGGCAACCTTCTTGAGATTTTCGGCAACCACTTGATAATGACCGATGGCCTCGTCAAAGAGTGGATCCAGATCGTCATCCAGCCGTTCCTTGGCCTCCTTCAAGAACTCCACTGCATTCCGGCGGCATTCATGGTAACACTGCGCGTTATAGGCCATGCCGAAACCGTCGGCTTTGCCTGTCTCCAAGGAGCGGATCCAGCGGTCGTAACCTGCGAGTCCGCAAGCGTAGAGATCGTTGCCCCCCTTGACCTTTTTGCTTTCCTCCAAGGCGAGAAGAAGGGCGTCACGTACAATGGCGGCGTCATCGGTAGGTTTGCAGGGCTTCAAGGCATTGATGTGGATGATACCCACCATGTTGGTGACACCGTAGTCCTCCCAGGGAAGTGGACCCTTGCCGTCCGTGCACCGCGGCCCGGAGTAGTAATAGCCCGTTTCGTCGTAACCGTACACGGCGTAGTAGTCGCCGATCTCGAGATCGTAACCATAACAAGGACGGCCTTCGTCGACCGCCTTCCTGGTTCGCTCCCAAACCTGCTTCTGCAATTCACCGATCGGACTCGATGCGTGTCCCGGTTCTGCGAAGAACTCGATTTCAAGGCCGACATTGCGGAGCGACTTCTCGAGCGGCATTTCCACCACGTGCCAGCCACTCGGGCAGAGCACTTCATGGATGTTGAGAAGGAACGCGTAACCCGTGGTCCCAAAGAGCCACGGCACCGAGACATCCACGTCCAACCGGTCGGCGGCAGCCTTCAGGCAGCCGATATGGGAAACCCATACGGGTTTCCAGCGGTAGTCTTCAATCTGAACGGTCGGTTGGCCCGATCCCATCGACGCCGCCTGTGCAGCGGGGACCTCGACGCCCTCTGCGCGAAGCGCCTTTTCAATCTGGGCAATCGCCTCTCGTTCGGTGCGTCGCACCTGAGTCAGGCTTTCCCGCTCCGAGCCGCGCATCGCCGGGGTCCATGCTTCCAACGAGCTTGCCCCCCAGGGCTTTTCGGCCCGCTGTTCCCACTTATCGAGATAAGCGACCTCGTTTTCGTAGTGTTGCGCAGCCTTCTCAAGCGCTTCGGCCGCCTCTTCGCCGAAGCCTGGGATAACCTCTCTAAGGAAGGCCACTCCTGCCTTCCGAGCATCTTTCAGCGACCGGTAGTTCCAGTACTGGATCCGCCGAAAGGTCTCTCGTTGTTCGTCGGTGAAGCCGTCGTTGGCCAGATCGTGCAACCACGCCCGAAGCGCAGCGTCGCCGTACCAGTATTTCCCTTTGGGAGCGGAAACGGGATCGCGGCCCCAATTCCGAACCGCCGCCAGCAGACCCTTCAGGACTGCCTCTCGGTGAGGCAGAGGTTTTTGGTGTTCCTGTAACAAGTGAATAAAGGGACCGATGCCCGATATGGGAAGGTGACGGGTTTCCGCTTTTTCGTCGTAGTCACGCATAAGGACCGCATTCCCGGCCTCTTCGTACCCGTAGATGACCGCCATGTTGAGCTCGGGGTTTTCCACCAGCACCGGGATGCCGCGGTCGATCGAGGCTGCGATATCCGGGGCGAAGCGTTCCATTTGAGGGTCCTCCTCGGTGTACCTGGCTTGTACCGTCGCCCGCCAACCAGTCGTCGCGCCGATGGCGTCGATTTCTTCTTGAAACTCACCCACCGGGCTCGAGGCGCACCACCCAGGTCCGTCGTTGGCCTGGTACCAGCGAACGCGAAAGGCCAGCGCAGTCATTCCCATCATATCCTCATACCTGTACGGATGGTCCGTAACAGAGAGAGCCGATTCCAGCGCCCCGAGATAGGTGCAGTCCTTTCCTTGACTCCAGGCGAGAGTCGGGACGCCCTCAATCCAGACTCTACTGTTTTCTCGTTTGATGCTTGCAGCCATTTTCGTTGCCTCCAAGTTCTCGGACGATGATTTCTCCGACGCCGTTGGCAGCCCGACACCCCCGATGACGACTAACACAGTTGCCGACAAGACTGTCGCTCCAAAAGTTATCCGATTCCCTCGCCCTTCGAGAATCCGCCGAACGCGCCGGTTCAGGTTCGACTCGGCGGCGGCAAAAGTGCTGACCAGCAACCTGCGTGTCAGACCACAACGCATTTCGGCGACTCGGGTCAGACTGTCGGCATAGCGAGTTCGGTCGCCGAGAGCGCCCACCACCATGTCGTCGCACGCCGCGTCGGCGTCCCGCCGCATCAGGAAACCACACAGCCAGACCGCCGGATGGAAGAAGAGGAACAGTTCGGCCAGTCTTTGGATCATGAGGAAGAGGTTGTCCCAACGCCGGACATGCGCGACCTCATGCGCCAGGATCATCCTCAACTGGTCGTTGGAGAGGTCCTCCAGAAGCCTCGATGGCAAGAGCACAACCGGCCGGAGAATCCCCGCCAAAACGGGACCGTGGGCAACGTTCGAGACGGAGACAATCACGGGTCTTCGGGTTCCCAGGTCCCGACAAACCTCACCGACGAGGCGGGGAAGAGTCCCCTCCCGTTGCGGTCTGGCGGTGTTCCGAAGAAAGGACACGAAGGCAAAGCCGACTATCAAGCGAAGAGCGAGGGCCAACACCACGATCGACCAGACCACCGCCGCCACTCCATACCGGTCGATCGTCTGGAAGCCGGGCGTATCCGGTTCCCCGACTCCTCCGGGTACGAGACCTGCGTATCGTTCCGAAAAGGTTTGCCGGTCGCCGTTTCCTCGGTCCGACTGGCCGACGAGGACAGGACCGTGCCCGAGAGGTGGGAATTCCGGGATCGGAGGACGCAGAAACCAGTAGAGTGAGACTGGTGAGGCGATCAGGAGAGTCACTACCGGTTTGCCGAGGACGAGAGACCAGAAAAGGTGCCTCAACATGGGTGACCGGACCCGGAGGAGCTGGATCGCCGCGGCCACGACCAGAGCGAAGACGGCGAGTTCGAGGCTCAGCTGCCCGAGATGAGTGGCCAGCCAGCGTCCG
>Ga0214473_10011485_pt1 | contig 10398 bp, 9 predicted proteins | sample RVTome_7_FD_203509 | JGI IMG/M metagenome (GOLD analysis project Ga0214473, IMG submission 203509) | Soil microbial communities from uranium-contaminated site in the Upper Colorado River Basin, Wyoming, United States - RVT98D197 | ecosystem: Environmental > Terrestrial > Soil > Contaminated >... | reverse complement strand
CGGGTGACCGAGAAGTGCTCCCAATCGATCTTCGATTCGAGGAACCGGTCGACCGTCTCCAGGAAGTTGTTGCAATGGAACTGGATGTGAAACCCGATGATGTCCGAACCGAGCATCCCCTGGAGGATCTCCTGGCGCCACGGGCAGATGCCGTACGCCTCCGGGTTTGGCCACGGGATGTGCCAGAAAATGGCCACCTTCGCGTCGGGACGCTTTTCCTTGATCAACGACGGGAGCAAGGCGAGATGGTAGTCCTGGACCAGGACCAGGGGGGATTCCTCCCCGGCGATCTCCTCCAGCAGGGCGGCGGCGAATTTCTCGTTCACCGTCCGGTAAATTTTCCAATCCTCCAGGCGGAATTCGGGACGGTTGTGCGTGATGTGGCAAAGAGGCCACAGCCCCTCGTTCGCTAACCCGTAATAGTAACCATCCTCTTCCTCCCTCGTCAGCCAGACTCTCTTCAGGGTGTAGGCCGGCTCCCCGGGAGGCACGCGGAGCATGTCGTTGCCATCGACCGTTTCGCGGTCCGCATCGCCGCTTCCGTGCGCGATCCACAGGCCGTCGCAGACCCGCATGACGGGATCGAGCGCGGTGACCAGGCCGCCCGCGGGGACGATGCACCGGATGCCCGGGCCGTCCTTCTCGTGGATATACGGCTCCCGGTTCGATACGAGGACCAGTTTTTTCCCTCCGAGTTCCGCCGTTATCTGTTCCTTCAACCGTTGGGGCGTCCATTGGGACTCCGCGTGGACATTCAGGCTGGAGGCCTCTTCGGCCTTTGCCCGCGCGACGGCCAGGCTCTTGGCCATGCGGTTCACTTCCGTGATCAGCGGAGCCAGCGTCGGGTCCGTCATCGGCAGAACGGCCTGTTTGGCGGTTCTCGTTTTTCCGGTCCGCAACTCCTTGATCCATCCCGCCATCCGGGCGATCGGGCCGGTGATGCTCCAGCGCACCACGACCAGGGTGATCGCGACGATCAGCACGGACAGGATCAGGAGGCGGATGAGGTTATGTTTCCAGATCTCATCCAGCCGGACGTCGATGTACGAGGCGTCGTGGAAAAGCGTGAGGGCGCCGATGGATTTCCCATCGAGGAAGAGGTGGGACGTGTAGAGATAGATCCTTTTTTCCCCGACGTGGATGAAACTTCCGGTCGGGTGGCCTTCCGCAAGGACATGGACGACCTGGGGAACGGATCTCGATATCTGCGGTTCCAGGTCGGCGGTCGATGCCAGCACCCTGCCGCCGACGTCGTGCACCGCGATCCCCAGGAACCTCTCGCGTTTTCCGAACCGCTGGACAAGGCGTTTCAGTTTCTCCGGAGAATCCGACGCGACCAGGGGGATCACGGATTCCTGGAGGCTTTCGGCCAGGACGATGGACCGTCGTTCCAGGTCGGACGTCAGGCGAACCTGTTCCTCCTTCACCTGGTAGAACGAGAATCCGACCGCCACCAGGGTGACCACGAGTACGAGGGACACGACGAGCCTGATGGTGATCTTCATGCGCGGCCTCCCGGCACGATCCTACGGTTTTTCGATCCTGTCCGTCGGCATGTTGACTTCCGGCGAAAGCAGCAGCGGGGGAGGCATCCCCTCCATGCCGAGAATGCCGACCAGCATCCGAAGCCCTTCGGAGGCGGTCGAGAGGTCGACGTCGGAAAGCCCTTTCAGGCCGTCAAGGAGAAGCCCCTGGGCGATCTGCGGGACTTTCGCCACAGTCTCCTTCCCCTTCACGGTCAAGGCGACCGTTACGACACGGTGGTCCTCCTCGGACCGGGTCCGTGTCGCCAGGTCCCGCTGTTCCAACCGGTCGAGGATCCCGACGACCGTGGACGGGTGGAGATACATGCGGCGGGCCAGGTCGGTCACCCGGAGGGGAGCGGATTCCGCAAGCACCTTCATCGCCCACAATTGGGGACCGGTCATCCCTCCGACCTTTTCGGCGCGCTTGGAGTAGCGGTGGACCACCTTGAACACGCGCCGCAGGTTGTCCAGTACGTCCGCGATCTCGCGGTCCCTTCTGGCGGACGGCGTCTCCTTCATGCGGTGAAACCTCCCCGAACGTGCATATGTACTATTATATGTTAGACAAATGATTTGTATGATAAGAAGATTGTTGCGGGGAACGTTCCCTTTTTCCATCGTCGTCAAGATCCGCCAAACGGGGAGGAAGCCGTTCGCCTCATGGAAATCGTCGAACGCCTACGGGACCGGCTTTCGAGAGAGCTGTCACGGCTCCCTTCCCAGTTTCGCCTCATGTTTCTTTCGATCGGCGTCGGGATCGTCGCGGGGCTCGGGGCGATCCTGTTCGACCGTCTCCTCGGGTGGACGCTGCACACCGTGCTCGAATCGTTCACCGGGTATGCGGAGCCGCGGGCGGGATCTCCCGCCGCGTCGCTCTTCACGTTCGCCCCGGCCCGATCGCCCTGGTTTTTCATCATCCCCACCCTCGGCGGACTCGTTTCGGGGGTGATCGTCTACCTGGTCGCCCCCGAGGCGGAAGGCCAGGGGACGGACGCGATGATCGAGTCGTTCCACGAGAGAGGCGGGCAAATCCGGAAGCGGGTGCCTTTGGTGAAAATCGTCGCTTCCGCGTTGACGATCGGGAGCGGCGGTTCCGCGGGAAAGGAAGGACCCATCTCCCAGATCGGGGCCGGATTCGGCTCTGCCGTCGCGGCAATCTTCCGGCTAAAACCCAGGGAGCGAAGAGTCCTCGTGCTGGCGGGAGCGGCGGGAGGGATCGGGGCGATCTTCCAGGCCCCGCTGGGTGCCGCCCTGTTCGCCCCGGAGGTCCTCTACCGGGAGACGGAATTCGAGTCCGAGGCGATCCTGCCCTGTATCGTTTCATCCATCATCGCATACGGGGTCTACACCCAGTTCTACAAAAGGGGAGCGCTTTTCTTCCCGGGCCCTGTGGATTTCTCAATCCAGGTGGAACTCCTGCCGTACGCCGTTTTCGGCGTCCTCTGCGCGCTCGTGGGATTTCTCTTCGTGCGGGTCTTCTACGGAGCAAGGGACCGGTTCTTCCGGCCGCTCCGGATCCACAGGATGTTGAAGCCCGCCCTGGGTGGTCTGATGATGGGGTGTATCGCCTTCTTCGTCCCCCAGATCATGAACGGGGGGTACGGCTGGGTCCAGACAGCGCTGGAAGGGAAGCTGCTATGGCGGCTGATGCTGCTCCTTGCCGCGCTGAAGATCGTTGCCACCTCGTTCACCATCAGCTCCGGGGGAAGCGGGGGTGTCGTCGGTCCCTCCGTGTTCATCGGGGCCATGCTCGGCGGGGCGTTCGGCTTCCTCGGCCATGAGGTCGCCCCCGGCTGGGTGGTCCACCCCCACTCGTTCGTTCTCGTGGGGATGGGGGGGTTTTTTGCCGGCGTCGCCAAGGTTCCGATCGCCTCCATCATCATGGCGTGCGAGATGAGCGCGAGCTACACCCTGCTGGTTCCACTAATGATCGTGTCTTCCATCTCCTGCCTGCTTCTGCGAAACGTCAACCTTTTCGAGAAGCAGCAGATCAGTCGGATCGCGTCGCCGGCGCACGTCACCGAGTTCGCCCGGGGGATGCTCGAGAAGATCCGGGTGCATGAGGCGGTCCGGGAGCAACCGATCACCCGGATCCCGGAACACATGCCGTTCGCCGACCTGGTGAAGACGGTCACCCGGTCGGGGGCGTCCCATTTTCCGGTGGTGGACCGGGAGGGGCGGATGACCGGCATCGTGTCGATCAACGACATCCGGTCGGTCCTCTTCGAGGATACGATCGACCGGCTGATCGTGGCGCGGGACGTCGCGACGCCCAATGTCGTGCGGGTGCACTGGAACGACACGCTCCAGCAGGCCCTCGAAAAGATGGCGGCGATCAACGTGGACGAGCTGCCGGTCGTACACGAGGAACGTCCGGATGAAATCGTTTCCATGATCTCGAAACGGGACATCGTCGACTACTATTACGGAAGGAGCGCCTCGTGACGGGAGCGGGCCCGCGTTCTCCGGCGGGATCCGCAAGCGGGCGGGATCGAACGCAGGATCGACAAGGGAATGGGGACCCGTCTTGAGAAAGATATCCTCCGTCAAATTTCTGCTCATCGCCGCCGTCCTCCTGTTCCCCGCCGTCGCGTTCGCGGCGGGGGAGGACCCCTCCATCCCGCTCCTCCTGTACCTCGTCGTGATCCTGCTCGCCGCAAAACTGATGGGGCACCTGGCCATTCTCCTGGGCCAGCCGGCGGTGCTCGGGGAGCTCCTGGCGGGGGTTCTCCTCGGCAACCTTCACCTGGTGGGCGTGCACGGACTCGGAGGGATCGCGACCGACCCGGGCGTCGACCTCTTCGCCAGGATCGGGGTGGTGGTGCTCCTGTTCGAGGTGGGGCTGGAGTCGACGATCCGGGACATCCTGCGGGTGGGGCTCTCCTCGTTCCTCGTGGCGGTGCTGGGGGTCGCCGCCCCGTTCGCCCTCGGGTGGATGGTCGGCGCCTGGCTTGTTCCGGAGCATTCCTGGCACACCCACGCTTTCCTCGGGGCCACCCTCTGCGCCACAAGCGTCGGGATCACGGCGCGCGTCCTCCAGGACATCGGGAAATCCCGCGGCAAGGAAGCCCGGATCATCCTCGGCGCGGCGGTGGTCGACGACGTCCTCGGGCTGATCATCCTCGCCGCCATCTCCGGCTCCATCGTCGCGGCGGCGCAGGGAACGACCTCCTCCGGAGTCTGGCCGCAGGTGGCGATCACCCTGAAGGCCGTGGGGTTCCTCGCGGGATCGCTTCTCATCGGCACGTGGATCACGCCCCGGCTCTTTTCGGGCGCGGCGCGGTTGCGGGGCTCGGGGGTACTGATCGGCGTTTCCCTTGCGTTCTGCTTCCTGCTGTCCCACCTGGCCGGGGTGGCGGGCCTGGCGCCGATCATCGGCGCGTTCGCCGCGGGGCTCATCCTTGAGCCGGTCCACTTCCAGAAATTCGACGAGCAGGACATCCATTCCCTCGAGGATTCGCTTCGACCCCTCGTGGAACTGCTGGCCCCGGTGTTCTTCGTCCAGATGGGGTCCAAGGTGGACCTCACCGCGTTCGCGTCGACGGAGGCGCTCTTGCTCGCCCTCCTGCTCACGGTTGCCGCCATCGCGGGGAAGCAGGCCTGCTCCCTCGGGGTCCTCGACAGGACGGTCAACCGGTGGGCCGTGGGGATCGGGATGATCCCCCGCGGGGAGGTCGGGCTGATCTTCGCCAGCGTCGGGGCGTCCCTCGTCCTTGAGGGAGAAAAGGTGATCGGGGCGACCACCTACTCCGCGGTCGTCATCATGGTGATCGTTACCACCCTCGTCACCCCTCCGCTTCTCAAGTGGACGCTGGCGGATCGGAAAGCCCCCACCGGCAGGGAGTGACCTACGGCCTCATGGAGAACAGGATCAGCAGGTTCACCAGGTACACGGCCACCATCCCGATGGAGTCCCAGGCCAGCCACAGCCGCTTCTTTTCGGCGCGGTAGGTGAAACCGAGGACGGCGATCGTGGCCATGGCCGCCGCGGAGATCGCGGAAACGACGTGGCTCGGGTCGACGTAGGAGAGGATGGGGCCGGGAATGAAGAAGAAGTCGTCTGCGGCGAGGATCAGACCGACGTTGAAGATGTTGCTCCCCAGCAGGTTTCCGATGGCGAGGTCCACCGCACCCATCCGGAGAGCGGCCAGGCACACCACCACCTCGGGGAGGGACGTGGAGGCCGCGATGAAGATGTTCCCCACGAAGGTCTGCCCGAGCGCCGTGGACTCCGCGATCCCTTTCCCCACCAGGGGCAGGATCGAGGCCGCCAGGACGATGATCCCGGCGTGCAGGGCGTAGTTCAGCAAGGCGCTCCGCATCGGGATCTCCTCGTACCCTGGCTCTTCGGACCGTTCCTTCGCGAAGGCGGAGACCCGTTTCTTCTCGTACATGTAGATCATCTTCATGGCGACGAGGTAGACCCCGAGAAGCAGCAGGCTGTATCCGCCGATCCACCCGACCGGCAGGGACCGTTCCCGCAGGATCAGCCCCATGCTCACGATGCCCAACAGGAGGATCCCGAACCCCGCGGAGAGGATGTGCCCGTGGTGCGCGCGGGTCGACAGGGGAAGCGGACGATGGAAGACGTCGAGCAGTGCGAGGATCAGCAGGTTGAAGGCGCAACTGCCCAGCACGTCCCCGACGGCGATGTCGGGGACGCCCGCATAGGTCACGGAACCCAGGCCTGTGATCAGCTCGGGGAGGGAGGTGACGCTCGCCATGAGGACCACGCCGATCCAGGTCCTGCCCAGGCCCGTCTTCCCGGCGAGGATGTCTCCGTACCGGGACAGCTTCGCCCCCGAGAAGACGATCAGCGCCGTGCATGCGGCATACATCGCCCAAAATCGCATCACGAACCCTCCGGGCCGTCGGAACGTTGCCGGGGGATAAAACCCTCCATACTGGACGCCATGAGGTATCCCGATCATACATCCTGAACGGGACATTCGTGATCTTTCCGGCTCCTGCCGCCGTAGGCGGCTCCGGATCCGTCCCGAATGCCGTATCTCTTGCATGGCGTCATTTTTCGGGACAAATCAACGGCATGGTATCCACGCATCTTTATCCACGCCTGCTTGCTCTTCCCCTTGACACTTATGCACCGAAGATACATATTGATGCATATGAGGACAACACTGAACATCGAGGCGAAATTGATCGAAGAGGCGGCCCGACTCACCGGCGTCACGGAAAAGACCGCCCTGGTCCGGATGGGACTTGCGGCGCTCATCGCCCGCGAAGGCGCCCGTCGCCTGGCGGATCTCGGGGGGACCGAAAAGAACCTCCGCCGGCCGCCCCGCAGGCGATCGGTCCGGGCCGCTTGATCCTGGTCGACACCTCCGTCTGGGTGGACCACTTCCGGCGCGGGAACGACCAACTCCGCTCCCTGCTCGGCGAAGAACAGGTTCTGGGACACAGGTTCGTCCTGGGGGAACTCGCCTGCGGGAACCTGCGGAACCGGCGGGAGATCCTCACCCTCCTCGCCTCGCTGCCTCAGGCGCCCCTTGCCGGGCATGATGAAGTGCTCGGATTTCTCGAGAGCGAGAAGCTGCACGGGAAGGGAGTCGGGTGGATCGACATCCACCTGCTGGCATCCGCGCGCATCGCCCGCTCGCCGATCTGGACTCTTGACCAGCGCCTGGCCCGGACGGCGGTATCCTTCTCGATCGGGTATTAAGGAACCAATGTAACCGGCACGGCTCCTCGAATGGACACTGCCGGACCGGTCTTCGGGCGTCCCTTGAGAAAGGGACGAACCTGGCCGAGATGACCGAGGCGGCCCACGTGTTGTCGGCCGAGCGGAAATTCCGGCAGGACCTGTTGAGGAAATGGGGGGTCGCGTTCAACCACCTGCACACGTTCGCGAACGTTCCTTTGGGCCGTTTCCGGTTTTACCAAGCCCCTTCTGTCGCCCATATTGACGACTGCCGGGTAATATCTCAGCGACACTCTCCCCTGCTTGCACAATCGAACAAGTAATCTTCGCCATCTCGCAAGACCGCTCTGCCTGCGCCACCTAAAATGAGCACATCAATTCCGGCCGGAGCAAGCCGGCCACTTGTTCGCAAAGAGACAACCATGGCAGCACAGCAGGAGAAAGACCATGAAACGGAACGGTAGAGCATGGAACAACGGCAAACTGGACCTGAGCCCGGTGAAGATGAAGCGCAAAAGGGGGAACTACCGGGCTACAGTCGGGGCCCCATGCGAGAGCGTCTTCGCGTTCATTCCACCGCTCTTTGCGCCGAGCCACGGCGAGACACACTGGTTCGTTACGCACAACAATCCAGGCGCGCACCGTGTCGGCGCCGTGCTCCTCAAGCCTGAACTGGCAATCGGAAAGATGGTGATCGAACTCGCAGCACGCGACGAGGGCACGTCGGTGAGCCTCGACTTCGTCTACACGGCTATCAGCACGCAGGGAAACGCGCTGTTCGATGACGAACTCGAGGGCCGAATCCAGCAGATGCTGTGCGCCTTCGTTGAGGCGCTTCAAGGCCGCAGTGTGGCGCCAGGTGAACTCCGCCTTCCAGGCCAGGGCCCGACATCGGGGTTGCGAGATGCCTTCAGGCCGAAGAGCGCCAGTGCCAGGTACGAGATCGTCTTGCGAGGGAGCGCGGATGAGTGCTTCGCACTTGCCTGTCCGGTTGCCGAGCTCCGCTGGATTGACGATTGGCAGTTTCACCTACTCTACTCAGACAGCGGCCGCAACGAAGATGACTGCATCTTCATTGAAGCGGTGTCGGGATTTGCCGTGCACCGAGTGGTCAGATCCGACACGTACTGGTACACGACCCTGTATGACTCCGCCGCTCGTCGGTTCCACGCCGTGCTGCTGACGGGTGATTTCATCATCGGCGGATGGACCCTCGAGGTGGATCCGCAAGGGGACGGCAGATCCAGGATGCGCGTTGCCTTAACGGACACCGGCCTCACCGAGGAGGGGAATCGAATCATCCTCGAGAGTGGTTTTGAAGCCAGGAGCGCGAACATGCTTCGCTTCCTCGCGAGTTCCGCCAAGCATTACACCGAGACCGGCGAGATTCTGCGATTGCCCGCCAAGAGAAAGGCGAAGCTGGCGCTGTCGCTCCTGAGTGCGGCTGTGGCACAACATGTCCGCCGGTGGTTTCCCACCACACGTTATTGAGGAGGTGCGCGGTTCAAATGACAAAAGAAGAATTCGGCAGTCCAGCAGAACAACAGTGCAACATGGCAGGCGCAACGCCTGACAACAGGAGCCAGAACGTAAGATCGGTCATCGTTCTCAAGGTCCGTGGCTACGCACCTGATAGAGCGAAATCTACCCGTTGCCGCCCGGCGCTGAGGAACGAGTCGCTGGTTGAATCGCGTTGGCTTGGGCGCTTCGGCGAAAGGATTGTGGCGAGTGCCCGGTCCAGCGCTTGAAGGCGTGGTTGAAGGCGCTCTGGTCGGAGTAGCCCATGAGGAAAGCGACCTCGGAGATTTGCAGCTCGTCCTTCGTGAGCAGGCGTGAGGCTTGCTCCAGGCGCACCTTATCCAATACCTGCTGGAAGCTCGTCTTGTCGTCGCGCAGTTTCGACTGTAGCGCCCGTCCGCTCATTCCCATGCTGTGCGCGACGCCGGCGAGCTTCGGTTGGCCGTCGCCTATGGCCAAGTTCAGAAGCCGCGCCACCTTCGACTCCATGCTCTCCCCCTGTCGCGCCCGGGTCAATAGCTGCTCGGCATGACTGTCCAGCACCCCGAGCAGTTCACCGCTGTGCGGCGCTACGGGCATCGACAACAGTTCGACCGGGAAGAAGAGGGCCAGCCGCGGTGCGTCGAACTTCAAATTCGGGCCGAGGATACGCACGTGCTCGTGAAGGTCAACCGGGTGGGGATGGGCAAAGGCCACACATATTTCTTGCGGGCGCTCGGCGAGCTGTCGCAGGATCGAAACGGCCAGACTGACAATGCACTCGGCTTGTTGGCGGTGCAGCACGCTCGGACCCTTCCACGTCAGAACGGCCGTTCCTCCAGTGACCGTGAGCATGGGCTGGACAAGATCGGCTACGACGGCGTGGTAACGGCACAGCCGCTCCAGCGCACTGCCCACCGTGGGGCTCGCCAGCATCGAAGCGAAAAGCACATTATTTGCGGGAAGAGTGCCTTTGATCTCGCCAAGATGAAGCCCGAGGTTGGCGTCGCCCGACCTTCTCTCCAGCGCTTTCCAGATCGTGAAGAGGTGCTCGGCGTCGACCCACCCGGAGGCGGCGCCCTGCCCCAAACCCAACTCCGCGAGGAGATCATGTCCGACGCGCGCCTTCGCGCCTCGGACGAGCAATAGCACCAGATCGCGGGACAACGTGAACATGCGCTCCCCTTTTATATGGGAAACATGGCGCCTCATCCACGGGCATCCCGCCCGGTGAAGCCTGGCCCCGCATTTTCTCGCCGTCAGTATACTCCTGACGAAAATTGCGGAGACCTCGTAACCCCCTGTCTCTCAAATGGACGCTGGCGGACCGGTCTTCGGGGGCGGGGGATTGACCCGATATGAGCCGGTTATCGGTCGCCCGCGGCTGCTGTATCGGCCAGGAGGACGGCGCGGTCGCTGCGAACGCGTCCCGCCGGGATGGAGCGGTCGCCCGCGCGCAACCGTTCGAGCGCCGCGGCCTTCCCGGCGCCGGTGACCAGCCACAGGATGGACCGTGCCCGATCGATCGCGGGATACGTGAGGGTCAACCGCCTTCGTCCCTTGTGAAGACCGCTGACGGCGACGTCCTTGTCGATAACCTCGAGCGCCGCGTCTCCCGGGAAGAGGGAGGCCGTGTGGCCGTCCTCTCCCAGCCCGAGCTGGACGAGGTCGAGAACCGGCGGCGTCCCGGTGATGTGCCGAAGAATCGTTTCGTAG